>Ga0209612_1000133_pt1 | contig 82424 bp, 73 predicted proteins | sample BioC12SIPDNA_FD_185746 | JGI IMG/M metagenome (GOLD analysis project Ga0209612, IMG submission 185746) | Anaerobic biogas reactor microbial communites from Washington, USA - Biogas_R1_B C12 SIP DNA (SPAdes) (version 2) | ecosystem: Engineered > Bioreactor > Anaerobic > Unclassified | place...
GTTCCTTCGTCAGCAGGTTATTGTGGTAGGCGTGGGTGTTCTCGGCGAAGGATACGCCCTTGCCCTTCACCGTCCGGGCGATGATGGCCGTGGGGACGCCCTTGACTTCGGACGCCTCGTCGAGGGCCCGGACTACCTGGGCCATGTCGTGACCGTCGATTTCGAAGGTCTTCCATCCAAAGGCGGAGAATTTCCCGCGGATGTCGCCGAGGTCGTACCGGTCGCAGGTCTTGCCCACGGCCTGGATGCCGTTCATGTCCACGATGGCGGTGAGATTGTCCAGTTTGAAGGCCGAAGCTGCCGTAACGGCCTCCCAGACCTGTCCCTCGGCAAGCTCTCCGTCGCCGAGGATGACCCATGTGTGGTAGCCGAGGCCGTCAAGGCGCCCTCCGAGAGCCATGCCCACACCGATGGACAGTCCCTGGCCGAGGGAACCCGTGTTGGCCTCAACTCCGGGGGTCTCCCGCTCCGGGTGCCCCTGGAGGATGCATCCCAGGGTCTTGGTTTTCTTCAGGGTCTCCTTCGGGAAATAGCCTGCCTCCGCGAGGGCGGCGTACTGGGCGAGCACGGAATGTCCCTTGCTCATGATGAACCGGTCCCGGTCGGCTAGAAAGCGGTCTTTCGGGTCGTGGCGCATCTTGTAGAAATACAGGGCCGCCACGATGTCGGCACAGGACATGGAGCCGCCGAGATGTCCCCGCTTCTCGAGACCGAGGGCCTCTATGATGCCGAGGCGCACAGCCCGCGCCTTTTCTTTCAGTTCTGCGATTCTTTCAGGATTCATGATCCACCTCCGGACTAATTTTTGGAAACTTCCGGGAGGGCCGTTTCCCGGACGATGCATTCAAGGTATTCCCGGGTATTGCAGAGATGAGCGCGCATTTCCTTTTCCGCAAGCTTTGGGTTATGGGCGGCTACGGCTTTTGCTATGGCGATGTGGCTCTGGGCCGCCGCCTTTTTTCGTGTCGAGATGAGGGACGTGACGATCTGCTGCTTGTAGAAGAATGTGTGGAGGTAGTTCATGATCTCCACGCAGAGAGGGTTTCCAGTAATTTCCGCCAGGAAGATGTGGAATGCGATGTCCGTCTCGGCGAATTCCGCGGGGGACAGTTCTTCATTGTCCACCGCTCCGGCGATGCTGAGGAGCTTTTTTTTCTGGGAGCCGGAGATCCGCTCCGCCGCGAGGTAGGCTGTGGAAGGTTCGATGCAGATACGGAACTCGATGATGTTGAAAAGCTCTTGTGCGGTGGCGCTGTCGGGAATGTGGCGGGAGAGGATCTGATGCTCCACCCCGAGAGGTTCTGTAACGAAGGTGCCCTTTCCGGGAACGACGCGGACAAGATTGGAGGTTTTTAGATGGTTCAGGGCTTCACGGACGGTGGACCGTCCCACGTTGAACAGGCGGGTCAATTCCATTTCCGTGGGGAAACGGTCGCCGGGCTTCCATTGCCCGTTGCTGATAAGTTCCTGGAGTTTTTCAAAAATCACGTCGCTCCGGTTTTTCCTCTGGAATGGGATGACGTCCAAGAACAGACTCCTCCTCCGTGCCAATACGGCCTGGGATGGTCAAAACACGATACGTTTCGGTCTGAAATGTCTGTTGTCAGACAACGTTAGCACTCTTGAAAAGAAGAGTCAATTTGATTCTTTTTTTCACAACGGGATTTCCGGAAAAAGGGCAGGAAGCAGGATGGAAGGGGCCCCGGGGGAGAAGGTCACTCGCCCTCGAATTGTCATCCCGAGGCCAGGTTTTTGGCCGAGGGATCTCAGGGTTTGACGGCACTCAGAACCAAAGGCGAGATCCCTCCGCCCTTCGGTCGTTCGGGATGACAAACAAATGCGATCGCGCTCGCGCAGCATCCAGAGCGAAGCGGAGGGAGCATCCCCGAAGGGGGAGGATCCCGGTGAAAAAGTTTCTGTGAAACCAGATTCCTCGGGCTTCGCCCTTCGGAATGACAAACCCGAGAGCGAGGTCCTTCACTGCGTTCGGGACGACACGTTTTGTCGTCCCGAACGCAGTGAAGCGATCTCGAAGCATCCCCGGATGGAGGAGGATCCTCGGTTTTGAGTTTCTTTGAAACCAGATTCCTCTGGCTTCGCCCTTCGGAATGACAAAACCAAGAGCGAGATCCCTCGCGTTCGCTCGGGATGACAAACCATTCTGTTTTCCGCGCGCTCAGTCCAGGAGCCGAAGCCCCCCGTGGTCCATTTTCGTTTTGTCCACGTCGATGCCGAAGACCTCGCTCATGGACTGCCGGGCCAGTTCCCGAAAGGATTCCGCTCCCTCGGAGTTCCCTTCCTCCTCCGCCTGGGTCACGCCGGCCAGGGCGAAGGTGGCGAGGCAGGCCAGGGTATGGGCCATTTCCTCCTTTTTCGCATCGGGGGCGGAGCCTACACCCGTCTGTTCGGCGAGGACCACGTCCATCTGCCGGGCGGCAGCGAATATGGCCGGGTCGTCCACCTGGTTGTCGGTGGTGATGCCGATGCACACCCCGAAGAAGAAGGCCAGGGCGAGTCCCAGGTCGTTGGGGCGCTTCGCCTGCAGCGCATAAGTCCCGTAGTTCGCCAATGCCTCTTTGAAGAAGGCGGTCATGGTGTCCCTGTCCGCTTTCCTGTCCGTGAGCGTCCGGGCGAGGATGGACGGTACGGGGGAAGCCTTTCCCGACGGGCGGTAGACGGTCGGACGGGCCCTGGAAGCCTGCGGAGTCTGCTGATTGGTCTGTTTCTGGGGCCGGGCCGCCTGGGTCTGGTTCTTCTGCATGGTCTTCAGGGCGGCGTTGGCCATGGTCTTGTTGTAGATCATAGTGTCGAGAAGGCATGAGCCGGGATTGTTCCAGACCCCTCCCGTGTACATGTTGTACCAGCCCGCGCCTTCTCCCGCACCGGCGAGGAAAAGAAGCAGGAAAACGAGCACTGCCGTTTTTTTCATCATGAGCCCATCCCCTTTTGAAGAAGAATGGGCCGGACGCAGCCGCCCGGCCCTGGCAGCATCAGGCTATTTCTCTCCGCAGCCGCATCCGCAGCCGCCGCCGCATTCCCCTTCGCCGCATTCGCCGCAGGAATCGACGTCGAACTCTTCCATGAGCATTTCGTCCAGGTTTTCGAGTCCCGAGCTGAAGACGCCGTAGACCGCGTCCACCGTCTCTTCCTCCGCTGCGGGCTCGGTGGCGTCGAAGACGGCTTCCCATTCCGCGAAGGTTTCATCGGTGGCGGTGACCGGCGCGAGGCTCAGGGACGCGACGTAGTTCTTCAGCTTCATGCCTGTTTCCAGGATGGTGTAGGTGACGGAATAATCGGCGTCGGAGAGGGCGAGAAGCTGTTCCCTCATCCACGAGTCGTCGGCGAGCTGGAAATGGCGGACGATGCCCACGCAGGCAGTGCAGTCGGGGCCGCATCCTCCCTCGATTTCGCTTGCCTTGATCCCCGGGTGCCACTTTGGCAGGCCGTTGAAGTCCCTCACATACTCCCAGACTTCCTCGATGGGGGCGGAGATGATGGTGCTGTAATACACTCTGGGCATGGCGTTCCCTCCTATTCTGTCTGTGGTGCCTCTTCAGTTCCTAGAAAGTGATCTTCTTGAACTCTTCCGTCTGGGCCTTGATGGCGGTTTCAGTGGGGAGGCGCTCCATGGAGCTGGCGCCGTAGAAACCGTGGACATTCTTGCACTTCTTGAGGATGAAGGACGCGTCTTCCGGCATGGCGATGGGGCCTCCGTGGCAGAGGACGATCACGTCTTTCCGCACTTTTTTCGCCGCCTTCGCCCATTTTTCTATGAGGACGGCGCATTCGTCAAGGGTCTTGGCGGTCTTCGCCCCGATTGATCCCTTCGTTGTCAGGCCCATGTGGCACACCAGGATGTCCGCACCGGCTTTCGTCATGGCCACGGCGTCCTCCTCGCTGAAGACGTAGGGGGTGGTGAGGAGGTCCCGCTCGTGGGCGGCACGGATGGCCTCCACCTCCAGGGCGTAGCCCATGCCGGTCTCCTCCAGGTTGGCCCGGAAGACCCCGTCGATGAGCCCCACGGTGGGGAAGTTCTGCACACCGGCGAAGCCGAGGGAGATAAGCTCGTCGAAGTACCTGTCCCAGATGACGAAGGGATCGGTGCCGTTGATGCCCGCCAGGACAGGCGTCTTCTTCACCACGGGGAGGACTTCGTAGGCCATCTCCTTGACGATGTCGTTGGCGTTGCCGTAGGCGAGAAGCCCCGCGAGGGAGCCCCGTCCCGCCATGCGGTAGCGGCCGGAGTTGTAGATGACGATGAGGTCGATGCCGCCGGCCTCTTCCCACTTGGCGGAGATGCCTGTGCCCGCTCCGCCGCCGATGATGGGCTCCTTCTTTTTCGCCATGTCGTGGAAGCGGGCCAGAAGTTCGGTACGGGTGAACTTTTTCATGAAATCCCTTCCCTTCCCTTTGGTTTATGGATGAAGTTCCCGGAAGTTCTCCACGAGGGCCGCGGCGAACTCGGGATCGTTCACGTTCAGGGGCAGCTTCACCAGGCGGTGATGGTTCGACTGCCTGAAGGTGCGCTCGAGGGCTGTGAAGAGGGCTTCGTCCGCCTCGGGCCAGTGGAAGGCCTGTCCGGGGGCGTCGATCATGGAGACGCCCTTCAGGGGCAGCAGGAAACGCACCGGGCCCGGGAACCTGTTCAGCTTTTCGCCGATCCATTCACCCATGCGGGCGTTCTCCTCGGGGGTGGTGCGCATGAGGGTCACCTGGGGGTTGTGGACATAGAGCTTCCTGCCTTTGTACTTCTCGGGCACGGTGTCCATGGCCCCGAAGTTCACCATGTCCAGGGCGCCCACGGAGCCCACGTAGGGGATCCCGGTCCGGATGAAGGCGTCGAGCCGCCCTTCCCCTGCGGAGAGGACGCCGCCCATGAGGTGGTCGCAGATTTCCGTGGTGGTGATGTCGAGGACGCACTTCATCATCCCCGAGTCCACGAGCTTTTCGAAGGACTGGCCGCCGGTGCCGGTGGCGTGGAAGACGAGGCAGTCGAAGTCCTTTTCCATGGCGTGGCGGACCATGTCCACGCAGGGGGTAGTGACGCCGAACATGGTCATGCCGAGAAGGGGCCGGTCCTCACCGTGGGGGACGGGGCCGCTCACCATGCCGGCAAGGGCGTTGGCCGCGTTCGCCAAGACCACCCTGGAGACCCTGTTGATCCCCGACACGTCGGTGACGGAATACATCATGGCGATGTCGTTGGGGCCCACGTAGGGGGCCACGTTGCCAGACGCCATGGTGGAGACCATGATCTTCGGCGTTCCGAGCGGAAGCATTCTCATACCGGAGGTGATGATGGACGTTCCGCCCGAGCCGCCGAGGCCGATGACCCCGCCGAGGTCGTCCCTTTTGGGAAGGAATGCCGCCAGGGCCTCGCCCATGGCGCCAACGGCCTCTCCACGCTCACTGGCGGAGGAGAGGAAGCCGGGTTTTGAAGGATGGCATGCGGCAACTTCGGCGGCCGTCACGTCCACGGGATTTCCGTGGGGCTTGGTTCCCACGTCCACCAGGACGGTCCCCACGCCCCTCCCGGCGATGATGTCCCGGACAAAGGCGAGCTCTTCGTACTTTGTGTCGCAGGTTCCGACAATGTAGGCTTTCTTCATGACATCCTCCTTTAATTTCGGACAGGATACCCCCGGCAGTGGGGGAGAAAGGCCGTACTCGGGAAAGGGCATGATGTTTCCCTCGGAAATTATAGCCCCTTTGAGGAAAATTTGCGAAATGTTCCTGGCGTATTGATTGTTCCGGAGATTTGTCATCCCGAGCGGAGCGGTTTGTCATCCCGAGCGAGCGCGAGGGATCTGGTTTTGAGACAATCCGGAACCAAAGTCAGGTCCCTCGCCCCCTCCGGGGATGCTCCGCTATCGCTTCGCTCGCTCGGGACGACAGGGGTGGGTTGTCATCCCGAGCGAATGCGAGGGATCTGGTTTTGAGACAATCCGGAACCAAAGTCAGGTCCCTCGTCGCTTCGCTCGCTCGGGACGACAGGGGTGTCATCCTGAGCGGAGCGAAGGATCTCGTGCTTGGTTCTCTCCAGAATCAAAACCGAGATCCTTCGGCCAAAAGACCGGCCTCAGGATGACAGCAATCCATGATACCCAGGTGGAGGGAGGCGGCCATGAATTCCCCCGTTGACCGGCGCAGGTTCTTCACCTACCATGAATTTTGAAAACGACGAATTTTCACTGAGGAGGATAAGCATGTCAAAGGGGTGGAGAAGTTCGGAGGTTTTCGCCGGTCCCCAGAACGCAGGGGCGCGGGCGCTGTGGAAATCCATGGGGTATTGCGACGGTGATTTCGGGGACAGGCCGGTGATCGGCATCGCCAATTCCTGGAACACTCTTGTTCCGGGCCATTTCAACCTGAACATGGTCAGCGAGCAGGTAAAGAAGGGTATCCACAGGGCGGGGGGAGTGGCGGCGGAATTCGGCGTCATCGCCTCCTGCGACGGCGTCTGCGAAGGGCACAGGGGGATGCACTTCATCCTGCCCCAGCGGGAGGTCATCGCCGACTCCATCGAGCTTGTGGCGGAGGCCCACCACCTGGACGCCCTGGTCCTCCTCGCCTCGTGCGACAAGATCGTCCCCGGCATGCTCATGGCGGCCGCCCGGCTCGACATCCCCGCCATCATGATCACCGGCGGGCCCATGCTCGGCGGGGTGGAGTTCGACGGCCGGAAGACCGACGAGACGTCCCTCCACGAGGCCCTCGGGATGCTCGCCTCGGGGAGGATCACCGAGGAGGAGTTCCGGTCCCTGGAGAACCTGTGCGCCCCCACCTGCGGCTCCTGCTCCTTCTTCGGCACGGCGAACACCATGTGCTGTCTCGCCGAAGCCCTGGGCATGACCCTGCCGGGGGCGGCCTTGATCCCAGCGGTCCACTCCGAGCGGCTGCGTCTTGCCTGCGAGACCGGGGAGGTCATCTGCCGCATGGCTCGGGAAGGGCTCACCGCCCGGAAGATCCTCAACGGGCTGTCCATCGAGAACGCAGTCCGGGCCACCCTCGCCATGAGCGGCTCCACCAACGCGGTGATGCACCTGGCGGCCATCGCCGCCGAGGCGGAGGCCGGCGTTGACGTCATGGACCTCTTCTCCCGCCTGGGTCCCGAGACGCCCCAGATCGTGCGGGTCAACCCGGCGTCGAAGTGGAACACCGAGGATTTCTGGATGGCCGGGGGCATCCCCAGGATGATGAAAAGAATGCTGCCCATGCTGCGGAAGGACGCCCTCACCTGCACGGGCCGCACTGTGGAGGAGAACGTGTCGGGGTATGTCTTCCCCTTCCCCGAAAACGACGAGGTTATGAAGACTCTCGAAAATCCGTTCTCTCCCCGGGGCGGCATCGCCGTCCTCAGGGGGAACCTCGCCCCGGACACGGGCGTGACCAAACCGGGGGCCATAGATCCTTCCCTTCACGTATTCACCGGCGAGGCCCGGGTGTTTGACAGCGAGGACGACGCGAACGCCGCCATCCTCGCCGGGAAAATCCAGCCGGGCAGCGTGGTGGTGATCCGCTACGAGGGCCCCAAGGGAGGCCCCGGCATGCGGGAGATGTACCGGGCCATGAAGTACCTCTACGGCATGGGGCTGAACAAGAGCACGGCTTTGGTGACCGACGGCCGGTTCTCGGGGACGAACAACGGGTGTTTCGTGGGGCACATCTCCCCGGAGGCGGCGGAGGGCGGCCCGCTGGCCATCGTCCGGGACGGCGACATGATCACCATCGACGTGATCGAAGGCACCCTGCATCTCCACGTTTCCGACGGGGAGATCAAGGAAAGGTTTGCATCGTGGGAAAAACCCGCCCCCAAGGTCACCCGGGGACACCTGGCCCTGTACTCTCGGCTGGCGTCCTCGGCGGCGAAGGGGGCGGTGGTGAGGGCGGAGTAGGCGGAGGTTCCCCTGTTACAGGGAGGCCCCCATCCGGAACGCCTTTTCGAGGATGGACGTGTTTTCCTTCACCGGGAGAGATCCCGAACATACGCCGAGGCTGCCGCGGAACTCCATGCCGAGGAAATCGCAGACGTCCCGGAAGGTGCGTTCCACAATACCGGGGCCTGAGTTGGGGTCCCCGCCGCCGTAGGTGGTCAGGAGGCACATCTTCTTTCCGCTGAAGAGTCCGTAGTCGAGAGCGTAGAGCCTGTCCTGGAACAGCTTCGTCTGGGCAGGCATGGACCACCAGTAGATGGGAAAGGCATGGACGATGACGTCCGCCTCAAGCACCATCGGGTACAGGCCGCCCATGTCGTCGGTGAGGACGCATCTGCCCGTTCCTTTCCCGTCTTTCTTGCAGCCGTTGCAGCCGGTACAGGGCAGGATTTTCTTTTCCTGGAGACGGACAGTGCGCACAGTATGTCCTTTCGAGGCCGCCCCGTCCAGAAATGAGGTGAGGAGGGCGGCAGTGTTGCCGTCTTTTCTCGGGCTTCCGAGCAGCGCAAGGCAGTTCATGAAATTTCCTCCCTACAAACGAGTATTTGAATCCTGATGCATCCTGAACCAAAAAACGTATGGGTGAAGGGACGCATCCCGGACGCCTTCCTGCGCACTGGCAGGCGTTTCCCGTTAGGCAGTCCGGTTGCCGGGCACGGGGCGTCCTGCGGCGATTATGCCGCTTTGTCCCTCCTCCCCGCTCTTCCAGAGGCTGCACGTCCACGCGATCGTGCGGGTTCCGCCCCGGACGGCCACCTCCGTTGCCAACTCATCCGGAGCGTCTTCCCCGGAGAATGCCATCCGCCTCATCCGCTCCAGCACGGATTCCCGGTAGGCCTGTCCAGGAAAGAGCTTCTCCAGGACGGGGTATGCCGGAGACAGGGCCTCGTCGGAGCAATAGCCGCTCAGACGCTCGGCTGTCCTGTTCCAGAAGATCATATTCCGGCGGTCGTCGAAGACCATCAGCCAGAAGCTGACCATGTCTGTTATCCCGCACAGAAAGCACTGCTCGAGATGGTGCTCTCTCTCCGCAAGGACCGAGTTGGTCGCGTCCGTGAAAAGCAGGGCGAACCTCCCCCACTCGGGCGAGAAAGCCCACATGTCGAAAAATTTCCCGATCTGCGGGTAATATACCTTGAACCGGATTTTCCGTCCAGTTTCGGCCGTACGGACGAAGATGTCGAAATAGGGTATTTTCTCTCCGAACAGGTCACTTCCTTTTTTGCCCATAAAATGTTTCGGAGAGATGCCGGAGACATGTTCAAATGCAGGATTGACCTTCTCGCAGACGAAATCCACCGCTTTTCCCGAGTCATCGTAGAGAAGGCGGTGAACGGAAACAGCCTGTTCCATGTTCCACAGAAGGGCCTTGCACAGCGCTTGTTCGTCTTTCTCAGAGAAGTCTTCGCCCCGCGCTTCCTCCTCTTCCGCCTTCCGGATGATCTCGCTCAGAGCCTCCAGCGAATTCCGGCGGCTTTCTGTCTCCCTGCTCAAAATATTCAGCCCCTTTCAGCGAATCCCTTCCCCTCAGTATTCGCCTTTCTGCATGGTTCCGGTCTTCCGGTCGAACGTGTAGCGTACGGAGGATTCAGCGGAAGATACGGTCATCTGGGACTCCCGGATTTTGACCGTCACATTCGGGTAAACCCTGTCCCGTATTTTAATCAGCGGAGATTCTTTTCTTTCGGCCAGCATCGCCCGTCTCTCGTTTTCTATTCTCTCTGCGAGTTCCGTCCTTTTTGATTCCACTTTTCTGTGGTATTCCGCCAGGAGGAGGAGCTTCCCCTTCTCCTCCTCCGAAAGTTTCTCCGGGTCAAAACCGCCGGTTTCAGGCCTGAGGGAGAGCATGGCCAGTTCAATCTTTTGTATCATCCCTTCAAGTTCGTTCAGCTTCGACTCAAGTTCCCCGATGGTCCTGTTCCTGACGGCATCCCTCCCGGCTTCCAGAAGTGTTTTCGGTTCCATGGCGGAGCCTGCGGAAAGCGTTTTGATCATGGTTCCCGCGGTGGTGACGCCGCCGATGATTCCCCGCCTGTTCTTCCCCTGCACCATGACGGATTGCCTTGCCTCCAGTGCGGCAAAGAGGGTGTACCCTAAAATTTCAATGGTGTTTCCCGAGATCAGAAGGCCGTATTCCACGAATCCCGCCCGGATATCCTCTCCTGCCCTGACCTCGCTGTGTTCGCCAACGATCCCGCCCTGGATGATGCAGCTGCCGGCGGCTTCGACGCAGGCGTTGAAGACGGAACCCGAAACAGCCGCATCCCGGCCCGCCTTCACGGAAAATCCTTCGGTCACGGACCCCGGAACGATGACGGAGCCTATGAAGTCGATGTCCCCGGATATCGTGTTGACGTCGCCGTCGACTACAAGGACGGGAAGAACGTCGAGCTCTCCGCCGCGGAACACGGGCTGGCCCAGGTCCCGGGCGGTGAGGACTTCCGTCACTCCGTTCTCCGCGGAGACGATGACCCCTTCGCCGTAGGTCACCCTGAAAGGGGCGGTATGGGGCGGCGGGACTGAAATACCGTAGATGTCAATCCCGGCCGTTCCTTCCCGGGGGGGGTGGATCCGGGCGATAACCGTTCCGGCATGGACCGTGGGAATGGTCCAGAGTTTTTTCCAGTCTACGGACCGTTCGTCGTTTTCGTCGATCAGCCTGACCTTTTCGAAGGGCACAAGAAAATCGATGGTCCCCTCCACGGGACTCTGGGGAAGGGTGCCGGACGCCACGAGGGCATCTTCCCCCGTTGTCTCGCCTCCGCCGTTGCAGCGTTCCACGATGATGCGGACCTTTTCCCGGTCCAGGTGAAGAACTCCCGTTTCCTCGATGGCGTCGATGATCTCCCAGGGGTCCAGCGGAGCTCCCCGGCCGACGGAAGGATAGGTTTCCAGCCACGCCGACATGGAATCATCGGAGACGTGGAGCTTCCATGACCCGTCCCTGTCCTCCGTGGGCAGCACACCGGATTTTTGCGCTGAGACGAGGAAATGGTCGACCTCCTTCACAAGTTTCTCAAGGTTCGCCATTCGCAGGTCGTCCATGGCCCGCCGCCCTTCAGGACTTACGGAACAGCCCGCATGGAGCAGAAGACCGTTTCGACGCCGCCGTCCTCCCCGAAGGTGGGGTTCAACGAATACTCCAGCGGTGTATCTCCTCTCGGTGCAGGAAGGACAATCATCCCGTTTTTGATTTTTCCGGTGGAGAAAACCTGCTTCAGGTGTTCGTTGAGCGGGGCGACCCTTTCCTCCGGAATGCCGAAGTGCTTCCATGACAGACCGGCCATTTCTTCAGGTGTCCGTTTGAAGAGGTCTGCGCCTTTCTTCCCGACGAACCGGAAATTCCCTTCCCGGTCGAAGACGTACAGGTAATCCGAGGAGTTCTCCAGGATGCTGCGGAGAATCTTGGCCTGGAGGGTGCAGTCGAAGGAGAGCGATTCGAGTTCCTCTTCGAGACGCTGTTTTTCTGTTATATCGTGAATGATTGAATAGAGGTATGTTGTGCCGTTATACAGCATGGGGGAGCTGTACACCTCGACGTTGCGGATTTCCCCGTTCTTCAGCCGGTGGGAGGATAGGAACCTGTTCATCCTCCCCGCCTTTGCGTCCTGCATTTTCCTGAAGAGCTCTTGGGGCGGGGCGGTGTTGAACTCTGTGTTCTTCAGCCCGGTCATCTCTTCCCTCGTATAGCCGTAGAAGTCGAGTGCCGCGTCATTGCAGTCGCAAACGGTGCCGGAATCGGGATCGACGATGAACATGGCGGCCTGTGATTCCCTGAAGGCTGCTGCATACCGGCTTTCACTCTCCCGGAAGTCCTCCTCCATGCGACGGGCTTCCGTTACGTCCCGCCCAAGGAGCAGAAAGCCTGTATCGCCCACATCCTCGAAATCCCACCGGCGGATGGTCCATTCCACGCACCGGGGAGAGCCGTCGCGGGAGTTTACACAGGTGTCCATTCGGAACTCCGGTATTTCTCCCCTTCTGCAGGCGTCCATTTTTTGGGCGAAATTCTCGCGGTGATGTTCCCCGGGGCAGAAAATATCCCGGAAATCAAAGCCTCCGGAAAGGGCCTCTTCGGCGGAGATGCCGGACAGGCGCTCCGCCGCCGCGTTCCAGAAGACGGTCCTTCCCCTGTCGTCGAGCAGGGTGATCCATGTTTCCACGCTTCCGAAGATCTTCTCGGTAAAACGCTCCTGTTCCCGGCGCTCCCGTTCTGCGGCCACCCGGGCCGCAGCGTCTGAAAAGACCATGCAGAACTTGTTGCTCCCGAGGGAAAACGCCAGTATGTCAAACAATCTGCCGAACTTTTCGGCGAAAAACAGAAAAGAAACGGTTTCCTTTTCTCTGAGAACCCGGTATAACAAATCGAGAGCCGGTAGCTTTTTCCGGCCGGCGAAAAATTTGTTCCCCTTCTTGCCGACCACACGCTCGGAAGAAACGCCGAAGATAGTGCAGAACGCCGGGTTGACGCTCTCCAGAAGAAAATCCTCGGGGACTCTCAGCGAATTGAAAAGCATCCGGCAGACCGCCACGCCGTTTACCGTGGAGCTGTAGACGATATCCTTCGAATCCTGCGGAGCATCCGCCATTCCGTCCTCCGTTTCCGGGCGGGTCTCGTCAGAATGCTTTTCGGCTTCGGAAGCTATCGCCTCTATCTCTTTCAGCAGATCATCGTTCCAGTTTCCCATCGGCACATTCCTCCTTCCCCACGTTCCCGCTCTCAGAAAACGCCCCTTGCGATCTCGCCGCGGTCTCTGTCAATGAAAAAGGAGACATAGGACTCCTGCTTTTTGACCACCAGGGTCTCCCCCCAAATTTTCAGGGTGACGTTGGGGTAGATCCTGTCCCGGATGCGGATGCGGGGCAGGGTGCGCTTTTCTGAGAGGGAAGCCCGTTTTTCATCGTCGATCCGGGCGGCCAGATCGGCTGCGGATTCCTTCATTTTCCCGTGGTAGCGGACAAGGAGAAAGAGCTTTCCCTTTTCGTCTTCCGTCAGTGTTTCAAGGTCGAAAGAAGGCCCCCTCCCCTTGATGGAGAGAATGGCCTTCTCAATTTTCGTCTGCATCTCCAGAAACGCCTCTTTTTTCTGCTCGAGTTCCTGGATCACCCGCATGCGGAACGGGTCGCGCCCCACCTCGAGCATCGTGGGCGTCTCCATGGGAGAACCGGCGGAAATGGCCTCGATGGAGTTGCCGGCGACACATCTTCCGCTGACGATGCCCCTTCGGTTTCTCCCCTGGACATAGACCGATTCACCCGCTTCCAGGGTGGCGGAAAGGGCGTAGCCGAAGACCTCCACTTTTCGGGATGCGCTGACGGCGGCATGTTCGATCACGCCGATGCGGATGTCCTCTCCCGAGGAGATGAACGCCCCTTCCCCGGTAATCCCTCCTCTGACGATGCAGCTGCCGCCGGCATGAATGCGGGAGTTGTATACCCACTCCTGCACGGTCACATCCCTCTCCGCCCTGACGGAAAAGCCCTCCAGCACCGAGCCTTTCACCAGGACGGAACCGGTGAAGTCGATATTGCCGGTCGTGATGTCCACGTCGCCGTTGATCACCAGGAGGGGAAGGACGTCCAGCACATTGTCCCGGAAAATGGGCTGGCCCACGATCCTGGCCGAAACGACCTCCGCGGTTCCGTCCCCGTTTTCCTCCACGGTGACCCCCTCGCCGTAGCGGATATTGTAGAAAGAATGGGATGCGGCGGGGAGCGGGTTGCCGAAGACGTCGACGCCGTCGGTTCCTTCTTTCGGGGGATGGATGCGGGCGATGATGTCCCCCTCGTGCACCGACGGAGTGATCCAGAGGTTTTTCCAGTCGATGGCCGTGTCATCATCATCTGCCCGTTTCGCTCTTTCCATGAGGACAAGAAACTCTATTTCCCCGGGAACGGGGGCCTGGGGAGGAATGCCCCGGGCAACGACCGAATCCTCACCTGAGGCCGGGTAACCTTCCCCGCACAGGGTCGCCAGGGCCATCACCCTGTCCCGGTCCACATCCCGCACCCCCATGGCTGCCAGTTCCCCGCAGATTTTTACCGCGTCGGGAGGTGCCCCGTTTCCCGTGGAGGGGTACATGTCCAGATAGACGCCAAGCCGGTCGTCCGAAACGCGTATCTCCCAGGATGCGTCCCTGTCCTCCGGAGGGGGAGGCAGATTATCCGTAATTTCCTCTTGGGAGAGGAGTCTCTCTATTTCCCCGGTCAGTTTGTCGATATTGGCCATTCTCATGTCACTCATTGAGAAAACCTCCTGGAATGACTCGTTGAGCATCAGAAGAACACTCAAAATCGCACGGAAACAATGTTCAGCACTCTCAATACCGGCGTTTCCCCTTGAGGGAAGCCGTCTTCATGAACCTCCCTCTAATGTGCCTCCCGGGGAACCATCCCGCGAAGCCTGCTCCCGCCTGAAAAACTGCCGGATACTCCCTGACTCTTTTTTAATTAAGTCTACAGCGAATTCGGGCAGATTGCCACTTGCGGATTTCAAACTTTAGTTTATAATGCTATGGCAAATTTACCAAGATTTAAAAGAAAGGTCGGAGAGAGAATGAAAAAAATGGTGAAAGTGTTGTGCGCCCTGGTTCTGGCAGTGTCCCTGGCGGGAGCCGCCGCTGCCGAGAATTTTACCCTGAAGCTGGCCAACGCCGGACCGGCGGACCCGGAGGACCGGACGGTCATCGCCGTGGAGCTGTTCAAGAACCACGTGCAGAACAAAACCGGCGGATCGGTCACAATTGAGGTGTTCCACGCCTCCCAGCTCGGCAACGAAAAGGAGATCCTTGAAGGGCTGAAGATGGGGACCATCGAACTCGGCACCATCACCACGGGGCCCGTTCCCACCCTGTTCAAGCCCATCATGGTGTTCGACATCCCCTATCTCTTCCCGAACCAGGTCGTGGCGTGGGAAGTCCTTGACGGACCCTTCGGCAGGAAGCTCATGGAGGAGATGCGGAAGGCTACGGGTATCCGCACCCTCGCCGTCAGCGAGAACGGCTACCGGCACTTTGTCACCAGCGAGAAGCAGATCAAGTCCGTGGCGGACATGAAGGGCCTGAAGATCAGGACCATGGAAAATCCCGCCCACATGAAGATGGTGGAGGCCCTCGGCGCATCCCCCACCCCCGTGGCCTTCGGCGAGCTCTACATGGCCCTTCAGCAGGGGGTTGTCGACGGCTGCGAGCTTCCCATGACCCTGACGAACAACGGCAAGTACTACGAGGTGCAGAAGCACACCATCCTTGACGGCCACCTGTACAATCCACTGATCATGTTCGTCAACGACAAGGTGTGGGGGAAGCTCTCCGAGGACCAGAAGGCCGCCCTGTACGAGGGCGCCCAGCTCTTCAACATCGCCCAGAGGGCTATTTCCGAGCGGCAGGTCCAGTCGGGCATCCTCAACGTGACGGAAAAGGGCATGACCGTGTACGTACCCACGGCGGCCCAGCTCAACGAGTTCCGATCCGTCTCCCAGCCTCCTGTGCTCGACTACGTGAAAGGCCAGGCCGGCGAGCAGTGGGTGAAGGAAGCCCTGGAAGCGGTTGCCGCGGCAGAGGCCAAGATGGCCGGCATGCTGAAGTAACTGCCGGAAAAGGGATTGCCGTTTTTCAAAATCTGCAGATGTGCGGGGGAGGGGCGGACGGCCGCCCTGTCCCCCTTTCGCACTGAAGGAGAGGTGGAGAAGTGAAAGTACTTCAATGGATTCTCGCAGCGTTTGACCGTGCCGCGTTCGTCCTCGTGGCCGCTCTCATGGGGGCCATGGGAGTCATCGCCTTTATGGCCGTCTTCTACAGGTTTATCCTCCACGACCCCATAACGTGGTCGGAGGAGGCGGCACGGTACATGATGGTCTGGGTGACCTTCCTCGGCGCCGGGTACGCCATGGGGAAGGGCAGGCACATCGGCGTCACCATGTTCGTGGAAAAGCTTCCCGAGAGTGCCCGGCGGAAAGTGACCTTTGCCGCCGAGATCGTCATCATGGTCTTTCTCGCCGCAGTGACCGTGCAGGGGATCAAGCTCATGATCGGCCTCTGGGGCCAGACGTCACCGGCCATGGATTTTCCCATGTGGATACCCTACCTGGCCATCCCGGTCGGTTCGGTGTACATGTTCCTCCACCTTCTGTACCTTGTGCTGAGCCGGTCTTCCCAGTCCATTTCCACGGCGGACCTGGAACTTGAAGCGGCCCTGAAGGGAAAGGACGGTGCCGGGCAATGACATACCTTATGACTGCGGCATTTCTCGTTTGCTTTTTCATGGGCATTCCCCTTGCCCTCGTGATGGGGATCACGGGAATCGTCGTCCTCATCGCCATGGGCGTTCCCCTTGAAGTCGTCGCCCAGAGGATGTTCACCGGGATAGACTCCTTCCCTCTCATGGCGGTCCCGTTCTTCATCCTTGCCGGGGACCTGATGAACCGGGGAGGAACTACCGTGAGGATCATCGGGTTCGCCAACAGCCTCGTGGGCCATATCCGGGGAGGGCTGGCCCATGCATGTGTCGTCGCGAACATGATCTTCGCCGGGATCAGCGGCTCCTCAGTGGCTGACGCCTCGGCCATCGGCTCCATCATGATCCCCTCCATGGAGAAGAGCGGATACGACCTCGACTTCAGCGCAGCCCTCAACAGCGTGGCGGCCACCATAGGCCCCATCATCCCGCCGAGCATCATCATGGTCATCTACGGCGTGTCGGTGAACGTCTCGGTGGGAGGGCTTTTTGCGGCGGGTTTTGTCCCGGGAATTCTCATGGGGCTTGCCCTCATGATCGTGGTCACACGGGTCGCGAAGAGAAAGAACTACCCCACTTCCGAGGGGTTTTCGGGAAAGAGAGTAGCCATTGAGTTCAGGTCATCGGTGTGGGCATTGATGGCTCCCATCATCATCCTGGGAGGGATCCTCGGGGGCGTGTTCACCCCGACGGAAGCGGCGGCGGTGGCGGTCATTTACGCCTTTTTCGTCGGCAAGTTCATCTTCCGGGAGATCACATGGAGGGATGTTCCCCAGATCCTGTTCCAGAGCGGCATCACCACGGGAGCGATCCTTCTTATCATCTCCCTCGCCAACGTGTTCGCCTGGGTCATCGCGGCGAACCAGGTTCCCGTGAAGCTTTCGGCCCTGTTCCTCTCCGCGACGTCGAATCCCTATGTGTTCCTTCTCATCGTGAACATCCTGCTCCTCATCGTGGGAATGTTCATGGAGACGGGCGCGGCCATCATCCTCCTGGCTCCCATCCTTGCGCCTATCGCGGTGAAGCTGGGGATCCACCCCCTCCATTTCGGTTTCATGATGGTGCTCAACCTGGCCATCGGGATGGCGACGCCGCCGGTGGGGGTGTGTCTTTTCGTGAGCTGCGGCATCACGGGCCTGAGCCTCGAGAAAGTCTCCGCGGCGGCGATGCGGTTCGTGGCCGCCCTTCTCGGAGTGCTGCTTCTCGTGACCTACGTGGCGCCCATCTCCCTCTTTCTGCCGAAACTGCTGGGTTTCATCCGGTAAGGAAGATCTCCGGCTCCACGGAAAAAAACGGGGACCACGAAATCTCCCGCTCGAAGAGCGGGAGATTATTATATCTCTTCGACTTGCTTTTTTCCATTTTATTCCTTATCATAATAATAAGTTCAAAAGAAGGGGTGGAGATGGATTGCGCCGGGATATCCAGCGGATGCTTGACGCTCTGAAAGAAGGGGCCTATTTCGTGGACCGGGAGCGGCGGATTACGTACTGGAACAAGGCTGCGGAGCGGCTTACCGGGTTCCGGAGCCAGGAGGTTGTGGGGCACCGGTGCAGCGAGGATATCCTCGTCCACGTGGGCTGCCAGGGAAAGAATCTCTGCAGGGAGGGATGTCCCCTTCTCGCTACCATGGAGGACACGTTCCCCCGGGAGGCGGAGGTTTTCTTCCACCACCGGAGGGGACACCGGGTTCCCGTCTCGGTGAGGACCACCCCCCTCGAAGACGACGAGGGCAACGTGGTCGGCGGCATCGAGCTCTTCGCCGAGATCACCCCCGAGGAAAATCTCCGGGAGAGGATGGCCGAGCTGGAGCGGCGCTCTCTTCTCGACCACCTTACAAGGGTTCCCAACAGGAGTTATCTTGATTTGGAGCTGGCAGCCCTTTTCACGCTCTGGAAAAAGAGCGGCGTTCCCTTCGGGGTCCTCTTTTTCGACATCGACCATTTCAAACGCTTCAACGACAACCATGGGCATGACATAGGGGACATGCTGCTTGAAACAACAGCGAAAACCCTGGTTTCAGCGGTTCGCCCCTTCGATGTCATAGGGCGGTGGGGTGGAGAGGAATTTATCGGTCTCTTTCCCAACGTGGAGAAGGAGACACTTGCCTCAATCGGGGAAAGGCTTCGCTCGGCGGTTGAAGCAACATGGATAGAAGCAGACGGGCAGCAGCTTTCCGTGACGGTCTCCATCGGAGGCACCTCTTCGGTGGAAGGAGACTCTTCCGCAGCGGCCCTGGTCAAGCGGGCTGACACCATGATGTACAGGAGCAAGCAGGACGGCAGGAACCGGGTGACAGTGGGCTAGTAGGAATCCCGTTCAAGGATCAGCCTGTCCACACGGCCGTCCATGTTGAACTGAACGTGGATACGGCTCATGCCCGAGTGATAGGTCCATACCCTGTTCCGTACCCCGTGAGGCGCTCCGAGCAGTTTCTCCACGGCATCGGCCCCGGCGCCGAAGGGTATAGCTCCGAAGCCGCTGATTTTTCCCGTGAAGTCAGCGGAGACGAGAAAGCTGCTCTTCTTCAGGATCCAGAACGTCACGCTCCCCTCGGGGTAGGCCAGTACTGTCTCAGTGACTTTTTCCTTCCTGTCTTCCGGGAGGAATGTTCGGTTTTGCCTGCTTTCCGGTTTTCCCAGGCGGTTCTCCGTCATGCCGGGGTTGACTCCCAGATCCCGGCGGACAAGAGTGAGAAGCCGCCACAGAGGATCGTCCATTCCCTCGAACCGGAGGAAATCGCCCCGGACCCATCCTTCACCGACTCTTTCCGAAAGAACCAGGTACCAGGTTTTGCCGTCCTCTCCCGTTGCGGCGTCGGTCGCCACAAGTTCCTCCGAAGCCTGCCCGTCAAGCTTTCCCAGGCTTCCAGAGGCCGTGGACGGGCCGGTCCTCACGTTCACTCCCGTTCCCGTGACGAATGCCGCTGCCGGACGCTCCCTGAGCTCCTCTCCCGAAGGAAGCGGCGCCGCGGCCGAAGTGCGGGCGGCAGGAAAAAGCGCGGCAAACAGAACGGCCGTCAGAATCCATGCCTTTCTCTTGTTCATCGGGGAGCCCCCTTTCCTTGAGCTTCCATGGATCGGATGATATTATAACATTGAATTAATTTCAAAAAGTTGCATTGTTTTTGTCTTCCGGTCCTCCGGAATTATTCTCCCGAAGCGGGCAGAAAAAGTGTGCCCGGGAGTGCGCCCGTGAAGAAAAAATCCGAACGCAAGGGGGGAAGGAAATGAAGGGCTGCAGGATTGCCGCATCGGTGCTTGTTTTTCTCTTTTCAGCCTTCTGTTTTTCTGCGGAGAGCGTAATGCCTCCGGACGTGTACGCCCGGATGTCGGAACAGTCGAAGATCAAGGCGACGGCGGTGGTGGAAGAGGTACAAGTGCTGGAGACCGGCAAACAGAGTACCTGGAAAAGCGTCGTGTTCAGGCTGCGGCACCCCATGTCGGAAGGAGTGCCGGAGAAGTTTTCCGGGACGTGCTATTCGGTGGACCACGAGTGGCAGCAGCCCCCGGCGGGGGGAACCATCTATTTCTATCCCGAAAAGGGCGACCTTGTCTACGTGACGGTGGCTGCGGACGGCGGTTCCATCACAAGCTACACCTATCTGAACGATGTTATGGAGAGCCTGTTCATTGACAATGCCGGCAAGATACGGTACGGCATGGGGAACGCCTGGCTGGATCTGTAAGAGACGGCCGCGCTCAACCCCGGGAAAGGAGAGCGATATGAGAAAGAGGATACTTTTGCGGGCATCCGTGCTGTTTCTGGTTTCGGCGATGTTCTTGTGTGCCGCGGCCGTTCCTCCCTCCCGGGCGGACTATTCCACCTCCGGTAACGTCGGAGGGCCATATCCAGCCACGCATACTGTCAAATGCAACCCCGGGGACAGTTTCACCGTCAGCGTGGGGTCGGACTATCCCACGTCGGTGGACATCCTCTTCATGACCCCGGCGGGAAACGAATGGGCATTCAATTCCGTTGCAAATAGCAGCAAAAGGATATCCCACGAGCTGAGCCACACCGCACCCTCGGGGAAACCGGCCAACAACGCAACCCATCATCATTACAAGATCAGCATTCTCGCGTCGACGGACAAACTGACCCGGTTCTCGCTGAAAATCATCCAGCGGGGCAACAACAAAAATCTTGACAAGAAGTACGTTGAACGGGCCAAAAAACAGATGGAGGCCCTGGCAAAGGCCATATCGAACGAGCGGAACCGTCTGAGCGGCACAATGAAGCAGCAGGCGGACAGGATAAACGGTATAGACGAACAGCAGAAGAGCAGGAAAGCCCGGCTCGATACCGAACGGGCCGAGCTCGCCAGGATGAAGGACGCGATCCGGAACGAGCAGAACAAGGCGGTGCGCTCGTCCATGATCCAAACGTACAAGTTCAGGCAGGCTGATTTCAACGCGGATGTGGAGGCTTACAACCGGGAGAATGCAAACCGGAGGGCGCTCTACAACGAATATAAGGGAATACGGGAGCAGCGGGACGCACTGGACAGCCTGCGCAAGTCTCTCAACGAGGCCTGGATGCAAAAGGACATCGACCGCTGCGTCCTCATCGCAAACGGGAGCCGACTGGCCCAGTCCCTCGGGTGGAGGGTCATGAAGCGCTGATTGGGAAAAGGGAACCTCTCAGCGGAGGTATAAAAAAACGGTTCTTTTGCCGGCGAGTCTTTGAGCGGTTGATCTTGAGGCATATCCACCCCTTTTTCGGGGCAGCCAGGGGTGTTAAGATGTCCCTATCCTGCCGCCAAAAGGGGTTTTTCCATGGCGACTCTGTTCCTGGCGTCCATGCTGATGCTGAATGATGTTGAACTGTACTACGAGGTGCACGGCGTCGACGGGCCTCCGTTGCTGCTCGTCGCCGGTCTGGCGTCGGACGTTTCGAGCTGGCAGACGGTTTTGCCTGCCCTGTCGGAGCATTTCCGGGTGATCGTCGTGGACAACCGGGGAATCGGCCGTTCCGTTCCGGAGAACGCGCCGGTTTCCGTGGACCTCATGGCGGACGACTGCGCCGCCCTGATCGACCATCTCGGGTTCGGTCCTGCCCACGTCCTGGGCCATTCCATGGGGGGCTTCACGGCCCTGAGCCTTGCCGCACGGTACCCGGAAAAGGTGAGAAAGCTGGTAATCGCTGCATCGGGGGAGAAAAGCTCCTCGAGGAACACCCTGCTCTTCTCCGACCTGGCCGACCGGTACGAGAAAAGCGAGGATTTGGCAGGATTCTTCCGGACTGTTTTTTACTGGATTTTCTCTCCCGCCTTTTTCGAGGACGAGGGTACGGTGAAAGGCGCCGTGGAATTCGCCCTCTCCTATCCCTTCCCCCAGGCTCCCGTCTCGTTCCGGAACCAGGTGAACGCCATAGCGGCCTTCGACGGCAGGGATCTTGCCCGTTCCGTCGTCGCTCCCGCGCTGGTTCTGGCGGGCACGGAAGATCTTCTTTTTCCCGCCGCCGCGGGGCAGACGCTGGCACAAAAGCTTCCCCGGGGTACGTTTGCAGCCATTGAAGGAGCCGCCCATTCCATCCACGCGGAAAAATCCAGGGAATTCACCGAAGCGGTGTTTTCCTTTCTGAAAGAGGGAGACAATCCATGAAGAGGTACATCTACATTGACTACGAAAACCTGCCGGGGGTCCAGGTGGAGAACATCGAGGACGCCAAGATCCTCATTTTTCTCGGCGAAAACCAGAAAAAAATACCTACGGAGACCATCATGAAGACCCAGCCCATGGGTGACCGGGTGGAGTGGGTGACCATCAGCGGTGTGGGGCGGAACGCCCTGGACTTCCACATCGCCTACTATCTTGCGAAGAACCACACCGACCCCTCGGCCTGCCACTACATCGTCTCCATGGACGCCGGGTACGACCCGCTGATCAAGCACGTGGCCCTCTTCGGCCAGAAGGTCAAGCGCATCATCACCCTGGAGGACATCAAGGAAAAGCCCACTCTCAGCAAGGACCTGGCGCCGAAATACGGCAAGGTCCTCGAAATTCTCAAGAAACAGGATAAAACCCGCCGCCCCAAGTCCAGAAAGACCCTTTCCTCGAGCATCGACACCCTGTTCCAGGGTCAGGCGACGAAAGAGGACATCGAACTTATCGTTGAGCACCTCTTCCGGGAGCGGTTCATCGAGGAGAAAAACAAGCGCATCGCCTATCTTGACTGAAGAGAGCTCCCGGCAAACCCGTTTTTTCGCGGGATGAGAGTGACGGAAAGAAGAAGCCCCCGGCAACCGGGGGCTTCTTTTACCATTCTGCAACCGACCCGTCGGCGTTCCGCCAGACCGGGTTGTGCCAGTTGTGTCCTTCCCTGCTTTTTTCCAGCACCTTTCTATCGTTTACTTTAATTCCCAGTCCCGGCCCTTCCGGAAGGGAGACAAAACCATCCCGGTACCGGAAGACAGAGGGATCTTCCAGGTAATCGAGCAGGTCCGTCTCCCTGTTGTAGTGAATTTCAAGGCTCTGCTCCTGGATGAAGGCGTTGGGGGTGCAGAAATCGAGCTGAAGGCACGCCGCCAGGGCTATGGGGCCCAGGGGGCAGTGGGGGGCCATGGCGATGTCGTAGGCCTCTGCCATGGCGGCGATTTTCCGGACCTCCCAGATGCCGCCGGCGTGGCTGAGATCAGGCTGGAGAATGTCCACCCCTCCGCCGGTGATCAGATCCTTGAAGTCCCAGCGGCTGAAGTTCCGCTCTCCGGTGGCTATGGGGGTGACGGTGTGCCGCCGGAGTTCCCGGAAAGCCTCCCGGTGTTCCACGAGCACGGGCTCCTCGATGAACATGAGGCGGAAGGGTTCGAGCTCCTTCATGAGCACCCTTGCCATGGGCAGGTGGACCCGGCCGTGGAGGTCAACGGCGATGTCCAGGGAATGACCGAAAGCGTCCCGGAGGGCCTGGACACGGGAGATGACTTCCTCGATCCTGGTGAAGCTGTCGATCCAGGCCATTTCCTCCGTGCCGTTCATTTTGACGGCGGTCATCCCGGCATCGACCCGCTTCTTTGCCTCCGTCACGACATCGTCGGGGCGGTCTCCGCCGATCCACGAGTAGACCCTCATTTTGTCCCGCACGGCGCCGCCCATCATCCTGTGGACGGGAAGGCCGGCCATCTTCCCTGAAATATCCCAGAGGGCCTGCTCGATGCCGGAGATGGCGCTCATAAGAATGGGGCCGCCGCGATAAAACCCGCCCCTGTAGAGGGCCTGCCAGAGGTCCTCTATTTTCGTCGGGTCTGACCCGACGAGGTATTCTCCCATCTCCCGCACCGCTGCAGCAACGGTGTCGGCCCGGCCTTCCACGACCGGTTCGCCCCAGCCTTCCACGCCCTCGTCCGTAGTGACTTTCAGAAAAAGCCACCTGGGCGGCACTTTAAAAAGATCGAGCCGTTCGATCCTGGCCATGGCGTTTACACATGGGTGCGGATCCGGGCTATGCGGGAGACGATCTCTTCGGCCGTCTGCCGGATGGCGGGGTAGTCCCCCTCCCGGCCTTCCGGCTTGACGAGGGCGCTTCCCAGGCCGACGGCGAAAGCCCCCGCGAGGAACCAGTCTTCCAGGTTGTTCGGGCTGACGCCTCCGATGGGCATGATCTGGGCGTTCGGGAGAGGCCCGTGGACCGCCTTGATGAATTTGGGGCCGAGAACTTCTCCGGGAAAGGCCTTCACCACGTCCGCTCCCCATTCCATAGCCCGGACGATTTCGGTCACAGTGCCCACGCCGGGCATGTAGGCAACGCCGTAGCGGTTGCACAACTTCGCCACTTCTTCGCTGAAACAGTGGGAGACGATGAACTCTGCTCCGGCGTCGATGCAGAGCTTTGCCGTCTCCGAATCGGCCACCGTTCCGGCGCCAAGGATGAGGCCGCTGCTCTTGTGGGAGGCGGCGGTGCTCCTCATGATGTCAAGGGCTCCCGGGAAGGTGGTGGAAACTTCGAGGACAGTGATTCCTCCCTGGAACACCGCCTCGGCGGAGGCGATGCCGCCCGCCGTGTCCGGCGTCCGGATAATGCCGACGACGCCTAGGTCATGGATGCGGCTCAGAACTTCATACTTGCGGATGTTCATGATGTGCTCACTCCTTGATTTATTGACGTTAGAGTATTCAGACAGTATAATAACATAAATTCAGACAAACTAAATATTTTTTTGGAGGCGTTCCTTTTGAAACAAGTCCAGGAAGAATTCGCCTTTTTCGAGTCCCTCATGAAAGGACTCACCGCTATCTTCGGCACGAACTGCGAAGTGGTTCTCCATGATCTCACCGACAGCTATGAAAGCACCGTGGTCATGATCGAGAACGGCCACGTCACAGACCGGCGTGTGGGTGACTGCGGAAGCAACCTCGGTCTGGAAGTACTCCGCGGTACCGTGCGCAACGGGGACAAGTACGGTTATTTTACCAACACCCGGGACGGGAGGGTACTCCGTTCATCGTCCGTGTATATCCGCGACGGCGAAGGAAAGGTCATCGGGTGCCTGTGCGTAAACTTCGACGTCTCGAACCTCATGGTCGCCGACAAGACCATTCGGTCCCTCATTTCCAACGGCGAGGGAGAGAAGGAAGAGGAATTCTTCGTCAACGACGTGAACCAGCTTCTTGACGCCCTGCTGAAGAAAGCCATGGAAGAAGTGGGCAAGCCTGTTTCCTACATGACCAGGGACGACAAGATCAGGGTGGTGAAATACCTCGACCAGAAAGGCGCTTTCCTCATCACCAAGTCGGGAAACCGGATCTGCCAGTTTCTCGATATTTCCAAGTTTACGCTCTACTCCTATCTTGACGAGGTCCATTCAGAAATTCAACCTTCAAAATAAGGCGGCGATGCGCAGTGACACGGGACATTTACAGGGAACTCGGAGTTCGGACGGTCATCAACGCGGCGGGGACCTACACCATGGTGGGGGGCTCCCGCATGAGCGAGGAGACGCTCTCGGCCATGGCGTCGGCGGCGAGAAACCACGTGGTGATAAAGGAGCTGCAGCAGAAGGTTCATGAACGCCTCGCCTCCATCACGAGAAACGAGGCGGCTTTTGTCACGAACGGCGCAGCCGCGGCCCTGCACATCGCGGGAGCTTCGGCCATAGCCCGGAAATGGGGCCGTCCGTTCCCCTCCCTTTCCCCGGAACAGATCGCGAAAAGTGAAATCATCGTCCATCGTGCCCACCGCAACCCCTACGACTGGTCCCTCCGTCTTTTGAACTGCCGTATGACGGAGATCGGATTCCCCAACATGATCCTCCCCACTACGGAAGACGATCTCGAATACTCCATCACGGACAATACGGCGGCGGTATTCTATTTTTTCATGCCTCCCGGAGGATGGGTCGCAAAAGGAGCCCTCTCCCTCGAAGCCACCATCCGAGTCGCCTCCCGGCACGGGATTCCCGTGATCGTGGATGCGGCGGCCCAGGTGCCCCCGGCGGAGAACCTCTGGAGAATTACCGGCCTGGGAGCGGACGCCTGCATTTTCAGCGGCGGCAAGGACCTGCGGGGCCCCCAGGCGAGCGGTCTCATGGTAGGCACAAAGGATTTCTTCTCGTGGGTAGAAAAAACGGCTTTCCCCACCTATGGCGTGGGGCGGATGTTCAAGGTGGGGCGGGAGGAAATTGTGGGTCTTCTCGCTGCCGTTGAGCAGTACGTCTCTATGGACGGGGAGGCCCGCGTTCAGTGGGCGGAGGACCGCATCGCCGCCGCGAGGAAGGCCTTCGGCGGCAGTACCGTGGTTTCGGTGGAGCGGCTCTTTCCGAACGAGGCGGGGCAGCCCTTTCCCCAGATGGCTTTCCGCTTCGCCGTCCCGGGGTGTTCCGATGAGGTGCTCCGGCTGCTTCGGGAGGGGGATCCGTCCATATTCACCATGGCCGCCGACAGGGAGTCGGTGTTCGTGAACCCCATGACCCTGAGGGACTCCGAGCTGGATTCCATTGTGGAGCGGATGAAGGAGATAGAGGCCCTTTTCCTGAACAAAGGAGGGAAATGAACAGCCATGAGAGCGGAAGAGATACCGGAAAAGGATTTTTTTCTTCCCCCCGAGGGAAGCGTGATCATCAGGGGCGGCAGGGTTATTGACCCCGCGAACGGAGTGGACGAAGTCTGCGACCTCGCCCTTTCCGGCGGCATGGTCGCCGGAAGGGGAAAGGCCCTTCCATGGTGCGGCGCATCGAAGGTGATTGACGCGGAGGGACTGATCGTCACTCCCGGGGTTGTCGACATCCACAGCCACCTGTTCGCCACGGCGGGAAACCCCAACGCATGGGCCGGAGAGTACAGTGTTTTTCCCGACGGATTCAGTTTCCGGAGCGGCGTGACCACCATGGTGGACGCCGGAAGCGCCGGGTGGCGGAACTTCGACCTGTTTCGGGTATCGGTGATCGACCGGGCGAAGACCCGGGTGTTCTCTTTCCTGAATATCGCCAGCTTCGGGATGGTGAGCGACATCATCGAACAGCACGCCCCCGACTTCGATCCGGAGACGACGGCGGCAAAGGCGGAAAAGCACCGGGATGTCATCGTGGGCATCAAAAGCGCCCATTACTGGCACCCGGGGTGGGAGTCCGTGGACCGGGCCGTGGAGGCCGGTGAATTGTCAGGTCTGCCCGTGATGGTGGATTTCGGCTATTTTATGAAGGAACGTCCCTACTGGCGGCTTGTGACGGAAAAGCTGAGGAAGGGCGACATCAGCACCCACTGCTACAGGGGGCCCGTTCCCGTGGTGGACGGAAATGGGAAGGTGTACCCATACCTCTTCGAAGCCAGGGAAAGAGGTGTCCTGTTCGATCTGGGCCACGGCGGGGGAAGCTTCCTCTTCCGGAACGCCGTGCCTGCCTTCGCCCAGGGGTTCTATCCCGATTCCGTCTCCTCGGACCTTCACGTCCAGAGCATGAACGGCGCCATGATGGACATGCCCACCACCATGTCCAAGTGTCTCGCCATGGGAATGCCCCTCGGCGATGTCATCGCCAGGTCAACGGCGGTTCCGGCACGGATGATCGGCCATCCGGAGCTGGGGCACCTTTCGCCCGGAGCGCCGGGAGACGTGACGCTCTGGAACCTCCGGGAGGGAGCCTTCGGCTTCAAGGATTCCGTGGGGGGGCGCCTTCGGTCTGACCGGAGGTTCGAGTGCGAAATGACGATCCTTGGAGGGGAAGTGGTCTGGGACCTCAACGCCCGGGACGGGACGGCATACGGCGAGATTCCCTTCGGTGAAGGCATTCGGGAAGGCGAGTTTTTCATTCCTCCGGAGCGTTGAGTTTTTTCCGGCAGCGGGGGAGGGGGTGGTACGGGCAAAAGGGATGTTGAAAGTATTTGGGGCGCAATTCGATTGAGAGATCTGAAAAGGAGTGATTGATATGAATCGGATGAGAACTATCCTGTTGTGGAGCCTGTGTTTCCTTGTCATCGCCGCCGGAGCGGCATTCGCTGCGGAAAAGGGCGGGGTCCTCCGTGTCGCCGTCATCGACGAACCTCCCACCCTCGACCAGCACGTGGTGACTTCCGACCTGACCACCATGATCGCCCAGCATATTTTCGAGGGGCTCTATACTTTCGATTCCAAGTACAGTCCCGTTCCGCTCCTGGTGAAATCCGAAGAAATGAAGGACGATGGAAAAACAGCCGTTCTTACGCTCCGCGAAGGCGTGAAGTTCCATAACGGCAAGGAGCTGGATGCGGAAGACGTGCTCGCCTCCATGGAGCGCTGGGGCAAGTTCGGCGCCCGCGGTCCCGTGCTCTTCAGCAATCTGGAAAAGGTGGAAGCCACGGGCAAGTACGAAGTGACCCTTACCTTCAAGGCTCCCTTCGCTCCGTGGAAGAACCTCCTGGCCTTCATGAACGGCGGTCCCGTGATCTACCCGAAGGATGTGGCGTCCGGCGCCGAGAAAACCCCGATCGCTCCCGAGCAGTACATCGGCACGGGGCCCTACAAATTTGCCGAGAGAAACCCGGGGCGCTACATCAAGCTGGTCCGCAACGAAGAATATTCCGCCAGGACAGAGGCCGCCGACGGTTATGCCGGTAAGCGGGAAGCCCTCTTTGACGAAATCCGCTTCATTCCCGTCCCCGACGTGGGAACGCGGGTCAACGGCGTCAAGGCTGGAGATTACGATTATGCCGAGCAGATCCTGGGCGACCTCTTCGACTCCCTGAAAGAAGATCCTTCGGTGGTCACCACCGTCAACCAGGGCGCAAACCAGGGGATGATGTTCTTCAACTCAAGAGCGGGAGTGCTGAAGGATAATTCCAAGCTCCGCCAGGCCCTCCAGGCTGCCGTGAACATGGAGCCGGTGCTTCAGTCGGCCATCGGTCCAAAAGAGCTGTGGAAGGCTTCCGGCTCCTTTATGCCCGAGAGCACTCTCTGGTATTCGAAGGCCGGGCTCGACAGGTTCAGCGCCAACAATCCCGAACTCGCAAAAAAACTCGCGAAAGAGGCGGGGTACAACGGCGAGAAGATTACCCTCATGGCGTCCACGTCATACAAGTTTCATTACGACAGCACTCTCGTGATCGTGAAGCAGCTCCAGGCGGCAGGCTTCAACATTGACCACCAGATCTACGACTGGGCGACCCTCATCTCCAAGCGCGGCGACCCGGCACAGTGGGATATTTTCTTCACCCACCACGGTTTTGTTCCAGATCCCATCCTGTATACATTTATGAGCGAGTCCTACCCAGGGTGGTGGACAACGGAAACGAAGAGGGCCCTTGCCGCCGAATTCGCCGGTACCCTGGACGCGGCAAATCGCAAGGCAGTATGGGACAAGATCCAGGCACTTGTCTACGAAGAAGTACCCGTGATGAAGACGGGAGATCACTTTACCTACGACATCTACAGCCCGAAGGTTCAGGGACTCTCCGCTTCATCCCTCATCTGGCCCAAATTCTGGGGCGTTTCGTTCGGGAAATAGCCGAAAGACCGGGGGAGGGACAGTTCCCTCCCCCTCAGCATCCGACGAAAGGGGGGAGCCTCCGTGTTTTCATATATAGCCAGGCGGATCGGGAGCATGATTCCGTCTCTCCTTCTCGCCTCGATCATCGTATTTTCATTTATTCACCTGATTCCTGGAGACCCCGCCCAGATCATGCTGGGAGACCAGGCGACGCCGGAACAGGTCCAGGGTCTCCGGGAAGCCATGGGCCTCGACCGTCCTTTATACGTGCAGTACGGCCGCTGGCTTTCGGGAGTGGTGAGGGGAGATTTCGGCACATCCATTTTTTTCCATCAGCCTGTGCTCCACGTCATCCTCGACCGCGCTGAAACAAGCGTTCTTATTGCCGTTTTTTCCATGATGCTCATCATTCTCGTGGGGGTGCCCATAGGAATCCTTTCGGCCGTCCGGTACAACAGCCGGCTCGACCAGCTTTTTTCCGGTCTTTCCATGCTCTTCGCGTCGGTGCCCACCTTCTGGCTCGGGCTGAACCTGATGCTTCTTTTCTCGGTGATGCTGCGGTGGCTTCCCACCTCAGGGTTCCCTTCCATCCTGGAATCGGGGGACTGGACAAATCTGCGCTATCTTGTCCTTCCCTGCATCACCCTGGCCGCTCCCAATTCGGCCCTCATCATCCGCCTGACCCGGTCGAGCATGCTTGACGTGGCCAAGGCGGATTACGTGAAGACTGCCCGGGCAAAAGGATTGTCCGAGGGAGCCGTCAATATACGGCATATCTTCCGGAATTCGCTCATCTCCGTCGTATCCGCCCTTGGGTTTACGTTCGTGGCCCTCATGGCGGGAACTGTGGTGACCGAAACGGTCTTCTCCCTTCCGGGGATCGGGCGGCTCGTGGTGGAATCGGTTCTGAGAAGGGACTATCCCACCATCCAGGGAATCATTCTCATCATCGCTTTTCTGTACATGGTGATCAATCTCCTGGTGGACCTGTCCTTTGCCCTTCTGGATCCGCGGATCCGGTACAGCTAGGAGGGGCGGACCATGAAATTTTTTTCGGCCTTTTACAAGAGAAAAATTGCTCTCGGCGGATTGCTTTTCATAGTTCTGCTCTTGCTTTTCGCTCTTTTTTCCCCCTACATCGCCACCTTCGATCCCCAGGAGATGAACCCCGTGGACAAGCTCCGCTCCCCTGACGGGACCTACTATTTCGGGACCGACAATTTCGGCAGGGACATTTTCAGCCGGGTGGTGTTCGGAGCACGGACGAGCCTCACAGGATCCGCGGGGGTCATCCTTTTTTCACTTTCCATCGGCGTGCTCATCGGCGTGTCGTCCGGGTACTTCAGAAGGATCGAGCCGTACCTCATGCGCCTAATCGATGTCCTCATGGCCTTTCCTCCGCTGCTCCTCGCCCTGGTGCTCGTCTCCATCCTCGGGCGGGGCATGGGGAATGTGATCATTGCCGTGGGGGCCACCTATCTCACCCGGACAACCCGGATCGTCTACGGCCTGACCCTGAAGCTCCGGGAGGAGCCGTACATCGAAGCCGCTATTTCTTCGGGAGTGAAGCAGAAATGGATCATCCTGAAGCATATTCTGCCCAACATGATGTCCCCCCTCATCGTCCAGGCCACGTTCACCTTCGCCTTTTCCCTCCTGGACATGGCGGCCCTGGACTTTCTCGGTCTCGGCATTCCGCCGTCCATCCCGAGCTGGGGCAACATGCTGAGCGAGGGCAGGATGTACCTCACGAGGGCGCCGTGGCTCCTTATTTTCCCGGGAGCCTGCATCGTCCTGACCGTCCTTTCCTTCAACCTTGTGGGAGATGTCCTCCGCGACCGGCTTGACCCGCACTTCCGCCGGGACATCGAGGGGGTGTGAGCCATGCTGCCGAAAACAAATACACCCCTCCTTGAAATACGGGATCTCAGGGTCAGCTTTCCTTCGGCTTCAGGGCACATTTTTCCGGTGGACGGAGTGAGCCTCTCCATAGCGAGGGGAGAAACCCTCGGACTGGTGGGGGAGTCGGGGAGCGGCAAATCCATGACGTCCCTGGCGGTGATGGGCCTTGTGCCCCGTCCCCACGGAAAGATCTGCGGCGGCGGCATATCGTTCAAGGGCAGAAACCTGGCGGAGCTGAGCAACGAAGAGATGATGAACATCCGGGGAAAGGACATCTCCATGATCTTCCAGGAGCCCATGACGTCCCTGAACCCCGTCTACACGGTGGGGGACCAGATCGTGGAGGGTATCCTGGCCCACGGAGCCATGTCACGAAGGGAAGCCCGGGACAGGGCCGTAGAAATGCTGGCGAAAGTGGGCATTCCGGGGCCGGAAAAACGGGTGGACTCCTACCCTCATCTTCTGAGCGGAGGGATGCGGCAGCGGGTGATGATCGCCATGGCCCTTTCCCTGGATCCGGAGCTGCTCATCGCCGACGAGCCCACCACGGCCCTCGACGTGACCATCCAGGCCCAGATACTGGACCTGATGGAAGGCCTGAAAAAAGAGCGCACCATGTCGGTGCTCCTCATCACCCATAACCTGGGAATAGTGGCGGAGTCAGCCCAGAGAGTGGCCGTGATGTACGCCGGCAGAATCCTGGAGCACGCCTCCACCGAAGAGCTGTTCCGCACCCCCCTGCACCCCTACACGAGGGGCCTGCTGGATTCCATACCCAGGATGGAGGGAAGGGTGAAACACCTGAGGGCAATCCCCGGAATGGTCCCTTCCCTTGAAACGCTGCCCTCCGGGTGCAAGTTCAGGAACCGCTGCGTCTATGCCGAAGACCTCTGCGGCGCCGCGGAACCTCCCCTGCACGAGGCCGGACCCGGACACTTTGTGCGGTGCAGGCGCTGGCATGAACTTCGGGCCCCGATGGAAGGAGGGGGAGCGAAATGACGGACCGCCTGCTTGACGTCAGAAACCTGAAGAAGCATTTTCCCGTGCGGTCGGGGCTTCTGCAGCGCGTTACGGCCCATGTGAAGGCGGTGGACGGAGTTTCCTTCCACCTGGACAAAGGGGAGACCCTGGGCCTCGTGGGCGAGTCGGGCTGCGGCAAGTCCACCACCGGACGGGCGGTGCTGCGGCTCCTGCCGGTAACCTCCGGGGAGGTGCTGTTCCGGGAGAAGAACCTGCTGGCCCTCGGAGGCGAGGAGCTTCGCCGGGCGAGACGGAATTTCCAGATGGTGTTCCAGGACCCCTTCGCGTCCCTCGACCCCCGGATGACCGTCTCCGCCATCGTGGGGGAGCCGCTGGCAGCCCATGGTCTCGCCTCTTCACGGGCGGAGCGGGATGACAGGGTCGTTCAGATCCTGGAAGAGGTGGGGCTGGATTCGTCAGTTCTGAACCGATACGCCTTCGAGTTCAGCGGAGGCCAGCGGCAGCGCATCGGCATCGCCAGAGCCCTTGTTCTCCACCCGTCCCTGGTGGTGGCCGACGAGCCGGTGTCGGCCCTGGATGTCTCGATTCAGGCCCAGGTCATCAACCTCCTGGCGGAACTGCGGGAAAAACTGTCCCTGACCTACCTGTTCATAGCCCATGATCTCAGCGTGGTGAAACACATCAGCGACAGGGTGGCCGTCATGTACCTCGGGCGCATTGTCGAGACGGCCCGGACGGATGTTCTTTTCTCCTCCCCCCTGCATCCCTATACCCAGGCCCTGCTTTCCGCCGCGCCTGTCCCGGAGCCGGGGAAAAAGAGCGAGAGGATCATATTGAAGGGGGACGTGCCGAGCCCCCTCAACCCTCCGCAGGGATGCCCGTTCCATCCCAGGTGTTTCAGGGTGATGGACCGCTGCAGCCGGGAAGTGCCAGGTCTTGTGGAGCGAAAAGAGGGCCACTTCGCCGCATGCCATCTGTATGACTGATGTGCACTGGAACAACGGAGATAATCGAAAAGGAGGAATAACACATGAAAAAAGTTGTCCGGACAGACAAGGCGCCGAATCCGGTGGGACCCTATTCCCAGGGGCTCATCTGCGGAAAGCGGGTATACGTGTCGGGGCAGGGGCCCTTCAATGCCGAAACGGGAACGAAGCCCGAGGGTGTTGCCGAACAGACACGGCAGACCCTGAAGAACGTGCAGGCCATCCTGGAGGCCGCAGGAGCCTCCATGGACCACGTGGTGAAGGTGACGGCCCATCTCCAGGAGGTCACGAAAGATTTCAGGGCGTTCAACGAGGTCTACAGGGAGTTCTTCCACGAACCCTTCCCCGTGAGGACGACGGTGGGAAGCGACCTCCTCGACATCCTTGTCGAGATCGACGTCATCGCCGAGCTGGACTGAGGACGGCAGAGCAAAAAGAAAAAGGGGCCGGAAGGCCCCTTTTTCTTTTCGACTTTTCCCTTTTACCGGAGGGCGAGACCCCGGGTCGGGGTGCCGTCGACGATGAAGCGCTCCGTGATCTTCCGCAGGTCCTCGGCGGTGGCGCTCACCTCCGTGGCTCCGGTGGCGACACTCTCCATGGCCGCGGCGGTTTCCTCCATGGAAGCGGCCACGTTCTGGACCTGCTCGTCGGCGTTGCCCATGACCGATGCCGTGTCCTCGATTAGGGCTATGACGCGGCCGGACTGTTCCGCCTCCTTATCGGTGGCGGCGATGATGCGCCGGATGTCCTCCACGGAGCTTTTCGTGGCGTCCATGATCTTCTCCAGGGCTTCTCCCGCCACGTGGGCGATGGACACCCCTTCTTCCACGCCCTTCCGGCTCGTCTCCATGGATTTTACCGCCGACTCCGTCCCCTCCAGGATCTTGCCCACAAGCTCCGCCACTTCCCGGGCACCCTGCTGGGACTGTTCCGCCAGCTTCCGGACTTCCTCGGCCACCACGGCGAATCCCCGTCCGGCCTCTCCTGCACGGGCCGCCTCGATGGCGGCGTTCAGGGCGAGAAGATTGGTCTGGTCGGCCAGGGAGGTGATGGTGGTGCCCACCACGCCGATCCTGGCCGAGTAGTTGTTGAGGTCGGTGATGAGTTTTTCCGTCTCGCCCACGGCGTTCCGGATGTTTTCCATGTGGCCGATGGACTGGGCCACCGTCTCTTTGCCCCTGGCCGCCGCGGCCGCCATCTGGCGGGAGTTCTGGTCGGCGCTCGACGCCAGTTCCTTGGCGGAGAGGATGATGGAGTTCATCTCCCGGACCATTTTCGACGCCTCCCCGGCGCCGGTCCTGCCTCTGTTCACCTCTTCCGCAAGGCGGGAGTTGCTCTCCGCCACCTCGTTGGTGGTGCTGGTCACTTCCTCGCAGGAGGCCGCCGTGGTTTCCGAGAGGGCCGAAAGCGCGGCGGACTTCTGCTGGATGTCCGTCACCACTTTCCTGAGGCTGTCGAGCATGCCGTCGAGGGCTCCGCCCACCGCCGCGAGCTCGTCGGAGCCGTCCAGGGAGGTCCGGACCGTGAGATTCCCCTCCCTGCCGGCCTCCGAAGCGGAGAGAATGCGGTCCACGGCCCGGCGGATCGCCCGGATGGTGGTGAAGGCGAGGACCAGGGCTGCCAGGGCCACAGCCAGAACCACGGCGAAAACGGTCATGTTCGTCCTGTCCATCCTGGAGCGGTTGTCCGCAGCACTGTCCTCCGCACCCAGGTCGAGTATTTCGCCGATGTCGTTGATATTGCCCCGGACTGTCTTGAACAGGGCGTCCTCGATCTCGCCCGAGGCACCCGGTGCGGTCTTTCCGGTCCTGACGTCCTCGATCTGTTTCTCCGATGCGGTTTCCCATCGCGGGAAATCAGACTTCAGGGCGGTGAATTCGTCAAATATGGACTCCGGCTTCCCCTCGAGGCGGAAGTCGGACCAGCCGCTCCTGTGCGCGGAAAGAATCTGTTCCGCCCGGCTGAGCCTGTCCTTCACCTGGACCACGTTCTCCCGGAAATCCTTCAGATTTTTCTCGAAATCGGGCCCCGGCCCCCTGGCAAGGAGGGCCTGCTTGGCCACCAGGGCCTGGTAGAGGTCCCGGTCGCCGTTGATGACCAGGCTCTGGGCCACGAAGGCTTCCTTGTGGATCCGCTCAAGGAGGTCCGAATAGACCGAGTTTGCCGAGTACATGGAGAAAACCGACGTCCCGATAATGCCGAGGACGGGGACCAGCGCAAGAATCCAGAGACGGGTACGTAAAGTCAGTTTGTTCATAGGGCACCTCCTGTTATTCGAAAATTTTGTAGTGGCGGCTTATTTTACCCTACTGTCCTGAATTTGGGAACAGTCCGCAGAGGATGCAATACATAATGCACAATCCGAAGAGCTGGATAGGGTAAAATACATATACTACAGCGGAATTCCAAAGGAGGGATGATCATGGATTTCGGACTTTCGGACAAGACGGTCCTTGTCCTGGCCTCGGGGTCGGGATTGGGCAAGGCGGTGGCGGGAGAATTCCTGAAGGAGGGTGCTTCGGTGGTGATCTCCGGCAGGGGAGAGGAAAAGCTCGCGGCTGCGGCGGAGGATCTGGTGAAAATTTCCGGCCGGCGTCCCAGGTACTACCTTCCCTGCGATGTCACCCGGACCCTGGCCGAGCTGAAAAGCCTTCCTGCGGAGGACGTGAGCAGGGCCGCCCTCTCCCGCATTCCCCTGGGACGGTACGGGGAACCGGCGGAGTACGGCAGGCTCGCCGTCTTCCTGGGATCGGAGGCGAACACCTACATCACCGGGCAGACCATCCTCGCCGACGGTGGCATGGTGAAGGCGGTTCCCTAAGGTCCCGGAAAGGAGGAGGAGCCCTTGTTCGGGCTGGAGGAACGCATTCTTGACACGAAGAAAGACATGGAGGAGCGGGCCGTCCTGCTCGCATCCCGGGATCTCTCGGTTCCCGGGGGCGAGGACGTGGTCCTCGGCTTTTTCCGGGATGACCGGCTTGTCGCAACGGGAGCCTTGGCTGGGAACATTCTCCAGGGCATCGCCGTCGCCCGGGAGATGGAGGGCGAAGGAGCCGCCGCGGCGGTGACGTCGGCCCTGTTGAAAAAGGCCGTGCAACGGGGACTGCGGAAGGTGTTCCTCTACTCGAAGCCCCATGAGGCCAGGCTATTTCGGGAGCTTGGGTTCTCTCTCCTCGCCGAGGCGGTGGTGGAACGGTCCGGCCTGGGAGCTGCACTGCTGGAATGGGGGGCCGAGGGAATAGAAAGCTGGAAGGAGAGGATGGCGAAGCTCGCCGAGGGAAAAAACGGCGGAGCCGGCGCCGCGGTGGTGAACTGCAACCCTTTCACCCTGGGGCACAGGAAACTTCTGGAGTACGCCGCCGGAGTGAGTCCGTGGCTCTATGTCCTTGTGGTGGAGGAGGACCGCTCTCTCTTCCCCTTTGACGTCCGTCTGCGTCTTGTCAGGGAGGGAATGGCGGATCTGGCGAACGTGACGGTGCTGCCCGGGGGGCCCTACGTCATCTCGTCCGCGACCTTCCCGGCCTATTTCTCCAGGATCCCGGCGGGCGGCGATTCCCGGAAGATCACCGAGCTCTACGCCGCCCTCGACCTGGAGATGTTCCGGCGGCACGTGGCTCCCCCCCTCGGCATCGGTGCCCGGTTCGTTGGAACGGAACCCTTCTGCCCGGTGACATCGGTCTATAATCGCATGATGAAGGAAATCCTCCCGGCAGGGGGGAAAGAATACCCCCCTGTGGAGGTCCGGGAAATGCCCCGGTTCGAGAGGGATGGTTCCGCGGTAAGCGCTTCCAGGGTCCGGACGTTGATCCGGGAGGGGCAGTTCGGAGAGGCGATGGCCCTCGTTCCGGCGGTGACGGCGAAGTGGCTGGAATCGGAAGAAGCCGCTCCCGTACTGGAGAGGATACGGACGAGCGGTTCCCGGCACTAGAAGAAACATGGGCCGCAGGGCCCGAAGGGAGAATGGATTATGAAGGCAGTGAAGGACGCGGGGGCCGCAGTAAAGGTCCAGGACCGGGGTGTCCTGGAACGCACGCTCCGGGCCCGGCCCGGGACGGCCATGGAGAGGGACGTTGGCAGGCATGAACGGTTCCGTCCTTGACGCCCGGGAGGAACGCTGGAACCGGAGGAGGATTCTGGCAACATCCCTCCCCGCGGGGTGGTCGGTCCTCTCCTTCACCCTCCGGATGCCTGCTCCCCTGCGCCTGGAGGGCGGATTTGACCGGATGGCGGAGGGGCTCTTCAGGGACCTGGTGTTTCATCTCGGCAGCCGGGGATTCCCCCTGGGGGCCATGGAATATGCCGTCCGGTCCGACGGGCCCGAGGGATTCTGCACAGTCCGGGGGGACGGGAGGGCTGTAAAAGCGGCCGCGGTGGAGTTCGAGGAGGAGCACCCCAGGGGCTGCCTCGTTGACGGTGACATCATGGACTCTTTCTGCCGGGAAGTGGGCAGGGAAACCCTGGGGCTTCGGCCGAGGCGGTGCCTCGTCTGCGGCCGCAGGGCCACTGAATGCGTCGTAGGGAGAGCTCACGGCCCTGAGGAGATCCGGTCCTCGGTGGAGAAAGTTCTCGCGTTGCCCGGCGGCGTTCCGGGAGAGTACCCTGCAGCCTTCGTAGCCGAAGCCGCCCGGAAAGCGGTGCTGTTCGAGGCGGCCGCCTTCCCCAAACCCGGGCTGGTGACACCGTTGTCCCGGGGAGCTCATAAAGACATGGACTATTTCATCTTCCTCGCGTCCGCGGCTGCCCTCGCTCCTGCATGGGAGCTGTTTGCCAGGCTGGGGGCCGCTTTTTGCGGGGATGACCCAGCGGAACTTTTCCCCTCCCTCCGGGAGGAAGGGATTAGGGCGGAGCGGAGGATGTTTTCGGCCACAAAGGGCATCAATACCCATAAGGGGCTGATTTTTTCCCTCGGGATTCTCTGTGCGTCGGCGGGCATGCTCGCCAAGGAGGGAATTCTCCTTTCGCCGGACGCGTGCGCCTCCCGGGGGGGCGAAATCGTCCGGGACCTCACGGAGCGGGATTTTGCCTCCCTGAAGGGAAGAGAGGAGGGGCGCCCCCTCACGGCAGGGGAGCGGTTCTACCTAAGCGAAGGGATCACGGGTATCCGGGGCGAGGCGGAAAAAGGCTTTCCCTCGGTGACTGGAACGGGCCTCCCCGCGCTCCGTTCGTCTCTGGCAAAAGGCCTTTCCCTGAACGACGCGATGGTGGACGGGCTGCTTGCCCTCATGGCCGTGGTGGAAGACACGAACATTCTCTCCAGGGGAGGCAGGGAAGGGGAGCGGATCGTCCGGGAACGGGCGGTACATGCCCTGGATCTGGGCGGAATGTCGTCGAAAGAAGGAAAAGAGGCCGTCATCGAAATGAACGGCCTCTTCACGCGGTACAATCTCAGCCCCGGCGGAAGCGCGGATCTCCTTGCCGCGGCGGTGTTTCTTCACCTGCTTACTCCAGCCAGCGGACGATCTCCTCGAGAAAGGTGTGATGGAGCATCCGGGTGACCGGGCCGGGTTTCCCGGAGCCCACCGCCTGGTCGCCGATCCGCACCACGGGCACCACTTCCTTCACCGATCCCGTGATGAAAGCCTCGTCCGCTTCCGGAAGTTCCGAGACCAGGGGGCACCGTTCCTCCACCTTCATTCCCTTTTCCCGAGCCAGCTGCAGGATGATGTCCCTCGTGGTCCCCTTCAGCACCCTCGAAAGAGGCGCGGTGACGAGCGTTCCGCCCTTGTAGAGGAAGAAGGTGCTGTGGGCGGCCTCGGTGATCTCCCCGTCGGGGCAGTAGAGGATTTCGTAGGCGTCGTGGCGCTTGCCGTACCCGGTGTAGGAAAACATGTAATCGACGCTCTTGACCCCGGGGATGTGTCTCCCCCCGTCCACTGGCAGCAGAAGCACTCCCTTGTCGTACACTTCCGGCGCGGGTTTCCGGACTTTTTCGAAGAGGATGAAGAGCCGAGACGCCGGAAAGCCCCCTTCGTGAAAGATGTCCCCCCCGGTGATGTAGGGCCGCACCAGGCATTCGTCCTGCATCCTCGAGATTCCCTCCCGGATGACGTCCTTGATGTCGTCCAGCGGAAGGGGAAGGGCGATGGAGGCGCTCTCCGCCGAGCGTACGAGCCGGTCCAGGTGGGGGCTCAGCATCAGGGGCCTTCGGTGGAAGGTGCAGATGGATTCGAAAACCCCCACTCCCCTGAGGATAATGTAGTCCGAAACGGGAAGGGACGCTTTTTCCATCGGCAGAAAGGTCCCGTTGATAAAGCAGAGAGACATGTTCGATCACCTCGAAAAATCGGTCTTGGAACCTTTGCAGTATAAGGGTATTATAGAAAATATGCACGGGCTTTTTTTCGGTGGTCGGAGAAAGGAGAGGGCCGATGAAGAGGAAGCTCTGTTTCCACCTGGGGATCGCGTTCATGGCACTCTTTCTTCTTGTTTTTTCCCGGTCCGCCTCCGGGAGCGAGAGATCCTATGCCGCCCTTCTTCTCAATTCCTACCACAGCGGCTTCCCCTGGACCGACGGCATAACGGAGGGCATCCGCTCAACTTTCGCATCCGGCGGTCTGAGGGTCAATCTTGACGTGGAGTACATGGACACGAAGCGCGCCTCATCGGTCAGGTCAGTAAGGGCTTTCGGGGAGTATTTTCGGACAAAGTACGCGGAAAAGCGCCCCGACATCCTCCTCTGCTCTGACGACGACGCCCTCGTCTTCCTGCTCCGCCACGGCAGGGAGCTTTTTCCCGGCGTCCCGGTCGTGTTCTGCGGCCTGAACAACCCCGGTTTTGTCGAGTCGGGGGGAGACGGCCATGTCACGGGAGTATTCGAAGAGATGGACATCCCGGGAACGGTGGAACTGATTTTCCGCCTCTTTCCCGGGACAAGGAACCTCGCCCTCGTGAGCGATCTTTCCATTTCGGGCATGGGGTCCGTCAGCCTGGCACGGAAGGCCCTTGCGCCTTTTCTTGACCGGCTGAAGGTCGTGGACCTTCTCGGCTTCTCGGGTGAGGAGCTCCGGGATGAACTCTCCAAGCTTCCTCCTGACACGGCGGTGCTTCTGCTGGTGTATTTCCAGGATGAAGCGGGGGACTACTATTCCCCCGCAAGAAGCGTCGCCCTTGTGAACAGCGCCGGTCCCTTCCCGGTCTTCGGCCTCTGGTCCATGATGGTGCAGGGAGGAGCCCTGGGCGGGAGCGTCCTTATCGCTGAACGGCACGGTGCCCTGGCTGCGGAGCTGGCGATCCGCATTCTGCAGGGAACGCCTGTTTCGGAGATCCCCCCCGTCAAAGACCACCATCTGGTTCCCGTGTTCAACTACATGGAGATGGTCCGCTTCGGTCTCTCCCGGTTTGACCTTCCCGCCGGATCGGTTCTCCTGTCGGAACCGGAGACGTTTCTCTACAGTCACTGGAAGATCCTCCTCGCCAATGCCCTCGTTATCTCAGCCGTCCTGGTCTATCTCCTTGTCCTGTTCATCAACGAGCGGATGAAGAAGGCGGCGGAAAAGGACCTGGAGCTGAAGAAAGCCCAGTGGGAGGGACTCTTCCGCAACGCCCCCGAGGCCTACGTCGTGTTCGACGGGGCAAACGATGTCGTGACCGTGAACGAGGGTTTCACGAGGCTCTTCGGCTACACCCGGGAGGAAGCGGCAGGGAAAAACCTGGACTCCGTGGTGGCGGATTTCCCCGGACTCAGGTCCGAGGCGGAAAAAATCTCCTCCAGGGTTCTTTCCGGGGAGGTCGTCACCGGCGAAACCTACAGGAGAAAAAAGGACGGCACACTGTTTCCAGCGGAAATCCTGGGCGTGGTTTTCCCCATGAGGGATGAAACCTTCACCGGCTTCGCCATTTACCGGGATATCTCGGAACGGAAGAAGGCCGAAGACGAGATGCTGAAGAACCTGAAGAGGGAGGCTCTCATATCCTCGGTCTCCGCCCGGCTTCTTGAAGACGGTATCAGGGGCGGGGTTCCCCCGTCCCTGGAGGATCTCGCCGCTTTTCTCCGCGTCTCTGAGGGAAGCCTGGTGGAGACTGACGGGGGCGGGCTCCCCCTCCGGGAATTTTCCCTCACCGGGGGAAGGGTGGAATTCCTGTCTCCTGCCGCGGTTTCCACGGTGCTTTCCCCCGAAACGCTGAAAATGCTGGACCTGTACCTTTGGGAGAAGGGGAAGCTGCTCCTGGAGGCTTCCGGCTCCGGCGGGAACGAGGTTCCGGTCTTTGCCGGAGAGCTTCTGCAGGTCTGGGGAACGCCCCTGCACATCCAGCCCGTCTATTCCGGAGGAGCGGCGAGGGGCTTTCTTGCCCTCCGACTTCACGGTGTCCCCCTGCCCCACAGCGACGAGGCGCTCCTTGCCATGTACTGCGATCTCGCGGGGAGCGCTTTCCTTCGGGAACGGCGGATAGACAGCATGGAAGAGGCAAGCCGGATGCTCGACAGCGCTTCCAGGGGCATCGTGGAGATTCTCGGCCACGCCCTCGCCATGAAGGACCCCTACACGGTGGGACACCAGATCAACGTGGCCAACCTCGCGAGAGCCATGGCGAAAAAAGGTGGGTACGACGAGGCTTTCCAGGAAAGGGTCTACTACGCCGGACTCGTCCATGACCTTGGAAAGATCACCATTCCCTCGGCCATCCTCTCCAAGCCGGGGAAGCTCACCGACATAGAATTTTCCCTGATCAGGAACCACGCCCTCTACGGGTGGGATATCCTCTCCTCCGTGGACCTGCCCTGGCCCCTGGCGGACATCGTGGTCCAGCACCACGAACGCCTTGACGGGTCGGGGTACCCGAAGGGGCTCCGGGAGGACGCCATCGGCAGGGAGGCCCGCTTCCTTTCCGTGGCGGACGTGGTGGAAGCCATGACCTCCCACAGGCCGTACCGGCCCGGACTTGGTATCGGTGCCGCCCTTGACGAGATTCGGTTCCACCGGGGAGGCTGGTTCGATCCGGAGGCAGTTGACCTCTGCATTGCCGTCATAGAGGAAGGATTTGCCTTCGACGGAGGAAGTTACCGTCTTTTCCTCCCGTAAGTGTCCCGGAAAAAGGATATACTGTATAATATGTTCAGTTTCGACATGCGGAATCAGAAAACTATAGACAGGAACCGCTGCATAAAGGGGAGGAACGAACCATGGCCTTTCAGATCCTTGCAATCAATCCCGGTTCCACCAGCACCAAGATCGCGTGGTATTCCGACGGCACGGAAACATGGCGTGAAACGGTCCGGCACGACCCGGACGCCCTTGCGGTCTTCCCCTCGGTGGCCGACCAGTTTTCTTTCCGTCTGGAGACCATATCGGAAGCCCTGGTCTCCCACGGGGCATCCTTTGACGAACTCTCGGCGGTTGCCGGGAGGGGAGGACTCGTGGAGCCCATCCCCGGGGGAACCTACGCCGTGGACGACATGCTGCTGAAGCGCCTCCGCATCGGCAAGCCCTGGGAACACGCCTCCAATCTCGGCGGCATTCTCGCCGACGCCATCTGCCGCCCCCGGAACATCCCCGCCTTCATCGTGGACCCCGTGGCCGTGGACGAGATGAACCCGGTGGCGAAGATCACCGGGCTCCCGGAACTGCCCAAGGTCTCCCTGGGTCACGCCCTCAACATCAAGGCCACCGTCCGGAGGGCCTCGAAGGATCTTGGCAAGCCCTGGGACGAACTGAACTTCATCGTGGCCCACATCGGAGGGGGCATCACGGTCTGCGCCCACGAAAAGGGGCGGATGACCGACCTGAACAACGCCAACGAATTCGGTCCCTTCTCCCCGGAGAGGGCCGGAGGACTTCCCGCCGGAGATCTTGTGAGGATGTGTTTCGGCGAGAGCATGACCGAAAAGGACATGCTCCGGAAGATGATCGGCAGGGGAGGCCTCATGGCCTACACGGGAACGTCGGATGTCAGGGAAGTGAAAGCCATGGCGGCGGGAGGGGATGAACGGGCACGGGAAGCCCTGGACGCCATGGCCTACGGCATCGCGAAGGAGATAGGCGCCCAGGCCGCGGTCCTGTCCGGCAATGTGGACGTCATTCTCTTCACCGGGGGAGTGGCCTTCGACAGCGACTTCGTGGCTGCCGTGCAGAAAAGGGTCCAGTGGATAGCCCCGGTGCTGGTCTATCCCGGTGAGGACGAAATGCCCGCCCTCGCGGAAGGGGCCCTTCGGGTTCTTCGCGGTGAAGAGGAATGCAAAATCTATGGACGGTATATTTCGGGAGGCGAAAAGGCATGACCATGCAGAAACTTGATTTTCTCCTTGAGGAAAGCAGAAAGGGCAGGCCCATGACCCTCGCCCTCGCCTGTCCCTACGGCGACGATGCCCTTGCCGCCGTCGCCCGCGCAGGCCGGGAGGGAGTGGTCAAGGCGGTGCTCGTCGGTGACGGCGCAAGGATCCGTACCCTCGCCGAACAGGACGGGTGCGATCTATCAGGGGTCACCATCGTTGAGGAGAAAAACGACGAGAAGGCGGTGGAGCGGAGCGTCAGGATGGTATCCTCAGGCGAGGCGGACCTTCTCATGAAGGGGCTCGTGAAGACCTCCACCCTTCTCAAGGCGGTCCTGGACAAGGAATGGGGCCTCCGGACAGGATCTCTCCTCTCCCATCTCTTCCTTTTCGAGATTCCCGTCATGGACCGCCGGGTCATCGGCATCTCCGACGGGGGAATGAACACCTACCCCGACCTGAGCGCCAAGGCGAAGATCATAGAAAATGCGGTTTCATGCTATCACAAGATAGGCGTTCCCCAGCCGAGGATCGCCGCCCTGGCGGCAGTGGAGGCCGTCAATCCCGACATGCAGGCAACCCTCGACGCCGCCGCCCTGGCGAAGATGAACGAGCGGGGCCAGATCCGAGGATGCATCGTGGACGGTCCCCTTGCGCTGGACAACGCCGTGAGCGAGGAATCGGCGAAGATCAAGGGGATCAGCTCACCCGTGGCCGGAAACGCCGACATGCTCCTGGTCCCGGACATCGAGTCGGGGAACTTTGTCGGCAAGGTGCTCCTCTACATGACGGGAGGCAAGGGCGCCGGCGTCATCCTCGGGGCCCGGAAGCCCATCGTCCTCACCAGCCGTTTCGACAGCATGGAGACAAAGCTGCTTTCAATCGCCCTGGGCGCGGTCGTCGCCCGGAGCTGACACATTCAGACCCAATTTCAGAGGAGGAATCATTATGGAACAGATCCGTTCACTGTCACAGCTTCTCGAGTACGCGAAGAAAATCGGCGCCGAAAAGGGGCCGAAGAAGCTTTCCGTGGCCATGGCCGAGGAGGCCGGGCTGCTGTCCGCCATCGAGGAGGCCCGGCAGGCGGGCTTCGCCCAGGCCATTCTCGTGGGCAACGCCGACAAGATCAAAGCCGCCGCCGACCAGGCAGGAGTGAACCTCGCCAACTACGAGGTCATCGACGAGAGGAACGAGCCTGCCATGGGCATGACCGCCGTTTCCCAGGTCTCTTCCGGAAAAGCCGACATCTACATGAAGGGGCAGATCCACACCAACAACTTCCTCCGGGCCATGCTCAACAAGGAAGTGGGTCTCCGGAAAGGAAAGAACACCATCTCCCACTGCTACTTCCACAGCGTCGAAGGGTACGATCGGATCTTCTTCGTGGCCGATGCCGCCTTCAACATGTACCCCGACCTGGCAGCCAAGGCAGACATCACCCAGAACACGGTGAACCTCGCCAGGGCCTTCGGTGTCGCCGAGCCCAAGGTGGCCGTCCTCGCAGCCGTGGAAGTGGTGAATCCCGATATGCCGGCCACCCTTGACGCCGCGGCCCTCACCCAGATGAACCGCCGGGGCCAGATCAAGAACTGCGTTGTGGACGGCCCCTTCGCCCTTGACAACGCCGTGAGCGAAGAGTCCGCGAAGACAAAGGGCATCGTCTCCCCCGTGGCCGGCAAGGCCGACGTCTTCATCGTTCCCAACATCGACGGGGGGAACATGCTCGCCAAGGCCATCGTCTACTTCTCGAAGAACGAGACCGCAGGGCTTATCCTCGGCGCGGCGGCACCCATCGTGCTTACCAGCCGGGCCGACTCCGCCAGGGCGAAGCTTCTCTCCATCGCCGCAGCTGTGACCCTGTCCGATTTCCAGAAGTAAGACGGCCTGGCAGCCATGAAGGTTCTTGCGCTCAACCCCGGCTCCACGAGCACCAAGGTCGCCCTTTTCGAAGACGGCAGGGAGGCGTGGAGCGAAACCCAGCGGTACGATACGGACGTCATCGGGAAGTTTGCCTCCATTCCCGCCCAGGAGGGCTTCCGGCTTGACGAGATACGGAAGTGTCTCGAGGCTCACGGAACAAACCTGGCCGAGCTCGACGCCGTTGTGGGGAGAGGCGGACTGCTCCGGCCCATCGAAAGCGGAACCTATGAAGTGAACGATAAAATGCTCTCTGACGAGAGGTCCTGCAAGTGGGGATCCCATGCCAGCAACCTCGGTGCTCCCCTGGCGGTGCGCCTTGCCGCCGAAGGAGGGTGCCGCAGGGCCTTCATCGTGGATCCCGTGGTGGTGGACGAGCTCGGTCCTCTCGCCCGGTACTCGGGCCTGCCGGAGATCGAACGAAGGTCCATCTTCCACGCCCTGAACCAGAAGTCCGTGGCCCGCAGGGCCGCGTCGGACCTGGGCAAGCCTTACGAACAGTGCAATTTCATCATTGCCCACATGGGCGGGGGCATCTCTGTCGGGGCCCACGACCACGGACGGGTCACCGACGTGAACAACGCCCTGGACGGCGACGGGCCCTTCTCGCCCGAACGGGCGGGGAGCCTTCCCGCAGGGGGGCTGGTGCGGCTTGCCTTCAGCGGCCGGTACGACCAGCCGACCCTGCTGAAAATGGTCACCGGCAGGGGAGGACTTGTCGCTCACCTGGGGACCAATGATTTCCGGGAGGTCCGGCGGCGCATGGCCGAAGGGGACGAAAAAGCGAAGCTGCTTTTCGAAGCCCTGGCCTACCAGGTGTCCAAGGAGATCGGAGCCTGCGCGGCAGTCCTGGAGGGGAAGGTTGACGCGGTCATTCTCACGGGAGGGCTTGCCTACAGCGAGGAGTTCACCGGCCTCATCGCCGGCAGGGTCTCCTTCGCCGCCCCGGTGAGGATCTACCCCGGGGAGGACGAGATGCAGGCCCTCGCCGACGGGGCCTTCCGGGTCTTGAAGGGTACGGAGACGGCACGGCAGTACGACTGACGGACGGCTCTAAAATGAGAAAAAAGGGGAGGACGCCCTCGGGCATCCTCCCCTGCCTTTTTTTGATACCGCTACATGAGTCCCAGCATTTTCGGGAGGAAGAAGGCTACATCGGGGAACATGGCCACCACCAGGATGATGATCATGAGGGCGGAAATATAGGGCAGCACGCCGAGGAATGACTTCTCGATGGAGAGATCCGCAATGGAACTGGCGATTAGAAGGCATAACCCGTAGGGGGGTGTCACCAGCCCGAGCGCGAGGGTCATGACCACCACCACACCGAGGTGCACCGACGAAATGCCAAGTTTCAGGGCGTAGGGCAGGATGACCGGCATGAAAAGGATCATGGCGGGGATGGCGTCCATGAAGGTTCCCACGAAGAGGAAGAAGGCGATGACGATGAGCATGAACATCTCGGGGCTTCCCACGTGGGCGGCGAAGAATCCCGCCACGTGCTCCGACGCCTTGTAGTAGCCCAGCAGTTCCCCGAGAGCGCTGGCCGTGGCAAGGGCGAAAAGGGACAGGGAGCTCAGCTTCAGGGTCTCCTTGATGATCCCGGGCAGATCCTTCAGTTTCATGGTCTTGTAGTAGAAAAGGCTGATGACCATTGCATACACCGATGCGAAAGCAGCTGCTTCCGTGGGGGTATACCAGCCTGTGGTGATGCCGCCGACAATGATGAGGGGCGTCAGGAGAGCTGGAAAGGATTCCCTGAAAAGTCTGCCCACTTCTCCGGGGGCCGCCTTCTCATATCTGGGGAAATTTTTTCTTTCGCCTAGGATCTGCACGATGAGCATCATTACCAGTCCGACCAGGATCCCCGGAACCATTCCCCCGATGAAGAGAGCGGCAACGGAGGCGTTGGTGAGGCCGGAATAGACCACCATGGGAATGCTCGGCGGAATGATGACGCCGATGGTGGATGACGCTGCCGTGACGCCTACAGTATTTTCCTTGTCATAGCCGGTCTCGATCATGGCGGGGATGAGCATCTTGCCGACCCCTGCAGTGTCCGCCTGGGACGACCCGGAAACACCGGCGAAGATCATGGAGACCAGGATATTCGCGTGGGCCAGCCCACCCCTGACGCTTCCCGTGAGGGCGATGCAGAACTTCACGAGCATCTCGGTGATCTTTCCGTGGTTCATGATGTTCGCCGCCAGGATAAAGAGGGGAATGGCCAGCAGGACGAAGGAGTTGAGGCCGTTGAACATCTTCATGAACACGGTGAGGTTCGGGATAAAGGGGATGGTGGAGATGCCCGCCAGGGAGATGATGCCGATGACGAAAGCGATGGGAACCCCGAGGGTAATGAGCAGCACGAAGGATCCTATAATCAAAAACGCTGTCATGACATGGCCTCCCCTGACGTGATCTCCCTGAGATCTTCCACGATGTGACCCGCGAGGTAGAGCGTCATGGCTCCCCCGGCGATGGGGAGGCAAAGCCATGTATACCCCATCTTGACCCACGTGAGGGTGATCCAGTTGTAGTCCCAGAACTCGATGACCACCCGGATCCCGTACAGGGTCATGGGGATGGTGAAGCAAAGAAGAACGACGGAGATGAAGATATTGTACAGGGCGCCATTCTTGCCCCGGAATTTGTCACTGATAAAGTTGAAGGCAAAATGGGCCTTGTAGTGGACCATGACGGAAGCCCCCATGAAGACGGCCCAGATGAAGGAATAGTTTGCCAGTTCTTCAGTCCAGAGCAGCGGTATGGCCGAATAGCGGGCGATGATCTGGGCCAGAATGGCGACAAAGAAAATGGAAAGCAGGACCATTCCCAGGGTTTCCTGGAAGCGGACCAGCAGTTCGATCTTTTTTTTCACGGTTCTCCTCCTCTTTTGAAACCCTGTCGCGGACCAAACTCCTCTGAAAAAGGAACATCCCCGCGCTCCCTCCGGGGAGCGCGGGGAACAGATCGGGTTTTTTCGCTTCAGGGTGCCGCTCTATTTTCCGGCGGCGCGGACCTTCTCCACGAGTTCCTGGATGCCCAGTTTCTCGGCGAGCTTGTCCTGGATGGGAACGGCGATGGCGATGAAGGGGGCCTTGTCGATGGAGTTCACGGTGCCGCCGTCGGCGATAACCTTCTCCTTGGACTTGGAGAGCATGTCGTAGGTGATCTTCCGCTCCTCGGCGGTGGCCTGTTTCAGGGCCTCGGTGATCCATTCCTTCTGCTGGTCGGTGAGGCCGTCGAACTTCCTGCCGTTCATGAGGACGAAGCGGGTGGTGAAGTCGTGCTCCGTCTCGGTGATGAACTTGCCGTTGACCGTCTTGTGGTGGTCGAGAAGGCTGAAGTTGGTGTAGTCGTTCTCGGCGCAGTCCACGATGCCCTGCTGCAGGGCCTGGTACAGCTCGCCCCAGGCGACCTGGGTGGGGATGGCGCCGGTCTGCTTCCAGAAGTCGGCCACGACGCCGGACATCTGGGTGCGGATCTTCATGCCCTTCAGGTCGTCCATGGAATTGATGGGCTTCTTGCCGTAGTAGTTCCGGACGCCGGCGGACCAGTAGGCGGCGATGCGGAAGGAGTTCTTCGACTTTTCGTTGATGATCTTGGCGAGAGTCTGTCCGGCTTCGCCGTCCACAGCCTTCTCCCAGTGCCCGAAGCTGTTGAAGAGATACAGCAGGGAGAACAGGTCCACCTCGGGGATGCCGATCTTGGTCATGAAGCCGGGGGAGGCGACAACCACGTCGGCGGCGCCGAGCTTCAGCTTCTCCACGAGTTCGTCCTCGTTGGTGCCGATGGTGCCGGCATGGACGTCCACGGAGATCTCGCCATTGGAGAGCTTCTCGACCACTTCCTTGAACTTCAGCATTCCGTACTGGTAAGGGTTCTCCTGGGAGGTCTGGTTATGGGCCGCCACCAGCTTCAGGGGAGCCGCCTGCACGGGCAGGACAAAAACGAGCGCAAGTACAGCAGCGAGGAACAGGACTACAGGTTTCTTCATGTTTGGTACCCCTTTCGTGTGTGAAATTTTGCGGGATTGCCGCAAAGAGCTTCCAGTGTCAGTTCAGTTCCTTCAGAAGATCGTACCAGATTTCCTCAACGACGGGGATGCCCTTTTCAAGGTTTTCCCTCCGGGTGAGGGCCGCTTTCTGGCCCGGATAAAAATAGCTTCCTCCGGGCTCCGCCGGCTCGGAACTTCCGAAATCCGCGAGGACGGCAGCCGCCGCTGTATCAGCGTACTCTTTCCCGGAGGTGTTTTCCACGTCGAAGGCGAGAAAGACCTGGGTCACGGCGATCTCGTCGCCGAGCTTCCCTACCTGGTGGACGGAGTTCCCCTTCGACAGCACGGATCCGATGAGGTCCAGCACCAGGGAATAGCCCGAGCCCTTCCAGAAGCCGATGGGAAGGACGCGCCAGGTCTCCAGCACGGCTGCCGGATCGGTGGTCAGCTTACCCTCCCGGTCGTAGCCGCCGGGGAAGGGGAGCTGCTTTCCCGCCATCCGGTACCCGTCGAGGGCGCCGTAGGAGTACTGGGCCAGGGCTCCGTCGATGACCACAGGGGCGTCCTTCCAGGGAAAGGCCATGACCAGTGGATTGTTTCCCACCCGGCATTCTTTCGCTCCCCAGGGGGGCATGTTCGGCATGGTATTGGTCCAGCAGAAGGCCATGAAGCCCGCCTTCGCCGCCTGGTACCCGTAGGAGCCGCCCCTCATCCAGTGGTTCGTGTTCCCGAGGGCCACGCATCCGAGACCGTACTGCCGGGCGAGCTCCATGGCCCTGTCCATGGCCGCAGCCGCGTTGGTGCATCCCATGCCCCTGTTGCCGTTCCAGCGCTCCAGGGCGCCGAAAGAGGCATCGATGGTCGGTTCCGCTGTGGGGACAATGTGTCCCTTCGCTATGTAGGAAAGAACCCGGGGAAAACGGTTCAGGCCGTGGGACGCCACGCCGTCGCAGCTGTTGTCGGTGAACATCACGGCTGCCCGGGCCGCCGTTCTGGCAGGGAAGCCGTGCTTGAGGAGGATTTTTTCGAAGACACCCTTCATTTCATCGTAGGGTATGCGCATGGACGTCAACACCTTTCACCAGTAAAAAAAGAGAGCAATTTTTCGGTTTGGTGCAAATTCCATATTACCTACCAGGAGGAAATCCGTCAATGTTCGATAGTGCAAAATAACGTTTTGTCAGATAGAACGTTCGGGCATTTCTCCGATTTTCCCACGGTTTGTGCCGAATGCATGAATCAAGACGCTTCCCTGCAACAGAACGATCACCGGGAGGGCAGGAGAAATGGCGGGAAAATTTTACCCTTGCATAAAAAAGGACAGGGTTTACTATATGTCTGCGCTGCAGCCCCCTGGGGGACCGTGCCCCGACCCCGGTCAAAAGCCCGGCGGTTTAGAAAACATGCGGATCCTCCTCTGCCTGAAAACTTTCCGTCAGAAGGAAGGAGGATGCATCCGAATTGTATGCGACGTGCCGAAGAAAACGAAATAACGTGAGGAGGTTATTGAAAAATGGAAGAAAAACCGTGTTGCCCGCAGTTTGATCCGGAACCCTGGGAAGGGAAAACGAACGAGTGGAATGAGAAACCGTTCCTGGCGGCGACGATGCCCGTGCTGTTTCACATGCCCTTCCCCTGGCTCATCAACAGGACGATGACCCGCCTGTGGAAGAAAGCTCAGGAATGCTCCATAGCGCCGGACATGGGGGATTTCCTTCTGCTGGCCCAGGATCCTTCGCCGTGGAAGTCGCGGTATTACCTTGCGGTGACCGACAGGCACCCCGACCTGGAAAAGGATATCGTCACGTTCTCCGGAACCTTCATCTGCAAGGTTTTCGACGGTCCGTACAACGACGTCCCGAAATTCATGGCCGAGGCGGATGCTTCGCTGCGAAGCCTCGGCAGGACGCCGAAGGAGCATTATTTCTTCTTCACCACCTGCCCCAGGTGCGCCCGGATCTACGGGCACAATTACATGGTTGATTTCGTCAGGGTCTGACGGCTCTGCCGTCATGTTTTCCAGGCCCGTGAGCCATTCGCTCCCCGTTCCTCTTTTTCCCTCCCCCGGACCAGGGTGCAGCGGTGGCCCGGCGGCTGCTCTTGACATTCGGCGGCCGGATGGCTAGAATGTATTTTGCATGGCGGATAAAAAATCCATGGAGCGAAACGAAAAATGGAAAACGGAAACATCAGGGTCATCTCGCGGGCTTTTTCCATACTGGTCCACCTGGCGCAGGAGAAGCGGCCTCTCGGCATCACCGAGATCGCATCAGCCGTCTCGCTGCCCAAGGCCACGGTGTACCGCATTCTCGACAGCCTCGAGTCCGAGCGGGCCGTCCTGAACCGGGGCGGGGAGTACGAGCTCGGTCCCGTAACGCTGCTGCTCGCGGACGCCTACCGCAGCCAGGTCGGCTTTGCTGAGGCCGCCCGGCCTCACCTCCTCTTCCTCAGGAACGAGACGAAGGAAACGGTCCACCTCTTCGTCTATGAAAGGGGAGAGTTCTACTATCTCGACAAGATTGAAAGCCCCTACCAGGTGCGGATGCACTCCCGCATCGGCGGCAGGGCCTCCCTTTTCCGGCTTTCCGCCGGAAAGGCCCTTCTCGCCGGATTGTCCCCCGACGACCTGAAAGAACTCCCTGAACCGGTCCCCGGCGAAATCGCCGCAGAATTCCCCGGCATCCGCTCCAGGGGGTATGCCGTGGACGACGAACAGAACGAGCAGGGGCTCCGGTGCGTCGGTGCGGCCGTCCTGGACGGCTCGGGACGTCCGAGGGGCGCCGTGAGCGTGTCCGCCCCGGTGTACCGCTTTCCCCCGGAACTCCTGGAGAAATACGGTTCCCTCGTCGCGCGGGCGGCGGAGGGCATCGGCAGGGAGATCGCCTGCTTCGAAGAGTGTCCGTGTTCCGGCGGGCGGTCTGCCGGATAAAAATCGAAACAAAGAAAACAGAAGGAGGAATACGCTATGATAAAGACCAACAAGCTCGTCATGATACCCGGACCCACCCCGGTGGTGCGTTCCATCCAGGACCAGATGGCCAGGGAGACCGTGGCCTTCGGCGATGCCGCTTTCGTGAAGGATTTTTCCGAGGTCATCGCCGATCTGAAGGCAATGTGGCGGTGCGACGGCGAAGTGTTCGTGGTGGCCGGCTCCGGCACCATGGGCATGGAAATGGCCATCGCCAACACCACGAAACGGGGGGATAACATCCTCATCTGCTCCAACGGCTTCTTCGGCGACCGGTTCATCGACATGTGCACCCGGAAGGGGCTCAACACAGATGTCCTCTCCGCTGAATGGGGAAAATCGGTCACCCCGGAGATGGTGGAGAAGAAGCTGGCGGAGAAGAAGTACCAGGCGGTCACCGTGACCCACGTGGAGACCTCCACCGGCGTTGAGGCCCCCGTCGCCGCCATCGGCGAAGTGATGAAGAAGCACCCGGAGATCATCTATATCGTGGACGGAGTGGCCGCGTCCGGCGGCGCCGACCAGTACATGGACACCATGGGCATCGACGTGGTCCTTTCCTGCAGCCAGAAGGCCTTCGGCGTTGCGCCGGGCCTGACCATGGTGTGGGCAAGCGCGAAGGCCATGGAGAGAAGAAAGAGCCTCGGCGCCATTCCCGAGTCCTACATCGACTTCGACAAGTGGCTTCCCGTCATGCACGATCCCTCGAAGTACTGGGGAACGCCCGCCATCAACCTCGTCTGGGCGTTGAAGGAGTCCGTGCGGATCATGAAGGAGGAAGGCCTCGAGGAGCGGTATGCCCGCCACCGCCGCCAGGCGGCCATGTTCGACTCCGCCCTTGAGGCCATAGGCTTCAGGGTCGCCGCGGAAAAAGGTTTCCGCGCACCCACGCTTTCCGTCTACCTCTACCCTGAAGGTTCCGGAATCGACGACGCCAAGTTCCGGACCGTCCTAGCCGGCGAGGGCGCCCAGACTGCAGGGTGCCTGGGAGGGTTCGCAGGAAAGGGTTTCCGCATGGGCCACATGGGCAACATCGACAAGCACACCCTCGTCTCGGCCATCGCCGCCGTGGAGAGGAGCTGCGTGAAGTGCGGCTATGCCATAGAGCTCGGCAAGGCCCTGGGAGTTCTCCAGAAAGGCCTCGTGAACGAGTAGCTTTTCCCTGTGAAGAACGATGGATGAGGGGGCGGGTGATCCGTCCCCTCTTTCTTCAGGTATCGAAGTTTATATTTCACCGGGGAGGTGCTGTTCAGTGAGTACATCCAATGAAGCGGCAGGGCTCATGCTCGAAGGTTTTGCCTGAGCGCAGGCTGTTCTCGCGGCCTGCGGGGAAGGGCTGGGAATTTCGAGGGAAACAGCGGTCCGGATTGCGTCCGGGTTCGCAAGCGGAATGCGTACGGGAGACACCTGCGGAGCCGTGGCGGGGGCCATCATGGTCCTGGGGCTCCGCTACGGGTCCGAAGAGTGCGTGACGGCGGCGGGAAGGGCCGGCGTATACCGGAAAGTGGAGGAATTCACCAGGCGGTTCCGGGAGCGGAACGGATTCCTTCTCTGCCGCGATCTCCTGGGCCTTGACGCGAGCACCCCGGAAGGGCTCGCGAAAGCGAAGGAACTGAACCTGTTCCGTACCAGGTGTCCGGCTCTTGTCGAGGACGCAGCCTCCATACTGGAAGAGATGGAAGAGGAAGACGGTTAGTTTCCCGGAAACGCCGGGCAGGACGAAAAGAAACCCCGGACCGGAGGTGCAGCGGTCCGGGGTTTCTTCCTGTTTCACGCTGAAGGCGCCCGGCTAGAAGCCCAGCTCCTCCCCGATGACGAACACGTGGAAGGGCGTGGACCTCGGGCGCTTGCTGATGATGGTGGTGACGTTGCAGATCCTTGTCTGGGTCTGGCAGTCCATGCAGAGGCCCGTCTGGGTGCAGGGATTGGGCAGGCCTATCCTCTTGTTGTTGATCGGGGCCGCAGTCATCCTGATGCGCTCCTCGGCGGCGTCGAGGTCTTTCACGATCTTGTTCGTCCCAATCACGACAATGACCTTTCCGGGGCCGAAGATCATGGCGGCCACCCGGTTTCCGTTCCCGTCCCTGTTTACGAGCTGTCCGTCAAGGGTGACGGCGTTCGTGCCGGAGAGGAACACGTCGCAGGTGAGCTGCTTCTTCCTGACGTCCTGGCGTTCCTCGTTGGAGAGGCCGGGAGCCCCGTGATCGAGGAGCGTGTTTCCCTTGCCGGCCAGTTTTTCCTGAATTCCAAGGGCCTTCACGGTCCAGGAACCGCCGAAGCCCACCGAAGCGGATTCGGGGATGAGGGCCAGTACCTTGTCCGCAGCCTCCGCGGCCGAAGAGCAGTATTCCGCCTCAAAACCGTTTTTCTTCAGGGCTTCCACGACTTTTTTTCCGAGAGCCTCGTTGTGCCAGGGTGCGAATTCGTTCATTCCTCTACCTCCTCGTTTATTCCGCATCGCCGGGGCGGTGCCGTTTTCTATTCGTTCCTCGCCGGCGGAGTCCCCACGCCCTTGAGATATTTCAGGATGCCTTCGCCCGGGCGGAGCAGGATCGGGGTGCCGGGCAGAGTGTTCTGGTAGAAGTCCATGGTCTTGATGAACAGGTAGAGGTCCTTCGCCTCGGCGGTGGCCTTCGCCAGGGTATCCTGGGCGGTGCTGTCACCCTGGCCCTTGATCTCCTCGGCCTTTCTCCTCGCCTCGGCGATCATTTCCGCTTCCTTCCTGTCGGCGAGGGACCGCCGGGTGATGGCCTCCGCCTGGCCTTCCGCCCGAAGCTGGCCCGCCACGCGGTTGCGTTCCGCCTGCATGGAGCGGTAGACCGCCTGCTCGTTGTCCTGGGGCAGGAAGACCCGCTTGAAGGCCACGGAGAGGATTTCCACACCGTATTCCTTTGCCTGTTCCCCTGCGATGAGGGTGGATTGCTCGATGGCCTGCTGCCGTTTCTCCTTCACCAGCTCGTCAAGGGTGAGCCGACCGGAGACGATGCGGACCGCGGAGTATATGGAGTCGTCCAGCCGCTGCTGGACTGATCCCACGGTTCTTACCCTCCGGAAGAACGTCTCGGGGTCCGAGATGCGGAAAAGGGCGAAGGTGTCGAACACCAGGTTCTTTTTGTCGCTGGTGACCACCGCCACGGGTTCGGCGTCGTACTCTATCAGCTTCTTCGTGTACGTCGTGAGCTGGTCGATAAAGGGAAGCTTGAAGTACATTCCCGGCTCGGACCGGGTGGCGTTCACCTTGCCCAGCCTGAGGACCACGGCCTGCTCATCGGCCCGGAGAATATAGAAGGAGCCCGAGAGCACAAGGAAGACAGCGAGCAGCGCGAGGAAAAACAGATTTTTCTTCATCACGGTGCCCTCCTACTCTTTCCCTTCGGGAGCGGCAGCTCCCGCGGATTTGAAAAACTGCTCCAGGGGAAGAACCTGGAGGGAGTTTTCCCCTGCATCGACGATGAATATCTTCAATTTGGGCCAGACCTTTTCCATGCTCTCCAGCCACAGGTTGTTCAGCACCAGGTCCGGGTTTTCCCGGTAGGCCCCGTGGAGGGAACGGATCCGGGCCGCCTCGCCTTCCGCCAGGGAGATCCGGCGGAACTTGTAGGCCTCGGCCTCGTTGAGGATCCTGTCCGCCTCACCCTCCGCCCTGGACAGGATTTCATTGGAGTATTTGTCCGCTTCGAGAATCATCCGCTCCCGTTCCGCCCTGGCGGTGTTGATCTCGCTGAAGGCCGCCTGGACCGCTTTCGGGGGGTTCACGTCCTGAAACTGGACCGCCACGATGAACACCCCGGTCTTGAGGAAGTCCAGCTTTTCCTGGATGAGCTTCTTCGCCTCCGTCTGGGAAGCTTCCTTCTCGGTGGTCAGCACGTCGTCGAGCTGTCTTGAGGCGATGACCTCCCGGAGGGTCGACTCCGCCACGTCACGGATCAGTTTTTCACGGGAACCCCTGTCCTCGGGGAGGTTCACCACGAAGGAGACGGGGTCTCCCGCCTGGAACTGGAGGACCCAGTCGATCTCCACGATTTTGTTGTCCCCCGTGAGCATCTTGGATTCCTCCGGCCGGTCGGCAAAGGTGGGCGGAGGTCCCTGGACCACCGTCCTGTAGCCGTACTCGAAGCGCTGGATCTGTTCCGTGTTCACGATGGTGACCAGGTCGATGACGGGCAGCTTGAAGTTGATGCCCTGGTCCGCCACTCCCGCGACCTTTCCCAGCCGGAAGACTACGCCCCTGGAACCGGCGGGGACGATGTAGAATCCCTGGTAGGCCACCAGGGCGGCCACGAGAAGCAATGCGGCGTATTTGAGCAGCCCGGGCTTGAATTTCCTCCTCTCCCTGGGGGGAGGCGCTCCCCAGTCCTCGCCGTCGAACTGCTGTTCCTTCCTTGCCCCCTTCTCGAGCATCCCGAGAAGTTCCTCAAAAAGATTCTTCATAGTTCCCCTCCACTTCTGGATGTGGCTCTTTTACCAAAGGAAACGCACTTCCGCTCCCGGCGGAGGACGGCAAAATGCGGCCGTTTCTTTCCTCACCCGGCTGTCCTATTGTAGCCTAAACCCCGGACCCTGGGCCATTTTTTCTTCCCTCCCTTTTTTGCGGAAAGAGCCTCATGGGGGCGGTTCTCTACGAAAGAGAAAATAAAATTCCGAAAAGAAAAACGCGGAACGGGGCACAAAAACGGTTCGTTTCCCCGTTTGAGCACCTTTCCGCTTCCGGTAGGGGGCAAACCTGCAGATTTAGGGGAAGATTATCTTCCGGTTTACCTGGTTTTGAAGTATCATATGCGTAATATCATATATTTTAGACGAGGAGAGAAACGAAATGAAAAAAGTCCATGGAATTTTCGCCCCCATCGCCACCGCCTTCGATGCCTCAGGAGAGGTGGATTATTCGACCTTTGCGGAGAACACGGTGTCCTTCGGTGCCACGAAACTGTCCGGTCTCGTGGTGCTCGGCAGCAACGGCGAGTTTACCCTCCTGTCCCACGAGGAGAAGGTGAAGCTCGTGGAGACGGCGAGAAATCACCTGCCTGCCGGCAAGATGGTCATCGCCGGAACGGGATGCGAGTCCTTCAGGGAAACCCTGCAGCTCACGAAGGAATGCGCCTCCGTCGGAGCCGACGTGGCCCTGGTGGTGACCCCCAACTACTACAAGAAGGACATGAACGAGGCGGCCCTGGAGAAGTTCTACACCATGCTCGCCGACGCCTCTCCCATCCCCGTGATGATCTACAACATGCCCGGCAACTCCGGGGTGAACGTTCCCTCGTCCCTGACGCTGAAGCTTGCCGCCCACCCCAACATCACCGGCATCAAGGACAGCGGCGGCAACATCGTCCAGATCTCCGAAGTGCTCGCGAAGGCTCCCGCAGGCTTCTCCGTGTTCGCCGGATCGGGAAGCTACCTTCTCGCCACCCTTATGCTCGGCGGCGTCGGCGGAACCCTCGCGGTGGCCAACGTGGTTCCCGACTATTGCGCCGGGATACAGGAGAACTTCGAAAAGGGCGATCTTGAGAAGGCCCGGAAGATGCAGCTCGCCCTCCTTCCCCTCAACGCCGCCGTCACCAGCCGTTTCGGCATCGGCGGCATGAAGGCCGCCATGGACATGGTCGGCTTCAAGGGCGGACTGCCCCGCCTTCCCATCCTGCCCGCAGGAGAGGAGACGAGGAAGGAAATCGCCAGGATCCTCAAGGAGCTGGGGATCCCCACGGTTTAGTCCCGTGATCATCTCCCCGGACCGTTTTCTCGCGGACCTGGAGACCCTCGGCCGGATCGGCTGGGTGGACGGAGAGGGCATGGACCGCCCCGCTTTCTCCCCTTCCTACGGGATGGCCAGGAAGTTCGTGGAGGAAAAAATGCGGGAGACCGGTCTCGCCGTGACCGTCGACGGGGTCGGGAATCTTTTCGGAACACTGGAGGGGAGCGACCCCTCCCTGCCCGCCATATATGCGGGGTCTCACCTTGACGCCGTACCGGGAGGGGGAAAGTACGACGGCCCCCTGGGCGTGATGGCGGCCCTTGAAGCCGCCCGGACCATACGCGGAAAGAACCTTCCTCTGCGGCACCCTCTAGTGGTCGCCGGGTTCACCGGCGAAGAGGGGGGCGAGATGGGCGGCACCTTCGGGAGCAGGGCTTTCGCCGGACTGCTGGAGGAGCCCCTGCCGGCGGAAAAGCTGGCAGGGGTGGGGCTGACGCCGGAAGGGGTCCGTTCCGCGAAGACCGATCCCGGCCGGATCGCCTGCTACTTCGAGCTCCACATCGAGCAGGGGCCCTACCTCGAAAGGCGGGGCATCCCCATAGGGATTCCCACGGGCATCGTGGGCATCAGCCGCTACGCCGTCCGTCTCGAGGGCGAGGCAAACCATGCGGGCACCACGCCCATGAAAGAACGGAAGGATGCCATGAGAGAGGCTGCGGAGCTGCTCTCCGAGTGGTTCGCCTGGACCGACGCCAGGGATGACTTTGTCTGCAACGTCGGGGTATTCTCCCTTCACCCCGGAGCCGTGGCCATCGTTCCGGGGAGGGCGGACTTCCTGCTCGAAATCCGTTCCCTGAAGGATGCGGTCATGGACGAGATCGCTGCACAATTCCGCTTCTTCCTTGAAAAAAGGCGGAAAGTCTCCGTCACCATGGATCCCGTCGTGTGGAAGGGGGCGGTGGACCTCGATCCCCTTCTTCAGACGGCTGTGGAGGCCGCCTGTGAGGAGGCGAAGGTCTCCTCGGTGCGCATGCCCAGCGGCGCGTCCCACGACGCGAACCCCATGGCCCGGATCACCCGGGCGGGCATGATCTTCGTCCCCAGCGCGGGCGGCATCAGCCACTCGAAAGAGGAATATACGTCACCGGAAGACCTTGCCCGGGGAGCGGATATCCTTGCCCGGGCCATCCTGGAGGCCGACCGGAAGCTGTAGGGACCATTCTTGGAACGAATCGGGGGGAGCGGAAATGCCCGTCGGGCTTTTCCGCTCCCCTTTTCTGCTGTGTGGATGACCGGGTCACCCTGTTTTTCCCGTACAAGTACATTTTTTCCGAAGAAACGGGAAAAACCTTCTTCCAAAAAAACTATCCTCCTGTAAAATAGGAAAGGAAAAAGGTTTGTTTTATCAAGGGAGTGGATACTGTGGGGAACTTCCAGGTCATCATCGGTCTCATAGGCATTGTCTCCATCGTGGCCACGGGGCTGGTCCTCAACTTCGCCCAGGCGGTGTTCATTCCGCTGATCATCGCATGGCTCCTCTCCTATCTCTTCGGCCCGGTCGTCCGGTTCCTGTCGAGACTCAGGATCCCGAACTTTCTCAACGTTGTCGCCGTCCTGGCGCTTTTCTTCGGCGTCTGCTTCCTCGGAGCCCTCTTCCTCAACGCCAGGATCCTCACCTTCACCGAGGCGTTCCCGAAATACTACGCCCGGCTCCTCGACATAGGGAAGACGCTCACGATGAATCTCGAGCTTCCTCCCGACTTCTGGTCGTCCATCAACTGGGGCGTCACCGCCCGGGGATATCTCATCGAACTGTCCGGCTCCTTCGTCACCATCGTCTCCAAGCTCGTCATGGTCATCGTGTTCCTCGTCTTTCTCCTCCTTGAGGCCCCCTATTTCGACTACAAGCTGCAGAAGGCCTTTTCCCCAGCCACTGCGGAAAAAGTGAAGCGCATCCTCGGCACCGTCTCCTTCCAGATAGGTCGCTACCTCAGCGCTCTCGCCCTCATCAGCGCCGTGACAGGTTTCTTTGTGTGGTTCGCCCTCGAATATATCCGGGTGGATTTCGCCGTGACCTGGGGCGTACTGGCCTTCGTTTTGAACTTCATTCCCACCGTTGGCTCCATCGTGGCCTCCATCCCGCCGATCCTCGTGGCGCTCGTTCAGTTCTACCCGAGCTACATGCCCGCCGTCATCACTTCCCTTGCCCTGCTGACAATCCAGGTGACCATCGGCAATTTCATCACCCCCAAGGTCATGGGGGACCGCCTGAATCTCAGCCCGGTGGTCGTCCTGATCTCCCTGCTTTTCTGGAGCCTTATCTGGGGCGTGGTGGGCGCCCTCATCTCCACCATCATCGCCGCCATCATCAAGATCATCTGCGAGAACGTTCCCTACCTGAACTTCATCAGCGTCATGATGGGGTCCGGAAAGGCCTACCAGAAGGAGTTCGAGGAGAGGTCCTGATCCCGGGAAACGCCCAAAACGAAAGGAAGTGTCCGAAACGAGGAAAACTGCTGTTTTTGCGGCAGCAACGCTTCTCCTGTCCATAGTTTCCGTCCGGCCGGTTTCCGCGGCGGGACCGTCCTTTGCCCCTCTCAACCCGGCCTTTCTCCTCGAGCGGGTTCTTCCCTCCCGGGAGAGACCGGAACTCTCCGGAAGCGCTTTTTCCGCGGGGGAAAGGCGCCACCCGGGAAAACGACCGTCGCCGCTGAACCTGGATCATCTCCGGGCCCGGGGAGAGGCTGCCCGGCGCCTTGCGGCCCGGACCTTCAGAGAAGACGCAGACTTTCCCGACCGGTTCGACCTCAGGGAACAGGGAAAGCTGTCCCCCGTCAGGGACCAGAACCCCTACGGCACCTGCTGGACCTTCGCCGCTCTGGCGGCCATGGAATCAAGCCTTCTTCCCGGAGAAGCCCGGGATTTCTCCGAATGGCACCTCGCGTACTGGGCCTATAATGACACTCCCGACGGATTCCCGGCCTTCACCGCATTTGACGGACCCGGCGTCTTTGACCAGGGCGGGGACGACTGGAAGGCCGTGGCCGTCCTCGCGAGAGGCACCGGGCCGGTGAACGAGGCGGACCTTCCCTACGGCGGTTCCTTTCCATCGGAAAAGCCCCGGCTTCCACGGCTAAAACTCCTCACTGGCGCCTTCTATATGCCCTATTCCGCAGAAGAATGCAATTCTGAAACAGGCTATCCCCATCTGGTTTCGCAGGAGGTGAAGCACGCCCTCATGACCTGGGGTGCCGTGTCTATCGGCATGATGGCCAACTTCGACGAAGACACCTGGAACAAGGACACCGGGGCCTTTTACTACAGCGGCGCCCGGGGAGCGAACCACGCCGTGAACATCGTCGGGTGGGACAACCATTTCCCGAAGGAGCGCTTCGCGACCCGGCCGGCAGGCGACGGGGCCTGGATCGTCCGGAACAGCTGGGGGACAGGTTTCGGAGAAGACGGGTATTTCTACATGTCCTACGAGGACACGAGCCTCGACAGCGGCATTGTCTATCTCGCTTCGCCCGCAGGGGAATACGGGATTATCCACCAGTACGATCCCCTGGGGTGGATCAGATCGGTCTCTCCCCATGAAACGCCTGCGGTCGGCTCTCCGGCGTGGATGGCCAACGTCTTCACCACGGAAGAACACCAGGTCCTGAAGGCGGTTTCCTTTTATGTGCCCGACTACGGAACGGAATATGAAATAACGGTGGCGGTCCTGTCCGGCGCCACCCCTGCGGAAAAAGAGTCCGTGCCCCTCCGGGGGCAGAGGGGCGTTCTGGAAAAACCGGGGTATCACACCATCGTCCTTGGGAAGCCGGTCTACCTCCCCGGGGGAACACGCTTTTCCGTGGAAGTGAAGGTGACCGCCCCGGAATACGGGTATCCCCTGCCGGTGGAAGAGCCGGTGGCCGGGTATTCCGACAGGGCCTCCGCTGAGCCTGGTCAGAGCTTCTACAGTGCGGACGGCGAGACCTGGACCGACCTCACCAGGGATGTTCCCGGCGGAAACTTCTGCCTCAAGGCAATGGGACAGGGGGAGGAATCGGGAGGATGCAGCACCGGGGTTCCGTCCCTTTCGGCGGTCCTGCTGCTGGTCCCCTTCGGGCTGGTGTTTCTCTGGGGTGGGCGGAAGAAATAAACGCCCGGGATGTTCGAACCGAAATCCGCACCCTGAAAAAACTTCTCCGGATTGTTCGGAGAACAGTGGAAGAGAAATCAGTGTCCGGTCTATCCGGCGAAGGCCGTTACCATTCAAAACGCACGGGTGGAAAATCCGTGTAGATGATCTCGAACCGCACCTGTTCCTCAAAATGAATCGAAAACATCGCCTTGAATCGTTGGCCGCAGCCGGCGCATTTGTACTCATCGAGAATGGTGACGCTTTTGCAGGGGGTTCCGGTCGGCGGCAGGAAGATGTCGATGGCCTGAGTTATGTCGTTCGGATGGGAACAGGCCGGGCAACGGGCGATGAGTGTGTTCGCATCACCCCCGAGGTTTTTTCCCGAGAAGCGAAACTCGCCGCACCGGCACAGGACGGACTGCGTGTAATAAAACACCCACCAGACCGAATATTTCGGTTCCCTTCCCTGGCGTACATCCCTGAGATTCACGAGAAGCTCTTCGATCATCCCGATATCGCCTTTCAGCCTGTCGTCGTTCTTCCCGGAAAGTTGATCCCTGAGAGCCGCGACTCGCTTCAAGACATCGCCGAGATGCCGGAGAAAATCGTCACGATGGTTCTCTCGGGCTTCCCGGAGCCGCGCCCCCGCGATCGTTTGCGCCTTTTCAAGGCTTTCTCTGTAATACATGAGTCTGCCGGTTTCCCGATCGTCGAGATACCCCCGTTCATCGGCGAATTCCAGGCCGGAGATCTCGTTGGAGTAATGCTGGACTTTTTCTGAAAGGAAATAGATATCGAAGAGAACGGATTGGAAATCCATGGGGCCCCCTCACCGTACGGGCCGTTGTTTTCGCAGGCTTTTGAAGCATCATGCCCGTCCGCGGTTTTTCTCACGACTATTATTGTACGGCTGAGGGTGCCGGTCAACATCTGTATCGCGATCGAGGTTCCCCGGTTTCCCGGAGTTCGGGACGATGCGGACATCGGCGCCTCAAAGACAACTGGGGCGCCGTGAGGCGCCCCAGTCATTTCCTTTTCCGTTCCTTCGGGAACAGGAATCAGTCCTCGAACTTCACTTCCCTGGAGAACGTTTCGTCCGCCGCCAGTTCGATGCCCCGTATCCAGGTCTCCCGCTCCTCATCGTCACGGATCCGGAAATCGTAGGTTCCGGGGACGAGGAAGAACTGTATGTGCTCTTCGGCACCGGCTTCCGAAACAACCAGCTGGTCGTTTTCCTCCGCCGGGTGGGGAAAGACGTCCACGGAGATATAGGTCCATTCCTTCCCCTTTTTGGGAGGGGTGATCCTGATCCGGACGGCGGAGAAGGCGAAGAATTTTTTGACTGTCGCTCCGGCCTTCACTTCCATCCCCTTTTCCCACAGCTCTGCCCTGGGCTCCTCGGTCCTCGCCCTCACATCGTAGGTTCCCGGTGCGATGGGGAAGGATACCTCGCCTTCGCCGCTGTCAGAGTAGACGAATTCGTCGTTTTCTTCCGCCGGGGACTTGAAAATCTCCGCGGAGAAATAGGCTGGTTTCCCTTCGAATCCCTTTGCCGTCAGGCTGACTGTGCCCTGGGAAAAGGACACTTCCTTCCGCACGGTCTTCCCGCCCTCGATGACCACGTCCTTTATCCACTGCTCGACCCTGGTGTCGTTGTCCCTTACGAGGACATCGTAGGTTCCGGGAACAAGGAAATATTCGTGGCTGTTGCCGCCGTCCCGCCCCGCCTCGTCGGGATTGTCCCTGTCGTAGGGAGCCCTGTAGACGTAGGAGTCGGTGTAGAGGGGCTTGCCGTTGGAGTCGAGGCCCGAAATGATCAGCTTGCCCTGGGCGAAGGACACTTCCTTCCGTACAGTCTTCCCGCCCTCGATGACCACGTCTTTTATCCACTGTTCGACTTTCGTTTTGTTCTCCCTCACGAGGACGTCGTAGGTTCCGGGAACAAGGAAATATTCGTGGCTGTTGCCGCCGTCACGCCCCGCCTCGTCGGGGTTGTCCCTGTCGTAGGGGGCCCTGTAGACGTAGGAGTCGGTGTAGATGGGCTTGCCGTTGGAGTCGAGGCCCGAAATGATCAGCTTCCCCTGGGCGAAGGAGAGTTCCTTCCGTACGGTCTTCCCGCCCTCGATGACCACGTCTTTTATCCACTGTTCGACTTTCGTTTTGTTCTCTCTCACTAGGACATCGTAGGTTCCGGGAACAAGGAAATATTCGTGGCTGTTGCCGCCGTCCCGCCCCGCCTCGTCGGGATTGTCCCTGTCGTAGGGAGCCCTGTAGACGTAGGAGTCGGTGTAGATGGGCTTGCCGTTGGAGTCGAGGCCCGAAATGATCAGCTTCCCCTGGGCGAAGGAGAGTTCCTTCCGTACAATCTTTCCGCCCTCGATGACCACGTCTTTTATCCACTGTTCGACTTTCGTTTTGTTCTCCCTCACGAGGACGTCGTAGGTTCCGGGAACAAGGAAATATTCGTGGCTGTTGCCGCCGTCCCGCCCCGCCTCGTCGGGGTTGTCCCTGTCGTAGGGGGCCCTGTAGACGTAGGAGTCGGTGTAGATGGGCTTGCCGTTGGAGTCGAGGCCCGAAATGATCAGCTTCCCCTGGGCGAACACGAGTTCCACCGTCGCGGTCTCCCCGTCGCCGGGGGCTGCGTCCGCCGTCAGGGTGACCTTGGTGTCCTTGTGGTGCGCCTTGAGGGTGTATTCTCCCGGAGAGAGGACTTTCTCGGTCCAATCGGCGCCGGAGAAACGAATCAACGGTTCCTCCGGAGCGTCCTTCCTGAAGATTTCCCATTCCGCACGGACCGCTTTTCCGGCGCTGTCCAGGGCCCTGGCCCGAATCCGGGCAATGGAAAACACGGCTTTGAGGGAGGTGAGCTTGTCCTCCACGAGGTCCACGCCCTCGAAGAAGACCTCTTCACCGGTCTCCGCAGCTGTTGCCCGCACGAGGTAGCTCCCTTCGGGGAGGTTTGCCTTCACCGTCTGCCCCTTCTCCGAGAGGACTTCATCTCCTTCCCGCAGAACGGAGACCGTCATTCCCACGGGTTTTCCTTTCCCGTCGAGCCCCGTGACCTCCAGGTTTGTGTCCAGGGCTGTCTTTACGATGGTGTCGAAGGCTTTCGCAAGCTCGGCGGCGCTGTTCGCCTCCAGGAGCAGTCCCCCTGAGGGTTTCACGATGCATTCGAGCTGGGAGACGGATTTTTTGTCCATTCCGAAGCCCACGACGTGGATCTTCGAGACGATTCCCTTCTCCGCCAGGGCCTTCGCCGCCGCGCAGGGATCCCCGTTGCAGCTTTCAAGGCCGTCAGTGACGAGGATGATCACTTTGCTGCCGGTGAAGTCTTTCCGGAAGTCCTTCGCCGCCTCCTGGAGGGAGTAGGCGATGGGGGTCTTCCCCTTGGGCTTGATCTTCCCGATGAAGGCCTTCATCTTCTTTCCGTCCAGGGGACCGATGGGGATCTCCAGCTTTGTGTCCTTGCAGTCGTTCGTCCTGTGTCCGTAGACCCGCAAGCCCACGGCGATCCCTTTCCGCTCCGACAGGTCGTCGATGATTTTGCCCAGGGCGTCCTTCGCGACCTCGATCCGGGTGGAGCTGCCGAGTTTTGCCCACATGCTCCCGGAAGCGTCCAGGATGAGCTCGATGTGAGTTGTGGCCTCATCCTGGGCCAGGACGGGGCTCCAGGAACCAGCCGCCAGGAAGAAGAGAAGAAAGAGCAGCGCAGTGCGGAAAAATCCGGAACGATTCACCATTACCAGCCTCCCCGGAAAGATTGGGTATTTTCAATGTAATTTTAGCATGCAGAAGAAGAAAAGAAGAGGCAGGAAGAAATGGGAAGAAACAGCGGCGGGCAAAATTAAACTAATAATTCAATCTAGATAGTGGATTTTGTGCTATAATATCCTAAAAAGTATCTTCCATGGTTGATGGAACCGGGAAGAAATCCGCCTTCTTTCCCAAGGCGGCGAAGGAGGGATTCAGATGAAGAAAGTGGTCGTGGCGATCGATGGGAGCGAGGCTAGCAGGGGGGTGGTGGACTACGCCATCCATTACGCCAATCGCGAACCGGATGCCGACATGCTCTTTCTCCATGTCATCGCTCTTTCCGAGCATAAGCCCGTGTTCTACGGAGAAGGGACGGTGGTGATTCCGCCGACCGACGAAGAAGTAAAGGCGCAGTTCGAGGAGTTTATCAAGGAGGAAATGGACGCCCTCGGGAAGACGATTCCCAAAATGTCCATCTCTGTCAGGTCGGGGAAGGTGTACGACAAGATCGTGAAATTCGCCGAGGAGAACGACGCGTTCATGATCATGATCGGCCACCGGGGGCTCGGGGCCATGGAGCGGTTCTTCCTGGGCAGCGTGGCGGCGAAGGTGGTGGCCAACGCGCCCTGCAGCGTCTACGTCCATCGTCCGAGGGAAAGTGCCGGGAAATGAACGGAAATGGAACGATAAAAAAATCAGGCGGGCCCGGAGCGATGGTTTCTCTCCGGGCCCGCCTGTGTATTGGGGAAACGGCGGCGGAACAGGAAAGGCGGAGAGTCTGAAGGCTTCTTCTTTCTGAAATCGGCGTTTCGCGCATGGTGTAAGGTGCATGCGACATTAGTGAGGAAACTCATGAGGACAAACCGGTAAAAAAAGGGTAAAATATGAGTGCGTTTTGTGAAGAAACAGTTGAAGACGAGGTTTCCAGGCAGAGGCACCACACACTTTCAGGGAATGGGAGTTGATGTCCAGATGCTGACGGAGAACATCGTGACGGTTTCAGGGACGCTCCATCTGATCCGCGTCGAGCCCAGCGCCGGCAAGCCGAAAAAATACGTTCCGTTTTCGGTGCGCCAGGACACGCCGGGGACGGACGGGAGCGTCAGAAAAGACTTTCTTCTCGCCAGGATTTATGACCCCGCCGTCCAGGAGGAAATGAAGTGCCTGAAGGAAGGGGCGCCTGTAAGAGTGCAGGGGGATGTGCGCTCATCCCTGGGAAGCGGCGAGATGTACATAAACGTGACCGCCATCGAAGCGCTGGATTAGATTTCCCCGGTTCCGCCCTGCGGACTGAAAGCGTGCTTCGGGACGCGCATAGCAGTGCGCGTAAATGGTGTGTGTCGCCCGGAAAACAAGAAAACGAATCCTTTTTCCTTCCCTTTTCACCGTCTTTTTTAGAGTCCACCGGAAATGTTCCGAACGTCCTCATTTTTTATTCTTAGGCCCCTTCTTTCGTTCTGACCGCGGGAGAGGGGCTTTTTCCGCCTTTTCCGGCCCCGCGGACCGATGGCTGCTGATTCGGGCAATAGAAAAATTTGCGGAAAATGCCAAAGAGTGGTATCTTTTCCTTCACCCCTTGATGACGGGGGATCAATAACGAGCAAGGAGTTGGATTTTTGTTGAACTTCGAGAATTCTGTAACGGTTACCGGCTCGATCCACCTTCCCAAGGGAGACATGGCCGGAAGAAACCGGAACGGCGTCTACCTGAGATTTTCCCTGAAACACCCGAGCGTCGGGTATGACGGCGTGGAGCGGATGAGCTTTCTTCCCGTCCGGGTGTTCGACTCTGCCCTCCAGGAATGGCTCCGGGGAAAGGGTGAAGGCTCTCCGGTCAGAATAACGGGACGGCTTCAGACATCCAGCGGAAGCGGCGAGATGTACATCCTCGCGGAATCCCTGGAGGAAGGGGCGGCCTAGCTCCTCCTGTACGAGCATCGTTCGGCGTCCCTCCAGGCTGTCCTGGAGGGACGTTTTTTTCTTTTTCTCCTCCCGTAAGGTATACTTGTTTTTGACAGATTCGATTCCCATTAAAGGAGCTGGATAAAAGTGAATCTCGCCCGCTTTCCCCGCCGCAGGTACACCGAAGGTGAAACGCCCCTGGAACGGCTCGACCGGCTTTCCGCATACCTCGACGGCCCGGAGGTCTGGATCAAGAGGGACGATTTCCTTGGGTTCTTTCCCGGAGGCAACAAGACCCGGAAGCTCGAGTTTCTCATGGCCGATGCCCTGGAGAAGGGGGCGGACGCCGTGATCACATGCGGCGCCCCCCAGTCGAACCATTGCCGCCTCACTCTCGCCGCAGCCCGCAAGGAGGGCATGGAGTGCCACTTTCTTATCGAGGAGCGGGTTCCCGGCACGTATTCCGAGAGAGCCTCGGGAAACATGTTCCTCTTCCAGCTCATGGGAGTGGACTCCATTCGGGTGGTCTCCGGCGGAGCCGATATGACCGCCGAAATGGAAAAGACAGCGGCGGAACTCAGGGCGTCGGGCAGGAAACCCTACATCATTCCGGGCGGCGGATCCAACGCCGTGGGAGCCCTCGGCTACGTGGCCTGCGCCGAGGAGATCCTCTCCCAGTCCTTCCGGAATGGCGTCTCCTTCGACCGGATTTTCACCACCAGCGGCAGCTCCGGCACCCATGCGGGACTGGCCGTGGGACTCTGGGCCAACCGCTCGGGGATTCCCCTCACGGGAATCAACATCAGCCGCCCGAATTCTCTGCAGGTTCCCCTCGTCGAAAAGGTCGCCCGTGAAACAGCCCGGCTTCTCGGGATCGAAGAGCCCCTGCCCGACGGCCTCATCCAGTGCTTCGACGGCTATGTGGGCGAGGGCTACTCCCTGCCCACCCCTGCCATGACGAAGACAGTGGTCCTGCTGGCCCGGATGGAATCCATCCTGCTCGATCCCGTCTATACCGGAAAGGCTTTCGCCGGAATGATCGACCTCATCCGGCAGGGGTTTTGCAGGAAGGGAGAAAAAATCCTCTTCCTTCACACCGGAGGAGTGTCCGCCCTCTTCCACTACCAGAAATATTTCGACCCGGAGCTGTTTCCGGAGGATGGCCGGAGGTAATCCTTTGTGGAACTGAAACGAACGAACGTCCCGTTTCTTCTCTTTCTCGCCGTCGTGGTGCTGCTGGCCCTCCTTCCCGCCACGAAGACCTGGGCGGTGGGCATTGCCCTGCTTCTCGGCGCGGCGGTGAGCAACACCGTGCCGTCGGCGGCTCCGTCAGGCCTCGGGAAAATGCGGAAACTCGCCCTCAACACGGCGGTGGTTCTCTTCGGGTTCGGCCTGAACATCGGGCAGGTGATCTCCGTGGGAGGGCAGGGGTTCTGGCAGACGGCGGTGAGCCTTGGCGTGATCATCTCCCTGGGGTATTTCCTGCTCCGGTTCTTCCGCCTCGACGGGGATACCATGAAACTCATCACCTTCGGCACCTCCATCTGCGGCGGCAGCGCCATAGCCGCCGTCTCCTCGGTGATGAAGGCCCGGGACGAAGAGATCGGGGTCGCCATGGGCGTGGTCTTCCTGCTGAACACCGTGGCCCTCTTCGTCTTTCCGCTGCTGGCCGGTGCGGTGTCTCTTTCCCCGGAGCAGTACGGCATCTGGTGCGCCCTCAGCATCCACGACACCAGTTCCGTGGTGGGGGCCGCCGCCTTTCTGGGGGATACCTCCCTGTCCACGGCCACCATCATGAAGCTCACCCGGACCCTGTGGATCACCCCCATCGTCTTTGTCCTCTCCCTCCGGCAGGGAGAGAAGGGAAAGCTATCGGTACCCCTCTTCATCGTCCTCTTTCTTCTCGCGTCGGCCGCCGCCTCGGTGCTTCCCTTCCCGGTCCTCTTCAAAAGCCTTGCTTCTGCGGGGAAGGTGTTCATGGCCGCGGCCCTCTACATGGTTGGGTTCGGTCTCCACCGTTCCGTGGTGAAAAAGGCGGGGGCCGGGGGCATGCTCTTTGGGGGGATCCTCTGGTCAGTGTCCATCGTCGTCGGGTATGTCCTGGCATCGCTGAGCTGAAACTGGTTCCGGCACAGCCCTTTCCGTACGGGAAGGGCTGTGCCGTATGAACGGCAGGGAGCGTGAAAGCATGAGAAAGGGCATTCTTCCGGGGAGGTACCTGTACCGGAGAGGAAAGAACACAGCCCGGAGCGCAGCCCACAGGAGCTCGCCGGCCCGTGCGGAACGGCTCGCCCTGTATGAACGTCTCATGAAGGAAATTGTCTCCCTGGACTCCGTCACGGTCGGGGATATTTCCCGTTTTGAATCGGATCTTTCGGAGCTTCTGGGCAGGGACCTCGGAGTCACCAGGTTTTCCGTCCTCCAGGCCGGGGAGGATGTTTCCTCAGGACTTCCGGGTACCGCTCTTCACTTTCCCATAGTCTTCGGGGACAGGAATTTCGGATGCCTCCTGCTGGAGTGCCGGAACGGGGATTCACCGTGGACGGCGGAGGATACCCTCTTTTTCACCGAAGTCGCCGGCAAGGCGGGGATGGTCCTCCTGAACAGGGAACGGCTCGATGCTCTCGAAAAACTGAAGGAGAGCGAAATGTTCCTGAAAAAGGCCCAGGAGGTGGCTCGGACAGGCCACTGGCGGATTGACATTCCCGGGAACGTGATCGCATGGTCCGAAGAAACCTACAGGATTTTCGGCGTTCCTTCGGGAAGCCCCGTCACTCTCGAGATGTTTTACTCCCTAATATTTCCCGCCGACAGGAAAACGGTGGAAGAGGCCTGGAACAGAGCTCTCCGGGGAGAGCCCTACTTCCTCCGCCACAGAATCCTCCGAGGAGACGAAACCCGCTGGCTGGAGGAGCGGGCGGAGGTGGAATTCGACTCCCGGGGGGTTCCCGCCGCAGGCCTGGGGACCGTGAGGGACATCACCCTCCAGGTGAATTCCGAGCAGCGCCTCGAACTGTACCGCCAGAACTTGGAGAACCTGGTGGCGTACCGCACGGCGGACCTGGAAAACGCCATGAAAAGGCTCGACGTGGAGCGAAGTTTCCTCACCACCATACTTAAATCCTTTTCTTATCCCTTTTGCGTCATCGACGCATCGGACTATTCCCTTGTCATACAGAACGATGCCGTGGCGGCTTTCCGCCCGGGTGCCCGGACCTGCCACGAACTGTTCTTCGGCGCGAAGGATCCCTGCCCGCCTTCCGGGAGGGCCTGTCCCCTGCGGGAAGTGGTTTCGACGGGACTGCCCTTCCAGGAGGAGACCTCCCAGGGCAGGAACGACGCCTACTACAGGAGATACTGCCACCCGGTCTTCGACCGGGAAGGCAGGGTGACCCACGTGATCATGTACATTATCGACATCTCCACGGATAAGATGCTGAGAGAGCAGCTCACCCACGAGACCGCCCGGGCCAACGAACTGAAGGAGCGGGCGGAAGCGGCGAACAGGGCGAAGAGCGCGTTCCTCTCCAACATGAGCCACGAAATCCGTACTCCCCTGAACGCCGTCATCGGTTTTGCCCACCTTCTGAAAAGCTCGCCGCTGGACACGGTCCAGCGCGACCACGCCGACAGGCTTCTCGATGCGTCCCGCCACCTCCTCCGGCTTGTCAGCGACGTCCTCGACCTTTCCAAGATCGAGGCAAACCGCATGGAACCGGACATACGGGATTTCGAGCCTTCCAGGCACATCGACCAGGTATGCGCCCTCGTGGCGCAGGACGCGGCGAAAAAGGGGCTCAACCTGCGGGTGGATCTCCGGTCCATCCCCCTCGTTCTCCGTGGAGACGGCAACCGTTTTGCCCAGGTGCTGCTGAACCTGGTGGACAACGGCGTCAAGTTCAGCAACGGGGGAGAAGTCGCCATAACGGCCGATGTGGTCGAGTGGCGGGATACATCTGCAGTTATTCGGTTCGCCGTCAGCGACACGGGCATAGGCATGACGGAGGAGCAGGTGGAACGGCTTTTCACCGACTTCATGCAGGGCGATGCAGCAACGACGAGGAAATACGGGGGAACGGGGCTGGGGCTCTCCATCAGCAGAAAACTCGTGGAGATGATGGACGGCAGGATCCGGGCGGAGAGCGAGCCCGGAAAGGGCAGCACCTTCAGCTTCGAGATTCCCTTCGGGATTTCCTCCTCCCTTCCCGAGAAGAGCGACCGCCTTGAACCGTTCATCGGCAGGCGCGCCCTTGTGGCCGACAGATCCCCCGAAGACCGTGCCGTTCTCGTCAGAATGCTGTCGGAACTCGGAATTCAGGCGGTGGAAGCCCCGGACGCTTCAGCCGTCCTGGAGATAATGAAGTGGTCCCGACAGGGCGGGACCTCCTGCAACCTTCTCTTTCTCGAAAGGGAGATGCCTGGCGCCGGGGAAATCCTGGAGAAAAGAGGGGCCCTGCGGCGGGGCGGGGAACCGGAGGTGCTCCTCCTCCTCCCCTTCGGCAACGCCGTTCCCGGAAATAAGACCGGGGATCGCCTGTGCCTGACAAAACCGGTCACTCCCTCGAGACTGGGCGATACCCTTGCGGAACTGTCCGTCGCTGGTGAGGGGAACCGGTTCTTCACGCCGGGGAGCGGCGGATGGGGAAGCGGGAGAGATGACATGCGGGGGGTCCATGTTCTCCTCGCGGAAGATAACAAAACCAACCAGGAAGTAACCTGCGCCCTCCTCAAATACGCAGGAATAGAGACAACCGTGGCGGAAAACGGCCGGGCGGCCGTGGAGATCTTCCGGAAAGCCCCCGGCATCTTCGACCTGATCTTCATGGACGTTCAGATGCCGGTGATGGACGGCCTGGAGGCCACCCGCGCCATAAGGGCTCTTCCCGGGGGAAAGGCGGTTCCCATAGTGGCCATGACCGCCAACGCCTTCGAGGAAGACGGCAGGATATGCATCGAAGCGGGCATGGACGCGCACCTGTCCAAACCTGTCGAACCCGACGGACTTCTGACGGTGCTGATGGAATGGATTCCCCGTCTTCACCGCGGACAGCCTGCTTCCGGGAGGGAATCAGCCGGGATGCCGTCACCGGTTCCTTCCCGGGATGCCCTCCCCCCGGGGCTGGAAAACCTTCCCGGCCTCGATGCCGGGAAGGGTCTCAGGTCGGTACGGGGGAATGTGCCCTTCTTTCTCGGTCTCCTGAGCCAGTTCGCCGACCAGCACGGACAGGACGGCAGGCGGATAGCGGCCGCCCTGGAAGAGGGAATGGCGGAAGACGCACGGCATCGGGCTCACGGCCTCAGGGGAGTGTCCCTCACCCTTGGTCTGGAAGCAATCCACTCCCTCGCGGCGAAAATCGAGAAGCTCCTGCGGAAAGAATGCCCGGCGGAAGAAATTCTCCCCCTGGCGAAGTCCCTTGAGAAGGAGATAGACCGCTTCACTGCCCATGTGGGGGACCTTCACCCGAAAAGTTCCCCCGACGGTCCGGAGGAATAGTCACTCCGTTCTCGGAAGGGACCACCGCCCGCAGGTCCTCCCCGGTGCGAAAAGGTCGGGAAGGGAGGATATGCGGCCGTCGGGGCGCCGGAAATCGCCCTCTCCGGAAAGGGGGGCATCCCCCATGAGGATGGCGGAGACGCCGGCCCGGTGAGCGCCCAGGATGTCCACCTCGGGAGTGTCGCCCACCATGACAGTCCGGTCCCTGGGAAAACCGGCCGATGCGAGGGCTTCGTCGAACATGGGCGGAAAGGGTTTGCCCACCACCACAGGTTCTCTGCCCGAGCCAGTGCGGATTGCCTCCACCAGGGCCCCGACCCCGGCCACGGGGCCTTCCGCCGTGGGGAACGTGCGGTCGATGTTCGTGGCCACGAAGAGTGCCCCGTTCCTCACAGCCAGGGCCGCCCGGCGGACCATGGCCAGGGTGGCGGTCTCGTCCCACCCCAGGACCACCGCTTCGCAGTCCTTTTCTCCTGCCGGCAGAATTCCCGCCATCTCCACTTCCCTGTGAAGCCCCGCCTCGCCGATGACCCACGCCCGCATGATGCCCCGTTCGGCGAGGTGTTTCGCCGTGGCCGAACCGGCGGTGACGATCTCGTCCATCTCGGCGGCGATGCCGTGTCCCCGCAGGCGGTCCGCGATACGTACCCGTGTGGTGGGGTTGTTCGTCAGGAACCGTATGGCCTTTCCCATGCTTCTCAGCGTATCCAGGCTCTCCGCCGCTCCCGGCGTGGTCTCTCCCCCCACGTACAGCACGCCGTCAAGGTCGAAAAAGAAACAGTCGAACAGGTCCGCGATCACGGGCACCACTCCTTCCCTCTTTTTTCCCGCTGATTATTGTATCCTCTTTTATCGGAGGAAAGGTTCCTGTAATATAGGACGGAAATGAAAAGCCGACGGGCAACCTGAGAAAGGTGGTCACTATGGACGAAACAGGGAAAATTCCTGCACTTGAAGGCCGGGAGGCCCTGAGGGCCCTTGCGGGGGCGGCCCGTATCATCCACAGGTTCATCCCCGGCGACATGAGTTTTGCCGTCATCGAGGGCGATACCTACATCGCCTATGTGCCGGGCAGGACGATCAACATCAACAGGAAGCCGGGGGACAGGCTCGCCGAGGCATCGGCCGGGAGCCGGTGCATGAAGGAAAAACGGCCCATAGTCAAGGAGTTCGGGAAGGAGGAGTCTCCCTTCGGCATCCCCTACATCGCCCATTCCATGCCGGTGTTCGACGCCGCGGGCGAAGCGGTGGGCTGCGTCATCCTGGCGGAAAACGTGGAGCGGCAGAACTCCATCCGGGAGACCTCCGAAACCCTTCGGGCCACCACCAGCCAGATCGCCGACGCCCTCCAGACCATGAACGGCCAGATGGAGGAGATGCGTGCCGCCGGGGAGACCCTCATCTCCATCACCGGTACGGCGGTGGAGCGGGTTGCCGGAACCGAACAGGTGGTGGGCATCATCGAAGGGGTGGCCAAGCAGACCAACCTTCTCGGGCTCAACGCGTCCATCGAGGCCTCGAGGATAGGGGAGCTGGGAAAGGGCTTCGGGGTGGTGGCCGACGAGGTGAGAAAGCTCGCCGTCCGGTCCACGGAATCGGCGAAACATATCAGGGAGATCCTCGACTACTTCCGCGCCTCCACCTATGAGATCAACGAAAGCACGGAGGTCCTGCTGAAAATCATCCAGGAACAGGCCCGTCTCATAGAAGGGATCGCTGCTTCGAGCGAGGAAGTGGCCTCCGTCTCGGCGGTCCTTGAGGACGTGGCCAGGCAACTTCTCAGCGCGGAAGAATGACAGGATTCCGGAACGAGGGAAAAACGGCGGGGCCCGGAATATTCCGGGCCCCGCCGTGCTGAGCGGGAAAGGGACTACATCAGCGCTTTGAGGGCTTTCAGGGCCGCTTCGTAATCTGGTTCGGCGGTCTGCTCCGGAACGATCTGCACGTACCGGATCACGTTTTCCCTGTCCACCACAAAGATGGACCGGGCCAGGAGGCGGAGTTCCTTCATCAGCACGCCCCAGTTGGTCCCGAAAGAGGCGTCCCTGTGGTCGGAAAGGGCCATCGCCCTGTCGATGCCTCCGGTGGCGCAGAACCGCCGTATGGCGAAGGGCAGGTCCATGGAAATGTTCAGCACCGCCACGTCTGCGGGCTGGTTGGCAGCGTCCTCGTTGAACCAGTGGATCTGCAGGTCGCACACGGGAGTGTCCAGGGACGGGGTGACCGAGATGACCTTTATTTTGCCGTCGTAATCCTTGAGGGTCTTCTTCCCCATGGTCTGGTCAAGCACTGTAAAGTCGGGGGCCTTGTCTCCGACCTTCAATTCGGGACCCACCAGGGTCATGGGATTTCCCTTCATTGTGGTTATTCCGTTTCTTTCCATGATGTATTCACCTCCGAAATAGAGTCTTTGTTAGATCAGTCTACCATGACCAATCAGGAAAGGTCAAGATGCCACTGTTCCCCTAAATCCGCAGGCAGCGGGGAGCGTCACCGGTGCTCGCTTGGGCCGCCGGTCCTGGCGCTGCCCCCCAGGGGGTCATCTCTTCGCCCCTGGGGGGCGAATTTACCTTATGCCCGGCGACACTCCCTCTGCCAGGAGAAGCTGCGGATTTAGGGTTCCATGGTCGCCCGGTTCCGTCCCTCCGATTTCGACCGGTACAGGGCCTTGTCCGCTCTCTTCATGGCGTCTTCATACCCTCTGTCTCCCGGGCGGAAAAAGGCGATTCCCACGGAGATCGTGACGGGAATGGACTGTCCGTCCACGGAGGCAGGATGTTCCGCAACAGTCTTCACAATATTCTCCGCTACCGGGAGGGCGTGTTCAGCCTTGAGTCCTTCCGCGAGAAGAAGAAATTCGTCGCCGCCCCAGCGGAAGAGACTGTCCATGGTCCTCACGCTTCCCAGGACGGTCCGGACAATCAGTTTGATGACCTCGTCGCCCGCGTCGTGACCGAAGGAGTCATTCACTTCCTTGAAATGGTCGATATCAAAGAGGGCGATTGCCGGCGGCAATGCACCTTTCGTGAAGGAGTGGAAGGCACGTGCCATTTCCGTCTCCCCGGCCCGGCGGGAGAAGGCCCCTGAAAGGGGATCCCTGTTCAGTTCATCCTCGAGCCCCTTTCTCGATTCTCCATGGAACTTGCCCTCGAGGAAGAGAAGAACAAGTTCGCTGACCCCCAGCAGCGCGACCATAAGAAGGAGAAAGAGAACGATGAGGCGTCCGGATGCGGTGCCGCTTTCCTCGTTTGCTTTCAGGATGGCGGTGAAAATATCGTCGAGGTGGATCCCCATGGCGACGATCCAGTCGTATTTTCCGTACAGCTCCGCGTAGGTCAGCTTTTCCGAGATTTCATCGCTGTTTTTTCTCTTGAAGTGATAGGTGAAAAAGAGTTTTCCGTCCTTCTTCACGCCCTCCAGTTCGGTCAGGTACGGACGGTTTCCCTTTACGTCCCTGGTTTCGGTGGAGAGGAAGATACCTTCCGTGTCCCTGAGGTTCGGGTGTATTCGCCTGATGGCGTAATTTTTTCCGCCCTCGTAGTTGACCACCTCGTTGACCCAGATGTAGGAGTCGAAGGGAAAACGGGATAAATGGATCTCCGAGGCGATCTCACCCTTGACAGCCTCTTCGACCGCAGTCCCGGGAACGCCGAAAAAGGCCCGCAGCCCTCTGAAATCCCCTATCTTCCAGGCGGAGAAATCCCCGAATTCCCCGCCGTCCGGCGTACCGGGAAAGCCCTTCCGGAACAGGCCCTTCGGGTCATGGAGCACGTTGCCGGCGACAGGGTCCCACAAGACGGCCGTCCAGGCTGTGCCGTCCCGGAAGCACTCTCTGAAGAAGGCGATGAACTCGTCCCTGCTTCCGGAGGGTGCCGCGTTCAGGATGCCGTTCATCTCACCGACCCGGCGGAGGGCAAGGTTCGTATGGCGTTTTTCCGACGCGTCGATCCTGGCGATCTGGTTCTGCACGGTGTGCTGAAGAAAGGTTTTCTTGACCTCGAAGATGGCGTCCCTGGTGTTGTCCCCGTAGACGGTCTCGATCCGCCTGTCGAAGGAGCCGAAGAAGATCCCCGCTATGGCGCAGGTCAGGAGAATCATCAGGAGACTCAGGAGGCGGTATTTATTTCTCACGGTTGGCTTTCTCCCTTCACCGGTAGTTCTTGTTCGCCCTTTTCGCTGTGAATCAGTCCTCAGAGGAATGAGCGGAAAAGAGACGCTCCTATTCTATCATGGTGAAGGATTCCGGCCGGAGAAAGGCAGGGGGAAATGGAAGGGCCGGGCGCGGGAATCCGGAGGAAGGGAGGTTCCCCTCCCTTCCTCCGGAAGATTTCTCAGGCGCCCTTGCCCCAGTCCTTTGACCGGAGCAGGCCGATGAAAATTACCGGGATAATGAGCAGCGGGAAGGAAAGAGTTCCCATGTAGCCGTATCCCCTGGCGATCAGCGGGATCAGGCCGAACAGGGCGATCCCCCAGGTGATGAGGACGTAGACCAGGGACGCGATGATGTTCACCTTCCTGTCGCCGGCGACGGAAGATCCCCTGGTTTTTCCCCAGAAGGCCACGATGCGCCTGGCGCCGCCGAAGATGAGGCTCACGCCGGTGGAGACGACTGCCAGGAAGATCAGGAGGGACACGATGGCCGTGCCGAAAGCGCCGCCGCCGCCGTGGGCCGCCACGTAGAGCACGGGAACGCTTTCCTGGAGAATGGCCGGGTAGTGGAGAAGCACGCCGGCCGTGGCGAGCCAGAGCACCCCGGCGTTGATGAGAAAGCCCCAGACCGAGGTTTTCCGGGCGTCCTCCCTGGTCTTCAGTGCGTCGGCCACGGCGATGTAGGCTCCCATGGCGCACGTCTGGAATCCGGCATACTTCAGGGATGCCCAGAAAGCCTCAAAAAAGCCCTTCGGCGACGGGGCGGTGCGGATGACCTCGATCAGCTTGGGGAAGTTCGTCACGAGGTTGCCCACGTAGATGATGGTCATGCCCGCAATGATGATTATCGCCATGGTGGAGGCGGCCCTCCGCACCATCTCCGCGCCGAAGATGGTCAGGAAGAAGATGAAGACCGCCACGATCACCGTGTTCATAACGTAGGGGGTCCCGAGGATCTGCTTCATCACCGTGCCTCCGGTGGCGAATGCCACCGCCGACGCGATGAGAAGGATAAGAATGTACATGACTTCGTAGGCGTTGGAGAAGATTGCCTCGAAGGGTTTGAAATAGAGGTTGCCCCATGCCCTGTAGTCGAAGGTTTTGTAGATTGCGGCGAAGCTCCACGCATAGTAGAGCACCGCCGTGACGATGGCGATGGACAGGACGGGGGTGATCAGGGCGTACCATCCGTAGGATACGAAAAAGTCAACGAGCTGTCTCCCGCTGGCGAAGCCGCCGCCGAAGTGGGTGGTGAACCAGACGAAGGCCACAGCCAGGATTCCCATGTCACTCTTCGATTTCATGCCGTTCCCTGCTCCTCTCGTGTCTCTTGTTCAAAACTTCCCCGGCCGGGGCACGGATTCCGGGCCCCGGAACACCTGTCAGCTTCCGAGCAGTTTCCCGGGGTTCAGGATCCCGTCGGGGTCGAAGGACCGCTTGATCCCTCTCATAATCTCGATTTCCTCAGTTGGCTTGGAGTGGAGGAAGATGGGCATCTTCACATATCCTATGCCGTGCTCTCCGCTGCCCACACCGCCGAGGCGGATCGCCACCGAGGTGAGGTCATCGTAGAAGGCCTCGGCGTACTCCGCCCATTCCATGGGTTCCATGCCGGCGGGCTTGAAGATGATGGGGTGCAGGTTCCCGTCGGCGATGTGGCCGAGGATGCCCACAGTGATGCCCCGTTCCTTTCCCGCCTTCCGGATCTCCTCCACCATCTCGGGGACCGTGGACAGGGGGACCACCATGTCGCCGCTCAGGGAGCAGTAGGGGTCGTGGGCCCGCATGGCCTCGGCGAGGTTCTGCCGGATGTTCCAGATCATGCCCGACTCGGTCCGGCTCTCCGCCACGAAGACCTCCAGGGCACCGTTTTCGAGACAGAGGGTTCCCACCTTCTCGTACCCTTCCTCGAGCCGCTCGTCCGAATCGCCCTCGATCTGGATGAGGAGGAAGGCGTCGGCCCTGTCCTGGTATGGGAGCACTGTGTTCACGTGGGAGGCGGCGATATTCACCGAGAGCTTGTCCATCAGTTCGCAGGAGATGACGCTGATCCCCGTGCGGACAACCTTTGCCACGCTGTCCACGGCGGAATCAAGGTCCGGGAAGGCCACCAGGAGGTTCACCGTCTTCCCTGGTTTCGGCTCGAGGTTGACGATGACCCTGGTGATGATGCCCAGGGTTCCCTCGGAACCGACCATGAGCTGCATGAGGCTGTACCCCCAGGTATCTTTCCGGATCCTGCCCCCGAGGTTCAGCACCGTTCCCGTGGGGAGGACCACCTCCAGGCCGAGTACGTGCCGCCGGGTGTTGCCGTAGCGGATGACCTTGCCTCCTCCGGCGTTGGTGGCCACGTTGCCGCCGATGAAGCTCGTCTCGGTGCTCATGGGGTACCCCGCGTAGAGGAAGCCTTGCTCGGCCACCGCCTTGCACAGCTCGTTGGTCACCACGCCGGGTTCCACCACGGCCACCCGGTTCACCGGGTCGATCTCGAGGATGCGGTTCATCTTCTCCAGGGAGAGGACGATGCCGCCGCACAGGGGCACCGCCGCACCGGCGAGGCCGCTTCCAGCGCCCCTTGGAGTGACCGGGATTTTGTACTTCGACGCCACCTTCATGACCGCCGCCACCTGTTCGGCGCTCTCCGCCTTCACCACGGCGTCCGGCATGGAGGTGAACATGATCCCCGCCTCGTCGGAGGCGTAGCTCTCCAGGGCCTCGGGATCTCCGGCCACCACGTTCTTCGCTCCGGCGGCCTCCTGTATCTCCCGGAGGATTTCCGGGGTGATTTTTCCGTACCGCTCCCGAAGGGCGTCGGTGTTTCCGAAAAAGGTGCCCGTCATGATTTCAGCCTCCCTATGAGCGCGGGGATCACTTCAAGGGCGTCGCCCACGATGGCCAGGTCCGCCACCCGGAAGATGGGGGCCTCCGGGTCTGAATTGACGGCGATGACCGTATCGGACGCCGACATTCCGGCGAGGTGCTGCACCGCCCCGGAGATGCCGCAGGCGATGTAGAGCTTCGGCGTCACCGACTTGCCCGACAGCCCCACCTGGGAGGAATAGGGCGCCCAGTTCAGATCCACGGCCGTCCGTGATGCCCCCACGGAGCCTCCGAGAAGGGCGGCCAGCTCCTCAAGCAGGGCGAAATTGGCTCCCTTCTTCATCCCCTTTCCGCCCGCCACGATGACCTCGGCGTCCTGCAGGGGCGCGCCCACGTTCTTCTCGGGCAGGAACTCCAGGAGCTTCATCACAGACGAAAGGGCGCCGGGTTCGGCCTTCTCGGCGATGATCCTGCCGGTCCGCGACGGGTCGGGCGGAAGGGGCTTCTTCGACCGGGGCCTCACGGTGCACATCTGGGGCCTGCTGAGGGGCGTCTTGATGTCCGCCATCACGTTCCCCCCGATGGCGGGCCTTGTCTGGAGAAGCAGCCGTTCCTTCGTGTCGATGCCCAGTTCCGTGCAGTCCGCAGTCAGCCCCGTAGCGAGGTCCGCGTAGACCACAGGCATCACGGTCCTGCCGGTGGAGGTGGCGGAGGCGATGAAGATTTCGGGTTTGTGGCGGTTCACCAGCTCCGCCAGGGTTTTGGAAAAACTGTCCGCCCTGAAATGCCCGAGACTGGGATCATCCACCACGTACACCTGGTCCGCTCCGTGGACGATCAGGTCAGGGGCCTGTTCCGTGACGCCGGAGCCGAGGAGCACCGCCGACAGGGGGACTCCCAGGGTGTCGGCAAGGTCCCTGCCCCAGGCGAGAAGCTCGTATGAAACGGGATGAATCCGGCCATCCCTCACTTCGCTGAGGGTCCAGACTCCGCGGTATTCTACGTTCATGGCGGTTTCCTCCTACACGATCCCGCGGCCCCGGAGCACGCTGAGGATTTCCTCGACGGCGCCGTCCACGCTGTCTGCAGCGGACACTTTCTTCCCCGAGCGGGTGATCTGGGGATAGGACACCTTCACCACTTTCGTCGGCGATCCCGGAAGGCCGAGATGCTCCGCCGGAAGGGGAAGGTCGTCCGCCCCGAGGACGGGAATCTCCGTCTTCTTCGCCCGGATCTTTCCTCCCAGGGTGCACAGCCGTGGGGTGTTGATCTCCTTCACCACAGAGAGCATGGCCGGAAGAGGAGCCTCGACCCGCTCGTGACCCCCCTCCACCGCCCGCCGGACCACCAGGGAACCCTTTCCGGCCGATTCCACGGCGCTCACGAAGGTGAGCACGGACATGCCGAGAACCTGTCCCACGGCGGGGCCCACCTGGCCCGTCTCGCCGTCGGTGGCCCGTTCGCCCGAGAGGAGGATGTCGAATCCTCCGGCCTTTTTCACTCCCGCTGCGAGGGTCCGGGCGGTGGCCAGGGTATCGGACCCGGCGAACCGTCTGTCGGAGAGCAGCAGCCCCCTGTCGCACCCCATGGCGATGGCGGCCCGCACCGCTTTCTGGGCCTGGGGCGGCCCCATGGAAATCACCGTGATCTCCGTTCCTTCTCCGAGACGGTCCTTCAGCCTGACCGCCTCCTCCACGGCGTGAAGGTCGAGAGGGTTCAGCTCCGCCTCTACGCCTTCCCGCACCATGGTTCCCGTCTCTTCGTCGATCCTGACGTTTTCCGTTGCGGGAACCTGCTTCACCAGCACTCCGATCCGCACGGCCGCACCTCCTGTCCAAAAATAAAAGCGAATAAAAGAACATACTACTACGAAATATCAGAAAAACAAGACGATGTTAAAATTCTATTATTTTAAAATGCCATGGAATTCACCTGGCATGAAAATTACTTTTCCTTTTTTGGGACATTTTTGCCAAAAATAAGGAAAAAGCAAACCCCCGGCGGAGAATAATTCTACCGGGGGGTGAAATTACAGGGGTGAGTCAGATTCAGGAGCCTCAGAGCTTACCGTACTTTTCCCGCAGGTACCGGATGTACGGCCCGATGTCCAGCCCCCTGCCGGTGACCCGTTCGATCAGTTCGGGGGCGGTGAACTTGCTGCCGTGGCGGTAGATGTTCTCCCTCAGCCATCCGTGGAGTCCTGCAAAACTGCCCCGGCGCATATCGTCGTGGATTCCGGGGAGGGCCTTTCGGGCCTCTTCGAAAAACTGGGCGGAGAGGATGTTCCCCAGGGTGTATCCCTGGAAGGCCCCGCCGATAGTGCCGCCGAACCAGTGAACATCCTGCATGCAGCCGTCGGCGTCGTTCTCCGGCGCGATCCCGAGGTTCTCCAGGTACGCTGCATTCCACGCTTCCGGCAGGTCCTTCACTTCCAGGTTTCCCTCCAGCATCCTTAGCTCCAGCT
>Ga0209612_1000140_pt1 | contig 79807 bp, 69 predicted proteins | sample BioC12SIPDNA_FD_185746 | JGI IMG/M metagenome (GOLD analysis project Ga0209612, IMG submission 185746) | Anaerobic biogas reactor microbial communites from Washington, USA - Biogas_R1_B C12 SIP DNA (SPAdes) (version 2) | ecosystem: Engineered > Bioreactor > Anaerobic > Unclassified | place...
CAAATTCTATTTTCCGTGTCCTGCTGAACGCAGCAAAATCCCGACCCGTCGGAATGGCTAAAATAACAAAAAAACCTTCATGCCCTTCATGTTCTTCATGGTAAAATAAATTGCTTTTCCCCGAATAGTATGGTATAATACCCCCCAATTCGGGCATCCCCGCCCGCACAGGAAGGAGAAAAAAAAGACCGGAACAAAACCAAAAAAATCCCAAAAATCAGTGTTAATCTGCGTCAAAAAACACATAAAACAAGAAAAATACCAATTTCTGACTTCCAACCTCCGCCCTTCGCTGAGCGCAGCGAAGTCCCGACCCATCGGGACGGCAAAAACAAATCCAATAAATCCAGTTAAAAAATCCGTGCTCATCTGTGTGAATCTGTGGCTAAAAAAAAAACAAAACAAGCAAATTCCCACCTTCTGACTTCTGCCGTCGACCCTCTGAATTCTTTTTTGAACAAACGAACCCAATTTCCGCAGGGGCAAAAATCGTAAACTCTTATTCCACAACTGCTTACTGATAACTGACAACTGTTGACTGCCAAAAAACAAACCCAATTCAAAGCCAAAATGCTGTGCCGATAAGTATCGCCAAAAAACCGCTTTACAAACCCCGGCCAATCCGGTATCATGACTGCTCTTGTGCCGAGGTAGCTCAACGGTAGAGCACGGCTTTCGTAAAGCCGGGGTTGAGGGTTCAAATCCCTTCTTCGGCTCTTTTTTAGCCCCGAACAATCGGGGTTTTGACTTTTGGGGCGTACTATGACCGCACAGGACAAATACCGACAGCTTCAGGCGATATTACAACCGATGGGCAAAGCGGCCGTGGCCTTTTCCGGCGGCGTGGACAGCGCGTTTCTGCTCAAGGCCGCCGCCGAGACGCTGGGCACGGCCAATGTCCTGGCCTGCATCGGCGTCAGCCCCTCCCTGTCGCAACATCAGCTTGATCAGGCCCGCCGCGTTGCCGCCCTCGTGGGCACAGCATTGGTCGAACTGACGCTGGACGAACTGGACAACCCCGATTATCAGGCCAACAAGGCCGACCGCTGCTTTCACTGCAAGTCCAGCCAATTCCGCACCATCCGCGACTATGCCCTGTCGCGCGGCATCGCACACACCCTCTGCGGCAACAACTTCGACGACAAAGACGACTACCGCCCCGGCAACATCGCCGTCAAGGCCCTGAACATCGCTACCCCTTTGCTGGACGCGCATCTGACCAAGGCCGACATCCGCCAGTTGAGCCGCGGCCTCGACCTCCCCACCGCCGATGTCCCCGCCTCACCGTGCCTGGCCAGCCGAGTCGCCTATGGCGAAACGATCACCGAAGATAAACTGACACAGGTCGAAAAGGCCGAAGACCTGCTCCGTTCGCTGGGCTTCGTCGAATTTCGCGTCCGCCATCACGGCCCCGTCGCCCGCATCGAACTTCTGCCCGACGACTTTGCCCGCATCATGGCCGACCCCATCCGTATCCGCATCACCGCCGACCTCAAGACCCTCGGCTTTACCTTCATCACCCTCGACCTCCAGGGCTTCCGCTCCGGCGCCCTCAACGAAACCCTCACCGACGACCAAAAATCGCTATAATCAGCCCTCAAGCCCTCAGTTCGTAGTTCAAGCTTCAGCTTGTTTTTTCGCCAGTTCGTAGTTCAAGCTTCAGCTTGTTTTTTCGCGGCCTGAAAGAACAACATACAATGCCCGACGCCGCAGCGCAAACCCCGTAGGGGCAAACCTATGTGTTCGCCCAAAACAATAGAAAATTCCACCCAATATTCAATCGGCAATATTTCAAGGACAAGCCGACTGTGCCTGACAAGCTCACATCATTGCTGACGCAGCCTGTCGGCATAGTGTTCCATAAGCTGTTTGGTGACCGGGCCGGGTGTGCCATTGCCAACGGTGTGGGCTTCGACGGCGACGACGGGGAGCACCTGCATAATGACATTGGTCAAAAAAACCTCCTCGGCGGCCAGCAGGTCGTCAATGGCCAGCGTCTTTTCGTGGACGGCCAGCTTGGCTTGCTCGGCGATCTCGAAGACCGTCTTTCGGGCGACGCCGTCCAGGACGGGCGTATCCAGGGGGGGCGTAAAGAGCTGCCCGCCCTGCACCAGAAAGACATTGCTTACGCAGCCCTCGGCCAGGGTGTTTTCCGTCGTGAACCACAGGGCCTCGGCGGCGAGCTTTTCGTGGGCGTCGCGCAGCACAGACAGGCGCGGGCCGTAACAGGTGGTCTTGCGCCCGGCGTAGGGGTCTTTGGAGTTTTGCCGGTGGTCGGTCAAAATCACGCGAACGCCTTTATCGTAATAGCTCTGCGGATAAGGCGTGTAGTTTGCGGCGGTGATGAGCAGATGCGTGGTCGGCTGGCCGTCGGGCTGGATGGGGCCGTTGGACAGCGACAGGCGGAGGCGGGCGTCGGCCAGCTCGTTGGCCACCAAAAGACGGTCTATCGCGGCGGCGATGTCAGCGTCGCTGAAGGTGTTGCGGACGGCCAGCGCCGCGGCGCCGGCGTTGAGACGCGCCAGATGGTCGGCCAAGCGAAAAACCCGGCCGCTAACGGCACGCATCGTCTCAAACAACCCGATGCCGTACAAAAAACTGCTGTCGGTGATCGAAATCTGCGCCTTGTCGGCGTCCAGAAGCCTGCCGTTGAGAAACACTTTTTCCATCGCTCTATTCCCTATTATCTAACGTACTCCGCCGGCGTTCGCCGTTGGCGTTATTCATCGCTGGTGTCCAAAATCGACATAAACGCTTCCTGCGGGATGTTGACCTGGCCGATGTTTTTCATCCGCTGCTTGCCTTCTTTCTGTTTTTTAAGCAGCTTCATCTTTCGCGTCACGTCTCCGCCGTAGAGCTTGGCCGTGACATCTTTGCGATAGGCCTTGATCGTCTCGCGGGCGATGATCTTGCCGCCAATGGCCACTTGCAGGGGAATTTCAAACTGGTGGCGCGGAATGGCCCTGCGCAGCTTGATGATGAGCTTTCGCCCGCGCAGTTCGGCCTTGCTGCGATGCACGATCAGGCTGAGCGCATCGACCGACACCTTGTTGACCAGAAAATCGATCTTGACCAGGTCGTCCTTTTCGAAGCCGAGCAGCTCATAGTCCATCGTGGCGTAGCCGCGGCTGATGCCCTTGAGCTGGTCGTAAAAGTCATACACAATCTCGGCCAGCGGCGCCCGGTACTCCAGCAGAACGCGCGTCGCGCTGATGTATTCGGTCTTGATGAGCCGGGACCGCCGTTCCTCGGCCAGCTTCATAATCCCGCCGATGCTCTCGCGCGTGGTGATGATCTCCAGTTTGACAATCGGCTCGCGGATCTCGGCGATCTTCTGCCGGTCGGGCAGTTCGCTGGGCGAGTCGATGCGTTTGACCTTACCGTCGGTGGTCTGGACCTCATAGCTGACCGTCGGGGCGGTCTGCACGACATCGATATCGCTTTCGCGTTCGAGCCGTTCCTGGATGATTTCCATGTGCAGTAAACCCAGAAACCCGCAGCGAAAGCCGAAACCCAGCGCCGGCGAATTTTGCGGCGTGTATGAAAAACTCGCGTCATTGAGCGCCAGCTTTTCAAACGCCGCCCGCAGCTTGGGATAATCGGTCGTGCCGCCGGGATAAAAGTCGGAAAAGACCATCTGCATCGGGGGTTTGTATCCGGACAGCGGCTTTTCGGCCGGTGCGTTGTGGTCGGTAATCGTCTCGCCGATGGTCACATCCGACAGTTCTTTGATATTGGCGATGACATACCCCACCTCGCCGGCCCCCATTTCATCGACCGGCTTCATCTGCGGACAGAACTTACCCAACTCGGTGATGGTGTAGGTTCGCCCGCTGCTCATCAGCCGAATCTTCTGCCGCACCGCCAGCTTGCCCTCGAAGACGCGCACATAGCAAATCACCCCGCGATAGGTGTCGGCGTGGCTGTCAAAAATCAGTGCCGCCGTGGGGCGGTCGCTCTTGTCTTCCGGCGGCGGTAGCTTGGTGACAATCGCCTCCAGCAAGGCCGACACGCCCTGCCCCGTCTTGGCGCTGATGGGGTAGCAATCCTCGCCGCCCAGCCCCAGCACATGCTCGACTTCCTCGATCACGCTGTCCGGGCGAGCCGCGGGCAAGTCGATCTTGTTGATGACACCGATGATTTCGCAGCCGCTCTCGACCGCCAGGTAGGCGTTGGCCACCGTCTGAGCCTCGACGCCCTGACTGGCATCGACCACCAGCAGCGCCCCCTCGCAGGCCGCCAGCGCCCGCGAGACCTCATAGTGAAAGTCCACATGGCCGGGCGTATCGATCAGGTTGAGCATAAAGGTCTTGCCCTGATAGACATACGGCATCGTCACGGCCGAGGCCTTGATGGTGATGCCCCGCTCGCGTTCAAGATCCATATCATCCAGAAGCTGCTCTTTGCGGTCACGGTCGCTGACCGCGCCGGTCAACTCCAGCAACCGATCCGCCAGCGTGCTCTTGCCGTGGTCGATATGCGCGACAATCGAAAAATTACGTATCTGTTCGGTACTCATTTTATGGGTATCTTTATCTTGGAATTACAGAAAATGAGGCATTGTACCCGACGGCTCGCACAAATACAACCCCGCACATCGCAATCATCCCCCATCCCGAAAGATGGGGGATGATCCTGTGTCGATACCCGTATTGTCTGGGACGGTCTATTGGGCGCCGCAGACGTTCATTTGGAGAGTATAGACGGCTCTGCTGGCGGTAATAAAGAGGGTCTTTCGGTCTTTGCCGCCGAAGGTTGCATTGGCCGTCCACCCCTGGGGTACGCGGATTTGCTCGATTTGCTCGCCGTCGGGATTAAAGACCATCACGCCGTTGCCGCCGGTCAAATACACATTGCCGCAGCAATCCAGCGTCATCCCGTCCGATCCCGCCTCGCAGAACAGCCGCTTGTCCGTCAGCGTTCCATCCGGCCCAATCGTGTAGGCCCAGGTCTTACGCCCATCAATGTCGGCCACGTACAGGGTCTTGCCGTCCGGCGTGCCGATAATGCCGTTGGGCTTGACCAGATCATCGATAACGCGCACCAGCCCCGTACCGTCGTGATTGATGCGATAGGCCCCTTCGGAGGAGAGCTCGGAGGCAGGGCTGCGATCCCACCACTGCCGCCGATACATCGGATCGGTAAAGTAGATCCATCGCTTCTGCGGATGCACCCAGGCATCGTTAGGCCCGTTGAACAGCCCGCCCTCGTAACGCTGTGTCAGCACCACGTGTTCCTTAGTCTCGACGTTGATGCGCCACAGTTCGTTCTTATTGTCGGCGCAGGCGATGAGCGTGCCATCCGTATCAAAATACATCCCGTTGCTGCGGCCCGCCGGCTGCATAAACTGCTTCAGTTCGCCGTCAACCGTATAAATCATAATCTGATCGTTCGGCTGATCGGTAAAATAGACATTGCCCGCCGCATCGGCCGCCGGGCCTTCGGTGAAGCGAAATGCCGACGACACCGCAACCAACTCCGCCCCGGCTGCGATTATTCCCTCCGCCTCGGCCACCTTCGCACAGTCGCACGTGGTCGCAGCCTCGCTTTCCTCTTTAGCAGCCGCACAGTCGCATGCAGCCGCAGTCTCGTTTGACCCCGCCGCATCCTCCGGACAGTCGCACGAGGCCGCACACCCGCAGAACCCCGTCGCAACCAACACGAACACTCCACATACCAACACTTGATACATTTGACATTTTGCATTTAACATGGTTTTACCTCCGGTTTTCTATCGTTTCAATTTCTTATTCTTCAATACAATGGATTTTTATCCTTCCGGAAAAGGGGTTTGGCCGCTCAGGATTGGCAACGGGTTCGGTAATGAGTCCCGGACGTCCGCCATTGGCGGCCAGTGTTTTTGCTTCAGGAACACCAGCAGGAAGAAGATGATCGCGATTGTAATACCAAAACTACCTAGGATCATCCCAATCCGAACGAGATCCATAAGAAAATTAAGCTGGGCGAACGTTTCGCCGAACGTGATCACTAAATTGCCGAGATTAACCAGCAGGCTCGCAATGTAACTGATCAATGCCAGCAGGGCAAGGACTTTGCCGGAGGATCTGCCTGAGATAGTTAAAGCGAAGAGACCCAAAGCCAGGCCGGATACAATTTGAATTGCATAGGAAATGGTATAAAACAGGGAACGGCTCAGCGGGAGATGCCGATATAAAGAAACTGCTTGTGTGATGCTGGTAATAATGGTAAACAATGTGCACAACAGGATCAGTACACCGGCGAAAATTGCCAGTGTTGATCCCCGTCCTGAGTTGGGTTTACTGAGACGGCTTATGACTGCCGAGAGCAGCAGGACGACTCCCAACGACCTGAATAAGACAGGCAGGGTAGTAGATGAGGATACAGAAATGAGCGTTGGAAGATTGATATGGTCCTTTAGTATTAATGGGATGTACAGGATGTTCCCACAGATATACAACAGAGTTGACACAATGATCAGAATCAGTGCGATGATACTTGCGTTTTTTAGGTTCATGCGTTTGTCTCCTTTAACTGATTGGCGCGTTTGGCGCCGTGTTGGATTAGCAATTCAATAACTTTTGCTTTTTTTGCGTCTTTGTCGATATTTGGATCACACAGTGTTATTTGATCAGCTTTGTCCAGCGCAGTCATGCCCTCTTTATTCACAACATTCATTAATGCGCCGTTGTCCAGCAGCATTATAATGATTTCCTCATTGCCTCCGGCAACAGCAAAATGCAACGGTGTGTATCCGCCGGAGTTAACTTTGTTGACATCGGCTCCGAGGCCGATCAGCATTTCCACACATTTGGCAAATCCCATGTTGGCCGCCTTGAACAGTGCACTTGTCCCGTATTCATCAGCGGTTTTATAGTCGGCGCCGAGTTCGAGCAAATACTCGGCCATATCTTCCATACCGCTCTCGATTGCCGTCAGCAATACGGTACGTCCAGACGTATTTTTTATTTCCAGGTTGGCTCCGGCGTCAACGAGCCATTTAATTTGTTCTTTTGCGTTCGGATTTCGTCCGCTCCAGATCACCAGCGGTTCGAGCAGCGGTGTCTTCCCCTTGCAAGTCACATTAATATCGGCGCCGTTGTCCAGCAGGATGCGGATCATCTGATGACGCTGGTCGATGTTGAACTTGTCTGCGTTGTCAACGCAGAGCGATAGAGCGGTCTGGCCGGTGCTGTTTTTTAAGTTGATGTCGCCGCCGTTTTGAATGAACCATTCGAGCATGGCGGGGGTCATTTTTCCGCCGAAGCCCAGGCCGATATGGGTGACAGTGTCCATGTCGTCCTGCTGACAGTTAATGTCGGCTCCCAATTTGAGCAGGGTTTGAAATATCGCAATTTCTTTCTCTTCGTTCCCGATAAACCTTGTCGCCTGAAACAGCCCATCGTTCAATGCCTGCTGTTGAATTGACTTGTCCATTTGGTTGAGGATCATTTCCATTTGGTCCGGCCGTTCCTGCCAAATAGCCATTGTAAACGTTGCTTTAAGTTGTTCGGGGTCGGGTTTTGGGCTGCAGCCTGACAGCAGGATGAACAGGCACATCGCACTTAATAGACATTTAACATTTAACATGGTTATACCTCCTTCTTTCTATCGTTTCAATTTTTATTCTTCAATACAAGGGATTTCCACACTGTTCTTGCAACCGGGGCATTTGCCGCGCTGCCCGGCGTATGACAAGGGTACTTTGATACGTTGGCCGCACGAACATGAAAACCGCAACACATCAGGCTTGGCTGTTGCCGCAACCGGAGTCAGGGAAATCACAACATCTTGCGGCGATCGCATCGGCACGATAAACTCATGCTTTGGCATCGCATCCGTTTCCTCTCGGGCATTGGTGTTAAATGTCGCCTGCCGTATTTTTCGGCGTTTGCGTCCATCGAAGATATCAACTAAAGATCGCTCGTCGTGTTCCATCGTTACAAACCCTATCCTTTGCAGCAAGATCGCAATACCGACCCCCGCAGCAAAGCCGCCAAGATGTGCTAAATAGGCGACCTGTCCGACGCCCGCAGCCGCGCCCCACAGATCAAACACAAACCACATCCCTATCAGCCAAAAACCCGACAGGGAAATCGTACGAAAATAAACTCCCCACCCAAACAGACAATTGATGTCATTGAGCGGGTAATAGACCAAATACATCCCAACGATGCCGTTGATCGCCCCGCTGGCGCCGATCGCCGGGTGGCCGTCAAAAACCAAGTGGACAACAGCCGCCATGATGCCTAAAAAAAGATAAATCGGCAGAAAAGCCCAATTTCTAACCTTCGAGCAGACGGCATTGCCGAAGATGAACAAGAACCAGAGATTGCCGCCAAGATGAAAAATATCCCCATGCAGCCACATGTGCCCCAGCAGCCCCGATAGCCCGAAGTCTCTGAGCACATAGCTCTCAACCGCCTCTGTTTCCGGAGCCGTAACCTGCAGACCAAAAGCAACCACGACCGAACCGATCAAAAGCCAGTTGACCAGTGGACGACGATCCAACGGTACATCCACACCATAAGGAAATAACATAATATTCCTCTTATTCAATGAGCCGGATTCGGCCCAATGCGATTCCCTGACCTATCCCTGCGGCCATTTGGGCGTCAAATCCGCGGCAACATTTAGTATCCTCATACTTTCAGCTCAACTTTCTTGTTTAACACGTTTCGATATTTACGTCGGACAGGTGCAATAACCGCGGTGATGAATTCATCGACCTGTTCGGGGGCGCGGCCGATGTAGTCTTTGGGGTTCATCACGCCGGCGAAGTTGACTTTGGCAAAGGCGGAGTCGGCCTTGAGGCGGTCGATCAGATCGTTGTGGAGGCCGTGCTGTTTGACCTGTGCAGCCGCGGCGTGAGAGTGAACGCGGATGGCTTCATGCAGGGCCTGTCGGTCGCCGCCGGACTGGACGCCGGCCATCAGAATATTTTCAGTCGCCATGAACGGCAGTTCCGCCTGGACGCGGGCGGCGATAACCTTCGGATAGACCACCAGGCCGGAGGCGACGTTGATGAGGATTTCAAGAATCCCATCGGACGCCAAAAAGGCCTCGGCGATGCTGACGCGGCGGTTGGACGAATCGTCCAGTGTGCGTTCGAGCCACTGCTCAGCCGCCGTCATCGCCGGGCTGGCCGCCAGGCTCATCACCAGCCGGGCCAGCCCTGTCGTGCGCTCGCACCGCATCGGGTTGCGCTTGTAGGCCATCGCGGACGAACCGATCTGCGATTTTTCAAACGGCTCTTCGATCTCTTTGAGATTGGCCAGCAGGCGAATGTCGTTGCACATCTTGTGGGCGCTGACGGCCACCGACGCCAGCACATCGACGACATATTTATCAATCTTGCGCGGGTAGGTCTGGCCGGTCACGACGCAGCGGCGCGAAAACCCGAAGGCCTTGGCTACCCTCTCATCGAGCTTGCGGACTTTTTCGTGATTGCCGTCGAACAGCGACAAAAACGACGCCTGCGTGCCGGTCGTGCCCTTGACCCCGCGGAACGGCAGCGTCTCGATCCGCCGCTCCAGTTCTTCCAGGTCCATCGCAAAGTCATACGCCCACAGCGTCGCCCGCTTGCCGACGGTCGTCAACTGCGCCGGCTGATAGTGCGTAAATCCCAGCGTCGGCAGCGCACGGTACGTCTTGGCGAATTTTCCCAGCCGGTCGAGCAGACAGGCCAGCTTGTCGGCCAATAGCCGCATCCCGTCGCGCATAATAATCAGGTCGGCGTTGTCGCCTACATAACAGCTTGTCGCGCCCAAATGAATAATCGGGGCTGCCTTGGGAGCGACATCCCCGAAGGTGTGCACGTGCGCCATCACGTCGTGACGAAACTTCTTTTCGTAGTCGGCGGCCTTTTTATAGTCGATGTCCGTCAGATGCTGCTGCATCTGTTTGATTTGAACATCGGTAATCTTCAGCCCCAGCTTCTGCTCGGCCTTGGCCAGTTCCAGCCAGAGCTTTCGCCACGTGGTAAACTTCATATCGGCCCCGAACAATTCGGCCATCTCCTTCGAGGCGTTTCGCTCCACCAGCGGACTGGTGTAAATACCCGTGCGTTGTGTCATAATGTTCCTTTGTTAGCCACAGATTAACACAGATAAACACGGATTATAAATATATCTGTGTAATCTGCGAAATCTGTGGTTTCTATTTCAAAACAGTTTCAATCTCGTTTATTGTCTCATCGTCCAGCGTCCAGTCGCCGGCAGGGAGAGTTTGCCGGATTTGTTCGGGTTTTCGGGCGCCGACGATGGCGCTGGTTACTTCCGGCCGGCGCAGTGTCCAGGCAATCGCCAGTTGGGCGACGGTTTTGCCGTGCCGCTCGGCGATGCGGCGCAAGGCCTCGACCCTCTTCAGATTCTGCTCGAGTTTTTCGCCCTGAAAAATCGGATCATTTCTGCGATGGTCGTCGGGGGCCAGCGACTGCATACGTTCTTTGCTGAATGTGCCGGTCAACAGCCCCTTCTGCATCGGGCTGTAGCAGACCACGCCGATGCCGTTTTGGCCGCAGTACGGCAGCACATCCGCCTCAATCTCGCGGCGGAGCATACTGTACGGCGGCTGAATCGCCGCGACCGGATGCACCTTCGCCAGCCGCTCCAGATGGGCGACGGTTACATTCGAGGCGCCCAGATACCGGACCTTGCCCTGCCGGACGCATTTGGCCATCGCCGCCCACGCCTCTTCAATCTGCTCGTCCGGCTGCGGCCAGTGCATCTGGTACAGGTCAATCGTCTCGACCTTCAGCCGTCGCAGGCTGTCATCGCACTCGCGGAGGATACTGGCCGCGTCCAGACAGTTGACCTTTTCACGTTTGGTGTTCCAGGCCAACCCGCATTTGGTGGCGATGAGAGGCTTATCGCAAAAATTTCTGACGGCTTTTCCAACGATTTGCTCGGAGTGGCCGCAACCGTAAATCGGGGCAGTATCGATCCAGTTTATCCCGCCGTCAATCGCAGCAATGATCGTCCGAATGGAATCGTCTTCGTCCTGCGGCCCCCAGCCGTACTCCCACGGCCCGCCGATGGCCCACGTCCCCAGTCCGAGAGTCGTCAGTTCCAGCTCCGTTTTTCCCAATATTCGCGTTTGCATCGGTATATCTCCTGAACAACCGTTAGTTCTGCTTGAGCAGTCTATCAGACAGCCGCGATATGAGCAAGTTTTTGCTTTTTTTGCCAATGCGACAGGCTTTATGGCCGATATACCCTTGTATTTTAGAGTTATTTTGGCTATACTGCAAAAGTTCGCTAACACCAGCTAATCAGCGGGATAATGGATCAAGACAAAGCATTACCTGTTTCAAAAGACAAGGCGGCCATGATCGTTGGGGGGATGTTGTGCCTGTTTCCAGTACTGATCAATAAGTGGACACTGGAAGCGATGTTTCCGCTGTATGTGGGCAAGTCGCTGTCGATGCATCTGACACTTCTGTTATCCGGGGCATGCATCCTCTGCTTTATCGAGGCGTGTCGCTTGTTCCGGGGCGGCGCGCTGTATTGGCAGGAAAAGCTGGCTCTTCTGCCGCTTTTGGTAGTGGTGGTATTTCCTTATCTGTATTTCCTGTGGATGGGAAATGATTTCGGCAATACAGCCAATCTGATGTACGGCGAGCTGCTGTGTTTTGTGCCGTATGCGATTTTGATCGCATTGGCCCCGCGAACGGGCATTCTGATTGCGTTTTCACTGCAAAGCCTTATTGCCTTTGTGAATTTTATTTACCTGTATTATTATCACACCCTGCCCGGCGTTTCTTTTTTATATGTGCTGATCGAATCGCACCCGGGCGAGGCCCAGGGCTATGTAATGGATTATCTCCTCTCGCTGCCGACGTTTCTTTTTTGGGCGGGAGCGGGTGTCGGGTTTTGGATCGTATTCCGCCTGACGCGCGGGCTTAAGGCCAAAGCCATACGGTTATTTGTCGCGACACTGGCGATCCTGCTGCTCATTCCCATGACACTTCTGACCTCTCGCCAGTCTCTCTCACGCGGCAACTTCTTGTTCAAATGCGCCATCAGCTATCATGAATACCGGAAGGTCCACGACGAGAGCCGGCGCGGCGCCGCGGCAGCCCTGGCCAATACGCCGGAAATCACATTTCGCTTTGAACGGCCCGAGAAAGAGGTGCATGTCCTGATTATCGGCGAATCGGCGGATCGCGACCACATGAGCCTTTACGGATTCGGTCTCGAGACAACGCCGCGACTGGATGCGATGCGAGAGTACCTGTATCCGTTTCGGGATGTGATTTCACCGTTTGCCAACACCATTCCCAATATGCAGGCGCTGCTGACATTTCAGAACTATGAATCACCCCATCGTCTGATGGAAACGGGGTTTTTAATCTCATACCTGCAAAAGGCTGACTACCACACCGTTTGGATCTCGAATCAGATGCCGCTGGGTATCTATGAAACGATGACGACGATCATGGCGCAAAGCTGCGACGCGACGCATTTTGTCACTCGTACGCAAAGTTTAAATCAGGCCTCTTATGATGAACTGATCTTCGAACCGCTCAATGCGGTACTGGCCGAAGACATCGACCGACAGTACATCATTTTCCATCTAATGGGACTGCACAACCCGTTTCGCCTGCGATACCCCGAAGCGTATGACGTGTTCAACGAGCCGTATCCCAAGAATACCGAACGGCAGAGAGGTCTGATCAACCGCTATCACAATGCGATGCTCTACAACGATTATATCGTCACACGGATTATTGAAACCGTGCGAGAGTTGAATGCCTATTCCACGGTGCTGTATTTGTCCGACCATGGGCTGGAGTTGTTTGAAACGCGGAATTTCTTCGGACACAGCCTTGAAGGCGGCTTGGAAATTCCGTTCGTCTTGTGGCTTTCCGACAGCTACAAGTCCTTTCATCCCGAAAAGACAGCACGGCTCAACGATTACCTGGGCCGCCGTTATATGATGGATGATGCGATCTATTCAATCTGCGACCTGCTGGGGATGCGGTTCGACGGATTCGACGCCGGACGAAGCATCTTTTCACCGGAATTTCGGCCGCGTCAGCGACGGGTGAATGCTTTTGAATATCAGCAGGAATGGGACTATGACGCCTCCATACGCCGATAACTTGTGCCGCTGGGGCAAAGAGGACACCCTGCGGTTTAAGGGGCTGGGGATCTTGATGATCGTCCTGCACAATTTTTTTCATCTGGTATGCGATCTTCCCCGGGAAAATGAGTTTTACTTTTTGCCTCAACGTGCCGTCGCGTTTTGGCAGATGCTGCAGGACACTCCGACCGACAGCATTCGGATAGTGTCGTCGTTTGTCGGTCATTTCGGCGTTCAGATATTTATGTTCCTCAGTGCGTACGGACTGACACGCAAGTTTTTGACGCAGACCCCCGGATGGGGCGGCTTCATGGTATCGCGGTACCGGAAGATCTATCCCGTGTTTGCGCTGGCGGTCGGGCTGTGGCTGGCAAAAATATTGTTATTTTCCGGGCGAGCGGCAGCGTTAAGCCGACTGCTCAGCTACGATTTATTATATGTCGTACTGAACATCGCCAATCTCATCCGCGGCCAGGCGGGGCGACCGGTCGGACCGTGGTGGTTTTTGTCCTTTATCTTTCAGTTTTATGCGGTGTTTCCGCTGCTGTTTTGGTTCGGGCAAAAAACCCGAGGAAAAGGCCTGCTGGGACTGGCGGTATCAGGGGTTGTTGTGACAGCGCTGTTCAATTCGGCGATAGCCAAGGCATATGGGATAAATTTATATTATACGTTCGTCGCCCATCTGCCGGAACTGTGCTTGGGGATCTATCTGGCACAGCGGCAGCAAGCAATTGCCTTTCCGGGAGCCATTATCGCCGCCGCGGCTGTTGTGTTTGTGCTGGGGTGCATCTATCCGGCGTGGTGGTCTCTCAACCACATCAGCGCATTGGTGCTGCTGATCGCACTGGATGGACTGCTCCGAAAAATCCCCATTACCGCCCTGCATAAGACCCTGCTGTTTTATGGGGCGATCTCATTGCCGCTGTTTTTGGTCAACGCGTATTTGCGGGACCCGTGGTTGGGGTTTGCCAAAGAGGAGACGCGTATAACCCTGGTGCTTTTGTATGCCCTGGTATTCTTGCTCGTTGCAACGACGGCGGCGTTTGGGGTTCATGTATGTAATCTTTTCCTTCGACAGCCGCACAAAGTATTTCAGGCTATCCGTAGGAAATACCCCGCGGCAAATACAACAGGTTCAGGGCGGCCGTGAAGATCGGGTCGTAAATAAAGTCCAGAATAAACCACGCGATGAAAAGGCCGACGATGCGCAGGTTGGGCTGGGCCATCAGGTTCCGATAGTGATGCAGCGTATCGCCCCGAAGCACAAATTCGGCCAATGCCGTGCCGTCCAGCGGCGCAACGGGAATCAGATTAAACACCAGCAGCAGGATATTGAGCGAAAACAACACGCTGACGACCACGGCCAGCCCGGCCGGGAGGCCGTCGCGATACGCCTCGACCACCCGGCTGGTCACCACCGACTCCGGCGAATGGAAAAACCCCGCGGCAATCCCCAAATGAATCAATACCCCCGCCAGAATCGCCAGTGACAGATTCGCGCCGGGGCCGGCCAGCGCCATCCACGCCGCCTGTCGCGGATACCGCTGCGCCCAATACGGGTCATACGGCGTACTGGCCCAGCCGATCATCCACCCGCTGCCGGCAAAAACCATCAGCGGCACCAGCACCATCCCCAGCGGTGAGCGTCGGATGTGCGGCACAGGGTTCAGCGTCGCCAGCCCGTGCAGGGCCGCCGTGCGGTCGCCAAACCGCAGCGCCGCCAGCCCGTGCGCCGCCTCATGACAGACAATCGACACGACAAACACCGCATACCACAAAATGCACAACTCCAGTTTTTCCATAGGCGGCAGTGTACACAAACAGCACAAAAAATTCCAGAACATATCTTTGACGGCAGAGATTATGAAATCCTAAGCACTAATTTCTAAACAAATTCACAATAGCACAAACTCAACACCCAAAATTCATTTCCGTAAGTCATTAAAATACAGCTCTTTATGGAAATTTTTCGAAAACTTGAAAATATTATTGCTTTGTATTAATACATTGGTATTCTATGTATAGATCAACTATGTATATGTAAGGATGTAGTGATGAACCTATCCAAAGATTTGGTTGCCGCCTCAGCAACGCCGCTGGTATTGTCGATTCTGGCCGAAGGGGACAGTTACGGCTATGCCATCATCAAGCGGGCAGCCGATCTGTCCGGCGGGGTTATGCAATGGACGGACGGCATGCTGTACCCCATTCTGCACCGGCTGGAAAGTCAGGGGTTGATCGCATCGGAAGTGCGCATCGCCGACACCGGCCGCAAGCGTAAATACTACCGGCTTAATGAGACAGGGTCGGCTGTCATTGAGACCTATCAGACACAGTGGCGAACCGTATATGCTACCTTAAATAAACTTTGGGAGACAAAGCTATGTTTAGCATAAATGAAGCGATTGAAGGCTGGAAACAGGAACTGGCCGGGCGTCAGACAATGATCGCATCGGATATTGAGGAGCTTGAAGCCCACCTGCAGGATGAGATGGACAGTCTATCCATCGCAGGCCTCAGCGAGGAAGAGTCATTCGTCATTGCCTCGCGACGCATCGGGAACCCGGACAGCATCTGCCAGGAATTCGCAAAGATCAACGCCACGGTCATCTGGAGAAACCGTTTTTTCTGGATGATCATGGGTATCGTGCTGATACAGATTATCTCTAAGTTCGCCAGCTTCTTCGCCTTTATCGGAACGATCATCGGATGTCAACTGATCGGATGGAACCCCCTGATCGTGGGCGTCATCTCCGCAGGGATTCAATTCGCGATAATGCTGTGGCTGTGTCTGGGATTGTATTTTGCGGCCGTCAAATTGTCCGTTTTCCAGAGACTTCGCCAAAAGACGCAAATCCGCATCATCATCGTTGTGATCGGTCTTAACGTGCTGCTCGGTGTGCTGCTCAATCTTGGTGTGAGGTTTTGGTACACTGCTCTGCTTGTCAGGTTAGGCGCAGAAAAGGTGGGACAAATTGCGATCGGAGACACCTACAAGGCTTTTGGCCTGTCCATCCTGTGGCCCATCGTATGGCTAACACTTCTGATTTGGCTGATGCCGAAAAAGACACCCGCCGAGCAGAGGCAAACAGCGGCACATTGAAGAGCGTCATCAGGCAGCCGATGAGCAGGTCATAAAAAAGCAGCGACGGCCGCGATCAGGTACAGCACGACGCCGATGGCGACTTTGGACGAAGTGCCGATGAAGACCCCAAGCCCCGCCCCGACGCCGGAGCGCATCGACAGTCGCTGTTCTTTGCCGGTGATCCGCTCAAAGCTCCAGGTGGCAAGTCCTGCGCCGATACAGGCGCCCAAGAGTGTGCCAAGGAGAGGGATGGGCAATAGAAACGTCCCGAAAATTGCGCCGACGATCGCACCGCCGATGGCGGCGATGGAGGCTAGCCAGCCGGCGCCGGCTTGTTTGGCGCCGCCCAGACCCGCGAGAAACTCAATGAATTCACCGATCAGTGCCAGGAAAGCCATCACACCGATGGTCCAGAACGAGATCATCTGCGCGTCGCGCTGCCACCACGCCAGCGCCGCGGTCGAAAGCACAATCATCCAGTTGCCCGGAAAATAAAACACCACCGTCGCCAGCCACACGGCGTTGATCAGACACAACAAAATGGCGTACACATAAATCATGGTCAGTTATCAGTTAACAGTTAACAGTGATCAGTTTTGGATAATCTGGTTTTTTTGAGGATGGCGTAGAGCATTTTGGATAGTTCGTCGGCGTCTGTGTGAAGGCTTGTGAATGCTTTTTCCGATAAGTACCCCGTATCTTTCATCAGTGAAAGCCAATATTTGGTTTCCAGGCTTTCCTTATACGAGAGCGATATTTTTGAAGAGAAATCTGCGTCAGAAATCGCCCCATTCGCTTCGGCCATATTGGCTCCGATGGAAGTAGCGCAGCGAATAGGCTGTTTGGATAAGACGTACTCCTTTCGTTTCTCACACACATGCTGCCAGACCTTCACAATCCGCACTGAAAACGCATAGGCTTTTGTATAAACCACACTCTTATCCACACTCGCCATAACAAGTCCCTTCCACAATAACTGTTTACTGTTAACTGGTAACTGTTTACTGTTAACTGGTAACTGTTTACTGTTAACTGATAACTGCTAACTGCTAACTGTAAATCATTTTCTTTGTCATTCCGCCATCGATGATGATGTTTTGGCCGGTAATGAAGGAGGCTTTGTCGGAACAAAGGTAAAGTACCATATCCGCGATATCTTCGGGGCGACCGACGCGGCCGACGGGGTGCTGGGCGTGGTCCTGTTGTGACAGCGTCGTCGTTTGGCCGTCGTGCCGCCAGGAGTCGGTTACGATCCAGCCGGGGCTGATGCAGTTGATGCGCACGGGGGACAGGCTCATCGCCAGTGCGTGCGTCAGGCCGACCAATCCGGCCTTCGAGGCGGAGTAGGCCTCGGTGTTCGGCTCGCTCATCAGGGCCCGGGTTGAGGCGATCAGTACCATCGCGCCGGCGGTTTTGCGGAGGTATGCGGCGGCGTGTTTGGCCAGCAGAAAACCCGCCGACAGGTTAGTGTCGAGCACGCGCCGCCAGCCCTCATACGAAAGCTCTTCAATCGGGCGATTGTCCGCGATGGCGGCGTTGTGGATCACCGCGTCAATCTTCCCGAAATGCTTAATCGCCAACGCGACCGTCTCGGCAACAGCGGTTTCGCAGCCGACATCACAGGCCGCAAACACCGCTCGCCCGGCCGCATTCAGCCGCGCCAGCGCCGGCTCGCGCAGCGTCGCATCCGCCTCGGCAATGACGACATTGGCCCCGGCCCGCAGAAACCGGTGCGCGATGCACAGCCCGATCCCGCGCCCGCCACCGGTCACCATCGCCGTTTTATCTTTCAGTACATCCGTCTCAACCATAACTCACCATTTCAGAATCATATTTTAACCACCGAGGCCGCCGAAGACACCGATGTTAATCACTAAGAAAAAATCGGTATCCTCAGTGTCCTCGGCGGTATCCCCCCCATCGGTCTGCTGCGCAGAACCGATGCCACCCGGCTGCATTTGACATTTTACATTGAACATTTAACATTTTTTCGAGTTCAATACGTCTTCAGAACCGGACAAGCTGCCGGGCGGGAGTTTGTCAAGAACTCGCTGCGCAAAGCTCTGCATCCCGATGCTCTCAAGGGCGTGGGCATCGGAACCGAAGACGATCTTGACGCCGCGGGCCAGAGCGACTTCGTAGAGGCGATACCATTGTTCCTGCCAAACGCCCGGCAGGCGGTGGCCGGTCAGTTCGTTCAGTTCCCAGGCGATATTGTTTTGTGCCGACAGCCGGGCTGCCTTGTCCAGCACGGCCAGGCCATGCTCAAAATAAATATCCAGTTCCGTACAGGCCGCCAGCATCCGGCCGGGGTGCGCCAGCGTATGGATTCGCGGATTGGAGAAAATCCCCAGCAGCGAGCTTTCCCAAACGTCCAGAAACGGCTCAATGTCCATCCGCCGCTCACGAATCGCCCACGGATAGTGCCCCATCGTCGGAACGTAGTGAAACCCGGCGATCAGATAATCCAACCCATCGAGGTCATCGGTCACAAGCCGACCATCAGTGTGCGTCCAATCGACATCGACCTCCGCCCCCACCAGCACACGGCACTTCGGACGACAGGCCGCCACCTCCGCGCGAATCGTATCGATCACCGCGCGATCGGCCGGCTCGTAAATATGGTCGGTAATCGCGATCAGCCGCAGGCCGCATGCGTCGGCGCGGGCACAGACAGCCTCGATCTTCATTTCCGGTGCGTGGCCGCAGTAGGCCGTATGAATATGCAGGTCGTAATCAATCGGTTTCATCGTCAAATCAACAATTAATAATCAAACGTGCGGACAGCCCTTAGGGCCGTTAATTCTACTGCATTTTATAGCCGTTCGGACAGATAACGCAAGGGCCAGCAGAAATCCGACAGGGCACAGGAAGATAACAAATCCCGTTCCGAGGTGCTTGGCAACCGGGCCCAGCAGCATCGGCAGCAGACACGCACCCAGCCAGATGCCGCCGACGATCAGCCCCATCCGGCGGCCGAGATTGGGACCTTTGCAGTGTCGGGCGATGCTGACCATGAGGGGATAGGCCCCGAAGCAGAAGAATCCGCCGACGGCCAGAAGCAGGACGGAAATTTTGTACTCCAACAGCAGGACGTAGCCCAGCACGAAAGGAACACCCGTCGCCAGCATCAGGGCCACGGTCTTCATCTCGCCGCGTCGGGCGGCCGAGCGGGCCAGGACAATCCCGCCAACACCGCCGGCCAGTGAAAATAACGAGACGGCCTTGCCGCCGCGCGTCAGGTCGGCCCCGATGTGGCTGATGTGCTGCGGGACGATCCACATCAACACCTGCACCGAGCAGGCGCCCAGCGTGGCTATCGCCATGACAGTCCAGAAGGAGACAGGCAGGTGCAGGGACTGCTGTGAATGGCGGGTCTGGCGGTCGTGTTCGTCGCGCTCGACCGCAAGCCGGATGCGAAACAGCAACATCATGACCAGAGCCGCAACCGAGGTGATACAAAACGGTATCAGTGCGAAAAAGCCGTACCGCTGGAACAAATGCGTGCTGGCAAAACTGCCGAAAGCAAAACCGAAGACGCCGCCGCCCATAAAGATTGCCGAACTCAGCGAGGACGAGATGCCGTCGAGTCGGTGGATGGCACGGAGACTTTCGGGATGGGTCATACCGACGCCGCAGCCGCAGACAAAGGCAATCAGCGACAGCCAAAGCAGCGGATGCGACTGCGGGCTGACCCAGCCAAAGAACAGGATGGCGCAGGTTAATAGCAGGCCGAGGTATAGAAACAACGGCCTGTCCTGTTCGCAACGGAGGTGGCCAATGAGTATCTGGATGCCGTTGGAGGCGACCAAAAAGACGGTCAGCAGCACGCCGCCGGCCTGAATGTTCAGGACAAAGGACTCCTGGATGGCAGGCAGGATGGTATGCATCAGTCCGGGGAAGCAATCAAAAACAAAATGGGCAAATGCCAACGCGATCAATTGCGCCCACTGCACCAGCAGGCTTGGAGACGTTTTCATGGCGTCGTTTCCATCCGCAGCCAGTAGCCGTTTTCGCCTTTGCCGACGCGACATTGGCACTTGAACAATTCGCCCATCGTCCGGCTGCAGATCACCTCGTCCGGCCTGCCCTGCGCCAGCACACAGCCGTCTTTGAGCATCAGCACCTGCTGCACCCACGGGCGGATTTCTTCGATGTGGTGCGTGACGAGGATTATTGTCGGCGACTCGGCGCGGGCGGCAAACCCGTCCATATCCTGCAAAAAGCGTTCACGCGAGGCCGGGTCCAAACCGATGCAGGGTTCGTCCAGAATCAGCAGCTTCGGATCGCTGACCAGCGCGCGGGCGATGAGGGTCTTTTGCTGCTCGCCCTGCGAAAGCGTGTTATACCGCTGCTCGGCGATGGCCTCGGCCCCCAGATGAGCAAGCAGGCGGCGCGCTCGTTCGAGTTCCTCGGCGGAAAACGTCCGGTACAGGCCGACACTGGCCTCCAGCCCCGACGCGACCACCTGCTGGGCGGTGTCGTGGCCGGGCAGTTGGTGACACATCACCGAGCTGACCCAGCCGATGAGTTTGCGCAGACGGCGGACATCGCAGGCCCCGAAGCGGCTGCCGAGCACCTGAATCGACCCGAACGTCGGCCACTCATAGCCGCAGATGAGCTTGAGCAGCGTCGTCTTGCCCGACCCGTTGGCGCCGAGCAGCGCAAAATGCTGGTTCGGCTCGATCCGCCAGTGGACATCTGACAGGATCGCCCGCTCCTTGCGAAAAAACGTCACCCGATTCACTTCGACAACCGGTTGTGTCATAGTGCTGTTTCGATATTCGTACTTAGGATTTTTTTTTATACGTTATGCCTTCGGCTCAAAGACGCTTCCCGTCAGTCGCTCATACGCCTCGATGTACTTGGCGCTGGTTTTTTCGACGATATCGTCGGGCAGCTCGACGCCGGGGCCGGACTTATTGAACTTGATGTCTTCAAGGTAATTGCGGACAAACTGCTTGTCAAAACTTTCCTGATCGCGTCCAGGCTCGTACTTGTCCGCCGGCCAGAACCGTGACGAATCCGGCGTCAGCACTTCATCAATCAGAATGATCCGCCCGTCGATCTCGCCCCATTCAAATTTCGTATCGGCCAGCAAAATTCCCTTCTTGGCGGCGAAGTCCTGCGCCTTTTTGAAGATCGCGATGCTCTTGTCACGGATGTACTCAGCCTTTTCTTTGCCGATAATCTTGACACATTCGTCAAAGTCAATGTTTTCATCATGAGCGCCCTGCTCGGCCTTGGTCGAGGGGGTAAAGATCGGCTCAGGCAGCTTTTCGCATTGCTTGAGCCCAACGGGCAGTGCGATGCCGCAGACGGTACCCTGCTGTTGATATTCCTTCCAGCCGGAGCCGGTGATATAGCTGCGCACAATGCACTCGACCGGCAGCACGCGGGTCTTTTTGACCAGCATACTCCGCCCGGCCAGTTGTTCCGGAAAATCACAAAACGGCTTGGGAAAGTCCTTCACGTCGTCGGCAATCAGGTGGTTTTCGACCAATTCGGCCAAATAGTTGAACCAGAATTTGGAAATACGGGTCAGTACCTCGCCTTTGTAGGGAATTCCGGTCTTCATTATCACATCAAACGCGCTAAGGCGATCCGACGCCGCGATCAGCAGCTTATCGCCGAGATCATAGACATCTCGCACCTTGCCGTGCTTGACCGGCACGCCGGGGATTTCCGTCTTAAGTACGACATTGGACATAAATTATCTCCGTTTACCAGAAGACCATTTCCATTATTTGAACCGCCTTACAACGGCAATACTATACCGAAATACAGGCGATTGATAAAGAGTTTTTCGCTGACGCCGAGGCGAAAAAAGAACTCCAGAGAAACAGCGCATAAAAAAGCCCGGCCGGGAGGGGTCGGGCTTTTGAAAACCGTTTGCCGAAGAACACTATTCGTGTTCGGCTTCTTTTTCTTTCTTGTACTGGTCGATGACCTGCTGCTGGATGTTGGGCGGAGTCGGCTCGTAGTGGCTCAGTTCCATCGAGTAGCTGCCCTGGCCACCGGTAACGCTCTTGAGTTGGCTGTTGTAGTTGGCCACTTCCGACAGCGGCACCTGTGCCTTGATGGTGATCATCCCGCCGGCGAGCATATCCTGACCGGTCACACGGCCGCGTCGGCTGGACAAATCGCCGGTGATATCGCCCATGTTGTCGGCGGGTACGGTGATTTCCATATTGACGATGGGTTCCAGCAACACGGGTTTGGCCTTGCTTATAGCATCCAGAAACGCGCCCTTCCCGGCGGCGCGGAAAGCCACTTCCTTGGAGTCCACCGGATGATACTTGCCGTCATAGACGGAGACCTTGACGTCCTGCATCGGATAGCCCGCCACGCAGCCGCTTTCCATCACATCGTTGACACCCTTAAGAATGGCCGGTTCGTACTGGCCGGGGATCGTGCCGCCAAAAATATCCCAGGTATAAATCAGCGACGGATCGGAATCACGCTCGGCCGGCTCAACCCGCAGATAGACCTCGCCGAACTGGCCGGAGCCGCCGGTCTGCTTTTTGTGGCGATAGTGGCCGTCGGCCTTACCGGTAATGGTCTCGCGGTACGGAATCTTCGGGGGCTTGGTGTTGACCATCGCCTTATAGCGATGTTCCATCTTGCTGAGCATCACTCGCAGATGCAGGTCGCCCAGCCCGTTGATGACCATTTCTTTGGTCTGTGCGTCGCGCGTCACCTTAAAGCATGGGTCTTCGTCGGTCAGCTTTTCCAAGGCAGCGCTGATTTTGTTTTCGTCGCCGCGTGAGGCCGGCTCCATCGCCAGCGAGAACATCGGATTCGGGGTCGCGGGCATCTCAATTTTGCCGCTGAACTTGCCGTCGTGGACGAGGGCGCCCAGATGCAGCTCATCGATCTTGGCCAGCGAGACGATATCACCGCAGACGCCGGCTTCGACTTCCTTCGGCTCGACACCCTGCATCTTGAGTGGATGTCCCGGCCGAATCGCCTTGCGGGCGTCGTTGACCATCAACTGGGTGCTCGGCGTCAACTGGCCGCTGAAAATGCGGATGGCCGAGTATTTCATATTCGACCGCGGGTCAAACCCCACGCGAAAGACGATGCCGCACAACGGGCCGTTGGGGTCGGGCTTGACTTCGACGGTGTTGTCGCCGTCTATGACGACCGCCGGAGCCGCATCGGCCGGGGACGGGGCATAATTGACGATCGCATCCAGAAGCTCAGTGACGCCGACTTCGTGCCGAGCATCGGTAAAGACGATGGGAATCAGCGTGCCGGCGGCAATCGCCTTGATGATCACGGCGCCCAGCTTGTCCGGGCTGATCTCTTCGCCGCCCAGATAGCTTTCCATCAGGGCTTCGTCGGCCTCGATCGCGCTTTCCATCAGTTCGGTGTGCGCCTGCTCGGCATCCATCACCGGCGAGTCGCCCGTGCTGTTGAGGATGCAGTCAATGACCGAGTTCTTGTCGCTGCTCGGAAGATTGGCACAGCGGCACTGGGTGCCGAAAGTATCCTGAATCTGGCCGACCAGTTCTTTCAGATCGATGTTGTCGGCGTCAATGCGGTTGACCACGATCATCCGGGCCTTGCCCAGCGCCGTCGCGGCCTGGAACATCTTGCGGGTGTTCATCCCGATGCCGTTGGCGGCGCTGATGACGATGACCGCCAGGTCCCCTGCCGGAATCGACGGCAGCGCCCCGCCGACAAAGTCCGGATAGCCGGGCGTGTCGATGAGGTTGATCAGCTTGCCCTTGTAGTTGGCGTACATCAAAGAGGAATGAATCGAGTTGCCGCGATTTTTTTCCTCTTCGTCGTAGTCACTGACGGTGTTCTTTTCGTCGATGGAGCCGAGCCGGTTGGTCATCCCCGTTTTGTGCAGGATCGCCTCGGCCAACGAGGTCTTGCCGCTGTTGCCGTGTCCCAACAACACGATATTTCGGATATCCTTTAGATTCGTCACGTGTCTTGAACCTCCGATTTTTTTGAGTTCTTCTACGGGTTCACATAAAACGGATGAGTGTACACCAAGAAGACTGTCATATCAAGCATAAAAAGAGTCAAATTAATAAAAACGACATGCCGACACCGCAATGGGGGTCTGTCTGTGCCTATACATAATACGAGCAGGCATCACCCTGAAGGGCAATGCCTGCTCGCGTCAAAAAACCATCGGTATATGTGCCGAGTGCTTAGTTCTCCTGAAAGGATTCAGTAATATCGCCGAAAATCGAATTGAGCGACTCGGCGTTACTTTCCATTCGGCGGCGAGCGGTTTCGATCACTTCAAACGCCTTCGGGTCGGCCGGCAGAGAAGTGAGAATCTCGTCATCTACGACATAAGGCGTCAGAAATATCAGCATTTCAGCGTTGCCGCTATCGACCACCTCATGGCGGAACAATCCGCCCAGAAGAGGCAAATCGCCCAAAAGCGGAAGCTTGTGCACCGTGAGCGAGTCTTTCTGGGTCAGGATCCCGCCCATCATCACGGACTGTCCGTCATTGATAATCAGACGGCTGGTGGTGTCCAGGTTGGACCGCGGCGGGTTTTCTTGTGATAAGCTACCATCAACCTGTGAAATATTCAGATTGATGATCAGATCCACTGCCTTTTCCGGCGTAATGTTCGGCCGGACACGCAACGTCACACCGACATCTTCAAATGAGACACTCTGCTGTGTGGAGCCGGTATTGGCGGTCTGCGTCCCAGTGATGAAAGCAACCTTTTGACCCTTGACGAAAACGGCCTCTTCGTTGTCTTTGGTCCACAGGGTCGGCTGATTCAGCACACGCCCATTGACATTTTTGATAAGCAAATCCACCAGTACATTCAAGTCACCTTCCAGAGAAGTAGCATAATGCCTAGCGCTTGCTTCAGGACCGAGATATTCCAGCGTACTAAAGGCGCTCAGAGCATATGGGAGCCCACCGGAACTTATCTGGAGACCCAGCGACGACATATCGGTCAGGTTGATTTCCATGATCACTACCTTGATCATCACCTGCATCCCGGGGCGGTCAAGGTCTGCAATCAGTGCCCGAACATCTTCGAGATATTCCGGCGGTGCCAGTACAAGGATCGCCTTACTGCGATGCACCGGAATAAAACGAATGCGTCCAAGCAGATTGCTGACAGGCATCCGGGTCGTATCCTGCTGCTGCCGCGTCCACCACGGGGTAATGGTGCCGCTGCCTTCTTCACTGGTACTTACCGCCTGAGAGGTGCCGGTGCTGTAAGCGCTGAGGCCGCGGACACTGCGCTGGATGGTGGCGGTCGAACCATCCGGATTCAGGATGGCATTCAATTGATCACTCAGCGCCTCCGGGTCGGCGTAATTGAGGGTGATGACGGTCGGCACATCCGCCTCATCGCGGGCATCGAGCTTTTCAATGAGACGCTTGACCACTTCGTACGCTTCCGGAATCTGGCTGATAACAAGAAGCTTCTTGGTGTCAGGCACCGGCTCAAACGTCACCATCCCGAACAGCGAACCGATAATCTTCTGCCGGTCGGTCGCCGTCGATGTCGAGCTGGCGCCGAGCATCTGCTGTAGGTTCCGCGTGGAAGTGCTGCCCGACGACGACGTAGCGCCTTCCTGACTGAACAGTGTTTTGAGCAGATCGGCCATTTTCACCGGGTCGGAATTGCTCAAGGTGATAATACGGTATTGGTCCAGCTCGATATCCAGAGGCCTGTCCCACTCCTCTTCAATCTGCTTGGTAATGCGTTCCATGTTCTGCGGCGAGGCAATGACCGTAATCTGTTTGCGCATCGCATACGAAATCACACGGACCAGATCTTCAGGATTGCCTGTGGCCGACGAGGTACTCGACGTCCGCCCGGTGCCCCCTCGCCCGGTGAGAAGTTGCTGAGTCGACGTCGTGCCTGAGGTTTCGCTATAGAGTTCCTCAATGATGGTCTTGAGCTGATCGGGATCGGCATGTTTCAGTTGAAACGTCCGCTCTTCGAAGAAATCTTCCTTGGGCAGATCGACCTGGGCGATCAACCGCTCCACCGTTGCACGGTTTATGTCATTGCCGTATATAACGATTTGACTGGTCTGCGCGAGCGCTTCGACGATGATATTGGTCTTCAGATCCATGCCGGGCATCGTCTGAAGCGTATTCCGCACCATCTGCACCACTTCGGTCACATTGGCATACCGGACCTGGACGACCGTCTGCTTCATTTCATCGGCGTCTTCCAAATCCAGTCGGGAAATCCACTCTTCAACACGATCAATATCATCATGGCTGCCGCGTACAATGATCCATCGCTGTTGGACCAGCGGAATCATTCGAACCTGGATCGGCACAATCCCGGACACAGCGACGGAGGCTGCAGATCCCCCCGCACCGCCACGCTGCTGCTGCTGCGGTTGCTGCGCGCCGAAGCCGCCGAAGCCGCCCATCTGCATCTGCTGCTGCTGTGACTGTCCGCCGCGGCCGCCCCGTCCACCCTGCTGCTGTTGCGCGCCACGGCCCGTCGTGGTGGCCTGCGGCTGAGCGACCTGCTGAGCGGCCTGAGCATCGGCCAGGATCAGTTGAATGATCTGCACCACCTCAGCCGGATCGGCATGACGCAGCTCGATAATCTTCTCAAATTCCTGACTGGCATCAGCGACATCCAACTGCTGGATCAGACGTTCGATGCGCAGCAGATTTTCCACGGTGTCGATAATCGCTATACGAGACGTGCTTTCGTCCGCAACCGCATAACCGTACTCGGCGATAAGCGGCGTAACAATCTGAAGCAGGCGCGAGGGACTGTAAGCATTGAGCTTGAACCACTTTTCAACAATCTGCGTCTTGTCTTCATAGCGGGACAACGACTCATCCGGTCCCACCGTCGGGATGTTCTGCTGCCGAATTGACGACAGCGGACGCAGCATCACGCGATTGTCCAACTGCTCAACCACAATGCCGCGGGCATGCAGCGCCATAATCAGCAGCGAAAGGGCCTCGGAGCGTGTCACCAGCTTGGGCGAAAAAATCGTCACCCGGGTCTGCATCATCTCATCGTTGACAGGCAGTACGGGCTTACCGGTCCAATCGGCGATTTTCTGAATAATCTGACGCATCTCAACATTGTTGAGATTGACCGCTTCCGTGGGCTGGTTCGGGTCGCCGACGTCCCCGGCGTAAACGGCCGCCGGGCCGGCAAATCGGTCAAGATATTCGATGCCGCCGCGCTGCCCGCCGCGCTGCCCGCCGCGTTGCGTGCCGCGTTGCGCACCACCCATGGCGGCGCCGAACTGTCCAAACATCTGCTGTATCTGCTGCAGCGACTGCGGCATGTCCTCAAAAGGCGGCTCCATTGTTTCGACAGGCGGGGCAAGTTCCTCAGCAGACGGCTCTGCCTCTTCGGAAACCGGCTCTGCCCCCTCGGAAACCGGCTCTGCCCCCTCGGAAACCGGCTCTGCCCCTTCGGAAACCGGCTCTGCCCCCTCGGAAACCGGCTCTGCCTCTTCGGAAACCGGGACAGTTGTCTCAACCGGCAGCTGTATTTCCACCGGCGGCTCTTCAATGACTGTCAAATCTGTTTCGGATGCCCCTGTGCCCCTGAAGAAAATCAAGGCAAGACACAGACCGGCAATCCCCAATACGCTCAGTGTTAGTGTTGATCGCTTCATAATTAATCTGTCCAATTTCCTAAAAAAATTCTCTTATCATCTGAATGCGTTCTTCCGGTGAACCACCCACAAAGCGATTAAGCATATCCTGTCGCTGGTCAGGTGCCATCCCTTCAAAACGATTACGCAAATCATTAACTCGATCAATTGTGAAATCGCCAAAACCGCCCATGATACCCATACCGCCCATGCCGCCCGGCATTTCGCCCATGCCGCCGGGCCTCTGTCGCTGCTGCTGTGCGGCGCGCCCGCCCTGCTGCGCAGTGCCGCGGGCAGGTTGACCGTAATTGACCTCCACGTTAAACGGCACGAGTTCCTCCAGTACCCCATCGAGGCTGAGAATAACAGAATCCGGCCCGATCCAGGCAATCTCATACCCTTGCACCGTCTGGCCAACAGAGTACCATTGATCGCCGATCAGTACCGCGTCGCCCAAAATCGCCTGCGTCTGCGGCAGTTGAGCAGTTTGAACGCGCACCTCCGTGGTCGGCGTCGGCGTCGCATTAAACAGACTGTTACGGCTGAGTTGCTGAATCTGAGCCCGCGGATCATACTGCTGGGCGGAAACGTCTGTCCGGATCCGATCGTATTCTCGAATGGCCGTCTCCGCCTTTCCCGGCGTGTCCAGACTTTGTGCGCCGGCGTTGAACACCATGACCGTCAACCAGACGACCGCACCGGCCGCCCCCAGTTTCAGCAAACGTTCCAAGATTTTGGGATCCACTGTGCTTAAATAGCGTTTCATGTGAACACCTCTTAATCTATATTTTTACGTGTAAGGACATTATCTTCCGCCGCCCCGGCCGCCCATACCGCCCATACCGCCCCTTCCGCCCCTGCCGGACATTTCGCCCATACCGCCGGGGCGCTGCTGCAGTGCGGCGCGGCCGGTCTGTTCTGTCTGAGGTTGGGCGAAGCGACCGTTCTGCTGCTGCGGCTGCGCGGTGCGTCCGGCCTGCTGCGGCTGCGCGCGTCCGGCCGCGGTGTTCCTTCCGCGGGTATTCTGGCCGGAATTGACCTCCACGTTAAACGGCACGAGTTCCTCCAGTACCCCATCGAGGCTGAGAATAACAGAATCCGGCCCGATCCAGGCAATCTCATACCCTTGCACCGTCTGACCTGTATAATACCATTGGTCACCGATCAGTACCGCGTCGCCCAAAATCGCCTGCGTCTGCGGCAGTTGAGGAGATTGAACGCGCACCTCCGTGGTCGGGATCGGCGTCGCATTAAACAGGCTGTTACGGCTGAGCTGCTGAATCTGAGCTCGCGGATCATGCCGCTGGGCGATAACGTCTGTCCGGATCCGTTCGTATTCTCGAATGGCCGTCTCTGCTTTTCCCGTCGTATCCAGACTTTGAGCGCCGGCATTGAACACTATGACCGTCAGCCAGACGACCGTACCGGCCGCCCCCAGTTTCAGTAATCGTTCCAGGATTTTGGGATCCACCGTGCTTAAATAGCGTTTCATTTGAATACCTCTTAATCTATATTTTTACGTGTAAGGACATTATCTTCCGCCGCCCCGGCCGCCCATACCGCCCCTTCCGCCCCTTCCGGACATTTCGCCCATACCGCCCCTGCCAGGCATTTCGCCCATACCGCCCATACCGCCCATACCGGGCATTTCGCCCATGGCGCCGCCCATGCCGCCCCAGCCAGGCATTTCGCCCATACCGCCGCCCATGCCGCCCCAGCCAGGCATTTCGTCCATACCGCCCCAGCCGCCCATACCACCGGGCCACTGCTGCGCGGCGAAGCCTGCCGCTGTGGTCGTTCCGCGGGTATTCTGGCCGGAATTGACCTCCACGTTAAACGGCACGAGTTCCTCAAGTACTCCATCGAGGCTGAGAATAACAGAATCCGGCCCGATCCAGGCAATCTCATACCCTTGCACCGTCTGACCTGTATAATACCATTGGTCACCGAACAGTACCGCGTCGCCCAAAATCGCCTGCGTCTGCGGCAGCTGAGGCTGAACGCGCACCGCCGTAGTCGTCACCGTGGGCGTCGCATTAAACAGGCTGTTACGGCTGAGCTGCTGAATCTGAGCTCGCGGATCATGCCGCTGGGCGGTAACGTCTGTCCGGATCCGTTCGTATTCTCGAATGGCCGTCTCCGCTTTTCCCGGCGTGTCCAGACTTTGTGCGCCGACGTTGAACACCACAACCGCCAGCCAGACGACCGTACCCGCCGCCCCCAGTTTCAGTAAACGTTCCAGTACTTTGGGATCCACCGTGCTTAAATAGCGCTTCATTTGAACACCTCTTTTCTATTTTGCGTAAGTGTACACAGCAAGCTGATAGCTCATTGTGTTTCGGTTTCGCGTATCGACGCGAAGCGAACACTTCTCCACGCCGACGTAATAGGGATTACGCTTAAGATCGGCCAATAGCCGGAGCATCTGTTCGTATCCGCACTGGCCCTGAACATCGACCGTCAAAACGGCAAAGCCGTCCTCACGCTTGCCGCGGTTGTCGCGCAACTGAAGCGTTCTGGCCTGTACCCCGGCCTGCTGGAGTTGACTGGTCAGTTCGTCGCGAAACAGCACCCCCTGTTCGGCGGCGGCCGCAGGCATCACATAAACCGGCACACGTTCGTTCAGTTCCTTGAAGCGAATCGCCCCGATGCCGCTTTGAATGGACGTCAGCCTGTCCAGTTGCTGCTTCAATTGATCGCGTTCGCTGCGCTTCTCATGATACGACGCCAGCATCGGCTCCAAGGCTAAAAAATACCCGACAATCAGGACCGCGGCGGCCACTGTAACTTTAAGCGTTCGTTTGTCTCGTTGGCTCAATGGTTTCATAGTCATCACTTCGTAAAATGAAAATAATGGAATTGTAAGGTGAACCGCACCTGCCGGGTACGGTCGTCCAGACGCGGGTCAACCAGACGAACCTGATTGACACCTTCGTGCTCTTCCAGCCGTTTCTGAAAGGCATAAACCTGCTCATAGCTGCCGGCAGTGGCAACGAGCTTGACAGGCTTGCCTTTTTCAAACTCCAAGCTGTCCAGCAGCATTCCTTCGCGGCTATCCTGAACAGCTTCGATCATTTCGAGAACATCCAGCCGCGCCCGCGCCACCGCTTCCTGATAGGTCAGTTCCCCCAGAAGCGACTGAGCGACAAGACCGTTCTCCTCGGCGGCCAGCTCACGCTGAAGTTGACGGACTTGAATCGTCAGGCTCACGTAATGCACCAGCACCCCCAGCACCGCAAGCACGACGATCATACAGGCCATGCGGACCATTTTTTTCTTACGCTTTTTGGCCTCTTCAGCCGGCTGTACCAACCGCCGCGTCAGCAAAAAGTCAAACGCCGGCGTTGTGCTGGAAAGTCCCAGTATCGCCAGCCCCGCCGCATCTATTTCAACGCCGCCAAGGCTTGAGTTGTCCGACGAACAAATCCGCTGCATCGCAGCCTGATCAGCTTCCAGTGCGGCAACCTGACGACCCGATTGGGCAAGACGCGCGGCAACATCCCGCATGAATGGATCGTCGCCCGGCCACAGGTAGACCGGGCATGGCTGGTCGTCCTTCGACTCAATCGCCTCAATCTCCATCATTATTTCCTGTATGACCAAACCCGGCCGCTGCTCCATATCCGCCGGCTCAACGGCGATGACCCCGCAGCGAACCGGTGCATCTCCTTCCAGTCGCAGCAGAATAAACCCATCCGCCCGTCGGCGAAGGACCAGGCAGGTCTGGGGTGTCGGGGCGAAGCAGATATTTCGCAGCCGGGCAAAACCCGCCGCATCGGGAACCATCGCAGTCAACGATCCGTTCAGACTGTATTTTTTCAGCGACGCATCCAGGACGTCCTGCCGCACCACCGCCACCGTACAGTCGTATCCCGCCGTCGCCGGCGACAACCGCCAAGCCAACTGCATCCGGTCGCCGTCCAGCGGCAGCCGGGACTCGGTCTGTGTACGAATCAACGACGGCAAATGGGCCGTCGGCGCCGGGGGCAATGTCATCTCCAGAAATCGGATCTGCGCCGAATCCAAGCCGATCAGTACCGGCATTGATCCGCCTCCGGCTTTTTCAAGCAAATGCTTGACAATGCTGTCCAGTCCTTCGGAAAGCTCAAACGTAGACTGGAAGGTCCGTTCATATTCACTGCCGCGTCGTTTGACGACGGCTGCATACGCTTTCCCCGACGCCGTAGAAATCACGACGCCGGCAGCTTGCTGAGCTGTCTGTTTTTGCTGCTCTGTCTGTATCACCGGTCAATCCCTTCACGCCAATAAAGAACCTGTCCTTGCGACGCTTCGCGGTTGACGATCGCCTCGACCCGGTAGGTCAGACCCGTCACAGTGGAAACCGCCGTCGCACGAATTTCAAAAATACTCGAACGAATAGCTATACGATCCAGATAGGTACGCATAACATCCTGTGTCATGCCGTCCACCATCAGTATATCGCTGAGATCTATAAACGCACCGCCCAATCCCTCGCGTGTCGAATACACTTTTTCTGCCAACTCGCGGTTGCCGTCAAACAGGGCCGTCAGCACCACAAGCCCGGCAGTATTGATATTGATCTTGCCGGCTACAGACCGACGATTGGTCAGCGTAATCTTATCGGCCATCCCCAGCACGGTGGCCGCATCCAACGGTACGGGCTCCACCTGCTGTTGCTGGCCGCCAGACTGTTGCTGAGCCTGTCCTCCTTGTGCCGCTTGAGGAGTCTGCTGGGACGTCTGGGCAGCGCCCTGCGAGGTGTCCGTGGCCTGTCCGATCATATCCGTCAGCCGCCGGAACGAACGATTTTGCGTCACCCATAGAGCCTGACCTTCCGACAACCCCAAATCCTGGGTCAGCGACTGGGTGTTCGCGCGGTTGATATTGATCCGTTCGTTCCCCTCACTGTCCAGGTTGGACTCCTGCGATACACAGGTCAGGTAGTTGAGCCACCCTTCGTTTTCCACGGACAGCGTTTCCAGTTCCGAAATACCGGAAAACAGCCCTTCGGTAATACCCCTGACACGCAGCAGTTCGCGGATCGTCTGTGTGCTGCCGTTTCGGGGCAAGTAGGGATAATCCAGATTCTGGTAGTATCCTCTCTCGGCCCCGCCGGTCCGAATCGTATCGTCCCTGTCAATCCAGTCCAGAATGCCCTCGGCAATGTCCTCGGTCATATCCGGCAAGCTGAGCAGTTGCTGGAGTGTGGCCGAGTTAACGTTCAGTTTCGATGCCGCATCGACCACTTCGACCGTAACCGTTACACCGCCAAAGTCCATGTTCTCAAGTTCCTGCGGATTGTACGACCACAGATCGACCCAACTGTCGTACGTGCGGTCGTCCACAAGCAACAGTCCGATGGCCGTCTCGATACCCGCCCGGCAGGCCCATCGGCTGCGCTGTTTCTCGTTCTCGATCTGGCTGATACGGCTGTCCAGCAAACTGCTCTGGGCCGCGACGCTGACCAGCGCCATCATCAGCACCGAAACCCACAACGCCGCCACCAGCGCCATCGCCGACCGAAAGGTCCGTTTTTTATTCAACCGCCGCCGCATTTTACATTTCCAATCCCGATTCCGGGTCCGTAAATTCAATCTCTTCAATTCCGGCATCGTCTTCTTCCGTCAGTTCCGACTGGTCGCCCAATCGCGGGAATGTCAGAATCACCTGCTTGGAATAAACCCTTTCCCTGCCGCTTTTGTCCACATGACGCGATGCCAGCGACACTTCAACAAGCATCGGCAGCTCCTCCTGCTCAATCGGCCAAATCGACGACCAGGTCGTCCCGTCAAAATACCGGATGCCGAAATATGCAATCTGCTCGGAGATCTTCGTCAGCACGCCCCCGGCAGTTTCGTCGTCATATTGCTCCACGCCGACGATCGGGCACTGTCGCCGGGCCAGATACGTACCGCCATCCTGTCCTTCAAAAAACAGGTATTCTATCTCGTACAGATCGCCTTCGGGCTGCATCGGCCGGGCTTTGGACTTTGAAATCGCCCAAAATCGAAGCCGCGGTATTTCCACGCCGCTGCCTTCTTCAATAAGCCCTTCAAACAGCATCTGACGGCCGCGGGACACATTCGATAAATCCTGACGCAACAGGTCGGACGCAAACCGCAGTTCGTCCATCACCTCTGTCACCTCGTCCAGGCTGTTGCGGGCACTGGTGACACTGACCATCCCACCGACCGCCACCATCGCCAAAAACGCTGTAATGACAGAAGCGGCCATCAGTTCCACCAAAGTAAAACCGGCTTGTCGTCGAGTTCTAGTCATCGGCTCACCCCCTGTACCGCCGTTGACTGAGAGCCTTCCGTTGCCGCTTCGGCGTCGGGAGCCACCTGTTCCGCATCCACCGAAGTGCTCCGTGCCGTCATCCGCGTCAGGCACTCCACCCGCCGCAGACGGCCGGCCCCCTCCCATTCCACACCGATCAGAACATCGTATAACAACGGGATGCCGGACTCGGACTCGGCAATCTGGACGTTCCATTCCCAAATCCGACCATCGAGACTCTCGAATTCTCCGGTAAGTTGGCCGGTCTGAACCACCGTCTGCACACCAATCAAGTCAATCAGGGTCAATTGACGCTCAATATAGTCCCACGCCTTTTCGTATTCCTGGTTGAGCCGAACCGACCGAAGACTGCCGGCCGAAAGGCCGCAGACCACCATCACCGCACCGCCCAGCAGCGACGACGCCAGCACGGTTTCAAGAAGGCTTACGCCTCTCCGAAATGGTTTGCCTGTTTTATTCATTACAAATCATCCAAGTCAATCTGGTCCAGCTCATACGAATCGGTTGCACCGGACAACAGCGTCGCCTGCGCCGTCGCGGCGCTGATCTGAATGGTAAATGACCGCTCGCCATTGGTCAGTTGCACCAGTGCCGCATCCGCACTGCCATCCGGACGAAAAGTAATACCGCTGACATCTCCAGTCAGTCCAGTCTGAACCGCCGCAAAACGGTCAAACGACACCGAGTCGTCGAGTTTCGAAGAACGATGCAGCATGTTGGACACAACTGCAATCTCTTCCTCGCCCTCGACGGACTGAACGATATAATAAGCCTTTTCCTCAGGAACGACCATCAGCACACAGGGACGCTGGCTTTCAATCGCCAGGACCCGCGCGTAACGGGCCGCCAGGTAAAAACGCTGGGCGTCCTGCCGCAGCGCCCAATGCTTCCACGTCTGCGCGTATGAGATAAACGCCGCCGAGGTCAACAGCGCCAGCAGCGCCGCCGCTGCCGTCAACTCAACCAGCGTAAAGCCTTGGCATTGACGATTGACGACTGACGATTGACGAATTTTTTGAATCGACTTATTCACCTGCGTCACCGACACCCACGAGCCGCGCTTGAAGGCGCCACCCGATACCCACATTCAACATTTAACATTTAACATTAAACATTTAACATCAATCGTTATAGATGTCCGCGTTTTCACCTTCACCGCCTTCCGCAGCGTCGGCGCCAAAGCTGGCCAAATCAAACCTGCCGGGGTTGATGACCCCATTGGCGGAATACAGATAATACTGTCCCCACGGATCTGTCAGATCGCTGCGTTTCAAATACGGACCCGCCCACACCTGCTGCAAATCCGGCGGCGCAACGACCAGCGCCTCAAGCCCTTCGGAATCCGCTGGAAACCGACCGCAGTCGTATTGAAATCGGGCCAAGGCGCCTTCAATAATGCCCATTTTACCACGCGCAATGTCGTGCTTGGCCTTACCCAACCCATGGAACGCACGGGGCACCACAAACACAGCCAACAGCGAAATAATCATCGCCACCGCCACCAGTTCAATAATCGTAAACGCCTTTTGTTTTCGTCGTCTCATAATCGTTTTCCTTTTTTTTGGTTTTCGTCAAAGAGATCACAGAGGAACAAATAATACCGATTCAAACTGAATTTCACAGCTTTCTTTTATGAATCAGTACATATCCGCGTCTTCTGGTTTTTTTTTCAAAGAACGCTCAAGTCCATACCGACAATCGGCAGCAGCGTCGCAACGATGATAAAAAAGATCGCCATCGCCAAAAGCAGGATCAAAATCGCCGGGAACAGCGCCAAAAACCGGTTCATTACCGTATCGGCCGTTTCGTCGAAGGTATCGGCGGCACTGAGCAGCAGTTCATCCAGCCGCCCCGTCTGCTCGCCCATCGAAACGATCTGCACCAGCAGCGCCGGAAACATCCCCGACTCTTCCAGCGGGTCGGCCAGGTTATGTCCGGTCTTGACCTGCTGACTGACCTGGTCAATCTGACGCCCCAGCACTTCATTGCCCAGCGTATCGCGCACCACAAGCAGCGCCTCCAGGATCGTGACGCCGCTTTTGGTCAGCGCTCCCAATGTCCGGGCAAACCGCCCCACCGCCAGCGTTTTCACCACCGGCCCGAACAGCGGAAGCTGGAGCTTAAAACCGTCCCAGCCGAATCGACCCTCCGGCGTCTGCTTCCATTTCTTAAACAACGCAGCGCTGATGATGATAACGATCGCACACAGCCATCCCCAGCTGAGCATAAAGTTGCTCAATCCCATCAGCATCCGCGTCGGCAACGGCAGCATGTTGGCGCTGATGCCGATGGTCGTGATGATCTTGGGCAGCACCCATACCAAAATCACAACCATGGAGATCAGACCCACCGTCAGCACAAAGATCGGATACGCCGCCGCATTAACCAGATTCGACTTGACCTTTTCTTCGCGGTGCTTGAGCTTGACCAATTCCTCGGCGGTCTGTTCAAGAATACCGCCGGTCTCGCCGACACGCACCATCGAAACCGACAACCGATCAAACAATTCCGGCCGCCGCTCCATCGCTTCACTGAGGCTGTCGCCGGAGCTAACCGCCGAAACAAGCTCATCCAGCAGCGCGAACAATGACTCTTTCTTCTGCTGCGACTTGATAATCTGCAGCGCATTGACCATCGGCAGCCCCGCCTTCAGCGCCGTCGCCAGTTGCCCCATGATCGCCAGCAATTCTTTGCTGCGGATCGAACCGCCCTTATGCGACGACGACTCGCCTCCGATGCCGCCGAGCAATCCCGCCCCGGCCTTGCCCTCGATCAGCTCCATCGCATACCGTCCACGCTGTGTCAGCTCCGCGATGGCCGCCTTGCGGTCCACCGCATCCACCGTTCCCGAAACCGCCTGTCCGCCGGCGTCAATGCCTTTATATGAGAATGTCGCCACAATACGCTCTTCGTTCTTAGTTCATAGTTCTTAGTTCGTAGGATGGGCGTTAGCCCGTCACCTCTTACTTCTATCTTCCTTCTAACCTCAATCTTCCTCAACACCCTGCGTCGCACGCAGCACCTCTTCGGGGGTTGTGATCCCGGCAAGCACCTTTTCCACGCCGCTGTGCCGCATCGTCACGTGGTCGTGTGGTGCGGAAGCCAGAATCTGCTCAGGCGTCGGACGCGACGCAATCAATTTGCGCAACTGCTCGGTAACACGCAGCAACTCATAGATTCCCAGACGCCCGCTCAGCCCCGTGCGGTTACACTCATCGCAACCGCGTCCGTGATACAGCGACGCATTCGGATCGATGCGGTCCGCATTGCTCAGGCTCTCAAGCAGTGACGCGCTGGGGCGATACGCCTCCCGGCAGGCCGGACAGATCTTCCGCACCAGCCGTTGAGCCAGAACCCCTTCCAGCGAGCTGGCCAGCAAAAACGGCTCAACCCCCATATCGATCAAACGGGTAATCGCCCCGGCCGCATCGTTGGTATGCAGCGTGCTGAACACCAAGTGACCCGTCAACGCGGCGCGAACCGCAATATCGGCCGTCTCTTTGTCGCGAATTTCGCCGACCATGATAATATCCGGGTCCTGACGCAAAATATGCCGGAGCCCGCGCCCGAATGTCAGTCCACGGCGGGGGTTGACCGGAATCTGAACGATCCCGTCAAGTTGATATTCCACCGGATCCTCAATGGTGATGATCTTGCGGCTGGGATCATATATACGATTCAGCGAGGCATACAGCGTCGTCGTCTTACCGCTGCCGGTCGGCCCCGTCACCAGCACGATCCCGTGCGACTTGCCCAGACAGTGCGCATACCCCTTCAGCGTCTGTTCGTCCATGCCGAGGTCGCCCAGCGCGATCAGGGCAGCACTGCGATCCAATAAACGCATCACAATCGTCTCGCCGAAGATCGTCGGCACGGTCGATACACGGATGTCGATCTTGCCCTTGGTCCCGAGAAACTCGATATGCCCGTCCTGCGGCACAAACCGCTCGGCAATGTTCATATTGGCCATAATCTTGACACGCGAGACAATCGCCGCGTGCAGCCGTTTGGGCGAAGAGGATTTTTCGATCAACACCCCGTCGATGCGGTACTTGATCCGCACGTCTTTTTCAAAGGGTTCAATATGCACGTCGCTGGCGCGCGACTCCACCGCCTCCAGCAAAATCAGATTCACCAGGTTGACCAAGCTCGGCTCGCGGGCCAGTTCATGCAACTTGGCCGTGGTCAACTGATCCCCTTCCAGCACCTCGACATCCGACGTTTCGGCCTTTTCGCCCGGCGCTAAGTCACGCAGCATTCGTGCCACATTGCTGCCGTAATATTTCAGAATTGCCTTTTCAAGATCGGACGTCGGGCAGTAACACCGCCGGATCACCAGACCCGTCAGAAGCCGCAAATCGGCAATCGCCTCATGATCAAACGGATCGGCCATCGCCACTATCAGCCGACCGTTTTGACGCTCCACCGGAATCAGACTGTGTTGGCTGACCACCTCGGCCGGAACCATCGCCAACACGTCCCGGTCGATGGTGCGATCCTCCAGCGTCACTGTATCCAGTCCGGCCTGCTTGACCAGCGTCTCCAGCAGACGACGATTGCTGATCGCCTTGTTGTCACACAATATCTGCCCCAGCTTGTGACCCGATGTCTTCTGCGTCTCAAGTGCAGCCTCAAGCTGTGCGGTTGTGATATGGTTGCCTTCACACAGTAATTCGCCCAGTCGTTTCGTCACGTCAAATGTCCTTTAATGAAACCTTAAGTCTCTTCTGAAACATCACCACCGTGGTGACAATTCAGCGCCAACAGTTATATCCAAAAAACACACATAACAATAGTCTAAAATATGAAAATTACCCAATCATCACCTATGACACCACTAACATACAACAAAAGATATACTTCAAAAACTTTGTTGCAGTTGCAAAAAATACCGAATTCATTCTCTATGTCGTAGGAAAGCGTCAAAATGTTTCAACAAAACGGAACAAATTTTTCTTTGAAACAATTTCTCTTAATAATTTTACATTTTTACAGTCCCATAACCTTTTTGGTATCAGTCGTGATGTATAGAGTTGCCCATAATATAGGATTACGTGTGCCGAGGATATTTGCACTTTCTCGATCCTCTTCGGCCTCTAAACCATAATTCATCTGGACAAACCCAATTAAAACGACATTGTAAATATATTACATCTAAACAACAACAAAAACCATCCGATTAAAGCTGCTGAATGTCCATTTCTTGGGAGACGAGGCGTCATCCGAAGTAAGCTTGACGAACCGGGCGGATCACTATTGTTCAGATTCATGGATAGTGAGTTAAAAAAGAGATAAAGCATATCCGGTCACTTGAACAGATCGGGTCTTGTTGAACCCTCAGGCGGGGGGCTTGCTTTGTATCTGGTCAAGCTGGGTCGTGAATTTGGCCAGTTGCTTGTGACCGTCATCGTATTGGGTCTGTGCGTTGCGGAGATGCTTTCCGAGCACGTCCCAATTGCCGATAAAGGCGGCAAACCCCCCGGCCAGTTCCTGCAGCCGAACCCGAATCGCCGCGGCCTCCTGTTCGATCTGCAGGCCGTGCAGCCCCATCACAATCGTCATTAAATAGGCGTACAAAAGATTGGGCGAGACGGGGATGACTTTTTTGCCCATCGCATGCTCAAGCACATCCGTCCGGTCGCCGTCATACCGAATCACGGTTTCGTAATACACGTTTTCGGCCGGGATGTACATCAGGGCAAAATCCAGGGTCCCTTCTTCCGGCCGGATATAATCGGCGGCGATCTTGTCGATGTGCTTGATGACATCGCCTTGGAACTGACGGCGGAGCCGCTGCTTTTCGTCGTCGGTCGCCGCCGCGGCCATCTTCTCAAAACTCGGAAGGGGAAACTTTGCATCCACCGAGACGCTGTAATCGGGCAGTGTTATCAGCGCATCGACGATCTTGCCGCTGCGAAAGCCGTGCTGGAGACGAAAACCGCTCGTCGGCAGGATCGTCTGCAATAAACCCGCAAGCGAATGCTCGCCCAACTGGCCGCGGAGTTTGGGGGCGGTCAGGATATGCTGAAGACTGCGTACATCGGTGCCGAGCTGCAAGAGACGTTCACTGTCGCTTTTCAGCTTGCCGATCTGCTCGCGAAGCTCGCCGAGCGTGCGACCGCTGTCGGACAGATAGCGGTTGATATGCTCTTGGCCGGTACTCAGCTTGGTGTCGAGCGTCTGGGCCAAGCCGTCCTGTCGCGTGCGAACCTGCTCAAGCTGCTGGCTCAACTGCGCGACCGCCCCGCCCTGTGCGGCCGCTTCCCGACGCGCCGCCCCGAGCTGCACAATCAAGACAATCGCCAAAACAAGCAACCCTGCCGACAGGACAAGCGAAATGGATACAATTTCAAGCATCGAGTCATTGTATCGCAAGCTTTTCTTGTGTCAAATAGTTATGGTAGCGATAAACTATCTTCGCCCAAGGACTTGTACCAGACATTCATACTTTCGATCCGGCCGCAGATATTCGTGTTGTTGTTCAGCGTGCCGGCGTAGTGGTAGCCGTGTTTGGCGAAGGTGATGTTCATACCCGGCGCGGGGCTGTCTTTGTCTTCGGACAGCGGGTCGGCCATTTCCGATGTGCAGGTACTCAATTCCTGGGGCATCGGAAACGCCTGTTTGAATACCGGGTCGTTCTGCATCTCATCAATATCGATCAGTGACAGATAATACGGCGTAATCGCAATCGGAAAGCGCGAGACGGTTTACTCAAGCTGGCGCCGCTCGTCCGGCTCAAACTGTACACCCAGCAGCTCTTCGAAGGTATCAATGTCGCGGATTTGGTGGCGAAGCTGCCATTTCCAATCCCGCCATTGCGTATCGGCGGCATCACTGTCGATTTTTTCAAACAGTTCTTTTTGGCGATCCGTTAATTTAAACATATATACTCTCTTTAAATAGAAATTAAGAATGAACAAACAAACAGTTAAACACAAAAGAGGATTCAGCGGTCGGGAAGGGTGTCGAGTACCATCGGCCATGCGGCCGCATTCAGACGCTGGGCGATGGCCACCTGTCTGCTCAGCGGCGGGTGATTAAAATGTGCGATTTTATATTTGCTAAGCTTCATAGAGAGGATAAAAGTCTTGATTTTAAGATATGTTAAAATCATATCTTACCGAAATTATCAGATTGCTTAAGTACGATATCTTCATTATAGGATAATCGACCAAAATGTGCGAGATTATTCTGCGGCGGTTTTCGACAGGGGGATGAAAAATCCGAGATATGTTCCTTTGTTCCTATTTTTGACAAAATAATAGTTGATTATTATGGGCGAATGGTTACCATTGTTAATGTAATTTTACTAAATAGACTATCATATAGAGTGTGAGATGACACCTGTCGTTGTTTTAGACAGGAGAGAACGAACATGAATTTGATGCAGAACAACAACAACAAGAGTCCGCCTTGATATTTCACCGCGCTCTTTTTTACATATATCACCTGAACGAAAATGTCAATTACTTTTGGAGAACTTTAATGAAAACTGTACTGTGTTTACTTGCGAGCGCCGCGGTCGTACTGTCTATGACTGGCTGTGCGTGCATGCAGGCCGAGCCTGAACCCCAACCCGTAGTGACGCGTCCTGCACCTGCACCTGCACCTGCACGTGCACCTGCACCTGCACCTGCACCGGTTCCTGCTCCACAAACCGGCGCCTGCGGCAACTACACCGTGTCACAGGCTTACCCAATATCCGGCGCGATCCGGATCGAGAAGGTCATGCCGCAAACCGTGCAGCTCAACGCCCCGTTTGAGTATACGATTACGGCAGTCAACACGACCGACCTGACGCTCAGCGACGTGGTCATCACAGAACGTCTGCACGACGATCTCAAGTATGTCGATTCGACGCCGAAAGGCACCCTTGCGGGTAATGTGGTTACCTGGAATATGGATACGCTCGGCCCCAGGGCCTCGCAGCGAATCACCCTCAAGGTATCCGCCGGCAAGGTCGGCTGCGTCCAGACCTGCGCCGATGCGACGTATGTCGTTCTGGCCTGCGCCAAGACCCAAGTGGTGCAGCCGGCGCTGGAGATTGTCAAGACAGCGCCTCAACGTGTAACCATCTGCGACAACATCCCGTTCCAGTTTACGGTAACGAACAAGGGTACGGGCACTGCGACGAACGTTCGGCTCACAGATACTCTGCCCAACGGTCTAAAGGCTGACGGCAAGACATCGATCGATCTGTCGCTGGGCAATCTGGCACCGGGGCAATCGGTCAGCCGCACCGTGGTTGTCAAGGCAGACAAGACCGGAACGTATAGAAATCAGGCGACTGCCGTTGCCGACGGCAACCTGAAAGCCGAATCCGGCGTAACGCAGACGGTTGTAACGCAGCCTGTTCTGACGATTGAAAAGACCGGTTCGAGGAACGAATGGATCGGGCGTACAATTTCGTATGATATTGTCGTGGCCAATAAGGGCGACGCTCCGGCAGTCGAGACGGTTGTGACCGATACGATTCCGGGCAATGTCACCGAGGTTAGGGCCAGCGATAACGGCCAGGTCGCAGCCGGTAAGGTGACGTGGAATCTGGGAACCATGGCACCGGGTGCCAGCCGTAAGCTGACCGTCAGTTATAAACCTTCCGGCGCCGGCGAGTTCAGGAATGAGGCTCGCGCTACGGCGGTCTGTGCGCAGGCTGTCGCCGCATCTGCTGCAACGCAGATTGCGGGTATCCCGGCCGTTCTGCTTGAAGTGATCGACGTGGACGACCCGATCGAAGTCGGCAAGAATGAGACGTACATCATCACCGTGACCAACCAGGGTTCCGCACCAGATACCAATATCAGAATGAAGGTGTTCCTGGAAGATTCGATGCAGTATGTCTCGGCCAGCGGCGCAACGCGCGGCTCGTTTGCGGATGGCGCTGTGACTTTCGAACCATTGCCCAGTCTGGCGCCGAAGGCCAAGGCTGAATGGCGTGTGGTGGTCAAGGCCGTTAAGACCGGCGACGTTCGTCTCCGCGTGACGATGAACACCCAAGAGCTGCAGCGTGAGGTTATGGAAACCGAAGCAACACGGTTCTTTGAGTAATTCTCTCTAATGCAGTGTTTTTTTCAAGCCGTCGGTGCGAAAGTACCGGCGGCTTGTTTTTTTGTGGCCGTCAGGTATAATACGGCTTCGTTTTTTGGCGGTTATTTAGTGGTCTTTCACAAGTAACCCAATGCGGGCATTCAAACCCGATGATCGAAATTCGAAATCCGAAACAAATCCGACTGTTCAAAACGAGCGGTCACCGATATCGCATAGGGTGAAAATCCTGTTTTGATATGGAGCCATTGGGATTTTGTATTTGTTTCGGATTTCGTGCTTCGTGCGTCGAATTTACCGCATCGGAGTGTCGCTTAAGAATTCAAGAATTAATAGGAGTGACGGCTATGCAGACACCTCTGCTGGGCATCATCGGTGGTACGGGACTGGGCGACGCCCTGGCCCGGCGAATTCAGAACCCGGAACAAAAGACCGTGGAAACGCCGTTTGGCGCACCGAGTGACGCAATTTGGGTCGGGACGCTGGGACGGCATCGCGTGGCGTTCTTGAATCGACACGGCAAGGGACATCGGTTCAATCCGAGCCGTGTGCCGTATGCGGCCAACCTCTTTGCGCTCAAGTCGCTGGGCGTTACGACGCTGATCGCCAGCGGCGCGGTCGGGTCGCTGCGTGAGACGATTGAGCCGGGGCATCTGGTACTGGCCGACCAGTTCATCGACAAGACATTTCGCCGACAGAACACGTTTTTTGACGACCTTGGCGCGGTGCACGTTGAGTTTGCCGAGCCGATGTGTGCCCGACTGCGCGAACGGCTGATGCTCGCCGCCGAGAAGGTCGAAACGGTGACCCACGCCGACGGGACGTATATCTGTATGGAAGGGCCGCAGTTTTCCACGCAGGCCGAGTCGCGAATGCACCGGGCGTGGGGCGGCGACCTGATCGGGATGACCGCCCTGCCGGAGGCCAAACTCGCCCGCGAGGCCCAGATGTGCTATGCGCTCGTGGCGCTGGTCAGCGATTACGACTGCTGGCGCGAGCACGACCCGGCCGCCAGCAAGCAGAGCCTCCTGCAGGAGATCATCGGCAACCTCAATCAGACCACGCAGAACGCCGTCGCGCTGATCGAAAAAACGCTGGACTCGGATGGGGCATTGTGCGACGAACACTGCGCCTGCCGCAAGAGCCTCGAACTGGCCGTATGGACCGCGCCGGAGACAATCCCCCTCGCCTCCCGCGCCCGCCTAACGCCGTTATTTCACTAAAACTGTGTTCATTTGTTCAAATTCAGGGTTAACCACCGAGGAACAAGAGGTCATTGAGGACAGAAATAGGCTTAAGTTCTTGGGCGTAGATTGAGTGGAGTTTTTTACCTAACACACCAACAATCAGGTGTATAATGGCGATATGACCACCACATTTTGGACGATTTACAAAATATTACTTGCTTTTCAATTTGCCTGCCGTTATTATACACTTGTGGATGGATGTGAGAGGAAAGAGACTTCGTGGTTTCTTTTTATCTCCCCTTTAATAATCGAGTGCCGAGTGCAACGATTCTAAAATCAATCGCAGTTATGGTGCATGAAGCTTGAGCAGCAATGGGCGATGAGGAAACCAAAATATCGCGGCAATGTAATGCGCATAAAGAACCGCTAAGTACTTCCGTGCCGCTTTCAGGCAGCAGGATCCACCCGGCACAGTCTAAGACTACCGGCGAGTCGATGGTGGGCCGGTCGGACGCTTTTGTGTCGCTGGTCGATTCGGTGCGCGCCATCGCGCATCGGCGATGCTGCGTGATGATTACCGGCCAAACCGGCACCGGCAAGGAAATGTTCGCGCGCAAAATCCACGAGTACAGCCCGCGTGCAACAAAGCCCTTTATCCCCGTGGACTGCACCACCCTGACCGGCACGCTGTTCGAAAGCCAGTTGTTCGGCCATGTCAAAGGCGCGTTCACCGGCGCGATCAATGAGACGCTCGGCTTTTTCCGTGCGGCCGACGGCGGCACGATCTTCCTCGACGAAATCAGCGAAATCCCCCTTGAATTGCAGGCCAAACTGCTGCGCGTCCTTCAGGAAGGGACGGTCACGCCGCTCGGCTCGACGCGGATTTATCCGGTGGACGTCCGCGTGATCTGCGCCAGCAATCGCAATCTCAAAGAAATGGTCGATAAGAACGAGTTTCGCGCCGACTTGTATTACCGCGTCAATGTCGTGAATATCGAAATTCCCCCGCTGTCCCAGCGCGCCGAGGACATCCTGCCGCTGGCCGAACATTTCCTGAAAAATCTCGCGGCCTTTTACGACGAACCGCCCAAGCAGCTCTCTGAAAAAACACGGCAGATTCTGCTCAAATACCCCTGGCCGGGCAATGTACGCGAGATGGCCAACGCAATGGAGCGGGCGTATGTCTTGACCACAGAGGACGTCATCGAGCCGGCATCGCTGCCGTCGGAGATATTGGTCTCGGCCTACGCGGTGCGTCCCAACAGCCCCCTGCCGACCCTCGACGACGCCCAGCAAAAGCTCATCACCGAGGCGCTGCGCCTAACCAAAGGCCAAAAGACCGCCGCCGCCCGAATCCTCGGCATCGACCGCCGCCGCCTCAATCGCCTGATCGAAAAACTCGACATCTCCGTCTCAGCAAAACGATAACCCAATCATCTATAATCAACCGATGCCGCCCAACGGGCCGAACGAAAGTCCTCTTCTCAAATCTCAAATCTGCTATCTCAAATCGAATAAAAATTTCTTCATTCTAAATTCTTAATTCTTAATTCGTCTTGTCCATCGCCATTCAAAAAGCCCGCACAGCGGGCGATATGTTGTAGCCTCGGCCGCAAGGCCGTGGACCAATAATGCGCTCCCGCATCCACCCATCCTTCCGTTTCGTAGGATGGGCTTGAGCTTATCACTGTTCGTAGTCCAAGCTTCAGCTTGATAATCACACCCCGAAACCACCGATTGCGCCGATGAACGTATCACTGCAATTGGCAGGGTGTAATCAGCCATTCACTGGCAAACAACTTCAGGTCGGCGATGTCAATCACACCAAACGGTTCAGCCAGGTCGCAATCGACATTGTATGCAGCATCCACACCGGATACGGCCTGCCAGGCCGCGGCGAATGTCAGAAAGTCAATCAAATCCACATTGCCGTCCTCATTCAGATCAGCAATTGACAACTGCCATTCTGCCGTTGGCAGTCCACCGAAGAACCATCGCCAGCTTGCGGCATTTTGGGGCAGGTAATAAACCGTTGCTTCGCAGTCATCGAACGGATCCCACCCAAGGGCGGGGGGAGTCCCTTTGAAAAAAATGCAGGTCAGGCTGGTGCAGGAATCGAACGTATAGTCTCCGATGTAGGTGACGCTGTCGGGAATAACGACGCTGGTCAGGCTGGTACAAGACTCGAACGCCTCGGTTCCGATACTGGTGACACTGTCGCCAATAACGACGCTGGTCAGGCTCGTGCAGTACTTGAACGCAGAGTGTCCGATGCTGGTGACGCTGTCGCCAATAACAACGCTGGCCAGTCTGGTGCAGGACCTGAACGTATAGCCTCCGATGCTGGTGACGCTGTCGGGAATACTGACGCTGGTCAGATTGGTGCAACGCTCGAACGCATAGTGTCCGATGCTGGTGACGCTGTCGCCAATAACAACGCTGGCCAGGCTGGTGCAGTCAAGGAACGCACCGTAACCGATGCTCGTGACGCTGTCGGGAATAACGACGCCGGTCAGGCTGATGCAGCCCCAGAACGCATTGTATTCGATACTGGTGACGCTGTCGGGGATTGCGTAGCTCCCACTTAACCCTGCCGGGTATTGGATAAGCGTGGTTTGGCTCTTATTGAACAAAACCCCGTCCGAACTGGCATAGGCGGGATTGTTTGTATCCACCGTTATAGCCATCAGGTTGGAACAATCCCCGAACGCACCGTCTCCGATGCTGGTGACGCTGTCGCCAATAACGGCGCTGGTCAGGCTGGTGCAGGAATAGAACGAACGGGAACCGATACTCGTGACGCTGTCGCCAATAACAACGCTGGTCAGGCTGGCGCAGGAAGAGAACGCAGATCCTCCGATGCTGGTGACGCTGTTGGGAATAACGACCCCGGCCAGGCTGGTGCAATCAACGAACGCTCGGAGTCCGATGCTGGTGACGCTGTTGCCAATAACGACGCTGGTCAGGCTGGTGCAGGAACGGAACGCATCAATTCCGATGCCGATGACGCTGTCGCCAATAACGACGCTGGCCAGGCTGGTGCAGTACTCGAACGCATAGTCTCCGATGCCGATGACGCTGTCGCCAATAACAACGCTGGCCAGGCTGGTGCAGGAAGCGAACGCAGAGTTCCCGATGCTGGTGACGCTGTCGGGAATAACAACGCTGGTCAGGCTGCGGCAGTTCTGGAACGCGGAGTCTCCGATGCTGGTGACGCTTTTGCCAATAACGACGCTGGTCAGGCTGGTGCAGCCCCAGAACGCATAGTATTCGATGTTCGTGACGCTGTCGGGAATAACGACGCCGGTCAGGCTCTTGCAGGAAGCGAACGCAGATCCTCCGATGTAGGTGACGCTGTCGCCAATAACGATACTGGTCAGGGTGAAGCAGCAATCGAACGCAGCGTATCCGATGCTGGTGACGCTGTCACCAATTACAACGCTGGTCAGGCTGGTGCAGGAATAGAACGCACCGTTACCGATGCTGGTGACGCTGTCGGGAATAATGACGCTGGTCAGGATGTTCCAGTACTCGAATGCACGGTCTCCGATGCTGGTGACTGTCAGACCGCCGAGGGTGTCGGGGATGGTAATATCTCCGCCGGGACCGATGTAGCGGGTGATGGTGCATGTGCCGTTGCCGTTGTCGGAATACGCATAACCTCCAAACGTATCTGCCGAGGTAAAACCCGAGGCGCATAAATAAGCGGCAATTGATAATAGAAATAGTCTCTTCATTTTTTCCACTCTCCATCAAAAAACCACTGCCTGCCCCCTTTCGAGGGTGTCAGCAGTGGGTCAATGTTACCCTATTTGAACTGACATTTCCCATTTACACGGCCAAAAAACACAATTTCTCCTCACGATATCGATAATTTTACAAAATTCACCCCGGCAAGGTCAAGAAAAATCCATTCCATACCCGGCTTCCCCCCCTCTTCGTCCATCGTCCATCGTCAATCGTCAATCCCTTCCCCCTTGCCTTTCGGCCTGTTTTATGGTATAATACCCCCCGTAGCCCGGCCATCGTGGCCGTGAAAGAAAGAGCAAAAATTGAATAATAGATTTCGAAATTCTGAGTTCTGTGTTCTGACTTCTGTCTCCTACCCCCTCCCCAACTCAAAACTAAAAACTCAAAACTCAAAACTAAGAACTAAGAACTAAGAACTATGAACTATGAACTATGAACTATCTCTACCCTCAGTGTCCTCTGTGTCCTCGGTGGTAAAAATGAGTAAAATTCGATCTTCTGACTCCTGTCTTCTGACTCCTGAAAAATGAACAAACAAACCCAATTCTCCATTCTGCAAAGAACCATAAACCCTTATTCCACAACTGCTTACTGATAACTGACAACTGATGACTGTAAAAAAACAAAGCCAATTCAAAGCCAATTTCGAGCATTACCGTTCGTAGTTCACACTTCAGTGTGTTATGCCTGAAATACAAGCTGAAGCTTGAACTACAAGCGGTGTTTTTAGGTGGGGAAATATTCTAATGGATTCAGGGCAGGATTTCGAGGGCGACGGCGGTGACGTCGTCCAACTCCCCCGGCTCAAAGTGATAATGCCGTGCCATTTCGTCGTAGGCCTCGATCATCGCCTCGACCGGCAATTCGGCAATGGACAAAAAGTGCTTGCTGAAAGCAAACGTCCCGTCGTCGTTGGACCTGCCGATGAGCGGCTCGCCGCCGTCGGAATACAGAAACAGCTTATCCCCCGGCTGAAGGCCAAAGGCGTGCTGTTCGAACTGCGCCTCGCTGAAGACGCCGAGCAACCCGCCGCGGCTTTGCAGACACTCCGACCGGCCGTCGCGGATCAGAATCGGATACGGATGCCCCGCCCGCGCCATCCGCAGCTCATACGTCTGGATATTCAGCAGGCCGTAACAGCAGGTCGCAAACAGACACCCCGCAAACTCCTGCTGTGCCATTTTCCGGTTCAACCCGTCGATGACCTCGCTCGGTTCAAATATCCGGTAATCGTTGCCCAGCGTCTGACGCATCACGGTCGCCTGCTTGAGAAAGATCGTCAGCAGTGCCGCGGGCATGGAGTGCCCCACCGCGTCGGCCAGATAAAATCCGATGTGCGTTTCGTCCAGCCGGGCGACGTCATAGATATCGCCGGACACCCACTGCGCCGGGCGAAACATCGCCGCCCAGCGAATATGTTCGGTATGTGGCAGGCGAGACGGCAGAAAATTTCGCTGCACCTGACCGGCCAGTTCCAACTGGTCGGCGATATCGTCGCGAAGCCTCGGCCTGCCCTGCTCGGCCTGATGAGAATCTTGTTGAATATCCGTACTAAGCATACCCGCTCTATCGGTCAAAAAAACACCGGCATTTACTGAGATTTTAGGGTTTGGCGAATAATCGCACAGCTTTTTACTGGGGCGGGGTGTTTTATGGGGACACCATCGAATTCTGTTTGTCCGCTATCCGAAATAAAATGGCGATTATGGGACGTGGGCGGGGTTATGCAAAAAGGGCCGAACCGATCCGCAGCAGGGTAGCCCCCTCCTCGACGGCGATCTCGTAGTCTTGGCTCATTCCCATGCTGAGATGCTTGAACTTGGCGCCAACAATTTTTTCGGCCCGAATGTCTTCAAACACCTCGCGCGCCCGGGCAAAACTGGCCCGCACCCGGTCCTTATCCAAGGTCAGCGGCGCCATCGTCATCAGCCCGATCAGCCGCAGGTGCGGCATCGTCGCCATCTGTTCGGTCAGGTGAATCGCCGCCCCGACCGGAACGCCGTATTTTTGGGCCTCGCCGGAGCAGTTAACCTGCAGCAGCACATCGACACGCATGCCCTGCTTATACGCCTCGGTGTTGATCTCCTCGGCCAGCCGCAGCGTATCGACCGAATGAATCATCCGGCAGATTTTCAGCGTGGGCTTGACTTTGTTTCGCTGGAGATGGCCGATCATGTGCCAATGCACCGCGTTGGGAATCGCCGGATCGTCGGCGTGTTCCTTGAGAAAGACATCGATGTCATCGGAGACCTGCTTAAGATGCTGCATCCGATTTTCGCCCAGCTCCGTGCAGCCCAGACGGATCACTTCCTGAATAGCCTCAAGCGGAGCCGTCTTGGTCACGACGACCATCTGGACGGACTTTTCGCTCCGCCCGGCGCGCTGGCAGGCGGCGGCAATGGAGTCCTGTACCTGCTTCAATCTGTCCGCTAACGCATTCATTCTGATTTTTTCTGTGGTATCGGTGAAATCTGTGATTTCAGTTTTCAGTGTTCCGATGTCACGGCAAAAACTTCGAGGCGTTCTTGAGTTTGACCGGCAAATATTCGTTCACCACAAAATCCAGCCCGTGCTTGGCAAACGCCTGCTGCTCGACACGCACGCCCAGATTGAGCATCTGGTTGATCGCGACCTGCCACTCCTTGTGATGTTTGACAAACGGATCGTTCTTCAGGGCGTCCTTGGCCCGCTTGATATCCACATCCTTGAGCGGGTGCGTGGGCAAGTCGTAATCCTTGATGTCCTGCGGCGTCACGCCCAGAAACCGCGCCTGCGGCACGCAGAAAAACTCGTTCAGATGCGCCGCATTGCCCGACCCGACCTTCAGCGTGCGGTAGATATTGAAGTAGCCATACGGGTCGCCATCGACAAACGCATACACCGGGATCTTCAGGTCGTCGCTGAGCCGGCGAATGAACCTGCGACACGCCCGCGTCGGCACGCCGCCCATACTGATCAGGATGCAGTTGACCTGCCGCCAATAGTCGTATTTGACCAGCCGCTGAAAGGCCCCGGCGGTTTCAATGGCCATGATAAATTTGGCCTTGCTCTCAAATTTCAGCTCTTCGACTTCCGACGGAATCGAATAGGCGCCGGAGCCGAACTTGGTGCAATCAATGCGCAGTTTTTTACCCGCCGCGTCCTTGTCAATCACAATCAGTTGCCCGGCCACGTCGCCGCCCTTTTCCTCCGGCACAAACTTGAGCTGCTCGCGGTTGACGCCGAACATCGCCTCGATATCGTCCATAATCGTGTCCGATTCCGGCTGTTCGTCAAACCCCGCCTTGCCCCAGTTCTTCGAGATATAGTACGCCTCTCGTTTCGTGGCCATGTCGTCTTTTTCGATCAGCTCTTTAGACAGCGCCATCATCTTGAGCGTCTGGGCGAACGTCTTGACGGTGCTGACCGTCAGCGTACGCTTCTTGGCGCGATCCTGCATCTCAAAATGCCCTTTGCGGGCGCTGTATTTGACGTTGGACAGCGACCGAATCGGCGTGCTCATCGTCGGCTTCTGGCTGGCCAGTATTTTTTTATATACATCCTGTGCATTGCTTTTAATCTTTTCAACGACAGGGACTTTAATGCTTCTTGATGTCATAGTCAGACGACTCCATAGTAATTTCGTAACAACGCCGCTACTGTAAAGTAAAAATACTCCGATTGCAAGAGCAATTGGAATCCGGGCAAAAGTCTATTGGCCATCAAATCTGAGAATAATCCAAAAAAAGTCCTGATTTTAGTGAAATTTCAACTTTTTATATTTTTTTGAAAAACAGGGAAGCCATGGTAGATCGTCCCCCCTTATGGCATATTCTTCTTTGGTGATGTAGTCTGGTCCGATCCAGTCTATCATCAGTGGTGGGAGCTTGACAAGGTCGATTTTCATTTCGGGCCACTGATTTTTAATGATTTGCCATGGGGATTGATATTTTTTGTTCATATTGGTTCTGACCAAGTTGTAGTAGGCTTGATACGCGGCGACCCGCTGATGGAAGTCTTTGACCGAGGCAAACGTTTCCAGATCAAAGAACTCCTCTTCGATGGTTCGATGGACGGTTTCGACATCACTGTTATAGCTCCAGGCTCTGGGTGGGATGCGTTTATGGCGTGCCTTAAACGCCTCTGACTCGACGATGGTTTCGAATCCGTCGCGTGAGCGATCCTGCCGATAGCAGCCGATAAACTCCGAGCCGTTGTCGGTTTGTATGCGCATCGCTTCTGTCTTGACGCCGCAGGCTTTCAGGTGGTTCAAAACGGTCTGGATAAACAGGCAGGCATTGTAGGCGGTTTTCTGGTTGGCATAGCCCAGGAACATGGCGCCGCTGTTGATCTCGCGTGCGGTAAACTGGACGTTGGGCAGCTTGAGGGCCTTCATTTGCGGCCAGTAGTGGACGATGTCCTTGAGGTCCTTGGTATCGACAGAAAGCTGTCCAAAGAGCTTCCAGTGCTGTTTGAGCGTCGAGAGGTCTTTTTTCTTTTTGTGTTTTTTGCGTCTTTTTTTGACCAGTCCGTAGGCCTTCAGGACACGTCCGACGGCGTGATGGGAACAGGGCAGGTGATGTTCGCGTTGGAGGCGTTTGGCTCCCATGAAGGGGTATTGTTTTCGCAGCCGGACGATCTTCTGTTCGAGCGTTGGGGGGATTTTATGGGGGCAGGACAGGGGTATCCGCGGCAGTTCATTGAGTCCGGCCAGCCGTTCCTGCTGATAGCGCACCAGCCATTTCCGCACGGTTTTGGGGGTGGTATCGAAGGCTCTGGCGGCGGGCTTGACGCCGTGCTGTTGAGCAAAGCGTACCATCCTCAATCGACATTCGAACTTGTCAGCGTTGCGTTTCATGCGTACAATCTGATCATAGTAGCCAAACGGTTTTACGTGCATACGAGACCCTTTGTAAAAGTCGTGTTTCTTTGGCGAGCAACACACTTTATACAAGGGTCTTTTTAATTTCAATTTCTCTTTAAAGGCCTATCTGGATACATTTAATCCGCTGGGGGCATGCCCCCAGCCCACACCTGCTTTAACTCCTGATACCGCTGTACAGTCATACACCGTATCCGCTTGAGGGGGATACGATGTTCCCTGCCCATCCCAATTTCAACTCAGATTTCGTTTGACAAACAGACCAATTTGTGGTAATATTCCCTCTTTAAATTATTCAGTGATTGGGAGAATATCGTGATCCAAAAAGGGATTATTTTGGCGGGGGGCAGCGGGACGCGGCTGTATCCGGTGACGCAGGCGGTCAGCAAGCAGCTCTTGCCGGTGTATGACAAGCCGATGGTGTATTATCCGCTGTCGATTTTGATGCTGGCGGGGATTCGTCAGGTGCTGGTGATTTCGACGCCGCAGGATCTGCCGATCTACCGCAATCTTCTGGGCGACGGCAGTCAGTTCGGGATTCAGATCGAGTATGCCGAGCAGCCGCAGCCGGAAGGGCTGGCACAGGCGTTTATTATCGGACGGGAATTTATCAACGGCGGGCCGGTCTGTCTGGTTCTGGGCGACAATATCTTCTACGGGCACGGGATGGTGGCTTCGCTGCGCGCCGCGGCCGAACGCATGGAGGGGGCGACAATCTTCGGGTATTTTGTCCGCGATCCAGAGCGCTATGGGGTGATTGAGTTTGACGCGGCGGGCAATGTCCTGAGCATCGAAGAAAAGCCCAAGGTTCCCAAATCCAATTATGCGGCGGTGGGGCTGTATTTTTATGATAAGCAGATTACCGACATTGCCGCGTCGATAAAGCCGTCGGCGCGGGGGGAGCTGGAAATTACCGAGGTGAACAATGTGTATCGCCGTCAGGGGCAACTGAAGGCCGAGCTGCTGGGGCGGGGCATTGCGTGGCTGGATACGGGGACGCCGGAGTCGATGATTCAGGCGGGGATATTTGTCCAGACCGTTCAGCAGCGGCAAGGGTTGATGATATCGTGTCTGGAAGAGATTGCCTATCGGATGGGCTGGATTGACGCCGAGCAGTTGCAGCGTTTAGCCGAGCCGCTCAAGAAGAATCATTACGGACAATACCTGTTAAGTCTGATCGACGGAAAGACCCGATGAAGCGTATTGAAACCGAACTTGAGGGCGTGTGGATTTTTGAGCCGAAGGTGTTCGGCGATGCACGCGGATTTTTTATGGAGACCTGGAATCGCGCTCGATACGCCGAGGCGGGGCTGGATGTGACCTTGGTGCAGGACAACGTCTCGCGGTCGAGCCGTGGTGTGCTGCGCGGGCTGCACTATCAGCATCCCAACGCGCAGGGCAAGCTGGTGCAGGTGCTGGAAGGCGAGGTAGTGGATGTGGCGGTGGATATTCGCGTCGGGTCGCCGACGTTCGGCCAGTCGGTTACGGTAAACCTTTCCGATCATAATTTTCGTCAGCTTTATGTGCCGCCGGGTTTTGCGCACGGGTTTTGCGTGCTGAGCGAGACGGCGATCTTCGCGTATAAATGCACTGATTTTTATAACGCTGCCGCTGAAGGCGGCGTATTATGGAACGATCCTGATTTGAATATTTCGTGGGCGGTCGAAAACCCGCTGCTTTCGGACAAAGACAAGGCCAACCCGCGGCTGAGCGATATTCCTCAAGACCGGCTGCCGCGTTATGGAGCGGTGCAATGAGTGCCAGGCCGCAGATAGCGTTGTTGGGAGGCCGGGGGATGCTTGGCAGTGATTTTACCGCGGCGGCCAAGACACGCGGTTGGTCGGTGACGACGTTGGATTTGCCGGAGTTTGACATCACGCGGGTCGAGCATCTTGAGCAGGCCGTGCCGCCGGGCGGGTGGGTCGTCAATTGTGCGGCCTATACAAATGTCGAAAAGGCCGAGGCCGAGCCGGAGTTGGCGCATCGGGTCAATGCCGAGGCGGTCGGGCAGTTGGGCGAGATCGCCAAAAAGGCCGATGCGGCGGTCCTGCATATCAGCACGGATTTTGTGTTTGACGGCACGTTGGATAGACCCTATGGCGAGACGGATACGCCCAACCCCGTCAGTGCCTATGGCCTTTCGAAATGGCAAGGCGAGCAGACGCTGGCGGCGTCGGGCTGTCGGCATTGCATCGTACGCGTCGAATGGACGTACGGCCGGCATGGGGTGAATTTTATAACCAAGTTGCTGGAGGCCGCACGGGCGGGAAAGCCGCTTCGGGTTGTCGATGATCAGGTCGGCGCGCCGACGGCCACGACGCAGGTGTCCGAGGCGCTGTGCGATTTGTTGGCGGGCGATGCTGTGGAGGGGACGTTTCATCTGGCGGCCGGCGGCTATGTGAGCCGGTACGGGATGGCGCAGTTTATGTTTGACACGCTCAAGATGGACGTGGAGCTTAGCCCGTGCAAGACCTCCGATTTTGTCACCGCCGCCAAACGCCCGCTGAACAGCCGGTTTGATTGCAGCAAACTCGAATCCTCCTTGGGCCGGTCAATACCGCATTGGAAAGAGATATTAAAAAAATATTTAACCGCGGATTACGCGGATTAAAAAATGATTTTGGGGAAATTACGGGAAAAATATTAAATGCCTCAATGGCAATGGAAGCGGTTGGTGAATACAAAACAAGAACGAAAATAATAATCCGTGAAATCCGCGGTTTTTTTAATCAGGAGACGTTATGAGAAGCCTATTGGTGACCGGCGGGGCGGGGTTTATCGGCAGCAATTTTGTGCGGATGGTGCTGGATGAGCACGCCGATACGAAGGTGGTCAATTATGACAGCCTGACGTATGCGGGCAACCTTGAAAATCTCAAGGGGTATATGGACAACCCGCGACATGTGTTCGTCAAAGGCGACATCTGCGACGCCGCGTTGGTAAAGCAGACAGTCGAGGAACACAACATCGACGCGATTGTTCATTTTGCCGCCGAAAGTCACGTGGATCGGTCGCTGGTTGAGCCGGGGGTGTTTATCGAGACCAACGTCCAAGGCACGCTGACGCTGCTGAAGGTCGCACTGGAAAAACAGATGGAGCGGTTTGTGCAGGTTTCGACCGATGAGGTCTATGGCTCGCTGGGCACAGAGGGATTTTTTACCGAGAGCACGCCGCTGAGTCCCAATTCGCCGTATTCGGCCAGCAAGGCCGCGGCGGATATGCTCGTGCAGGCCTACGGACATAGCTGGGGGCTGCGGTACAACATCACCCGCTGTTCGAACAATTACGGGCAGTACCAGTTTCCGGAAAAAATGATCCCGCTGATGATCAACAATGCCCTCAACGACAAAGAGCTGCCGGTTTATGGCGATGGGCTGTATGTGCGGGACTGGCTGTATGTGTATGACCACTGCACGGCCGTCTGGAAGGTGCTGACCGAGGCACAGCCCGGCACGGTCTATAACATCGGCGGCAACAACGAAAAGACCAATCTGGAGGTGGTGGGGCTGATTCTGGAGCGGCTGGGCAAGCCGGCCTCGCTCATCCGCCACGTCAAAGACCGCCCCGGGCACGACCGCCGCTACGCCATCGATTCGTCCAAGATGATGTCCGAACTGGGCTGGCGACCGTCGGTCACGTTTGAAGAGGGCATCCGCCAGACCATCGACTGGTACTTGTCCAACGGCGATTGGCTCAAACACGTCGTCTCCGGCCAGTATCAGAGCTATTATGAAAAAATGTACGACGGAAGATAAGCGAGCAGCATTCAAATAAAAGATAGAGTAGAGATACAATCGCAGGGCGCAAAAGAAAAGCAGCGGCAAGGAGGAAACCGCTGCTCATTCCCAGGTATAGAACCTGGCATTAGAAGGAGGAGGAGGGTAATGTTCAGTTTTCAAAGTTCATTTACCATTGCAATGTTCTGTCTAACTCACTCTACGTTCTATATCGGCCATTGTTCTCGGTAATTTTACTTAATTTTTAGGTAAATCAACCCATAGGCCGCAAATTTTCAAATATCATCATTCTCTGCACCTAAAGACGCCGCCGGACGCAAAAAAATGTCAAAAAAATGAAAAAAAGCTTGTATTGAGTATTTTATTATGTTTTAATACATCATAACAATCATGTTATTAATGAGGATTAAATGTTGTTTGATATCTCGAAAAAAACACGGTATGCGATTTTGGCGCTGTTGGAGTTAGCGATACGCAGCACCACGGCGCCGGCGAATGCACGTAAGTTAGCTTTAAATAACGGCTTACCGGTTCGATTTTTGGAAGTCATTCTCAATGAACTCAAGCAGGGCGGGTTTGTGCTGTCGGTCCGGGGAAAGTCCGGCGGGTATATTTTGGCTCGCCCGGCGGGTGAGATCGGCGTCGCGGAGGTGTTGAATTTTTTTGAGACGCGGTCGTCGGAGCCATCCGAATTGACGGATTCGGGGTGCTTTGGGATCGATTCGCTGATCCGGCAGGCGAATACGGCTGTGTCTGAAATTTTTGCGGAATGTACTCTTGAAACCCTTGTGCAGCGAGAGATGGAACACCGTAACACAATTGAGACGAATTATGTGATATAAAAACTTTTTGTCACGTATTCCCACTAATCCAATAGGAATATAGTACAATTAAAGAATATCGAGGATGCTATGAATTTTCTTGAAGACATCGACATTGAGCGGTTCAATACGGAAGCGGCAAGGCGGGACGCGGTCGGACTGTTGCCGCTGGTCTTTGAGACGTTTGGGGCATCGGCTGTGACGACCACAAGCTTCGGGGCCGAAGATCAGGTCTTGACAGATATGCTGGCCGGACTGGGAAATCCGCTGGAACTGCTTACGATTGACACCGGTCGGCTGCCGCAGGAGACGTTTGACGTGATGGAACAGACTCGATATTTGTTTTGTCCCTACGGTATGGGTCGGGGCGAGAATCATTTCAAATAGATATAGATAAACACGGTTTGAACCGATATACTACCAAACGAGTGAAGACAGAAACAAGATATTTGATATTCAGTATTGGGCGGTATGGAGTTTAGCTGGACAAAAAAGAAACTGTGTTCCTTAGTTCAGGGGGACGGCGAGACGGTTCGTCAGTGGCAGTCACAGTACGGCCGGTACATCTATACGCTACTGTATTATCAGCTTGATAAGGATGAATCGCAGGCGGCGGCCCAGACGGCTCAAATTTTATCGCATATTCTGCGGGAGATATCTGTATTTGACCCGGAACAGACGGCGATGTACCTGTGGCTCAAGGACAACGCCTTGCGGCAGTTTCAGGCGGAACTGGACCAGTTGGGGATGAAGTCGCAGCGGCCGTGGGCGTGGTCGGAAATTCCGGCACAGGTACTGGATTCGCTCAAACGCATCCGAAGTGAAGTGCTGGTGCCGGAGGTGTCCGGATGCGGGGCGGTAGTGGAGATGGTGCAGGCGGCGCTGGCGGAGCTGTCCGAACAGGATCGTACGCTGGTGTTGCGCCGCTACACGCGGCTGGATACGGTCGAACAAATTGCGACGGAGTTTAATCTGCCCATCGAGAAGGTCAACCAGCAGCTTTATCTGGCCCGTCATGCGTTTCGGCGCGGGCTGTTTTTTATGATTCAGTCGGCCAATCCCGATTTTGTCGAGCCGACGGTGACGGGGGCGCTGGAGTTGTTTGAGGGCAATCTGGAAACCCTGCTGCGTTCTGTGAACGCCTCGGCGACGATGTCGTCGAACAGTGCCGAGTTGATCAAGCGGGCGGTGCTTCAGACAGCGTCTGAAATTGCCCAGAACCCGCCGGCACCGGCGGTGGCGGCGTCCGGCCCCAAGATGCGGCAGACGGTGCTGGCCGTTGCGGTCGTGCTGATAGCGGCGGCACTCTTTCTGGGATGGTTTTATGGTTTGTTGCCGTCGAAACATCCCGAAGCAACGCCGCCTCCCGTTGTGACAGAGCCGGAGCCCGTAGTTCCGGAGCGACAGCGGACGCCTATCGATCAGGAAGAGCTTAAGCGTGTGATGGATATGGGCGTGCGCGGCGATGTGGCCGGGCTGCTGGAGATTCTTAAGACCGGCAGTTTTGTATCACAAATATCGGCGGCGCATTTCCTCGGCCAGTTCGGCGGCGACTCGGCTATTTCGCCGCTTTTGGAGTCGATGGCTTGGTGGTATCCCGATCAACCGCAGGGAAATCCTTTTTCAATTGCGGTCGAGCAAATTCTGGATCGGCTTGTGGCCGTCGAACCGGTTGAGACGTTAATTGCTGAGCCGGTGGTCGAAGAAACGTCGGAACCGGCTCCAGAGGAAATTGAGGACGGGGTCCGGCAACCCCTGCTGGCCGGGCAGGTTGCGGGATTTGACGGCGTTGCGCTGGCCGGAGTTCAGATCAGCCTGCACCGGGATGATGCGGCTCGTGGGCAAACGACGCCGATTTCGGGCTATTCGGCCACGACCGATCCGGAGGGGCGCTATGCTTTCGAGACGCTTCCGGAAGGTCGTTTTATTGTTGTTGTTCGTGACCCGCAGGAGCGAATTGCCGAAATGCGGCGGATGGTGTGGAGAGAAAACGATACTCCAGTTCTACTCGACTTCGCGGGTTCGGCCTTTGTGCTGGGCGTTGTTCTGATCGATGATACGCCGCCGGCGGGGCAAACGCTTCTTCTCTCGGACGCACTCAATACGCCGACGCAGGGTGTATTTACGGCTGGGGTGAAAATTGACGACGAGGGTGAGTTTGTCTTCAACGGCGTTCCGTCTGGGCTGTATGGGCTTTTTGCACAACTTTCGGGCAACCTGTGGACGCTGCTGGGGCAGGTTGTGGTGGATACGGCCGACATTCAGCTGGTATTGGATTTGGCGCGGACAACGCTGATCGTGCAGGCGGAGGGCTTGCCGGAAGGACTTGGTATGCTTGCCGCCTCGCTGCGGTACGGGCCGGACAGTTCCGATGTGCTGGCCGAATGGAAGGGCGTGCGCACCGAGGTCGAAACGAACTTTGAGATCAAGGGGGTTATCGAGGGCAGCTATACGCTTTGTGTCGATTTCAGCAATGGCGTTCGCACGCTGCATGACGTGGTTATTTCCGGGCCGGCGGAGCAGGTATTTGTTATCGACTCTGTTCCCTTTGGCACGGCGGGAATGGAAGGACGATTTTTGAGCGACTGGCCGGAAGGGCTGACGCTGGAGGGCGTCAATCCGCCGATGCGTGTCAGTGTCATGCCGGAGGAGGATGGTTTCTATGCTCTTGGCGGATTGACTGCGGGGATGTATTCGCTGGGCACAACCGTCAACGGGATATTTGTGCCGTATCTGGAAGTCGGCTTGTTTGAAGAACAGCCGATTGCGTTTGATCCGGATCCGGTCCAGATGGCGCAAAGCCGAAGCCCTTTGTACATTTATGTGACGGACGGACAGGGTTTGGGATTGGCTGGCGGGCAGGTCTGGCTGGCTGGCGACGGGGGGTTTTATGTGGCTGAGCCTTTCGGCAGAGGGTATTTTGCGGCGGTTGCGCCCGGTAATTATACGCTGGCTGCCGCTTTTGCGGGTTTTGCCATGGTTGAGCAGCCAATCAGTGTGCCCGTCTCGACCGTGAAGGCTCCGCCCTCCGAGGCGAATACCCGCGTCATTCGGCTGAGTCACTGACCGTTCTGTTATTTTGTGAATTTGCCAGCAGGACGCCGGCGATATGGGGTAAAATATTGCGAAATTCATTGATTTTTTGGGGGATGTTCGCTATCCTGAGCGCTCTAAATGGATGTTTTTTAACGTTTGAGGGATATTATGCGAACGCGAATCAAGTATGCAGCCCAGGCGGGGCTTTTGGCCGCGGTTGTTCTGGCCGGGTGCGTGGAGCGGCGGCTGACCATCGTGACCGAACCGGAGGGGGCGGTCGTCTGGCTCAATGACGAGGAGGTCGGCACGACGCCGGTAACAGTCAATTTCAACTGGTATGGCGATTATCGAGTGCAAATCGCCAAAGACGGCTACGAAACGCTCAACACCCATCGGCTGCTGGAGCGGCCTTTACATGACCGGGCGGGGTTTGATTTTATCGCCGAGGTCCTGTGGCCGGGGCGAATTGTGGATGAATATACATGGGAATTCACGCTTGCCTCCTGGCAGCAGCCCGATGCGGCGATGCTGTTGGAGCAGGCCGAGGCGATGCGTGTCCGGGCTGAGAACGAATTGGGCAAAGTGGCCGTACAATTATTGAAAGACGAAGAAAAGAAGAAATAGAAAATGCACAGAACACTGACATATAAAATTTTGGCTCAGCATCTCGTCGAAGGACAGCTTGAAGCGGGAAAACCCATCGGCATTCGCATTGATCAGACACTGACGCAGGACGCGACAGGGACAACCGCCTTTTTGCTCTTTGAATCGATGGGCGTCGGGCGCGTGCGGACGGATTTGTCGGTCAGCTATGTCGATCACAATATGTCGCAGTTCGGGCCGGAAAATCACAACGATCATCTGTATCTTCAGACGATTGCCGCCCGCAGCGGGGTCTATCACTCGCGGCCCGGTAACGGTATCTGTCATCAGGTGCATCTGGAACGCTTCGGCAAACCCGGCGCGACCTTGCTGGGCAGTGATTCGCACACGCCGACCGGCGGCGGGCTGGGGATGATTGCCATTGGCGCCGGCGGGCTGGACGTGGCGGCGGCGATGGGCGGCGGGGCGTTTTACCTGACCTGCCCGAAGGTGATCGGCGTTGAGTTGACCGGCAAATTCGGTGAGTGGGTGGCCAGTAAAGATGTCATCCTCAAGCTGCTGAGTATATTGACGACCAAGGGCAACGTCGGCTGTGTCGTGGAGTATTTTGGCGCCGGCGTCGAGACGCTTACCGTGCCGCAACGGGCGACCATCACCAATATGGGCGCCGAACTGGGTGTTACGACCAGCATTTTCCCCAGCGATGAGAAGACCAAGTCGTTTCTGGAGGCGCAGGGGCGTGGCGACGCGTATCAGCCATTGCAGGCTGCCATGAACGCCCAATATGACCGCGTGATTAAACTCAATCTTTCCGAACTGGAGCCGATGGCGGCCTGTCCGTCGTCGCCGGACAACATTCAGCCGATTGCCGAGATCAAAGGCCGTCGCATTCATCAAGTGGTTATCGGAAGTTGCACCAATTCGAGCTTTTCGGATTTGATGCTGGCCGCCGAGGTACTCAAAGGCCGCACGGTCGATGCGGGTGTGGAATTTGCCGTCGCACCGGGCAGCCGTCAGGTTTTGCAGATGCTGGCCAAAAACGGGATGCTGGCGGTGTTGATCGCCGCCGGGGCGCGGATTCTGGAAAGCGGGTGCGGGCCGTGCATCGGGCAGGGCTTTTCGCCCGCCGACGGGGTCGTTACGCTGCGGACATTTAACCGCAACTTTGCCGGACGCACGGGCACCAAGGGCGATCAGTGCTATCTGGTCAGCCCGGAGACTGCGATTGCCTCGGCGATCATGGGCGAGATAACCGATCCGCGAACCCTCAAGCAGATGCTCGGCCTAAGCTGTCCGGTCGTCAAACTGCCGAAAGAATTTCTCATTGACGATTCGATGATCGATAAACCGTTGCCGCGGGATGAATCGGGCAAGGTGACGGTGGTGCGCGGGCCGACGATTGTCGTGCCGGAGTCACCCAAGCCGCTGCCGGCGGAGCTGGATGGCCGGGTCTTGCTGAAGTGCGGCGACAAGATCACGACCGACCACATTATGCCCGCCGGGTCGTTTTTGAAGTATCGCTCCAACGTGCCGGTGTATTCGAAGTATGTCTTCAACTGTTTCAATGAAGAGGGACAGCCGACGTTTGCCGAGCGGGCGCTTGCGCACAAGCAGCAGGGCGTCGGCGGCATCGTTGTCGGCGGCGAGAGCTACGGCCAAGGCTCCAGCCGTGAGCACGCTGCGCTGTGTCCGATGTATCTGGGCGTACGGGCGGTGCTGGCCAAAAGTATCGAGCGCATCCACAAGGCCAATCTGATTAACTTTGCGATTGTGCCGGTTGAGTTTGATAATCCGGACGATTATGACCGTGTGCATGCGGGCGACGCGCTGCGGATACCAGAGCTGCTCGAATCGATCAGGCTACTCGATACGGTCAGGATAATCAATGACGCCGGCGGTTATGAATTTAATGGCCGACTGACGCTTTCGACGCGCGATCGGGCTATCCTGCTGGCCGGTGGATTGCTGAACCTGGCGAAAAAGGCCGGTAAATAATTGTGGACACCGGTTGTCCTTGCAGGGCGTTTGGTTGGTTGGGTGACCAATACCCAGGGCGTTGCCCTGGGCTAAGTTATGTTAGCCCTGCGGGCTGTTTTTTGTTTTGCTTTTTGCCTGTTTTTTATGCGTGAAAATGTAACAAAAATTGTAACCGTCTTTGGTTCAGGCAACGTCAACGAAGGCGATGCTGTATTTGATATGGCGTTGACATTGGGGCGGCGTCTCGCCAAGGCGGGTTTTACGCTGGCCAACGGCGGCTATGGCGGGACGATGATGGCCGCGGCCAAAGGGGCCTGTCAGGCGGGCGGAGAGGTCATCGGGGTCACCTGCCGGGCGTTCAAACGTGGGCGAGCGAATGCGTATGTGACGGATGAGCGGCCGACCGAGACGCTCAGTGAGCGGCTGGCGATGCTGATTGCCTTGGGCGATGCGTATATCGTCCTGCCGGGCGGGACGGGGACGCTGCTGGAACTGGCGGAGGTATGGGAACACAAAAACAAGGGATTTGCCGATAAGCCGATTCTGCTGCTCGGTGATTTCTGGACGCCGCTGGTGGAGATGATGAATGCTCAGGATATGCGATGTCGGGCGTGTGTGCAAATTGTTAACGACGCCGTTCAAGCTGTCGGCGTCCTGAACGAGTTATTCAAATGAGAAATCTGTTTGCGTTTATCGTGATCCTGTCTTGTGTCGGTTTGGCCATTGCGGCTGCGCCAAGCGGCGCACGGCTGATGCCGGAAGGCTATCTGGTCGCGGGCGTCAAAGGCCGTGTTGCCAAGGATTCTGACAAGGCGGAGTGGGCGTTTTTTCCTGCTGTGGAAATCACGGACGGCAAGGGGGTGCTCGCTGTCGAAAAGGCGGTAACGCTGTTGCCCTGCTCGACGCTGGAACAAGTCGCGCAGCTTGCCGGCGATGAGCAAACGGTCAACGTGCGTTTGTGGGCGATGGTGACCGACTACCGCGGGCAAAATTATCTTTATGCCCTGTATTTTCTTCCGGTTCGCTCAGAGCCTGACGTAGCGCCGGTCGAGGTGAACAAGCCCGACGAGTCTGCGGCGACGGTGCCTGCAACTGAGAAAGAATCCGTCCTGCCCGATGAGATTCTTCAGATGATGCAGCGTAACCGGATCCCCGACCTCACACGGCTGGATGAGATCGCTGCCGTCAGCGATGACCGCAACCTGATTCATCGCACCGGCCGGATACAGAGCGTCGAAGAAGATGCTTTTGTCTTTACTCAGGACGGCTTCGGCCAGAATGTCGGGCAGGCATCGTATCGCCTTTTGCCGAGCACGGCCCTGGAACTCATCCGACGCGACATGCAGCGCACGTCCGGCCGTGTTCGCTATGTCGTCTCCGGCGTGATGACCGAGTTTGAGGGGCAGGCGTACCTGCTTATCCGCCGGGCGGTGCGAACCTACACGCACGGCAATTTCACCCAATGATAGAGTTATTGGCTTATGTGTTTAACCATGAAGAGCATGAAGGACATGAAGATTTTTTCAGGAAAGAGTTCTAACGTTATTCTTTATTGATATTTTTTCTCTCTTCATTTTCTTCCTGTGCTTCATGGTAAAATTGAAGTTTCGTTTTGACAATAGGCAGGGAGTTTTCAGTGGGCAGTTTTGATGAGATTTTAATGGTTGCCTCCGAGCCGGGGTTTGAGGCGAAGATGCAGCGGCTTCTGCGCGAGCATTTGATGAGCGCGTTTCTCAAGGCCAAGTCCGATCTGGCGGCGACGGTTCGGCAGATTGTCGCCGATGTGGCGCAGCGGGGCGATGCGGCCGTTGTCGAGTACACCGAGCGATTTGACAAGATTAAGCTCTCGCCGTCGGCGTTTCGTATCTCTGCCGCCGCGCTCGAAGCGGCGCACCAACAGCTTGACGCGGAACTGCTGGCGACGCTGCGCAAGGCGATTGCCAACATCCGCCGGTATCAATCCGAGATTTTCGTCGGCGACAAAAACACGCATCCGGGCATTCGTTATACGCCGCTCAGGCGTGTGGGGCTGTGCATTCCGGGCGCCAGTGCCCCTTTGCCCAGCACGGTCATGATGACGGCTGTGCCTGCACAGGTAGCGGGCGTTAAAGAGATTGTTGTTGTTTCGCCTCCGCGATGGCAGGGCGGCATTCATCCTGTTATTCTCGGGCTTTGTTATGAATTGGGCATCACCGAGGTGTACCGTCTCGGCGGTGCCCAGGCGGTGGCGGCTTTGGCGTGGGGGACGGAAACGATTGCCAAGGTTGACAAGATCGTCGGGCCGGGTCACGATGTCGTCCAGTTGGCAAAAAAAGAAGTCTTCGGTCTGGTCGATATGGATTCGTTTGCCGGGCCGAGCGACGTTCTGATTGTTGCCAATGAGCAGGCCAATCCCGCCTGGGTGGCCGCGGATATGCTCAGCCAGGCCGAACACGACCCCGGCGCCGGTGTGGTGGTGACTGATTCGGAGGCCTTCGCCCGCGCTGTCCTGGCCGAGCTGGAAATTCAGACGCCGCAGCTTGATCGTGCTGACGCGACGGCCCGCTGCCTCAAGGCCTACAGCGGTATCGTGGTCTGTGCGACGATGGAGGCGGTCATTGATTTTGCCAATGATTTTGCGGCGGAACATTTGCAGGTGCAGTGTGGTTCGGACAGTAAACAGATGGCGGCCCGCCTGACCAATGCCGGGGCGATCTTCATCGGTCCGTTTACGCCGGTTGCGGTCGGCGACTATTGGGCCGGTCCGAGCCATACGCTGCCGACGCGTCAGACGAGCAAATTCTTCAGCGCTGTCACGAGCAACGACTTTGTAAAATCCAGCAGCATTATTGAATATTCCCGGTCGCAGCTTGCCGCCTCCGCCGACGATATTGTCCGCCTGGCCCTGACCGAAGGTCTTGATGCCCATGCCAAAAGCGTTCAGAGACGCATCGACTAATTATTTCAGGGGACTTGTTATGCACCGTTATTTGTGTTGTATGATCGGCGTCGTTCTGTTCGTTTCGGGTTTTTCATCTGCGGCGTGGCACCCGGTTGAAGATCGGATTATGACGCGATGGGCAGAGGAAGTCACCGTGCACAATGTGCTTCCGGAGTACCCGCGTCCGGCGATGGTACGCTTGGCATGGCTCAATCTGAACGGCCTGTGGGAGTATGCGATTGTACATAAAGATGCGGTCAAGCTCGACTTCTGGGAGGGCGCGATCCTGGTGCCGTTTCCGGCCGAGTCGGCGCTGTCCGGCGTGGGCAAACCGGTGGGGGCGCAAAAGGCACTCTGGTATAAGCGGCAATTATCAGTGCCTGATGCCTGGCGGAGTCAGCGTCTCCTGCTGCATTTCGGGGCGGTGGACTGGGAGTGTACGGTCTGGGTCAATGGTCAGGTTGTCGGTTCCCATAAAGGAGGCTACAATCCGTTTACGTTTGATATTACCGAAGCCTTAAACCCGGGCGCCGTTCAGGACCTCGTTGTTCGCGTCTGGGATCCTTCCGACGAAAACAACAGTCCGATTCCCCGCGGCAAACAGGTGACCCGGCCCGAAGGGATCTGGTATACGCCGGTGACCGGCATCTGGCAGACGGTCTGGCTGGAACCGGTCCCGAAAGCCTGTATCCAATCCCTCAAGGTCACCCCGGACCTGGACCGCGGACAGGTAACCATAGAAGTCGGCATTGAAGGCGCCAATCCGCAGACACACATGGCGGATAAATATTTCCTCTGGATCTCAGCCTCGGACGGCAAGACCACCGTCGCCTCCGCAATGGGACACCTGTTCAAGCCCCTAACCCTGACACTTGATACCGTGAAAGAATGGTCCCCCGACAGCCCGTTCCTGTATGATTTAACGGTCCGGCTGACGCAGGAAGGCTCAACCGTCGACTCGGTCAGCAGCTATTTCGGAATGCGTAAAATCGAGGTTAAAAAAGATGAACAGGGGATCAATCGTCTGTTCCTGAACAATAAGCCGATCTTTCAGTTTGGTCTTTTGGATCAGGGATGGTGGCCCGACGGCCTGTATACCGCCCCGACCGACGAAGCGCTCCGTTATGACGTGGAGATGACCAAAGCCTGGGGCTTTAACATGCTGCGAAAGCACGTCAAGGTCGAACCGCAACGGCTGTACTATTGGTGCGACAAACTGGGTGTACTCGTCTGGCAGGACATGCCCAGCGCCGGCTTCGACCGCCTGCCCTATTCCGCCGATCAGCTTAAACAATTCGACGCCCAGTGGGAAGCCGAATGGAAAGCCATCATCGATGCGCTGTATCACCACCCCTCCATCGTCATGTGGGTGCCCTTCAACGAAGGCTGGGGCCAGTACGACACTGAGCGGATCAGCGAATGGACAAAGGGCTATGATCCGAGCCGGCTGGTTAATAATGCGTCCGGGTGGACGGACAAGGGGGTCGGCGATGTACATGACATTCACAGTTATCCCAACCCGGCAATGCCCGGACTGGAGGAGAATCGAGCCGTCGTACTGGGAGAATACGGCGGACTGGGATTGCCGATACGCGGCCATTTGTGGGAGGACGGCGGAAACTGGGGCTATCAGACATATCAGGATATGGGCGAGTATGAGCAGCGTTATATCCGTATGACACAGGATCTGTTCGGCCTGATGGACAAAGGGCTGGCGGCCGCGGTGTACACGCAGACGACCGATGTTGAGGTCGAGGTCAATGGGCTGATGACCTATGATCGAAAGGTCATCAAGCTGGACCCGAAACGGTTTGCTTCGGTTAACCAGGGATTTTCGCCGCCGATGTTTGCCGATGAGATGGACATCTTTGCGAATTCCATGCAGGTTGTCCTGTCGGCACGGAAAGATCCGCAGATTCGCTATACGCTGGATGGTTCGGATCCGACGAATTCGTCACCGTTGTATACACAGCCGTTTTTGATTGACCGGACCACCACCGTGAAGGCTCGCTGTTTCTGGCCGGACGGGAAGGCCTCATTGACCGTCAGCCGGGAATTCCGGAAGGTTCCGCTGGTCAAGGCCGTCAAGCCTGAGATTCAGGGTGAAGGGCTGAAATATGCCGGGTATGAGGGCCAATGGAACGTACTGCCTGACTTTTCATCGCTGACTGCGGTACAAACCGGCGTCGCCAGAGGGCTGGATCTGTCGGTTATGCCTCGGCAGGAGAATTTCGGGCTGGTCTTCAGCGGCTATGTCAATGTCCCGCAGTCGGGTGTCTATCAGTTTTGGCTGAATTCCGATGACGGTTCACAGCTGTTTTTGGCCGGCAGGGAACTGATTAACAATGACGGGGTGCACGGGATGATCGAAGTGTCCGGTGCGATGGTGCTGGAGGCCGGGTGGCACCCGATTGAAATCCGGTATTTTCAGGGCGTCGGGGGGCTTGGCCTGGAACTGTACTGGAAAGGGCCGGACTTCGGGCGGACTCGGCTGCGTGGACGTTCGCTGGGCTACTAAGCCGATAAGCGATGGTATATAGGTGGCAAAAGGTTGATGGCCTTCGGGACATCGGCCTTTTTTGCACATACAATCGCTCCGGCAGAGGGCAGACTTGTCTGGTGCTGCGGCCGAGGGGTCTTAACGATCCCGTGTGAAATAGAGCGGCGCCACTGAAAGCCGTTTGGCGATTGACTCATCCCGCCGGCTGCACGGTGAGGAGCTGCCAGGCGCCGAGCAGGCAGACGACGATGAAGATGGCGCGGACGACGTGGCGGTGCATCAGGTGCATGAGGTGGCCGCCGAGGAAGCCGCCGAGCAGGGCGGCGGGGACGATCCAGGCGGCCAGCTTGAGTGCATCGGCAATCGCGATGTCGTGCTGCGGCAGGGTGGCGGTCTTGGCGATTGCGCCCAGCCAGGCGATGCTTACGATGACCGCGGCGGAGTTGCTCATTGCGCGTTTGAGCGGCATACGCAGAAAGAACTGCTGCATCGGCGTGGCCACCGAGCCGGCGCCGATACCCAACAAGCCGGCCGCGGTGCCGGTCAGCATTCCGATAGAGGCCGCGATGGATTTGAGCATCGTGGTTTGGTAGAGGGTCGGGTCGCTGCCATCGACGGTCGGCATCTGCGGGCGAAAGAGCCGCCAGAAATTATAGACCGCCACATACGCCAGAAACGCCCCGAACAGACGGGCCAGCAGGTAGCTGTTGCGTCCTGCAAACAGTGAAATGTTGCTCAGGCTCACACCCAGCAGGACGCCGATGACCGCTGCCGGGATCATTCGCCACAGTACCGCCGGAACGAACGCTTTGGCCTTGCGATGCCCCATCAGCGAGGCCATCGCCACAAAAAAGTTGCAGATCATCGCCGCTGATTGGTACAGATGCTGATTTTCACCATAATACGCAACCATCGCGGGAATCATCACCAGCGAGCCGCCGATACCGAGCATCCCCCCGAACACCCCCATTACCAACCCGATGCCGATCAGAATTGCCGCGTCCACTACGCTGTGCCCGTCCCGAAGAGTTCTGCGAATTTTTCCGCGATGCTTGGAGCAGCGCACAGCGTCTGGCCGATCAGGACGCCGCCGACGCCGATGCGTATCAGCTTTTCGACATCCTGCCTTGTCCGAATGCCGCTTTCGGCGATGAGTTCATGGCGATACTCGACCAGCTCGGCCAGCCGTCCGGTGGTGTTGATGTCCACGTGCATCGTCCGCAGGTCACGGTTGTTGATGCCCAGCACGCTGTAATGCTTTTGCGGGAAGCCGACGAGGCTGCGTACCTGCAGGAGCGCGTCGGCGTCGTGGACTTCGATCAGGGTCGTCAGCGTCAGGTCGTTGGCCAGAATGAGCATATCCATCAAGTCCGACGGCGGCAGCGCTTCGGCAATCAAGAGGATCGCATCCGCCCCGGCCGCCCGTGCCTCATAGACCTGATAGGGATCGACGATAAAATCCTTTCGCAAAACCGGCAGCCGTACCGCTTCTTTGACGGCGGTCAGATACTCCAGCCGCCCCTGAAAATAGGGTTCGTCGGTCAGTACGCTGATCGCGTCCGCCCCGCAGGCCTCATACGTCCGCGCAATCTCGACCGGGTCGAAATCCAGCCGGATCAGACCCGCCGACGGCGAGGCCTTTTTGACCTCGGCAATGACATTCAGCCCACGCGGATTTTTTTTTGTTACGGCCTGATAGAAGTTGCGGCACTTGGGCATACGCATCGCCAGTTCGCGAAACATCTCCAGCGGCCGCTCGGCCTTGCGCCGTTCGAGATCCTGCCGCGTATCGGCCAATATCTTGTCAAGAATAGTTGCCATAAAAAAACTGACCTCTGCCTTCTATATTTTCGGGCGATTACCCATCGGTCTGCTGCGCAGAGCCGATACCACCCAAACTACGCCCGATGCCACCCAAATTACTTCGAGAGCTGTACAAAGGCCATCCGCAACTGTTCCAGCGTCGCCTTGAGCATGGCCGCCTCTTCCTGTTCGAGATTGCCCTTGCATTTGGCCTCCAGCACGGCCAGCATATCGATATTGTACTTGGCCATCTCCCAGTCCGGTTCGATGTCCTTGTCTTTGGTCTCTTCGGTGCGGATCAGCCCCAGTGCATAAAACGCCTGCGTCGCCAGCATACTGATCAAACCCGCCAGGTCCGCTTCCGGCAGTTGGGGCCGCTCTTGGGCCTTGTCGTGGGCGACTTCTTCCTGCAGCTTTTCCTTTTCCTTCTGCGCCTGCGTCTTCCAGTCTTCGTCAATAATCAGTTTTTTTTCGTTCGATTCATCGGCCATGATGACATCCTTTCCCGTTCGTCGTTCACACTTCAGGGTGCATTAAACAGCTTCGGCCAAAGGCCGATTCCACATTTTTGATTTTTTCATTATGATTTTTTATTTTTGTTTGTAGCTTCTATCCAGGTCGCGTTTCTGCTGCTGTTCGGTCAGTTTCTGCCGTTTGTCGAACTGCCGCTTGCCGTGGGCCAGACCCAGTTCGATTTTGGCCAGCCCGCGGGCGTTGAAATAGACGCTCAGCGGAATCAGTGTATAGCCCCGCTGTTCGAGTTTGATTCGGATTTTCTTGATCTGTGCCCGGTGCAGCAGGAGCTTTCGCTTTCGCAGCGGCTCGTGGTTGACATAGCCGCCCTGGGCGTAGGGGGCGATTTTGCAGCCCATCAGCCAGCACTCGTCGTCCAAAATTCGCGCAAACGCCCCCTCCAGGTCGCACTGCTTGTCCCGCAGGCTCTTGACCTCGGTGCCGACCAGCAACATCCCGGCCTCGACCTTCTCGACGATCTCATAGTCGTGCCAGGCCTTCTTGTTTTTGGCAATCTGCCCGGTCGCAATCTTTTTTTTGGGTTCAGCCATGAGCGGCCATCATATCACAACGGCCGCGGTTTGCAACCCCACAGACAAGAATGTGGTGGTTGCGTTAAGAGCCGATTTTGCTATACTGAGTGCGATGCAGCCCATCGAATTACTTGCCCCGGCCAAAGATTTTGCCGCCGCTGAAGCCGCCGTGTTGTGCGGAGCGGACGCGGTCTATATCGGCGCCCCGCATTTCAGCGCCCGTCAGGCCGCGGGCAACAGCCTTGAGGACATCGCAAAGGTCATTGCCATGGCTCGCCCGTTCCGCGTTAAGGTGTATGTGGCTATGAATACGCTGCTTTTTGATGAGGAATTGCCGAAGGCCGAGGCCATCATCGGCGACCTGCACAGGCTCGGGATCGACGGCCTGATTATTCAGGATGTCGGGCTGCTTGAACTTGACCTGCCGCCGATCCCGCTGATCGCCAGCACCCAGATGCACAACAACACGCCGGCCAAGGTACAATTTCTTGAACAGGTCGGCTTTTCTCGGGTGATTCTGGCGCGGGAGCTGACGCTTGAACAGATTATCGAGATTCGCCGTCACACGACGATCGAACTGGAGTGTTTTGTTCACGGGGCGTTGTGTGTCAGTCAGAGCGGGCGATGCGCGATGAGCTATGCGATAGGGGGGCGCAGCGGCAACCGCGGCCAGTGTGCTCAGCCGTGCCGTCGGCAGTACACCCTCAAATCCCTCGATGGGGCCGTGATTGCCAAAGACCGTTTTCTGCTGTCTCTGAAAGACCTCAATCTTTCCGGCCGTCTCGAAATGCTGCTGGATGCGGGCATTACCTCATTCAAGATCGAAGGCCGTCTTAAAGACGCTCCCTATGTTGCCAATACCGTCGGTTTCTACCGCCAAACGCTGGACCCCCTGCTCAGCATAAAGAATCTCAATAAATCATCCTCCGGCACGGTGACGCTGCACTTTACTCCCGATCCGCATAAAACCTTTGCCCGCGGCTTTACCGAGTATGGCCTGGTCGGCAAAGACGACTCCATGGGGTCGATTGACACCCCCAAATCTCTGGGCGAAGTGGTCGGCCGCGTCCGCCAAGTCGATGGCCAATCCTTCGTCCTTGATGGCGACATTGAGCTTCATAACGCCGACGGGCTTTGCTTCTTTGATGTTCGTCGTACGCTCTGCGGCACCCTTGTCAACCGCGTCGAGGGCCGCCGCATCTTTTGCCAAAGCCTCAGCGGCATTCGCAAAGGGACGACGATCTATCGCAACTATGACCGCCAGTTCCACAAATTACTCCAGTCCCGCCCGGCCAAACGTACCCTTGGCGTGGCGATTACCCTGTCCGACACTCCCGACGGGTTCGCACTGCTCGGAACCGATGAGGACGGTCTGACCGCCTCCTCTGATCTGTCTGTTGACAAGCAGCTTGCCCAACAACCTGATGCCGCCATCCAGCGTGTTGTCGAACAGATCAATAAACTCGGCAACACCATGTTTTCCTGTACCTCTGTGAGTATCCAGACCCAAACGGTCTATTTTCTGCCGGTGTCGATCATTAACGCCCTCAAACGCGGCCTGATCGAACGGCTTACCGCCATCCGCAATGCGGCCCGGCCTCTATCGAATACGTGCATCGTGCGAAACGATGTTCCTTATCCGGATAAAAAACTGACTTGGCATGACAATGTCTTGAACCGGAAAGCGGCTGACTTCTATAAACAGCACGGCGTCGAATCCATTCAGCCGACCGCCGAATCCGGCCTGGATCTGCACGGCCAGACCGTCATGACGACAAAATACTGCTTGCGGCGTCAACTGGGCTTGTGCGAACCACACGCCGCTCCGCTCGTACTCGAAGACGAAGACCGCCGGCAATTTAGCGTCCGCTTTCTCTGCGGTTCCTGCGGGATGACGGTGGACTGGATGCAATAAACTAATTATGTACCACAGGCATTTTGTGCGAGAAATTTGTGTCGTACGGCCATCTTGGCTGTGATCACGGGCTAAAAGCCCATGCTATGTTAATTTAAATACCGGAGTGAGTATGTTTCGATTTTTTGTTCACGGCAATCCTGCTTCTGACGTGGCCAAAGGGTTGGCCAAGGGAAGTTTATTCGTCGGGCTGCTGCTGATCGGGTTTGGCCTCTTGGTCTTTATTTTGCGGGATTTGTTCGCATTTGTGGCGGCGGCGGTTTTCTTTCTGGCCGGGTTTACCGCCATTGGATATGCAATTCGGCTTTATTTGCTTCAGCATAAAATAAAAAAATCAGACACAGAGTATCGCAAAAACGTCGAAATTCACTATGATGACCGCCTGTATTAACACCAAAGCCGCTGATGACACGGGTTTCAAAAATAAACCCGGCCCTCAGCGGCTTTGGCGTTTCAGCGTCTATGTGAACGCTTATTTGTATTAGATGTAATCGTTGAGCAGATTTTCCAGCAGTTCCTGCCGACCGCTCTGGAGTTTGGGTTCGCCGTTTTTGAGGATGTATTGTTCCATCTGCGCAAAGTCGGCTTTGCCCGATTCAATCTTGCTGCCGAAGGGGGTATTCCAGCCGGCGTAGCGTTTCTTGATTGCCTTTTCAAATGTCTTGTCCTTGAGCATTTTGGCGGCGTTTTTGAGGCCGCGGGCGAAAGCGTCCATCGCCCCGATATGGGCGTAGAACAGATCTTCCGGATCAATGGACTGCCGCCGGACGTGCGCGTCGAAGTTCAGGCCGCCGGTGGTGAAGCCGCCGCCCTGGAGGATAATATACATCGCCAGCGTCGTGTCGTAAATGTCCGTCGGGAACTGGTCGGTGTCCCAGCCGAGGAACAGATCGCCGCGATTGGCGTCCACCGAACCGAGGATGCCGTTATCGACGCAGTATTGCAGCTCGTGCTGGAAAGTGTGGCCGGCCAGCGTGGCGTGGTTGGCCTCGATGTTCAGTTTGAAATCCTTAAGCAGGTTGTACTTCTGCAAAAACGCATAGCAGTTGCCTGCGTCGGAGTCGTACTGGTGCTTGGTCGGCTCTTTGGGTTTCGGCTCGATGTAGAACTGCCCCTTGAAGCGAATCTGCTTTTTATAATCAACCGCCATGTGCAGCAGCGCCGCCAGATGATCCAGCTCACGCTTCATATCGGTGTTCAGGAGTGTTTCGTAGCCTTCGCGGCCGCCCCAGAACACATAACCCTGTCCGCCCAGTTCTTTGGTGATTTCCATCGCCTTTTTGATTTGGGACGCGGCGTAGGCAAACACATGCGGCGAGGGGTTCGTTCCGGCCCCGGCCATAAACCGCCGATGACTGAAGGCGTTGGTTGTGCCCCAGAGCAACTCGACGCCGGTGTCTTTCTGAAGTTTTTTGGCCAACGCGACAATCGTATCCAGCCGTTTGTTCGTCTCGGCCAGCGTATCGGCTTCCGGGGCGATATCGCGGTCGTGGAAGCACCAGAAGTTCACGCCGAGTTTGGTGAAAAACTCAAACGCCGCGTGCATCGTGTCTTCGGCAATCTGCATCGGCTCGCCGGAGCTGTTGTAGTTACGGATGATGGTGCCGGGGCCGAATTGATCGCCGCCCAGCCCTTTGAAGGTATGCCAATAGCAGACGGCAAACCGCAGGTGTTCGGCCATGGTCTTACCCATGACTTTCTGCCTGGGGTTGTAATGCTTGAACGCCAGCGGATTGCTGGTGTCCGGACCTTCGTATTTGATTTTTTTGATGTTTGGAAAAAACGTTTTCATTCTGGACTCCTATGAAAGATGTTGGTTCAGCCGTTGGCACCATAGCGCAAAGGCTTCTTGATAACGCGATTTATTTGTTTCGACCGGGTCGATTGTGCGGGTACAGGAAAGGCCTGCGAAGGCGTCGCGCGGGTTGCGATAGATGCCGGCGCCGATGCCGGCGCCGCGTGCGGCGCCCGCCGAGCCGTCGGTATTGTACAATTCCACCTGCGCGCCGGTGACGGTCGCGAAGGCCTCACGGAACAGGGGGCTTAAAAACATATTGGCGTCGCCGGCACGAACGGTCTTCACTTGAACGCCCATGTTCCGCATAATCTCAAGTCCGTACCCCAAGGCAAAGACGATGCCTTCCTGTCCGGCACGCAGCAGGTGGGCCTGCGTGTGTTTGTTGAGCTGTAAGCCGCAGATCGCTGCGCCGATGTCGCGGTTGGCCAATGTGCGTTCGGCGCCATTGCCGAAGGGCAGAATACTCAGCCCGTCGCTGCCGACAGGAACGCCGGCGGCCATCTCATTCATCTGCGGGTAATCCAGTCCGGCGGTGACGTTGTGTTTGAGCCAACTGTTGAGGATGCCCGTGCCATTGATACACAGCAGCACGCCCAGACGGGGATCGCCGGGGGCGTAGTTGACATGGGCAAAGCTGTTGACGCGCGACTGGGCGTCGTAGGCAGGCTGGTCGCCGATGCCATAGACCACGCCGGAGGTTCCGGCGGTGGCGGCGATTTCACCGGGATTGAGGACGTTCAGCGACAGGGCGTTATTCGGCTGGTCGCCGGCGCGATAGGCCACGACCGTTCCGGCCTTGAGTCCCAATTCAGCGGCGGCGCGAGCGGAAAGTGCGCCCTGCGGGGCAAATGTCGCCACAATAGCGGGCAGCAACCGGGGGTCGATGTTGTAATGGTTCAGGACCATCTCGGCGGGCTGCTGCTTCTTGAAATCCCACAGGATGCCCTCGGAGAGGCCGGAGATCGTTGTGCAGATGGTATCGGTCAGCTTCATCGCAATGTAATCGCCGGGCAGCATGGCCTTATGGATCCGGGCATAGACCTTCGGCTCGTTGTCCTGTACCCATTTGAGCTTGGAGGCGGTGAAATTGCCCGGGGAGTTGAGCAAATGCTCCAGGCACTGCTGTGTTCCGATGGATTCAAACGCCTGTTGGCCGATGCTGACGGCCCGGCTGTCGCACCAAATGATGGACGGGCGCAAGACCTGCTGTTGCGCATCGACCAGCACCAAACCGTGCATCTGGTAGGAAATCCCGATGGCCTTGACGTCGGCGGGGTCAATCCCCGCACGGCTCAGCACACCGGCGGTGGCGGACTTGAGGTTGTCCCACCACAACTCCGGATGCTGCTCGGCCCAGCCGCTTTTCTCGGCCAGAATCGGCATTTCCTTTTCCGGCGATGTAAACGCCGCTATAATCCTCCCGGTCTCGGCATCCAGCAACGAGGCCTTGATCGAAGATGTCCCGCAGTCATATCCCAATAAATACATTGTAACCTCCTGAATTTAACCACCACATTTAACATTCCATATAAACAATTTTCAACCAAAAAAACGGGCAATTACAACATTTTATCGCTTTTTTTCCTTTCGATGTCGCTTCGATGTCGCTTGGGGCCTTGTCGTTGCGGCAATTTCTCTTGCATTTGTGTCGAGATCCGGGATAATCCGGCAATCTTTTATGAATAAGACGATTGCTCGATATCTGGTTTTGAATCTGGGGTTGTTTGCCCTGATGTTGCTCATTATTCTGAGCATTGCCGGCGCTTTTCTGGGGGCCGACAAAGCCTCGATGTTTTTCAATTCCCCGCCGCTGGCGGTTTTCTGGATTTTTCTGACGGGGTTGTTTTGCACGGCGTTTTTCTTTTGGAAATCGCTGTATCGACGGGTTAATTTGCTGCTTTGTCATGCAGGCTGTGTGGCCGTTCTGGTTGGCGGCCTGTGGGGGTCTGCGGCCGCCCATCGCCTGCGAGCATCGGCAGGAATTTCCGAAAAACTCACAAAAGGGACAATCATACTTCGTCAGGGGCAAACCGGCAATCAGGTGATGTTGGCCGATCAGACCGGCACGTTTGCCCTTCCCTTCGAGGTGCATCTGGAAAAAACACAGGTGACGTTTTACGATGAGGGTATCATTGCCGTCTATGATGCCGGCGGTCGATTTCTCGGCACAATTCCCGCAGAAGTCGGCGATGTGTATGAGTTGCCCGTTGAGCCGCCGGCACGTGTTCGGGTAGCGAAGCAATTTGAAAATCTTCGGCTTCAACTGCACCCGGAAGGCGGCGTTCAGCCTGTTGAAGGCGAACCCGACCAATCCAACCCCGGCTACGAAGTCCTTATCCAGACCGCTGAGGGACAGCAACACGCGCTGTATGTCTTTGAACAATTTGAGCCGCATTTTCTTCCGAATGTCCCTTTTCTTGCGCGGTTCATCAAGCCGCGGAATCCCAGAGAATACACCAGTCATCTGGTTCTCAAAAAAGACGGGCGCGTACTGACGGAAAAAACCATTCGCGTCAATGATCCGCTGTATTACGGCGGCTATCATTTTTATCAAAGCGACTTCGGCCAGGATCAATTCGGTCCGTATAGCAGCATCATGATCGTTTCTGACAGCGGCGTCCGGACGGTGTTTGCCGGTTATGCCCTGATCACGCTGGGTCTGTTCGGGCAGTTCTGGGTCAAGCCGCTGCTGCACCGCCGGGCGCAAAGGGGGGCGGATGCACATTAAGTGGGACATTCAGGGCCTGTTCATTTATCTGGCAATGATCGGCTACCTGTCGGCTTTTGTCGGCGTACTGGTCAACCGAAAGGTCGCTGCCGGACGACTGTGCTTTGGGTTTGCCTTTGCGGCCGCGTTGACGGCGTACATTGTCCGCTGGGTCATCTCTACGCACCTGCCGATGCAGAATCTCTTTGAGGTTTTTTTGCTGATGATGGTGATGGTCGGGCCGATTTCATGGCTGACGCGGAACATGCAACAAGACGACTCGTGGGTGATGGCCGCCGGGGATGCGATTATCGGCATTTTGGTTTGTTTTCCGGCGGGGTTTGTGTTCTCCGCCGCTCCGCGGCCACTGCCGCCGCCACTGCAATCGGTTCTGTTCGGCCCGCATGTGGCCTCGTATATGACTGCCTATCTGCTGATGGCACGGGCGTGCATCCCCGCTGTTGCGGCACTGGCGGGGCGGTACAACGACCAGCGGCTCATCGACGCCGAGCGGCACAGCTATGGGATGGCCGCGGCGGGTTTTCCGCTGCTGTCGCTGGGGCTTATTCTGGGCAGCGTGTGGGGCAAACTGGCCTGGGGCGACTGGTGGGCGTGGGATCCGAAGGAATTGTGGTCGCTGGCCTGCTGGCTGATGTATATGTTCTACTTCCATTGGCGTATCGTCCACCCGAAGGAGTACATCCGCACCCGTCTATGGCTGGTGCTGGTCGGGATGGCATTTATCGTTATTACGCTGCTTTGGGTCAATCTGTCCAATCTGTTTGCCGGACGGCACAGCTACGCGACATAAATCGGGTCGATGTCGGGCTGAATCTGTATAGCCGGGCGAATGGGGGGCATCAGCCGCCATCGGTCGAACAGCCGTTCGAAGGCGGCCGGGGTGGGCGCTCGCAGGATAATCTGCATCCGATGATGCCGCTGAATCCGTTCGATGGGCGGGGGGATCGGGCCGGTGCGTTTGATATCAAGCCCCTCGGCCTCAATAATATGGTCGATTCGCAGCCGTACCTGCTCGGCCGCGGCGGTGAGGCGGTCGTATTTTGTGTCCCGCATCTGGATGATCGCCATCCGGTGGTAGGGGGGCAGCAGGCAGGCTTGCCGATGCTTTAACTCCTCTTCGACGAATCCTTGAAAGTCGTTTCGCAGGGCAAACTTGATCGCGGGCTGTCCCGGCAAGAATGTCTGGACGATGACCGTGCCGGGTTTTTCGCTGCGTCCCGCCCGCCCGGACACCTGGCTGATGAGTTGAAACGTCCGCTCGTTGGCCCGAAAGTCCGGCAGCGACAGGGATGTATCGGCGCTGACGATGCCCACCAGCGTTACGTTGGGGAAATGCAGTCCCTTGGCCAGCATTTGCGTGCCCGCCAGAATATCGATCTTGCCTTCGGCAAATTCCCGCAGCAAGCCGTAATAATCTTGGCCGGCCATCGCGTCGCTGTCAATCCGCCGCACCCGCGCGGCCGGCAGCTTGGCGTCCAGTTCTTCTTCCAGCCGCTGCGCCCCTAGCCCGATCATAATCATCTTGGTTGAGCACAAAGGGCACGCCTGCGGCACAAGTGTCTTGGCCAGACAATAATGACAGATCGCATAGCCGCCGACGATATGTTTGCCCAGCAGGGTCTCGTGTGGTTTGTCCGGCTTGGAGCGTTTGTGAAACGTCAGCGTCACATCGCAGTTGCGGCAATGCAGACTGTGCCGGCACGACGGGCAAAACACAAAATTGCTGTAGCCGCGGCGATTCAGGAGCAAGATCGCCTGCTCGTTTCGTTCCAGTACGGCTTTAAGCCGGGCCAGCAACTCCGGGCTAAGCAGGTTCACGCCCTTGTGCGGCGTATCCCGAAACGCCTCGGCCATATTCACCAGCCGCATGTCGGGCATCGGCAGGTCGCGCACCCGGCGCGGCATCTCGACCAGCGTATAATGTTTTTTCGTGCGGCAGTTCTCAAGGCTCTCCAGCGACGGCGTCGCCGAGCCGAGTACGCAATGCGCCCCGGCCAGATGCGCCCGCTTGATGGCCACATCCCGCCCATGATAACGCGGGGCGTTGTCCTGCTTAT
>Ga0209612_1000144_pt1 | contig 79206 bp, 73 predicted proteins | sample BioC12SIPDNA_FD_185746 | JGI IMG/M metagenome (GOLD analysis project Ga0209612, IMG submission 185746) | Anaerobic biogas reactor microbial communites from Washington, USA - Biogas_R1_B C12 SIP DNA (SPAdes) (version 2) | ecosystem: Engineered > Bioreactor > Anaerobic > Unclassified | place...
CTTCGTTTTTATATTTCTCGAGAAAACGAGGGGTCATGGCGCACTCTCCTCCTTACACCTGGTCCACGATTTCGCCGCATGCCTTGCACAGACGGACCTTTTTTCCGCTGTCGAGGTAGCCGCGGCCAACGCGGGTAGCAGCGCCGCAAGAGGGGCACACGAGCATGACCTTGCTGGCGTAGACCGGCCCTTCCTGTTTCACGATACCGGACTGGGGGTTCTTCTGGGAGGGCTTCACATGCTTTGTCGCCATGTTCACGCCCTCAATGACCAGGAGATCCCGGTCGGGAATGGAGCGGAGAATCTTTCCCTCTTTTCCCTTGTCTTTTCCGGAGATGACCCGGACCCGGTCACCTTTTTTCAGTCTCATCTTGCCCATAGTCCATTGTCCTCCGTTACACAACTTCCGGGGCGAGGGAGAGGATGCGCATGTACTTCTTCGCTCTCAGTTCCCGTCCCACCGGCCCGAAGATACGGGTTCCCTTGGGGTCGCCGTTGTTGTCGATGATCACCGCGGCGTTGTCGTCAAAGCGGACGTACGAGCCGTCCGCTCTGCGGATTTCCTTCTTGGTCCTGACGATGACCGCCTTGACCACCGACCCCTTCGCGATATTGCTGTTGGGGATGGCCTCGCGGACGGACGCCACGATTACGTCGCCGATGGTGCCGAACCTTCTTTTGCTTCCGCCGAGCACCTGGATGCAGAACAGCTTCTTCGCACCGGAGTTGTCAGCCACATTGAGAACAGTCGTCAACTGGATCATGGCCTATGCCTCCCCGCCGTTCTCCTCGACCGAGTCGAACACGGGCGCGCGCCGGACGATCTCGAGAAGGGTCCATCTCTTGGTCTTGCTCAGGGGCCGTGACTCACCGATGGTCACAAGGTCCCCCATTTTGCATTCGTTGTTCTCATCGTGGGCGGTGTACTTCTTCGCCCGGATGATCCTCTTTCCGTAGAGGGGATGTTCGTCATACCGCGTTACCCGGACGACCACGGTCTTCTCCATCTTGTCGCTGACGACCGTTCCGGTCCGGACCTTGCGGTGAGGTTTCCGCTCTTCCATTCGGGGTTACCTCCTTCCGGCGGACTGCTCGCCGGCCATCTGTTTCTCACGGACAACCGTCAGCACCCTGGCGATCGTCTTCTTCACAGCTTTGATCCTGCTCGTGTTCTGGAGCTGCCCTATGGCGTTCTGGAACCGCAGGTTGAACAGCTCTTCCTTATACTGCCTGTGCTTCTCGTTCAGTTCTTCGATCGTAAGATCGCGCAGATTCTTGGCTTCCATGTTCATTCACCACCAAAACCTTCTCGGGCGACAATCCGCACCTTGACAGGCAACTTGTGAGAGGCTGTGCGGAAGGCTTCCTCTACGACCTCTTTCGGAACACCGGCGATCTCGAAAAGGATCCGGCCCCTCTTCACAGGAGCGACCCAGAATTCGGTAGCTCCCTTTCCCTTTCCCATACGGGTTTCAAGAGGCTTCTTGGTGAAGGGATGGTCGGGGAAGATCCGGATCCAGATCTTGCCGCCCTTCTTCATCTTTCTCGAAATGGCCACACGGGTGGCTTCTATCTGGCGGGCGGTGATCCAGGCGCAGTCCAGGCTCTGAAGGCCGTACTCACCGAAGGCCACCGTAGCCCCGCCCTTGGCCCGCCCCTTGAGAGGCCGGCGGTACGGTTTGCGGTATTTTACCCTGCTCGGCATCAGCATAGCGTGTTACCCCCTTTTCCGGGACTGCCGGGGCGCCTGGGCGGGACGCTCGTTTGCCTTGTCCCTGAAAATCCAGACCTTGACTCCGATGACGCCGTACATGGTGCGGGCCTCGGCAAATCCGTAGTCGATGTCGGCGCGGATGGTGGAAAGAGGAAGCTGTCCCTCGTTGTACCATTCCGTCCGGGCGATTTCCGCTCCGCCGAGACGTCCGGCGGTGGAAATCTTGATTCCCTTGGCTCCGCCCTTCATGGCGCGGAAAATGGACTGCTTCATGGCTCTCCTGAAGGAAACCCTCCGCTCGAGAGCCGAAGCGACGCCCACTGCCACGAGCTGGGCCTCCACGTCCGGGTTTTTGATCTCCTGGACGTTGATCATGATCTTGGCGCCGGTCTTGGCCTGAAGGTCGTCTTTCATGACCTGGATCTCGGCCCCGCCCCGTCCGATCACTACACCGGGCCGGGAGGTCCAAACGGTGAAGCGAATGACGTGACCGACCCTCTCTATTTCGATACGGGAGATGCCCGCATGCTCCCATTTCTTCGCGATGTACTTCCGAAGAGCGATGTCCTCGTGAAGATTTTTCGCATAATCCTTACCGCCGGCATACCACTTGGACTCCCATTCGCTGACGACTCCAAGACGGAATCCGATTGGGTGAACTTTCTGTCCCACGAGTTCCCCCTCCTTAACGTTCTGCCACAGTGACAGTCACGTGGCTTGTACGGTGGTAGTAGGGGTGCGCCCTACCCATCGACACAGGGCGGAAGCGCTTCATCTTCGGCCCCTGATCCGCCGTAGCTGCTACGACCCGCAGCTTGTCCGTATCCATGCCGAAATTGTGTTCGGCGTTGGCCACGGCACTCTGCAACACTTTACCGACGAGTTTGGCGGATTTCTGCGGGCTGAACCGGAGGGCCACAAGGGCGTCTCCGACTTTCTTCCCCTGAATGAGAGCCAGCACCCGACGAACCTTTATAGGTGAAACCCGTACCTGCCTGGCAACGGCTTTCGCTTCCATCACCATCACTCCTTACCTCGCTCTTGAGGAGCGCTCCTGACCCGCATGTCCGCCGAACTTGCGGGTGGGGGCAAATTCCCCAAGCTTGTGACCGACCATATTTTCGCTGATGTAGATGGGGATGTGGATCCTGCCGTTGTGCACCGCAATCGTGTGGCCGATCATGGGCGGCACGATGGTGGACCTCCGGGACCAGGTCTTGAGCACTTTCTTCGCGGTCCCTTCGTTCATGTCCTCCACTTTGCGGAGCAGCTTCTGGTCCACATAGGGCCCCTTCTTCCTGGAACGAGCCATCTTAGTCCCTCCTTACTTCTCGTAACGGCGCCGGACGATAAGTCTATCGGACGGCTTGTTCTTCCGGGTGCGGTATCCCTTCGCAGGGGTTCCCCAGGGGGAAACGGGATGCTTGTGGGACTTGCTCCGTCCTTCACCGCCGCCCATGGGATGGTCTACGGGGTTCATGACCATACCTCGAACCATTGGACGTCTGCCCAGCCAACGGGTCTTCCCGGCCTTGCCGAGGGACACGTTCTCGTAATCTTCGTTTCCGACCTGGCCGATGGTGGCCATGCATTCCTGCAGGATGAGCCGGAGCTCGCCGCTGGGCATGCGGAGGTAAGCATACTTTCCCTCCTTGGCCATGAGCTGGGCCGATGTGCCTGCAGCGCGGACAAGCTTGCCGCCCCTGCCGGGTTCGAGCTCGAGGTTGTGAACCATGGTGCCCACGGGGATATCCTTCAGCTTCAGGGCGTTTCCGGGCTGGATGTCCGACTCGGGACCGGCGACGATTGTATCACCGACCTTGAGGTCCTTGGGAGCCAGGATGTACCGCTTTTCGCCGTCGAGGTAATGGACGAGGGCGATACGGGCGTTCCGGTTCGGGTCGTACTCGATCGCGGCGATTTTTCCGGGAACGGACAGTTTGTTCCTCTTGAAATCGATGACCCGGTAGAGCCTATGGGCGCCGCCGCCCCGGTGACGCATGGTGATCCTGCCGCGGTTGTTCCTGCCGCCCTTCTTGTGAAGGGGCTCGAGGAGAGAGCGCTCCGGATCCTTCTTGGTTAGATCGTCGTTCTTCTGGACGGTCATGAACCTGCGGCCGGGAGTATAGGGCTTGAACTGTTTGATTGCCATTGCTGATTCCTTCTCCTTCCCGCTAGATGCTCGCGCCTTCGAAGAACTCGATGCGCTCGCCCTGGGCGAGACTGACGATCGCCTTTTTCCACGACCGGGTCTTTCCCTGGAAAACGCCCATTCTCTTCGGCTTGGCGTGAACGGACAGCACGTTCACGTTCAGTACCTTCACCTTGAAAATTTCCTCTATGGCCTTCCGGATCTGGATCTTGTTCGCGGAAGAATGGACTTCGAAGGTGTATTTGTTCATCTCCATGAGACGGCTGCTCTTTTCGGTAATAACCGGGCGGATGATGATATCGTGCGCGATGAGGTTCATCCGACATACACCTCCTCGAGCCTGCTGACAACCTCGGGGGTCAACACGAGCGTTCCCGCGTTGAGGAGGTCATACACGTTGATGTTGCCCATGTTGATCACCTTGGCCCCGGGGACGTTCCGGGCTGACTTCGCCACGGTTTCGTTGCTCTCGGGAAGGACGATCAGCGGCTTCCTGGCGTTGACCGCCGAAAAGAAGGCGATCATTTCCTTCGTGGAGGGCTTGGAAAGGTCGAAGGACTGGACAACGGTCATAAGCTCGTCCCGAACTTTCAGTGACAGGGCGCTGCGGATCGCAAGCCGGCGGACCTTCTTGTTCACCTTCTGGCTGTAATCCCTGGGCTTCGGCGCATGGGTCACGCCGCCGCCCGTCCAGAGAGGGGAACGGGTGCTTCCGTGACGGGCCCGTCCGGTCTTCTTCTGTCTCCAGGGTTTCTTGCCGCCGCCGCTCACTTCGCCACGGGTCTTCGCGGACTGGGTTCCCCGTCTGCGGTTGGCGAGCTGGGCGACCACGACCTGGTGCATGGCGGGAACATGAACAGGGGCGCCGAAGACTTCATCGGCAAGCTGCATTTCCCCGACCTGTTCCCCCTGGAATGATACGAGTTTCAGGGTAGGCATTGTAATTCCGGCCTCCTTCTCTGCCGACTAGCCTTTCTTGAAAAGGGTGACCAGGCTGTTTTTCGCGCCGGGTACCGCACCCTTGACAAGAAGAAGGTTGTTGTCGGTGTCCACTGCTACGACAGTGAGATTCTTGACGGTGACTTTCTCACTGCCCATTCTTCCGGGCATTCTCTTGCCCTTGAAAACACGGCCGGGATAGCTGCTGGCTCCGCTGGAGCCCCCCCGCCGGTGAACCACGGAAGCACCATGGCTGGAATTCGATCCGCCAAAGTGGTATTTCTTCATGACTCCGGCGAAGCCCTTACCCTTGCTGATTCCTGACACGTTCACCGTCTCTCCCTCGGCGAAAAGAGTCACGTTGATCTCCTGGCCGACGGAATAGCCGTCGAGAGCGTCGACCCGGAACTCCCGGAGGGTGTCCTGGGGCTCAACTTCGGCCTTTCCGAAGAGTCCCTGGCGGGACTTGTTGACATTCTTCGGCTTGACCTTTCCGAACCCGAGAACAAGGGCGCTGTACCCGTCCTTGTCCGGGGTCTTCATATCCACTACAGGGCACGGGCCGGCCTGGATCACCGTGACCGCCACCGCCTGGCCCTGATCGTTGTATATCTGGGCCATTCCGAGTTTCTTACCCAGAATACCGATGCTCATTTCACTCCAACTCCTTTCAGCTCAGAGCTTCCCCTACAATTTGATCTGGATGTCCACTCCAGAAGGAAGGTTCAGCTGCATAAGCGCGTCCATGGTCTTCTGCGTCGGGTTGATGATGTCGATGAGGCGCTTATGTGTCCTGGTTTCAAACTGTTCGCGCGCGTCCTTGTCCTTGTGAGGGGACTTCAGGATCGTTACTTTGTTGATCTCGGTCGGAAGGGGTATCGGCCCGGAAACCTTGGCGCCGCTCCTGTCAGCCGTCTCGGCGATCTGGGATGCGGAGCTGTCGAGTACCCTGTGGTCGAAGGCCTTCAGCCGGATTCGAATTTTCTTTGCCACTGTTCATTCCCCCTCTGGGGTTATTCAAGAATCTCGGTGACGACGCCGGCGCCGACCGTATGGCCGCCCTCGCGCACCGCAAAACGAAGACCCGGGTCCATGGCGATGGGCACGATCAGGTCCACTTCAAACGTCGCGTTGTCTCCCGGCATGACCATTTCCACTCCGTCAGGAAGCTTGATCCCGCCGGTCACGTCCGTCGTCCGGAAGTAGAACTGCGGCTTGTATCCCGCAAAGAACGGCGTGTGACGGCCGCCCTCTTCCTTCTTCAGCACGTACACTTCCGCCTTGAACTTCGTGTGCGGCGTGATCGATCCTGGCTTCGCCAATACCTGACCGCGCTCCACTCCCTCCTTGTCCACTCCCCGAAGCAGCACACCCACGTTGTCTCCTGCCATGGCGCTGTCAAGGATCTTACGGAACATCTCAAGGGAGGTCGCCACCGTCTTCGTCACGTCCGTCTTCATTCCCACTATGGCCACTTCTTCCCCGCCCTTGATCACTCCGCGCTCTACCCTGCCGGTGACTACCGTGCCGCGGCCGGTGATGGTGAACACGTCCTCGATGGGCATAAGGAACGGCTTGTCAACTTCACGGACAGGCGCAGGAATGTAACTGTCGCACGCGTCCATGAGCTCCCAGATGCACTTGCTGATGGGGTCCTCGCGGGTCCCGTTCCCCTCTTCAAGCACCTTCAGCGCCGAACCGCGGATCACGGGGATGTCGTCCCCGGGGAATTCGTACTTGCTCAGCAGCTCCCGGACTTCCATCTCCACTAGATCAAGAAGCTCGGGGTCGTCCACCTGGTCCGTCTTGTTCATGAACACCACAAGGGCCGGCACGTTCACCTGGCGGGCAAGCAGCACGTGCTCACGGGTCTGGGGCATAGGGCCATCAGCAGCGCTCACCACGAGTATGGCTCCGTCCATCTGGGCCGCTCCCGTGATCATGTTCTTGATGTAGTCCGCGTGCCCCGGGCAGTCGATGTGCGCGTAGTGACGGTGCTCCGTCTGGTACTCCACGTGGGAGATGTTGATGGTGATGCCGCGCTCCCGCTCCTCGGGAGCCTTGTCGATCATGTCGTACGCCGTGAAGTCGGCGAACTTCGACGTGGCAAGGCACTTCGTGATAGCCGCCGTCAGCGTCGTCTTCCCGTGGTCGATGTGACCGATGGTTCCGATGTTCAAATGCGGCTTGGACCTCTCAAATTTCTCCTTCGCCATTGTTGATTCCCTCCTCAGAAAATTATCAGATGTAATTGTTTCGTCAGCCTTGCAGAACCTTCTCGGCTATATCCCCGGACACTGCCTCGTAGTGGTGGAACTGCATCGAGTAGGTCGCCCGCCCGGAAGTCTTGCTTCGAAGATCCGTCGCGTACCCGAACATTTCGGCGAGGGGGACGAAGGACCGGACGAGCCGCGTATTCATCCTGGTGTCCATTCCCTCGATCCGGCCTCTCCGTGAAGAGAGGTCGCCGATGACGTCGCCTATGTAGTCCTCGGGCGTCACCACTTCGACTGCCATGATCGGTTCCATGAGAACCGGACCGGCCTTCTTCATGGCCTCTTTGAAGCCCATGGAGGCTGCGATCTTGAACGCCATTTCGGAGCTGTCCACTTCGTGGTAGCTGCCGTCCACAAGGGCGACCTTCACGCCGATGACGGGATAGCCGCCCAGGATGCCGTTGTTCAGGGCCTCCTCAAGGCCCTTCTGAACGGCGGAAATATATTCCTTCGGCACGACGCCGCCCACGATCCTGTCCTCGAATTCAAAGCCGACGCCCTCAGGCAGGGGTTCCATCTCGAAGACCACGTGGCCGTACTGGCCGCGGCCGCCGGACTGGCGGATATACTTTCCTTCGGCCCTGGAGGAATTCCGCACCGCTTCGCGGTACGCAACCTGGGGACGGCCGACCTTGACGTCCACGCCGAACTCCCTCTTGAGCCGGTCCACGATAATCTCAAGGTGAAGCTCCCCCATGCCGGAGATGATGGTCTGGGAGGTCTCCTCGTCGGTCTTCACCCTGAAGGTCGGATCCTCTTCAGCAAGAGCCACGAGCCCCTTGGTGAGCTTGAGTTTGTCGTTTTTCGTGGCAGGTTCCACGGAAAGGGATATGACCGGTTCCGGGAACACGAGGTTTTCAAGCACTATCGGGTGCGTCTCGTCACAGAGGGTATCGCCGGTCCGGGTGGATTTCAGCCCCGGAAGGGCGATGATCATGCCGGCCTCAGCCTCGTCAAGCTCTTCCCTCTTGTTGGCGTGCATCCGAAGTATGCGGCCGACCCGCTCCCTGCAGTTGTTCGTCGCATTGAACACCGTGGAGCCCTTGGTCAGTTTGCCCGAGTAGACCCGCGTGAAGACGAGCCGTCCGACGAAAGGGTCGACCATGATCTTGAAGGCCAGGGCGGTGAAGGGCTCTGCGAGACTGCTGGCCCGGGTGACCTCTTCCAGGGAGTCGGGATTCGTCCCGGTCACCGGAGGAAGGTCCACAGGGCTCGGGAGGTAGTCCACCACCGCATTCAGAAGCATCTGGACTCCCTTGTTCTTGAAAGCGGAGCCGCAGATGACGGGAACGATCTTCAGGCCGACGGTACCGGCCCGGATCGCTTTCTTGATCAGCTCGACGGGAACATCCTTCCCATCGAGGTAGAGAGCCATGACCTCCTCGTCGTAATCGGCGAGAATTTCGACCATGGCGTCCCGGGCCGCTTTCACCTCTTCCTCCATGGAAGAAGGAACCGGCACCACATGGGGATCGGTGCCGAGGTCGTCGGTAAACTGGATACCCCGCAACTCCACGAGATCCACCATGCCGGTGAAGCTGTCTTCAATGCCGATAGGGAGCTGAATGGGAACAGGCCTGGCTCCAAGCTTCTCCTTGATCCCCCGGACGACGTTGTCAAAATCGGCTCCGATTCGGTCCATCTTGTTCACGAAGGCGACTCTGGGAACATGGTACTTGTCCGCCTGGCGCCAGACGGTCTCCGACTGGGGCTCGACCCCACCCACGGCGCAGAAGACGGCAACCGCTCCGTCAAGGACCCTCATGGACCGCTCGACTTCCACGGTGAAGTCCACGTGGCCGGGCGTATCAATTATGTTGATAAAATGATCTCCCCAGACACACGTAGTGGCGGCGGAGGTTATGGTGATCCCCCGCTCCTTCTCCTGCTCCATCCAGTCCATGGTGGCCGCGCCTTCATGGGTTTCGCCCATTTTGTAATTCTTTCCGGTGTAGAAAAGAATCCTCTCCGTGGTCGTCGTCTTGCCCGCGTCGATGTGGGCGGCGATTCCGATATTGCGGATTCTTTTCATCTCAAGTGTCTGCATAGCTACCACCAAGCCTCGTTTCCATCAGTTTGCCGCATGCAAATTCCTGCGCTTCGTCCCGGACTACCAGCGGTAGTGGGCGAACGCGCGGTTTGCCTCCGCCATCTTGTGGGTGTCTTCCTTCTTCTTTATGGAACTTCCCTCACCCTTGTATGCATCCATAAATTCCCTTGCAAGCCGCTCGGCCATGGGCATGCCCTTCTTTGCCCTGGAATAGCTGAGAATCCAGCGGATGCAGAGGACCTGGGCCCGCTCGGCGGGAACTTCCACGGGAACCTGGTAGGTTGCGCCGCCGACCCTGCGGGGACGCACTTCAACGAGAGGCCGGACATTTTCCATGGCCTTCTTGAAGACCTCGAAGGGCTCGGTGTTCAGTTTTTCCCCGGCGATGTCCAGCGCCCGGTACATAATCTTTTCAGCAACGCTCTTCTTGCCTTTCCGCATCAGGCTGTTGATGAACTTTGCCAGTGCGGCGCTGCCGTACCTTGTGTCCGGCAGACTCTGACGCTTCTTGACATGCCCCTTACGCGGCATAGGTCAACCCCTCCTCAAAAAAAAAGCTCGAACGCCGCAAACCCTACTTGGGTCTCCTGGCGCCGTACTTGGAACGGGATCTCTTCCGATTCTCCACGCCCCCACAGTCAAGGGTTCCCCGAATGATGTGATACCTGACACCGGGAAGGTCCTTCACTCGCCCGCCCCTGACGAGCACAACGGAGTGCTCCTGCAGGTTATGGCCGATTCCGGGGATGTAGGACGTTACCTCGATCCCGTTGGTGAGGCGAACACGGGCAACCTTTCTCAAAGCCGAGTTGGGCTTCTTGGGGGTTACGGTGTACACACGGGTGCAGACACCCCTCCGCGCAGGATTTCCCTGCAGTGCGGGAGCATCGGTTTTCCGCCTCTTTTCCTCGCGGCCATGCCGGATAAGCTGGTTAATAGTCGGCACACAACTTCCTCCTTCCATTTGTTCTTTTCTATCGGGCTTGAGGGCCCGTTTATCTTTCAATCCCCGCGACAGAGGCTCCGCGGCTTATGGCGCACGCCCTGCCCAGCCGGACCATATCGCTGACTCTTTCCACGGGGATATCCTGTCTCCGCGCTTCCGCCTCGAGGGGGCCGACCATGGCCGGGTCGGCATCCTCGGCGATGAAAAGTTTCGCCAACCTGCCTGCTTCAAGCTTCCGCCTCACCTGACGCTCTCCCGTGACTCTCTCGGGAACTGCCAGCTCGTTTAAAGGCAAAAGAATCCCTCCTGTGCAAAAGCACCAAGGAATAATAACAAAAGGGCGGGATTTGTGTCAAGCTGGACTTTTCCCGCCCTTGTTCTCTCCGGTTTTCTTTTCCGCCTATTCCCGGTCTGCCGCTTCGGTCATTTTCCCGGCGGATGCCTTCGCCTGGGCGACCCTGATGGCCCTGAATCTTTCGACGCCCGTTCCGGCAGGGATGAGATGGCCGATGATCACGTTTTCCTTCAGACCCTCGAGGGGATCGATTTCCCCCTTGACCGCCGCTCCGGCAAGAACCTGGGCCGTCTGCTGGAAGGACGCCGCGCTGAGGAAGCTGTCCGTGGCGAGGGCCGCCTTGGTGATGCCGTGGACGAAGGGCTTCACCTTCGGGCCCTCCCGGAGCTTCCGGACGAAGGTCACCCGCTGGATGATCTTTTTTTCGTCCTTCCTGGGAGCCCCCATGGGACGGACCACCACTTCCTGGAGGTCGGGGCAGCCGGCGAGGGTGTCGATCACGGCCTGGTTCACTTCGGTGCCGGCCTCAGCCAGGGTATGCCCCTTCCTGTCGGTCACGGGCTCGAGCAGGACCTTGCCGTAGATCTTCGCCGACAGGAGGTCCCGGAGAAAGCGGTCCCTGGAGAAGATGGAGTCGTCAATTTCGATGGCTGAGACCGACCCGTCGAGGATTCCTTTAATTATGGAAGCATCCACGAGCTGCGGAATGTCCGCCAGGGCGTCGCCGTTCCGGTCGATGGCCTGGCTCAGGGGCTTGCCCCACTTGTCCTTGAGGCTCTCCTCGAGCTTGTCGGGCACGTTCACCCGTTCCACCGTATGCCACAGAGTGATGGAGGGGACATTGAGTTCCCTGCACCGGGCGGCGTCCTTCGCCGTGAATACCCTGTCCGCCTTCGCGATGAGCTCGTCCTCCACGATGATGTTCTCGGCAAGATAGACGCCGTCGGCGAGCTTCTCGAGGATTTCTCCATCCCGGACGAGCAGGGGCGTCGGGTCGTCCGCGGTGATGATGCCGAGCTGCCCGAGGGTCAGATGGGTCCCTGCGGCAATTTCCTTTCCGTCCGATGAAGTGAAGGGAGTGATGAGATCCATCCCTTCCATCTGTTTTCTGAAAGCGGCCTCGCCCACGATGAGCGTGACGGGAACGCCTTCCTCGTCATCAACCGCCACGGAGGAGATCAGCATGCCGGGGCGCAGCAGCGTCCGGATGGCTTCCTCGTCCAGGGGGACACCGATATACCTGGACACGGCCTCGTTGAGCTTCTGGGAAACCACGTCCCGGAGGACCCGGCCGGAGAAGATCCGCACCGCCTCGGCGATGTTCGCCTCGTTTTCCTTTTCGATCTGGGCCATCTCGGCGTCGATGTCGTCGGTCCACACAAGGTCGCCCGCCACGAAGGAGGTGTCTCCCTCCTCGGTGATCTTGACCCGGTTCACCGGCGCCACTTTCCGCAGGATGACCTCGATGTGCTTGTTGTTGATGGACACGCCCTGGGAGCGGTACACTTCCTGGATCTCGTCCACGAGGGCCCTCTGTACGGCCTCGATCCCCTCCACCTCAAGGAGCTGCTGGGGGTCCACGCTGCCCTCGGTGATCTTGTCGCTCTTCCTGACCTCATCCCCTTCCTTGATGAGAAGGTTCTGATTGATGGGGATGTTGTAGGTGGTCTTTTCCTCGCTTTCGCCGTTTCCGGAAGTGATGATGACCTTCCGCTTGCCCTCCATGACCCGGACTTCGGAAACCCTGCCGTCCACGCCGGCCAGGTAGGCCACCTTCTTGGGGCGGCGCACTTCGAAGAGCTGCTCGATCCTGGGAAGACCCTGGGTAATGTCCTCGCCGGTAAGCCGCACGCCTCCCGTGTGGAAGGTCCGCATGGTGAGCTGGGTGCCGGGTTCGCCGATTGACTGGGCCGCCACGACGCCCACGGACTCGCCCATGGGGACTTCCTTCCGGGTGGCCAGGTCCATGCCGTAGCACACCTGGCACACGCCGTGCCGGAGGCCGCAGGTCAGGGGGCTCCGGACCCACACGGAGTCGATTCCCGCCTGTTCTATCTTTTCCGCCTTCTCGACGGAGATGCATTCACCCTTTGCCGCGATCACGGCCCCGGTCCCGGGGTCGGTGATGTCCTCAAGGGCCGTGCGGCCGTAGATCCTCTCCGAGAGGGGGATCATAACCTTGCCGTCCTGTTTCAGGGGCTCGATATAGATACCGTGGTCCGTACCGCAGTCGCGGTCCGTGATGATGAGATCCTGGGCCACGTCCACGAGCCGCCTGGTGAGGTATCCTGACTTGGCCGTCCGGAGAGCCGTGTCGGCAAGCCCCTTCCTCGCGCCGTGGGTGGAGATGAAGTACTCGAGCATGTTCATTCCCTCGCGGAAGTTCGCCGTGATGGGATAGTCGATGATCCGCCCCGACGGGTCGGACATGAGGCCCCGGATGCCGGCCATCTGGCCCATCTGGCTCCGGCTTCCCCTGGCGCCGCTGTCGCCCATCATGCGGATGGGGTTGGTGCGCTCCATATGGTCCACGATGCTGTCCGCGATGGTCCTGGATTTTTCAGACCAGAGGCTTTCCTTCTGGAAGAGGTATTCGTCCTGGGTGAGGATGCCCATGTTGTATTCGGACTTGAGCTCCTCATCCTCCTCCATGGCTTGTTTCGTGAGCTCCATCTTCTCCGGCGGGATGATGATGGACTGGACGCCGAAGCTGATGCCGCTCCGGGTGGCCCACCGGTAGCCCAACATCTTGATGTCGTCGAGCATCTTTACCATGGAGACCCGGTCCACCATATCGTAGGCACGGTCGAGGATGACGCCGAGATCCTTCTTGCCGAGCTGGCGGTTGACGAACCGGAGCCCCTCGGGAAGGATGCTGTTGAAGATGACCCTTCCGGGGGAAGTGATGATCCAGTTCCCTTCCCCTTCCCATCCGGGCTGCCTTTTCAGCTTGACCCTGCCGTCCACCTTCACCGCGCCGTGGTTGAACGCCACGAGCACGTCGTCGAGGTCGGAGAAGTGCGGCAGTTCTTCCCCGGGCGTTTCGTCCTTCATGTCCGTCAGGTAGTAGATGCCCAGCACGATGTCCTGGGTGGGGGTCATGACGGGGCGGCCGCTCGCCGGGGAGAGCAGGTTGTTCGCCGAGAGCATGAGCAGCCGGGCCTCCGCCTGGGCCTCGATGGACAGGGGCACGTGGACTGCCATCTGGTCCCCGTCGAAGTCGGCGTTGAAGGCGGTGCAGACCATGGGGTGCAGGCGGATGGCCTTGCCTTCCATGAGCACGGGCTCGAAGGCCTGGATGCCGAGCCTGTGGAGGGTGGGGGCCCGGTTCAGCATGACCGGGTGGTCCTTGATGATCTCCTCGAGGATGCCCCAGATCTCCTCCCTGCCCCGCTCGATGATCCGCTTGGCGCTCTTCACGTTGGGGGCCAGGTTCCGCTCCACGAGCTGCCGGATGACGAAGGGCTTGAAGAGCTCGAGGGCCATCTGTTTCGGCAGGCCGCACTGGTAGATCTTGAGCTGGGGGCCGATGACGATGACGGACCGGCCGGAGTAGTCGACGCGCTTCCCGAGGAGGTTCTGGCGGAAGCGCCCCTTCTTGCCCCGGAGCAGGTCGGTGAGGCTCTTGAGGGGCCGGTTGCCCGCGCCCAGCACGGCCTTGCCCATGCGGCCGTTGTCGATGAGGGCGTCCACGGCTTCCTGGAGCATGCGCTTCTCGTTGCGGATGATGATCTCCGGAGCCTTGAGCTCCTGGAGCTTTTTCAGGCGGTTGTTCCGGTTGATGACCCTCCGGTACAGGTCGTTGAGGTCCGACGTGGCGAACCGGCCGCCGTCAAGCTGCACCATGGGGCGCAGGTCGGGCGGTATGACCGGCAGCACTTCCATGATCATGGACTTGGCCGCGGATTTGCTCTTCCGGAAGTCCTCCGCCACCTGGAGCCTCTTGATGAGCTTCCTCTTCTTCTGGCCCGTGCTCTCGGAGACTTCCTCCCGGAGGGCCGCCCCGAGCTGGTCGAGGTCGATCCGCTCAAGCAGCGCCTGAACGCCCTCGGCGCCGATCCCCGCCCGGAACTTTTTGTCGTAGGCAGCGCAGAGCTCATACTCTCTCTCGAGGATGATGTCCGCCGGAGCGAAGGGGGAAATGCCCTCCTCGATGACCACGTAGCAGGGGTCCTCCACGGTGATGACTTCCTGCTGGGCGGTGAACCTCCCGGGGAATTTCTGGCTGTAGAGCCGGAACTCGCTCTCGGAGAGGACATCGCCCTTTTCAAAGGGAAGGTGGACGGCGGCGGTGACCACGAAGGCCTCCTGGTTCCCCGCCATGGCCCGCACCACTTCGAAGGTGTCGCCGTGGCGCTTCCGGAGCCGTTCCAGGTCGGTGGCCGATATGACCGCGCCCTCTGCGCAGGAGGGATCGTCAGGTATGGTGACGAGGGTGAAGGCGGTCTCCACCTTGAAGCTCTCGTCGCCGTACTCCGTCTTGAACCGGGAGACCTGCCCCGCGGACAGAAGGTCATTATCGTTTACCGGAACGTCGTCCACGGTGACGATCCGGAAGGCTTCCTCGGCCTTGAACTTGGGATCGTAGTGGCTGTGGATCCGGACCTCGCTCTCGGAGAGCACGTCGTTCTTCCTGGCGAGGTCGATCCGCCTGCCCTCCATGACCACTTTGTAGGCAGCCTCCCGCTGGCGGGTGGGGGCGAAATAGACGACCTTCTCCAGGTCCTTGGTGGTGCAGCCCAGGAGCAGGCTGAGCCTGCTGGGGATGCCCCGAAGATACCAGATGTGCACCACCGGAGCGGCGAGCTCGATATGGCCCATGCGCTCCCTGCGGACCCTGTTGTCGGTGACTTCCACTCCGCACCGGTCGCAGATGATGCCCTTGAACTTGGGGCCGCTGCGCTTGTATTTTCCGCAGGCGCACTCGTAGCTCTTTGTGGGGCCGAAGATGCGCTCGCAGAAGAGCCCGTCCTTTTCAGGACGGAGGGTTCGGTAATTGATGGTCTCGGGTTTCTTCACCTCTCCGCTGGAGAGTTCCCGTATTCTTTCCGGGCTTGCGAGCTTGACCCGCACACCCAGTATTTCCCTTCGGGCCATCAGTTTTCATCCCCTTCTTCTATGGACATACCGTCAGGAAGCTCTTCGCCGAAGAGCATTTCCTCGGGAACGATCTCTTCCATTTCTTCCTCTCCGAACACGGAGTCGTTCTTTTCCTTTTCTTCAGGCTGCTTCTCCTCGAAGACAGGGCGCTCCCTGGGGCCCGAGTACCTCCCGACGGGAAGCTCGTCCTCGTCGTCGTCCATAAGCAGTTCGCCTATCTGGCCGTCGCTGTACTTCACTTCCACGTCGAGTCCGAGTCCCTGAAGCTCCTTGACGAGAACCCTGAAGCTCTCCGGCACGCCCGGCTTGGTGAGGTTCTGCCCCTTGACGATCCGTTCGTAGGTCTTGAGCCTTCCCCGGATGTCGTCCGATTTCACGGTCAGCATCTCCTGGAGGATGTTCGCAGCGCCGTATCCCTCGAGGGCCCAGACTTCCATCTCGCCGAACCGCTGGCCGCCGAACTGGGCCTTTCCGCCCAGGGGCTGCTGGGTGATGAGGCTGTAGGGACCGATGGAACGGGCGTGGATCTTGTCATCCACCAGGTGGATGAGCTTAAGCATGTACATGCAGCCCACGGTGACCTTCTTTTCGAAGGCGTCTCCGGTCCGGCCGTCGTACAGGGTGATCATGCCGTCGGAGGTGAGCTCCGGATATTTGTCTTTGCTGAGCTGCTCCAGCAGGTCAAAGATTTCCTTCTCCTTTGCCCCTTCGAACACGGGAGTGGCAACTTTCCAGCCGTTCTGGAAGGCAACGAAGCCCATGATGGTCTCCAGCACCTGCCCGAGATTCATCCGGCTGGGAACGCCGAGGGGGTTGAGCACCACGTCGACGGGTGTGCCGTCGGGAAGGTAGGGCATGTCCTCCACGGGGAGGATCCTGGAGACGACGCCCTTGTTTCCGTGCCGGCCCGCCATCTTGTCGCCCACGGTGATCTTCCTGAGCTGGGCGACATAGATCTTGACCACCTTGTTGACACCGGGGCTGAGGGCGTCGGGACTGTCGGCCCTGGTCATCTGCTTGACCGCTACGATCTTGCCCCGCGCACCGTGGGGGACCTTGAGGGAGGTGTCCCGGACTTCCCGGGCCTTTTCTCCGAAGATGGCCCGGAGAAGCTTCTCTTCCGGCGTCTGGTCGGATTCTCCCTTGGGGGTCACCTTTCCCACGAGGATGTCGCCGGCGTTGACTTCAGCCCCGACACGGACAATGCCGTCCTCGTCGAGGTTCTTGAGCATGTCCTCGCCCACGTTGGGGATGTCCCTGGTGATCTCCTCGGGACCGAGCTTCGTGTCCCGGGCTTCGATCTCGTATTCCTCTATATGGATGGAGGAATAGAAATCCTCCTTCACAAGCCGTTCGCTGAGCAGGATGGCGTCCTCGAAGTTGAAGCCCTCCCAGGGCATGAAAGCGACGATGACGTTCCTCCCGAGGGCGAGTTCCCCTCCCTCGGAGGCCTGGCCGTCGGCGATGATCTGCCCCTTGGCGACCTTGTCCCCCTTGCGGACGATGGGCTTCTGGTGGATCACCGTGCCCTGGTTCGACCGGCGGAACTTCACGAGGGGATAGATGTGTGACTCGACGCCCTTCCGGATCTCGATCCGGGTGGAATCCACGTACTCCACCACGCCGTCCTTCACGGCCACCACGCAGGAGCCGGAATCCTTTGCGATGCGGTGTTCCACGCCCGTGCCCACCACGGGCGCTTCGGGGGCGATGAGGGGAACCGCCTGGCGCTGCATGTTCGATCCCATGAGGGCCCGGTTGGCGTCGTCGTGCTCCAGGAAGGGGATGAGCGCCGTGGAGGCGGAGACGATCTGCTTGGGGGAGACATCCAGGTAGGTCACTTCCTCCCGGGGCACCGTGACGATGTTGCCCTGGTACCTGGTGAAGCACTGTTCCTCCGTGATTCTGCCGTCGGCGTCCACGGGGGTGTTGGCCATGCCCACGTACACCTCGTCCTCCTCGTCGGCGGACAGGAAGACGATCTCGCCGGTCACCCGGCCGTTCTCCACCTTCCGCCTGGGGGTGATGAGGAATCCGTACTCGTTGAGGCGGGCATAGGTGGCGAGGGAGGTGACAAGGCCGATGTTGGGACCTTCCGGCGTCTCGATGGGACAGACCCGGCCGTAGTGGGTATAGTGCACGTCCCGCGCCTCGAACCCGGCCCGTTCCCTGGAAAGGCCCCCGGGGCCGAGGGCTGAAAGCCTGCGCCTGTGGGTCACCTCCGCGAGAGGATTCGTCTGGTCCATGAACTGGGAGAGCTGCCCCGAGCCGAAGAACTCCCTCAGGGAGGCGGCTATGGGACGGACGTTGATCAGGTCGCGGGCCATGGCGCTGCCCAGGTCCGGGATGGTGGTCATCCTCTCCTTGGCGATGCGCTCCATGCGGAGCAGGCCGATGCGGATCTGGTTCTGGAGCAGTTCGCCCACGGAACGGACCCGCCGGTTGCCGAGATGGTCGATGTCGTCGTCCATCCTCTCGGGATCTCTGAGATCGATGATGCCCTTGATGATGCTCACAAGGTCTTCCTTGGTGAGAAGCCGCATGTCCTCGGGGATTTCGAGGCCGAGCTTGCGGTTCATCTTGTAGCGGCCCACGCGGCCGAGGTTGTACCGTCGGGGATCGAAGAAGAGGGTGTGGACGTATTCCCTTGCGTTCTCGATCCTGGCCGGCTCGTTGGGGCGAAGCTTGCGGAACAGTTCCACCATGGCCTCGTCGGCGTTGAAGGCGCCGTCCTTTTCAAGAGTCGAGGCGACGGCGACGTCAACGTCCCATACCAGGACCTTCGTCCTGCCCATGCTCCAGAGTTTTTCGAGGTGTTCCTTGGTGATGGTCCTGTTCCTGGGCAGCACAGTGCCGCCGTCCTGGTCGAGGACGGACTCGGCGGACAGCATGCCCTTGACGTCATCCTCGGTGACGTCCCGTTCCACCTTTTTCGCGTCGAAAAGGTCGAGGACACCCTCGTTGGTGGAGGCGCCGAAGATTTTCAGCAGGAGGGTGGCGGGAATTTTCTTCCTGTTGTCTATGTTGACGGAGATGAGATCCCCGGGAGTCAGGCTGAACTCGAGCCATGCCCCCCTGTCGGGGATGATTTTCGCCGAATAGGCTTCCTGTCCGGGAATCTGTTCATCCTTGGTGAAGTAAACGCCTGCGGAGCGGGCGAGCTGGTTGACCACCACGCGCTCCGTTCCGTTGATGATGAAGGTGCCCCTTCCCGTCATCAGGGGGAAGTCTCCGAGGAAAATCTCCTCTTCCTTCATTTCTTTCGTCTTCCGGTTCACCAGACGAATGGTGGCCCTGATGGGCCGCGACCAGGTGAGGTCCCTCTGGCGGGATTCCTCTTCCTCAGTGGAGGGCTCGTCGAGAAGGTACCTGACGAACTCGAGGGCGAAGGAGCCGTCATAGCTTTCAATGGGAAACACTTCGTGGAGCAGTTCCTGCAGCCCCTGCGGAACCCGCGCCTCCGGAGCGGCGTATTCCTGGCAGAACCAGTTGTATGAGTCGCGCTGCACCTCGATCATGTCTGGGATCTCGACAAGATCCCGGGCACGTCCGAAGGTCAATCTCTGGCGCTCGCTGCTGACGGGGACAAATTCGGCCATGAACCGTATGACCTCCCTGAAAAGATTGGTGGGAAATGAGTACTGACAAATAGAAAAGATAACAAAAAGGTCGCATTATGTCAACGGACATAATACGACCTTTAGAAAAAAGGTTGCTGTTTTTTTCTTCAGTATGGTGCCGAGGCGGGGACTCGAACCCCGACAGGCTATCGCCCACTAGAACCTGAATCTAGCGCGTCTACCAATTCCGCCACCCCGGCTTAAATCACGAGGGTAATTTTAGCAAGGCCGGAAGCCTTTGGCAAGCCTTATTTTTCCGGGTCGTTTTTCTTCTCTTCGGAAGAGGCCCTTTCCAGCCGGTCCCGGAGGGCAAGGGCAATGCCCGCCTCGGTTTCCGGCCGCTGGGCGACGATGACCGCCGCTCCGGAGGACTCGAGAAACCGGAGGGCGTGGAAGAGGGCCCGGGCGTAGTTTTCGGGCGTGGAAAACCGGAGTGAAAGCGCTCCGTCCGTCTCGCCCGGAACGAACAGGATCTCCGGACCGTCCATGCCGATCCAGGCAATGGGCCCCCCGAAGGCGAGGGCTTTCTCCCTCGCCCCGTCTCCGTCATGAAGTATGAGCGGGACCGAGGGGGCATAATGGCGGTACCGTGTTCCCGGGGACCGGCGGACATTCCCGCCGGAACGGAGAACCCGCTCCCCGGTCCGGGATTCGATTTCCTCCACGGGGCATCCTCCCGGCCGCAGAAGGACCATGTCTTTCCCCGTGAGGTCCAGGACGGTGGACTCGAGCCCCACCGACGTGGGACCGCCGTCGAGAACAAGGTCCACCCTGTCTCCCAGGTCCGAGGCCACGGTCTGGGCGTCGGTGGGGCTGGGCCTGCCGCTCGTATTGGCGCTCGGCGCGGCCACCGGCAGCCCCGCCGCAGCGATCAGGGCAAGAGCGACGGGGTGGGAGGGCATCCGCACCGCCACGGTGTCGAGCCCTGCCGTCACTTCCTGCGGTACGATTCCCCGGGAAGGGAGAACCATGGTCAGGGGACCGGGCCAGAACAGCTCCATGAGCCGCCTGGCCCTCTCGTTGACCAGGACGGCCGATTCGGCGTCACCGGGGGAGGAAAAATGAAGGATCAGGGGATTGTCCGAAGGCCGCCCCTTGGCGGCGAAGATTTTCTCCGCCGCCGCCGGGTCGAGGCCGTTCGCCCCGAGTCCGTAGACCGTCTCCGTGGGAAAGGCGACGAGACGGCCGCTGCGGAGAAGCTCCGCAGCTTCCCCTATGGCCTTCGGGTCCGGGTTCCAGGGATCCACGGCGAGAATGCGGGGAAAAGTCACTCCTCCTCACCTCCGGAGAAACGCCCGAGAAAGGCCCGCCGGAATTCCGGGAACCGGCCCCCGAGAATGGCGGAGCGCATCTCCTCGCCCAGGCGGATGAGAAACCGGAGATTGTGCCAGCTGCACAGTCTCGAGGCGAGGATCTCCCCGGAACGGTACAGGTGGCGGATATAGGCCCTGGTGAAGGTCCGGCAGGCGTAGCAGTCGCATTCCGGGTCAAGGGGCGTGAAATCCCGCTCGTACCGTTTTTTCTTGATGTTCACCGCGCCCGAAGGGGTGAAGAGAGTGCCGTTCCTCCCGTTCCGTGTGGGGAGAACACAGTCGAACATGTCGATGCCCCGGGCCACCCCCTCCACGAGGTTGTCCGGCCGCCCGACCCCCATGAGATACCGGGGCTTGCCCGAGGGAAGCACGTCCTTCAGGCTGTCGAGGATGCGGTACATGTCCTCGTGGGTTTCCCCCACGGAGAGTCCCCCCACGGCGTAGCCGGGGAAATCCAGGGGGATGATGTCCTCCGCCGAGCGGAGCCTGAGGTCCTCCCAGACGGACCCCTGGACGATGCCGAACAGGGCCTGCCGCTGTTCCCCCTGCCATTCCCGGGCGTGGGCCCCCTTCGACCGGGCGGCCCAGAGGGCGGTTCGGCGCACCGCCCCTTCCGCATCCTCCCTGGAGCAGGGCCAGGGGGCGCACTGGTCGAAGCACATGGCGATGTCGCTGCCGAGTTTTTTCTGCACGGACATGGACCACTCGGGGTTCATGACGTGGGCCGTCCCGTCGAGGTGGGACCTGCACCAGACTCCCTCGTCGGAAATCCGGTTGAGGGTGGAGAGGGAGAAGACCTGGAAGCCGCCGCTGTCGGTGAGAATGGGCTTCTTCCACTGCATGAAGCGGTGAAGTCCTCCTCCCTCGGCGACGATGTCCGCACCCGGCCTGAGGTACAGATGGTAGGTATTGGACAGGATGATCTGCGCCCCCATTTCCTCCAGCTCGAAGGGGGCCATGGCCTTCACGGTGGCCTGGGTCCCCACGGGCATGAAGACCGGGGTCCGTATTTCACCCCGGGGGGTGCGGAGGGTTCCCGCCCGGGCCCCGGTGACGGGGCAGACCGCATCGAGGGTGAAGCTGAAGACCGTGTCCGGGGCGCTCATCGTCCGGCCTCCGGCCCGGCGCAGGGATCGCCCCACCGGAAGAGGCGGTCCGCGTTGGCGGACACGGTCCCGGCCAGATCCTCCAGGGAGACTTCCCGAAGTTCCGCCGCCTTTTCATAGACCAGCTTCACGAAGGCGGGCTCGTTGGTCTTTCCCCGGTGCGGCACCGGGGCCAGCCAGGGGGAATCGGTCTCCAGGAGAATCCGGTCCGCCGGCAGCCTGCGGAACAGGTCCCGGAGCCCTTCGTTCCGGACGAAGGTCAGGGGACCGGCGAAGGAAAGGTAATACCCCGCCTCGAGAAAGAAGGCCGCGTCCTCTTCCGTGCCGGAGAAGCAGTGGATGACTCCGGAGGTTTCCGAGGCTCCCTCTTCCCTGAATATGGCGATGATGTCCCCGTAGGACTCGCGGCCGTGGACCACCAGGGGCAGCCCCGATTCGAGGGACCAGCGGATGTGGGCCCGGAAGGCTTCCTTCTGCTGTTCCCGGGGCGAAAGGTCGTAATGATAGTCGAGGCCCGTCTCGCCGATGGCGACCACCCGGGGGGAGGAGGCAAGGTCCGCAAGCTCCCGGGGAATCCCCTTCCCCTCCACCGAGCAGGAGGGAATGGAGGATGCGTCGTGGGGATGCACCCCTACGGCGGCAAAGACCCCGAGGAGTGCGTATTTTTCGGCCGTGGCGACAGCCTGGAAACTCGTGGGGATGGTGCTTCCCGCGAGGAGCATCCGGGCCACCCCGGCGTCCGCCGCTCGTGTAAAGACGGCTTCCGCGTCGCCGTACCCGTCCCGTCCCTCGATAACATGGCAGTGGGTGTCCGCCAGGACGGGGCAGTCAGTTGTTCTGTCGTGATTTTCCATGGTCGCTTCCTCTTTTTCTTTTCAAAAAAACCGGGAGTCTCCGGCCGCTCCGCCGGAGGCTCCCGGGAAATCCGTCCTGAACCGGAGCGATCAGCTGACCCTGGAGCCCAGGGGGATGTCCCTGTCGGGGGTCAGGAGGGAGAGGGTGGTCTTCTTCCCGTCGCCGGCGGCCAGGAGCATGCCGTTGCTCTCCACGCCGCAGAGTTTCGCCGGCTTCAGGTTGGCCACCACCACGATGCGCTTGCCCAGAAGCTCTTCAGGGGTGAAGAACTCCTTTATCCCGGAGACGATGGTCCGCTTCTCGTACCCGAGGTCGATGGTGAGCTTGTACAGCTTCTTCGCCTTGGGGATCTCCTCGACGTTGAGAATCTGAGCCACCCGGAGCTCCACGGCCCGGAAGGCGTCGATGTCCACGGCTTCCTCGTGCTCCAGGGGGATCTCCGGCGCGGGGGCCGTCGCAGCGGCCTTCCGCTCATCCCTGTCGGCCTTGGCTTTCTTCCATTCCTCCATGTCGATCCGGGGAAACAGCACCTTGCCCTTGTTCACCTTCAAACCCGGGGTCCGATCGCCCCAGGTGAAGCCGTCGATGGAATGCGCCTGGGGATCTCCCGTCAGGCCGAGCTGCTCCCACAGGCGGGAGGCCGTGTCGGGGACGAAGGGCGCCACGAGAAGGGAGCTGAGCCTGAGGACGTCGTACAGGGTATTCAGCACCCTGTGCAGTTCCTCTTCCTTGCCCTCCTTGGCGAGCTTCCAGGGCATGGTCTCGTCGATGTACTTGTTGCCCCTGCCGATGAACGCCCAGATGGCCTTCAGGGCCTCGTCGAAGGCAAATTCAGAGATCCTGTCGTCCACGTCCCTGACGGTTTTGGCGGCAAGCTCCGTGATCTCCCGTTCGAGCTCCCCTGCCGGGCCGGAAGCCGGAAGGACCCCGCCGCAGAAGTTGCCCACCATCTGGAGGGTCCGGTTGAGAAGGTTTCCCAGGTCGTTGGCGAGGTCGGAGTTGATCCTCCCCACCAGGGCCGCCTCGGAGAAATCGCCGTCAAGGCCGAAGGGCACTTCCCGCAGCAGGAAATAGCGGAAAGGATCCCGGCCGTACCGTTCCACCATCTCGAAGGGATCCACCACGTTGCCCTTCGACTTGGACATTTTCTCCCCCTCCACGGTCCACCAGCCGTGGGCGAAGACCGTCACGGGAGGCGTCACGCCCATGGCGAGGAGCATGATGGGCCAGACGACGCAGTGGAAGCGGATGATGTCCTTCCCCACGAGGTGGTGCACCGCCGGCCAGAATTTGGCGAACTTCTCGGGATCGTCGAGATAGCCGCAGGCGGTCACGTAGTTGATGAGGGCGTCGAACCACACGTAGACCACGTGGGCGTCGTTACCGGGAACGGGGATGCCCCATTTCAGCGTGGTCCTGGAGATGGACTGGTCCCGGACGCCACTTTTGAGGAAGCTCACGATCTCGTTGTAGCGGCTCCGGGGCATGACTCCCCGGAGATTCTTCTCGTAGTATTCGAGGAGCCTGGGTACGTACTTCGACGCCCGGAAGAAGTAGCTCTCCTCCTCCATCATCTGCAGGGGACGCTTGCAGTCCGGGCAGGTCTTGTCCTCGCCCATGCTGCTCTCCGGCACGTAGGTCTCGCAGGGGACGCAGTACCAGCCCCGGTAGGTTCCCTTGTAGATGTCCCCCTGGTCGAGGAGCTTTTTGAAGATGGCCTGCACGGTCCTGTGGTGCCGCTCCTCCGTGGTGCGGATGAAATCGTCGTTGGAGATGCCCAGGGCGTTCCAGAGCTCCCTGAAGTTCTGGACGGTACGGTCGGCGAGCTCGATGGGGGTCAGCCCCTTGGCGGCGGCGCTCTGCTGGATCTTCTGCCCGTGCTCGTCCGTCCCGGTGAGGAACATGACGTCATATCCCTTCATGCGCTTGTACCGGCACATCACGTCGGCGGCGATGGTGGTGTAGGCGTGGCCGATGTGAGGAATGTCGTTCACGTAGTATATCGGGGTGGTGAGGTAAAAGGCTTTCTTCTCCTGGTTCAGGTTCTCCGGCATGACAGTTCCCTCCTGCGTTTCCTCGAATTCAGTCCTCCGCTTTTTCTGCGAAAAGGAACGATTTGACGTCATTTTTCGATAAACCATACTCCTTCGAAACGATTTTGACAACCTCCCGGGAGGAAAGCCCCTCAGACATCATGGCCAGCGCCGCCTCCTTCCACCTGTCCCCTTCGGGCTCCGGCGGGGAGGCTCCTTCCACCACCAGGACGATCTCGCCCCGGACCCCCTCCGCGACGGAATCCGCAAGCTCCGCCAGAGTGCCCCTCCGGGCCTCCTCGTAGACCTTGCTGATCTCCCGGACGAGGGCGGCCCTCCGGTTCCCGAGGATGTCCGCGGCATGGCGTAGGTGCTTCTCCGCCTTGTGGGGGGAGACGTAGAAGACAAGAGTGCACCGGAGGGGTGCCAGATCCCGGAGGACCTTCTCCCGCTCCCCCTGTTTGTCGGGAAGAAAGCCGTGGAACAGGAACGGGTGGGGCTGCAGCCCCGAGAGGACGAGGGCGGGGACGAAGGCCGTGGGGCCGGGCAGGACAGTCACGTCCACTCCCCCGCTGATGCACCGGCTGATGATCTCCCACCCCGGGTCCGAAATGCCCGGGGTCCCCGCGTCGGAGACGAGGGCGATTTTCTTTCCCTCCCCGAGTAGGGCGAGGAGCTGTTCCGTCCTGCCTTTCTCGTTGTGGGCATGGTAGGAGACGAGGCGGGCGGAGATGCCGAAATGCCGGAGCAGAGGCAGGGATGTCCTGGTATCCTCGCAGGCGATCACGTCGGCTTCCTTCAGCATCCGGACCGCCCGGGGCGACATGTCCTCCAGGTTTCCCACGGGGGTGGGGATTACAGCGAGAGGCACGGCAGTCCCTCCTTCGTATAGGCGGCCAGAAGCTCTTCCGTGTAATTCCCCCGGCCGTCCCCGATGAAAAGGGGAGGTTCCACGGTCATTCCCCGTTTCCCTCCCCGAAGGGCCTCCACGAGGACCACCGAGGCCTTCCTTCCCGGCAGGGGGTGGACGAAACGGATTCTCTTGGGCTCCACGCCCCGCTCCGAAAGGGAGGCAAGGAGCTCGGCGGTCCGTCCCGCCCGGAAGACCACATACATCCTTCCCCTGTGCTTCAGCAGGTACCGGGCCGCCGAGGCCACATCGTCAAGGGAGCAGCAGATCCCCTGCCGGGCGGCCCGGTCCGAACCTGACGCGCTGGGCCTGCCCCGGCCCGGCTCTCCGTAGGGAGGGTTCATGGCCACGCAGTCGAAGGACTGGGGGAGGAAGAGCGTTCCGGAATTCCTGAGATCTCCCCGGACAACGGACACCCTCCCCGAGAGCCCGTTGAGGGCGGCGTTCTCCCCGGCAAGGGCAGCCAGATCCTCCTGGATCTCGAGTCCCGTGACGGCCGCGGCGGGGAACCGCAGCGCGAGGATCAGCGACACGGCGCCGGAGGCGCATCCGAGCTCCAGGATCTTTCCGCCCGTCCGGGGAAAAGTGTCCCGGACGTAGGCGGCGAGAAGGATGGTATCCACGTTCACCCTGGGACCTTCGGCCGGCTGGCGGAGGGAAAGGACCCCGTAGAGAAGATCGTCTTTCGTGACGGTCATCGCCGCACCCCGCCGGAAAGCCTTCTGCCTTCCCTCTCCTCCGGCTCCGCCCAGTCTTCCACCTTCATGCCCACGACCCTGGACAGCCCGGGTTCCGCGAGAGTGACGCCGTAGAGGATGTCGGCCCTCTCCATGGTGGCCCGGCGATGGGTCATGACGATAAGCTGGATTCCCTTGCCCTGGCCCGGGGAAGAGGAGTATTCCCTGGCGAGGTCACCGAACCTCAGGAGGTTTGATTCGTCCAGGGCGGCGTCCACCTCGTCGAGAACCGCCAGGGGCACTCCGGCCACCTCCATGGAGGCGAACAGGTAGGCGATGGCGGTGAGGGTCTGCTCTCCGCCGGAAAGCTGGGCCAGGTTCTGGAGGTGCTTCCCGGGAGGACGGGCCACGATCTCCACCCCGGCGTCCCAGGCCGGTGACGTCTCCTTCTCCTCCTCTTCGCCCGAACCGTCGGGATCGGTTTTCTGAAGGCGGAGCCAGGCCTCCCCTCCGCCGAACAGCCTGCAGAAGAGGGAATTGAAGCGGGCGTTGATGTTCTCCAGGGCTTCGCCGAAAAGGACTCCCACGTGGCGGTCCGTCTCGCTGATGATGCCCCGGAGTTCCCCCAGGGCCGCCCCGACATCCCCGAGCTGCTCTTCAAGAAAGGCGATCCTCGCGGCGAGGGATTGGTCCTCGGAAAGGGCACCCCACTCCACGGTTCCGAGTGCCCGGAGTTCCCGCTCCAGCCTGCGGACCGCAGCCGAGGCGGCTTCCCCTTCCTCTCCGGAGGGGACGTCTTCGGGGCGGTAGGGGTACTGTTCTTCCCACATCTCGGCGAGCTGCCGGATCTCTCCGGTCAGTCCCTCCATTTTCGAGGAGAGGGTCCTGGCCCGTTCTCCGGCGGCTCCGGCCGCCTCAGCAGCCCTCCTGCTCCGGGCTGCGACCCGTCCGGAGCGGGAACCCAGCAGTTTTTCCTTGTCCAGCAGAATCTGCAGGGCGGTCCCCTTCTCCCGGATCTCCCCGAAAAGGGCATACTGCTCCCTGCCCCAGCGCTCAAGACGGTCCTTCTCCCCCCGCTCCCTGGACAGGCATCCCTCCCGTTCGGCGGCGAGCACGGCGAGCCGCTCCCGTGTCCTTTCCAGTTCCGAGGCGGCACGGTTCCTGAGGGAGGAGACGCTGGACAGACGCTCCCCCAGAAGGACACAGGCGTTCTCCGCTTCGGCGAGCCGTGCCGGAAGGGAAGATTCTTCATCGTCTCCAGCCGGGGACGGCATGGAGGCGGAGAGGGCCTCCATCTCCCCGTCGATCTCCGCCATCCGCCGCTCCCACGAGGTGGCATCGATGAGAGCCTGGAGCCTGTCACGGTCCAGCCTCTCTCCTGCCGCACGCTCGAGGCCCATGTCCCGCCGTTTTTCCTCCAGGCGCTTCCTGGTCTCCCGCAGTTCCATGGTGAGGGCTTCCTTTTCGGCGGACCGGGCCCGTTCCAGGGCTTCTTCCTTTTCAAGGGCGGAGGCAAGGGAGGCAGTCTCCTGCCTGATCCGGGAGAGGCGCTCCTCGGCTTCGCGGATCCGGCGGCGCCGTTCGATGGCGCCGGCGGCAGCCCGTGTCCGACCGCCGCTCACCGTGCCCGAGGGGAGGAACACCTCCCCCTCGAGGGACGCTATGGGATAGGAAGCCCCCCTGGAGACGAGCTGCGCCCCCACGGAGTACTCCTCCACCAGCAGCAGGTCCCCGAGAAGGTGGGAGACGCAGGATTCCCACTCCTCCGACGGAGTGACGATCTCCAGGGCCCACCCCACGATCCCCCGGGCGGGAAGGACGGCCCTCCTGTCGGGAAACCGGGGGCGGCTTTTTTCCAGGGGAAGGAAGGTGGCTCGTCCCGCCCGGCGTTCCTTGAGGAGGTCGATGCACGCTCCCGCCTCGGCGAGGGTCTTCACGAAAATCCAGTACTGGCGCCCTCCCAGGTAGGCCTCCAGGGCCGAGGTGACCGACGGGGGGCAGGAAAAGGACTCGGCGGCCACCGTCACCGGGATCTGCAGCCTCCCGAGGCGGGAAGCCGACGTGAGGAAACGAACGGGTTCGGGGTAGGACGAACTCTCCGCCGTCTTCAGGTCCTCGGCGGCGGCCTCGAGGGAAGCGGCTTCCTTCCTGGCCTGCTGCAAGGCGGAAGCGGTTTTCCGGCAGGCGGCGAAGGCGTCGCCGTGGGCCTCCACCACTTCTGCCTCTTTCCGTTCAAGTCCGGCTATTTTCTTTTCCATGGCTGCCGACTCTTCCGCCATGGCGGCCAGGCTTTCCCCGGATGCCCTGATCCGGTCGTCGCAGTCCGCGAGAAAGGCCTCCCGGGATCCCCTTTTCGACCGGAGGGTCTCCTTTTCCGCACCAAGAGCCGAAAGAGCGGCGGAGAGGGATTTTTTCCTCTCCTGCTCTTTTTCGATGACCGCCCGGAGTTCGTTCATCCGTCTCCGGAGCCTGTCCCTTTCCCCTGCGGATGCGGTAAGTTCGGCGGAGAGGGCGGTCTCCTTCGAGAGTATTTCTCCGTTTTCCGCCCCGATTTCCTCGAGGCGGGCGGACAGTTTTTTTTCCTCCCCATCGAGGGAGGCCATCCTGGACAGGATCTCCCGGACGGCGGCGGCGGCGGCGAAGCAGCTTCTCCGGAGGTCCTCCCTCTTCCGGAGCAGTTCCTCCCGGTCTCCCCCCAGGCATTTCACCCGCTCTTCGAGTTCCCCCCGCTCCCGGAGGGAGCGGCCATACATCCTTTCCCACAGGTCTCTCCAGCGGATACGGAAGGCCTCTTCCTCCCCGAGGGCGCGGATTTCCTCCCCGAGGGCGGCAAGGTTTTCTTCGAGAACCCGCCTCCTGTGGAAATAGTAGAGCCGCCGTTTTTCCTCGAGCCCCTCGGTTATGGCCCTGGCCCGGGACGCGAGGGCGACGGCGGGAGCGATCTCCTCCCTGCGGTTGGTGAGTTCTGCCACCAGGGCTCCGAGCCGGAGGCTTTCCTCCTCCGCCGAGGCAAGCTTTTCCGAGGTCTCGTTTCTTTTTCGCCGGTACTGGTCGATGCCGAAGAGCAGCTCCAGGTGGGTCCGTCTCTGGGCAGGCCTCTGGCGGATGGCCTCCGCCACCTCCCCCTGGCCGATAAAGGCGAACTGGTCGCCTTCGAGCTTCCAGAGCCTCTTGACGGCATCGAGGTCGGAGAGCCTCGTCCGGGCGCCGTCCACGGTGATCACCGCACCCGTTTCCGGTGAAAAGGATCTCCTGAGGATGCAGCTTCCGGCGCCTGGGGTTCCGTCCTGCCGGATGAAAAGGGTCACTTCCGCCCTCGTCGCGGGAGGGATGCTCACGCTTCCGGAAAAAAGCAGGTCCCCCTGCCTGACGATCCGGAGCCTCTGGAATCCTCCGTCGCCCAGCACCCACCTGAGAGCGTCGAGGAGGTTGCTCTTTCCGCTTCCGTTGGGGCCCACGATGGCGGTGAATCCCTCCGAAAACACCAGGTCCTGGGAAGCCCCGAAACTTTTGAAGCCTTTAAGATGAAGCCGTTCGATAAACAACGAGACGGGCCTCCCATTTTTCCATTTGCTCCATTTTCCGCTCCACCTGCTCGAGCCCCCCCTGGGCGTCCAACCGGAACTTGCTCCAGGCGAACTCGGGAACCGCAGCGAGGAAAATTTTGCGGCCGAGCTCCTCCTCCCAGAGGGGAAGGTAGGTTTCGTAAATATAGTGGGCCACCGCCGGGTTCACCTCCAGCAGGAGGGCCTCCGAGCGGTTCGACGCCGACACTTTCCGGAGGAAGCGCTTGATGGTCATGGAGATGGTGTCCTCCCGGTGAACCCATCCGTTGCCGCTGCAGAAGGGGCAGCTCCTGGTGAGGGTGGACCTGATGTCGGGCCGGGCCCGCTTCCTGGTGATCTCCACGAGCCCGAGCTGGGATACGCCGAAAATCCGCGCCCGGTACCGGTCCGGCTGGAAGACCTCTTCCAGGCGCTTCAGAAGGAGGGCCCGGTCTTCCTCGTAATCCATGTCGATGAAGTCGATGACCACGATGCCGCCGATGGCCCGCAGCCGGAGCTGCCGGGCGATCTCGGAGGCAGCTTCGAGATTGGTCTCCAGCACGGTATGGCGGAGATCCGTCTTGCCGATGAATTTTCCGGTGTTCACGTCGATGACCGTCAGCGCCTCGGTGTGGTCGATGATGAGATAGGCCCCCGACTGGAGCCAAACTTTCCGCTCCAGGGCCGCCTCGATCTCCTTTTCGATGCCGTAGAACTCGAAGAGGGGGGTGGTCCCGCCGTAGAGGCTCACCTCCGGGTGGTCCGTTCCCGAGAAAAGGGACAGGCTGTTGTTGACGTTTTCGTATTCTTCCCTGCCGTCCACCACGATCTCGGACACGGCGTCGGTGAGCTCGTCCCGGAGGACTCTCCCGAGAAGGCCCAGGTCCCGGTAGAGCAGGCACGGTGCCGACTGAATCTTCCCGTTATGCTCGATCTCCCTCCAGAGGGCGAGGAGAACCTCCACGTCGTGGGCGAGGCTTTCCTCGTCCACGCCCTCCGCGGCGGTCCGGACAATGATGCCGTAATCCTCTCCCCGAAGTTCCCGGGCGATGGTCTTCAGCCTCCTGCGCTCGTTCTCGTCGATGATCCTCTTGGAAACCCCCGACTCCTGGCCGTGGGGCACGAGTACCACGTACCGCCCCGGAAGTGAGATCCGCGAGGTCACTCTGGCTCCCTTGTTCTTCCTCGCCGTCTTGGTGACCTGGACGAGAAGCTCCTGGTTCGGCTGGAGATTGAGCCCCCGGGCGTCGTTCAGGTACAGGAAGGCGTTCCTTCCGTCGCCAAGGTTGACGAAGGATGCGTGGATGCCCGGAAGGACGCTCTCCACCCGGGCCTTGTAAATCTCTCCCGCTTTCTGGCGCTCCCACATCCGCTCCACGAACAGGTCGGCAAGGCGGCCGTCCTCGATGATGGCGACTCTCGTCTCTTCCGGATCGATACAGTTGGCCACAATCTTCCGGTTCACGGCGCCCGGCTCCGCATGTCTTTCACTCACGGCGACGCCCTCCTCCCGAAGAAAACTGATGTTCCAAAAACAGGGGGACGGATCTCCCCCGGAAATGCTTCATGCTCTCCCGTCCTCCCGGTCCGGTACCCTGAGGGGTTCCGCAAGAGGCAGGACCCGGATCTCTCCCCCGTCCTCCGGACCGGAAAGGGGACCCACCGCCTCACGAAGGATGAAGACGCCCGGCCATCCCGTGATGATTCCCCGGGCGGCCAGGGCTTTTACCAGCACGCCGGGACCCCTTTGCGCCGGGTCCTCCATCACGAGGCGGAAGAATCCGGCCGGGAGATCCGGCCCTTTTCCGAAAGAGAGGACCGTTCCCTCCGTCTTCAGTTCATCAAGGCACTCCTGCAGTGCCGGGCCGGCTTCTCCTCCCCTGAGGGCGAGAATGCACGACGAGGCCCGGCACCATTTGCCGAGGGACTTCGCCTCCTCCGTTCCGGGGAGACCGTCCACCACGGTGCTTCCCGTGATGGAAAACCCTTCGGGCAAAAAGAGATTCCATCGGTGGGGTGTATCCTCATCGTACCCGGTCAGCCATGCTTCGAAGGGCTCGGCAAGGGCCGGAACACCCACGGAAAGTTCCGGCCCCAGGCTGATCTTCGGGCGGGGGGTGAACCCTTCGGAAAGCCGGAAGCTTATGGAAGCCCTGGCGGCGCTCCGGGCAAGGACGGAGGGGATGGCGATATGGGGGATGAAGCAGGCCCTCCCCCTTTTGGAATAGGTGAGTCGCACCCTAATCACGGGAAGCCCCTCCCTTCCCGAGGACCGGGCACCGGTCCTGAACGCCGCAGGCCCTGCAGGGAGCCCCCTCGTTACCTCCCAGGGGCCTGCAGTCGGGGGAGACCAGTTCCCCGAGGGCCCGTTCCCTCTCCCGGAGCAGAAAGGCTTTGCTCACGCCGGCATCGATATGATCCCAGGGCAGCCCCTCGTCCGTCGCCCTCCGGCGGGCTGCGAATTCCGCCGGGTCGATTCCCGTCTTTTCAAAAGCGTCCATCCAGCGGGGCAGAGAAAATGTCTCGCTCCAGCCGTCGAACCTCGCCCCCGCCTTCCACGCCTCCAGCAGCACCGGGGCGAGACGGCGGTCTCCACGGGCGAAGACGCCCTCGAGAAAGGTCTGTTCCGGTTCGTGGTATTTGAGGGAGATCCGGCTGTTCTTCCCTCCGTGACGGGAGGCGAGCTTTCCCTTCAGGAAGCGCCCGGCGGACCTGAGCTCGTCCACTCCGGCCTGGGGCTCCCACTGGAAGGGGGTGTGGGCCTTGGGGACGAAGCCGGCCACGGAAAGGGCCACCTGGGCTTTTTTTCCCCGGCTCTTCCCGATGGACAGGGCCCGTTCGGCGAGGTCGAGAATGCCCTCCAGGTCTTCGGCGGTTTCGGTGGGAAGCCCCATCATGAAGTAGAGCTTCACCCTGTCCCACCCCTTGGAGAAGGCCGTCTCGAGGCACTGGGTGAAATCCTCGTCGGAGACACCCTTGTTGATCACGTTCCGGAGCCGCTGGGTGCCGGCCTCCGGGGCGAAGGTGACGCCGCCCCGGCGCATGGACTCCATCTCCGCGGCGAGGTGCACCGAGAAGGCGTCCATTCTCAGGCTGGGGAGGCTGATCTTCACGTTTTTCGGCGCAAGGGCCGCGGAGAGCTCCCGGATGGCCGGTGAAATTCCGCTGTAATCGCAGGAAGCGAGGGAGAGCAGGCCGACTTCCTCCCATCCCGTCTTTTCCACCAGGGAAAGGGTTTTCTCCACCACGGTCTTCACGGAGCGCTCCCTCACGGGACGGGTGACCATGCCGGCCTGACAGAACCGGCACCCCCGGGTGCATCCCCGGAAGAGCTCCATGGGAACCCTGTCGTGGACGATGCCGCCGGACGGTACGAGGAGCATGTCGGGATAGAAGGCTTGGTCGAGGGAATCCACGATCCTCCGGCGAACGGGAAGAGACGGGACGGACGACCGGAACGTCATCCCCCTGCCGTCGGGGGAAAAGCCACACTCCACCAGGGAGGGGACATACACACCCTCCACCCGGGCGAGGGCCTCGAGGCGCTCTTTCCTCGGCCTCCCCTTCGTCTCCGAGAGGACCTTCAGCGCTTCGGGCAAAAGTTCCTCCCCCTCGCCGACGCAGAAGAAATCCACGAAGGACGCCATGGGTTCGGGGGCCAGGGCTCCCGGTCCTCCCGCTGCCACCAGGGGATGGCCTTCCCCCCGGTCCTCCGCCAGGAGCGGGATGCCCCCGAGGTCGAGCATGGTGAGAACGTTGGTGTAGCTCAGTTCGTACTGGAGGGTGAACCCTACCACGTCGAACCGGTCCAGGGCCCGGCCGCTCTCCATGGAGGCCAGGGGCATTCCTTTTTCCCGAAGGAGCCCCTCGAGATCGGTCCATGGACAGTAGGCCCTTTCCGCGTCGGCGTAGGGCAGTCCCTTGACCAGGAAATAGAGGATCTGAAAGCCCAGGTAGCTCATCCCGATTTCGTAGACGTCAGGAAAGGCCAGGCAAACCCGGACCATCCCCCCGGAATCTTCCTTCGGGGGCAGGGAGCCGAATTCGCATCCGGCATACCGGGAAGGCCGCTTCACGTCCGAAAGAAGCGGCCACATTCCATCGGCATATTCAGGAAAATGCATACAGCGCCTCCTAGAAAAAACCCGGCGCCCCGGGCGCAGACCGCGGGACGTCCGGTCCAAAATACCCGAACGGCGCGGAAGAACGCCTCCGCCCCCTTCGGGTTTATTCTCTCTAATAGGTTTTCAGCGTGGATATGTACACGCTCTGGGCAAGGGCAAGGGCGATGGAGAGGGCGAGAAGGGAGCTTCCGCCGTAGCTCACCAGCGGCAGGGGCAGCCCAGTGACGGGAAGCAGCCCCATGCTCATGCCGATGCTCTCCGCCATCTGGAACCAGATCCAGGCGGAGATGCCGGCGATGAGCACCTTCGCCCGGCTGTCCTTGGTGCGCATGCCCGTCTCGATGAGCCTCCAGAAAAGCACCCCGAAGAGAAGGAGCATGCCGACGGCCCCGATAAAACCGAATTCCTCGCAGTAGACACTGAAAATAAAGTCGGTATGGGGTTCCGGCAGAAACCGGAGCTTGCTCTGCAGCCCCTCCATGAACCCCTTGCCCAGGAGTCCTCCCGACCCTACGGCAATCCTGGACTGGATCACGTTGTATCCCGCCCCCAGGGGATCCACCCACGGATCGAGAAAGACCCGGATGCGCATTTTCTGGTACTCCTTCAGGAACTGCCACCCAAGGGGCACCGCCGCCATCATCAGGCCGATGAGACCGGCCGGGTACTTCCACGGGGTGCCGGCAACCGCCACGGTCACCATGGCGATGGCCCCGTAGACCATGGCGCTTCCGGCGTCAGGCTGGAGAAGCACAAGCCATCCCGAAACCCCCGCCAGGGCAAGGCCCCCCAGGAAGGACGGCAGCGTCAGGGGAGGATACCGGCAGAAATGCTTCGCCAGCACCAGGATGAGGGCAATCTTGCCGAACTCCGCAGGCTGGAACCGGAAAAAGCCCAGGTGGAACCAGCTCTGGGATCCCTTCACCGTCATCCCGAGCACCATGACCCCGAAAAGAAGGACAAGGGCAAAGGTATAGATGCGGTAGGCCCAGGAGAGAAATCGTGCATACCCGACCTGGAGCACCGCGAGAAAGGCGGCCGCGGAGAGGCAGCCCCACAGGAGCTGCCTGGCGGCGAACCCGCTCCCCCTTCCGTCGAACCCGGCGCCCGCGCTGAAAATGGACGTGACGCCGAGAAAGAAGAGGGCCAGGACAGAAAAAAACTGGAGCCTATCCAGGCTGGCCAGGTTCTCTCTTAAGGTGAGCCTTTTTTCCTCCATCGGGAATCTCCTGTTCCTTCTTTCCGGGAGCGACTCCCCGCTTGATCCGGATGACGGGGATGTTGGCCACGAAGGCCACCGATCTGTCAGCCCGGTCGAAATCCATCTCTATCTTGGACGTGTCGATGTCCATGTAGCGGGTGATCACGTCGATCATGTCCCGGCGGAGCTGTTCGAGCATCTCGGGAGAAATGTCCGCCCGGTCGTGGATGAGAACGATCTGCAGACGCTCCTTGGCGATTTTCTTCGAACCGCCGGAGCCGAAAAATTTCTTCAGAAATTCAAGTGCCATGGCGCCATCCCCCTATTCCTTTCTGCCGAAGAATTTCCGGATTCCCGCCAAAAAGCCTTTTCCCTGTTCTTCGCTGAAATCGGGGAATGGGACGGTTTCACCGAGTATTCGGGATGCGATGCGCTGGAATGCATGGGCGGCCGGGGCGGAGTCGCCGAAGGTGAGAGGCTCTCCCCTGTTCGCCGATTTCACCACGCTTTCGTCCTCGGGGACGATGCCCACGAGATCGATGGCGAGTATGTCGAGCACGTCCCGCACGTCGAGCATTTCGCCTTCCCTGACGAGCCTGCCGCGGAGCCGGTTGATGACAAGGCGGATGGGCGATTTGCCCATGGATTCCAGAAGGCCGATGATCCTGTCGGCGTCCCGCACCGCGGGGACCTCCGGCGTTGTGATGACAAGGGCTTCGTCCGCACCGACGGCGGCGTTCCTGAATCCCGACTCGATGCCGGCGGGACTGTCGAGAATGATAAAGTCAAATTCCTTGCGCAGCATGGCGCAAAGTTCTTCCATCTGCTCGGCGCTCACGGCGTCCTTGGTCCTGGTCTGGGCGGCGGGCAGAAGAAACAGGTTGTCCACTCGCTTGTCCCGGACTAGGGCCTGGTTGAGCCGGCATGTCCCTTCCAGGACGTCGATGAAGTTATAGACCACCCTGTTTTCCAGCCCCATCACCACGTCAAGGTTCCGCAGCCCGATGTCGGCGTCCACGGCAACGACCTTGTGTCCCGCCCGCGCAAGGGCCACCGAGATATTCGATGTGGTTGTGGTTTTGCCGACGCCGCCTTTTCCCGATGTTATCACTATCACCCGAGGGTCCACTGAATTTCTCCCCTTCCCTTCCCCGGCGGCCGGGTTCCTCCGGCCCGGGGAAATGGTCTCATTTTTATAATTTCAATTCCCTCACCACGAGGGAATTGTTCTCCAGGGTAATAATAACAGGTTTTCCCCACCATTCCATGGAACTTCCCAGGGAAGAGCTCACTTTCCCGCCGATCCGCACCTGCTTGGCCTCGAAGAGACCCGCCACCACCGTGTGGTCTTCCCCGCCGTCGAGGCCGGCGTGGGCCAGTCCCTTCAGCTTGCCCCACACGCAGATGCTGCCCGAGGCGAAGACCTCGGCGCCGTCGTTCACGTGGCCGATGACGATCACGTCGCCCTCGTGTTCCACTCTCTGCCCGGAACGAAGGGACCGGGCAAGGAAAAGGGCGTTCCCCGCGGTCTTTTCCTTCTTTCCGGACCGCTCCGGAACTGGTTCACCGGTGGCCACCCCCATGGACCGGAGGTCGTCAAGGGTTTCCCCGTCCAGGGAAATCCATGAGAGGATCTTCATCCTCCGGGACCAGATGAAATCGGAAAGAAGCTTCTGGATAAAATACCTGGACACCTTCCGTCCCTGAAAATCTAAGACCACGCCGAGGTTGCCCGAGAGCAGGGAAGCCTCTTCAAACAGCTTTTCCAGGTCGGTAAGAAGCTTGTCCTCGCTTCCCGACTCGGGAAAGATCATCCGTATTCCGTATCCGGCGCCTTTCAGAAGAATGTCGCCCGAAACCGCCGGGGTATCCCTGTGTTCAAGGGGTTGGGACACGACCGCACCTCCTCAGAATTCTACGGCGGAGAGATCCGCCTGATTGTGCCGTTCCTTTGCCCTGGCTTATTGGGCCTTTCCCTGCGCTTCGGGGACGAGCAGATAGGAAAGGATCTCACCCACCATGGGCGATGCCACCGAGCTGCCGTGAAGCCCCGCTTCGATCATGGCCACCGCGACGTACTTCGGGTTGTCCATGGGGGCGTAGCCTGCAAAAAGGGCGTGGTCGTCTCCGTGGGCATTCTGGGCCGTGCCTGTTTTTCCCGCCACGGTGATTCCGAAGCTGCCCGCCTGCCGGCCTGTTCCGCGCCTGACCACGTAATCGAGACCCCGCCGGATGACATCGATGTTCTTTTTTTCAAGGGACAGGTCCTGGGCGACCACTCCTGCGGCGGTGGAAAGATGGGGCCGGACCAGCCTGCCGCCGTTGGCTATAACAGCATAGAGCCTCGCGATCTGGAGGGGCGTGGTCAGCAGGAAACCCTGCCCGATGGAGTAATTCACCGTATCTCCCTGGTACCATGATTCCTTGAACCGGGCCCTCTTCCATTCCGGTCCGGCGATCACCCCCCCCGATTCCCCGGGCAGGTCGATCCCGGTCGGAGAACCGAGGCCGAAGAGGGAACACCATTTCAGAATCCTGGAAATGCCGAGCTTGAGTCCCATCTGGTAGAAGTATACATCGCAGGATTCCTGGAGAGCCCGCAGGAGATTCACCGTTCCATGGCCCGACCGTTTCCAGCAGCGGAACGTCCGGTTTCCCACCGTTAAGGCCCCCGGGCAGTACACCGTAAGGGACGTGGTCGTTTCCTTTTCCTCCAGGGCGGCGAGTCCCATGAGTGCCTTGAAGGTGGAAGCCGGCGGGTACTGGCCCGAGATGCTCCTGTCGTGCATGGGTTTTTCGGGGTCGTTCAGCAGGGCGTTCCATTCCCGGGGGGAGACGCCCCACGCCAGGGGATTGTTGTCGTAGGAAGGGGAGGAATACAGGACAAGCAGCTCGCCGGTATGGGCGTCCATTACCACGATGGCCCCCCTGTAGCCCTTCATGAGGTCCGCCGCAAGGCGCTGGGCCCCCAGGTCGAGGGAGAGATGCAGGTCCTGTCCCCGGCCGGCCGGCCGGGTATCGATGGTCCTGACTTTCCGGCCCCTTGCGTCCACTTCCACCGATTCTTCCCCGGGGGTTCCCCGAAGGATCTCTTCGTACTGCCGTTCGATGCCGTTTTTTCCTATCTGGTCCCCGGCGGCGTAGTTTCCTTCGCCGAACTGCCGGAGTTCATTCTCGCTGATTTCTCCGACGTAGCCCGTGATGTTCGAAGCGAGGCTTCCCGCCGGGTATGTCCTCCTCCAGACGGGGAGGGGGAAAAGCTCCCTGGGGAATTCCGGATCGGCCACCAGGTCGGCCATCTGGGCGAGGGTGATGTTCCCCACGAGCCTCACAACTCTGTACGGAGCCCATGACTGCCTTTTGATGGACCGGGAGAGATCCTCCGCCGTATAGGGAATGCCGTGCACCGAAAGAAGTTCCGCAAGCCGTTCCGGCATGTCGTTCTTCTCGATGTCCATGGGATAGCCCATGATGTCGAAGGTGGTCACGTTCACCGCGAGGAGGGCTCCGTTCCGATCGTAAATCTCACCCCTGACCGGCGGAAAGCGGATCAGCCGGAGGCGGTTGTTCGACGCGAGCCGGATGTACGTATCAGCATGGACCACCTGGAAAAAGTAGAGCCCTCCGACGAGGACCGCCAGGGAAAACAGGACGGCCGCCCTCCACAGCTTCAGACGGAGATTGAGAACCGGCCGGAAGTCAGGCATCGGAGTTCTTCAGCCTCCATCCGTAAATAAGGGAGGCGAACAGCACCAGGGGGAGCAGATAGCTCTGCTGGAGAAAATAGGTGGTAATGATCCCCAGCCCCCTGGCGCCTCCCATGAAAATACGGACCAGGGAAATGGGAAAGAAGGCGGCCCACAGGATCGCGCCGAAGACGGGTACGGTCCGGCCTGAGACGGGCAGTGAATACCACGCCCACCTTGACATCAGGAGGGTTACCACGTAAAAGAGCGAAGAAAGCCCGGGAAAGCCTATCCACCTGAGATCCCAGAGGATCCCCCCGAGAAATCCCGCCCAGAGGATCTCCACCCCCCGGGACGGACCGCGGAGCGACAGAAAGACAAGGACCAGAAGGAAAATCTCGGGCACAAGCACTTTCCCGGTGCCGAGCACCCAGAGAAAATCCTGGATATACCACGATATGACATAGATCACGGGGAAAGTCCCTCCCGTCGCCTGTCCGGGGCCATTTCGCCGAAAAGCTCGAGGGCGTAGAGCTGAGTGATGTTCGCTCCCGGGACGACCCGCCACGCAAGGTAGGCTCCGCCGGTCTTCCTGCTTTCGGAAGAAAGGCGCCCCACGGGAATTCCCGGCGGAAGGGCCTCGCTCACCATGGCGGTACTCACCGTCATGCCTTCGGAAAGATTCCTTCCCTCGGGCACGTACAGGAGCCAGAGCCCCCCCTCGCCGTCACCTGCGACGACGCCGAGGTCTCTCGTTTCCTCGATGACCACAGGGATCATGAGGGACGAAGACGTGATAAGCTCCACCCAGGAGAAATTCCCCTCCGAGGAACTGACCCGCCCCGCGAGATGGCCGTTATGGAGAACAGGCGCTCCGAAAAAAACGCCGTCGGAGGTTCCCTTGTTGATCCTCACCTCGGACCACCATGACAGGGGTTCCCTGAGGGTAACCCGGGCGTAGCCGTAAAACCTCTCAAGTTCCTTTTTCAGGCTGCCGGCCGATCCCACGGACCAGGCCAGCCTGAGGCGGGTGTTCTCCTCCTCCAGGATGTCGAGGCGTTCATTAAGGGCGCTCCTGTCGGCAAACCAGAAGGAGATTCCTTTCGCGCTCCGTTCCAGCGCGACGGCGGGATACTCGGGATAGCGGAGAATTTCGCCCACAAGATCAACAGCGCCCCTGAAAACATCCTTCCTGGGCGCGGCTGCCAGAAGCAGCAGGCTCGCAATGATCATGAGAAGCCCGTGAATCCATTCCTTCCCCAGATGTTTTTCCGTCATGCAAACCTTTCCCCACTCCGGAGAGTTTCTACTTGGATCCTCTTTCCACGGAAAGGAGCACCTTTCTCATGTCGTCGAGATTGTCCAGAATTTTGCCCACTCCCCGGGCCACGGCAAACAGAGGGTCCTCCGCAACGACCACGGGAGTGTTCAGGGCCCTTGAGAGCCTTTCCGCCAGGCCCCGGAGCTGGGAAACCCCTCCGGACAGCAGGATGCCCTGGTCCACGATGTCCTTCGCAAGCTCGGGGGGCGTCTGCTCGAGGGCGACCTTGACCATGTCCTCGATGCGCAGGACGATGGGCTCGAGGGCCTCCCTGACTTCCACGGAGGTCACCATGTCGGCCTTCGGGAGGCCGTCGGCGAGATCCCGCCCCTTCACCGCCATCTCGAGTTCCTTGTCGAGAGGAAGGGCAGATCCGATGGCGATCTTGACCTCCTCCGCCGTAGTCTCCCCGATGAGCAGGGCATACCGCTGGCGGAGCATGGCCACGATGGCGTTGTCCATATCCTTGCCGGCGGCCCTCAGGGAGTTTGTAACCACGATCCCCCCGAGGGAGAGCACCGCCACTTCGCTCGTGCCGCCCCCGATATCGAGGATCATGCTGCCCCGAGGCTCCTGGATGGGAAGCCCCACGCCGAGGGCCGCCGATACCGGCTCCTCCACCACGTAGGCTTCCCTGGCCCCCGCGCCGAGGGTGGCGTCCACGACGGCTTTCCTTTCCACCTCGGTCACTTCGGCGGGAACCGAGATGACCACCCGGGGGTTGGCCAGCAGTCCCCGGCCGCCGCCCGCCTTCCGAAGGCAGTGGCGGATGAGCTCCTCGGTCATGTCAAAGTTTGCGATCACCCCGTCCTGAAGGGGCCAGATAGTGGAAACCCCGGTGGGGGTTTTTCCCGCCATGGCCTTTGCTTCCCTTCCCACGGCGATCACGTCGGCGGCGCCGCCCTTCGGGCGTTTCCGCACTGCCACGGCGGAGGGCTCGCTGAGCACGATACCCCTGCCCTTCACAAACACCACGATATTGGCCGTTCCGAGATCGATGCCAATATCACCGCCGAACATCCCCTTGAATAATCCGAACACCTGCTTCAGTCCCCACTTTCTAGGCATCTCCGGGAAGCGGGATGGAAACATGCTTCCCGTTCGCCACCACATAATGGCCGATGAACCTGATATCGAGCATCTTCGTTCTCCCTGCGAGGTAGTCCGTCAGCATCCTGTCTTCCCTGCTGGGATTGAGGGTTCCGTCGGGGTGATTGTGTACAAGAACCAGCCCCCAGGAGTCCAGACGGACCGCCCTCCGTAAGAGGTATTTTACATCAAGAAAAGCTCCGTCCGGTCCCCCGTAGGAAATTATGTCGGAGGTGATGAGGGTCCCGTTCCGTCTCACGTGGAGTCCCACGATATATTCCCGCTCTTCGGCTGCAAGCTCCGCCGCCAGGGAGGAAAGACGCTTCTCCCATGGAAGCCCGTCCTCGTGCTCGCTCTTTTCGGAACGGATCCGCTTCCCCAGCTCCAGGGCCGCCAGGAGAACGCAGGCCTTCGCTTCACCCAGTCCGGGGAATGAGAGCATTTCTTCTTCGGTCGCCCGGGAAAGCCCCTGGGCGTTCCCGAATTCCTTCAGGAGTTCCGAGGCGAGCTCCAGAACGTCCTTGCCTTTGCTGCCTGTGCGGAGAAGGACCGCCAGCAGCTCCGCCAGGGAAAGGGACGCCGCTCCCCTGCGCCGCAGGCGCTCTCTCGGCCATTCTTCACCGGGAAGGGCAGCCAGCTTCATCCCGCCGTGGCTCCGTCCTGCCAGAAGGGATTGTGTTTCCTCTCGGCGCCGATGGTGGTCTCCGGTCCGTGCCCCGGCAGAACCTGCAGTCCGTCGGGAAGGGCCGCGAGTTTGAGGATGGAACGGTCGAGCAGCTCCGGATCGCCACCGGGAAGGTCCGTCCTGCCGACACTCCGGGCGAAGAGGGTGTCGCCGGAGAGCAGGAGATTCCCGCCCTCCGCTTCGGCCAGGTAGCACGAACTTCCCGGGGTGTGCCCGGGGGTGGCCAGAACCGTGACCTTCATGCTTCCCACCGTGAGCACGTCACCGTCCCGGAGGGTCGAAAAGTCGTCCGTGCCCTTGAAGTCGTACCCCATCCACTCCAGGGCGCCCTGGTCAGGGGATGATACAAGAGAAGCGTCCTCTTCCGGCACGTACACGGGAGCCCCGAACCGTTCCATGACGGCCGGGAGCCCTCCAGTATGGTCGAGGTGACCGTGGGTGAGCAGAATTTTTTCTATGGAGATTCCCCGGGCCCGGGCAAAACCGTCGATCTGGTCAGGGTCTCCGGCGGGGTCGACGAGCAATCCCCTGCCGGTGTCGTCCCAGACCAGGTAAGTGTTCGTCCAGAGAGGCCCGAGCGGGAAACGCTTGTACTTCATGTCCGATCATCCTCCGTTGTCCGTATTTTTCAGCCGTTGCGGGATTCTCCGCTTCCGGACTCTTTATCCAGTATGAGCGTCACGGGACCGTCGTTGGCGATTTCCACAAGCATGTGGGCCTGGAAGATCCCGCTTTCAACCTTGATTCCTCTGGCGGCCACCGACTTCTTGAACGCTTCGTACAGCCGGTTCGCCTCTTCCGGCTCGCCTGCTGCGATGAAAGAAGGACGCCGTCCCTTGCGGCAGTCTCCGTAGAGGGTGAACTGTGAAACCGCCAGCACCGCGCCTCCCACATCCGTCAGGGAGAGATTCATCTTCCCCCGGTCATCCTCGAATATCCGGAGGCCGGTGATTTTCTCGGCCATCCACTCCGCTTCCGCCTCCCCGTCGGTCCGGGAAGCGGCAAGCAGAACGCACAGCCCCCTGCCGATCTCTCCCGTGGTCTCTCCGTCCACGGAAACCTTCGCGGAGGAGACTCTCTGCACCACAGCCCTCAAATTACGTCACCCCCGTGAGACATTGATCATTCCCTTGACCGCGTTCAGTTTTGCCACGATGAACAACAGGTGCTCAAGATCCCTGACCCGGACTTCTAGCTTCATCCGGGCGAGATTCCCGCCCACCACCCCGGCCTTGATGCCTGTCATGGTGCCATCCCCGGCGATGACGGCCTGGGCCGCGTCTCCGAAAAGCCCTCCCCTGTCGATAGCCTCGAGCTTCAGGCGGGCGGTGTACCGCCTGTTCCCCGTGGTTCCCCACGAGACGGAGATGATCCGTTCTTCCTTGGCGTTCTTCACGTTTTCGCAGTCCGCCCGGTGGACGGTGATGCCCCTCGAGCGGGTGGAAAAGCCGACGATCGGGTCGCCCGGGACCGGTTCGCAGCAGTTTGAGAGCACCACCTGGACTCCTTCCGCCCCTTCCACGACGATGTCCGACTCACCTTTTTTGCCGGCGAAGGACGTATGCTTCTCCGTTTCCGTCGCTGCGGGAGGAGGAGAAACCTGTGGCTGGGGCTGGGCTTTTCCCGCGAGACGCTGGGCTACGAGGGAAACGCTCTGGTTGCCTGCCCCGATGGAGGCCAGAAGGTCTTCTCCGTTTGACTGTCCCGCATCCCGCGCAATTTTGTTGAGAAGGGGAAGGAGTTCTTCGAAGGATTCAAACTCCGGTGTTCCCCTCCTGTGGAGTTCCCGTTCGAGGAGATCCCTGCCCCTCTGGAGTTTTTCAATGCGTTCCGTCTTCTCCAGCGCACGGAAATGGGCACGGATCTTGCTCCTTGCCTTGCTGCTCCGGGCGATTTTCAGCCAGTCCCTCGAAGGGGCTCCCTGGGGAGACGTGATGATCTTGACGATGTCTCCGTTCTGGAGTTCATAGCCCATGGCCACGATCCTGTTGTTCACCATGGCTCCCACGCACCGCATGCCCACCTGGGTGTGGACGGCGTAGGCGAAGTCGATGGGAGTGGATCCCTTCGGAAGGGAGACCACCTCTCCCTGGGGGGTGAAGACGAAGACGTCGCTTGAGAGCACGTCGTCCTTCAGCCGCTCCAGGAACTCCGATGGTTCCGGGGTGCCGTCATGGTCGCCTTCGAGGGCCTGGCGGATCCATGTCAGCTTGGCGTCGAGGTCGTCGGTGCCGCCTCCCCCCTCCTTGTATCGCCAATGGGCGGCGATGCCGTATTCCGCCAGGGAGTTCATCTCCCAGGTGCGGATCTGCACTTCCAGGGGTTCTCCCGTAGGTCCCACCACCGTGGTGTGGAGGGACTGGTACATGTTGCTCTTCGGGTTGGCGATGTAATCGTCGAACTGCCCGGGGATGGGTTTCCAGATGGTGTGGACGATGCCCAGCACGGTGTAGCAGGCGGCGATGTCGTCCACCACCACCCGGAGCGCAAGGAGGTCATACAGCTGCTCCACCGGCAGTTTTTTTCGGTTCATCTTCTCGTAGATGCTGAAGAAGTGCTTCGCCCTGCCCTTGACCTTGCAGTGGATTCCCTCTTCCTCCAGCCGGGTGCTGAGAATTTCCATGGCCTTCCGGACCACGGTCTCCCGCTCGGGCAGTTTTTTGCGGACCCTTCTCCGGATCTCGTAGTACATTTCGGGGTCGGCGTACTTGAAAGCAAGGTCCTCGAGGCCCCGCTTCACCTGGTAAATCCCGAGCCGGTGGGCCAGGGGAGCATAGATCTCCATGGTCTCCCTGGCGATCCGCATCTGCTTGTCCTTCCGCAGCGCTCCCAGGGTGCGCATGTTGTGCAGCCGGTCGGCCAGCTTGATGAGAACCACCCGGATGTCCTTGGCCATGACCACGAACATTTTGCGAAGGTTCTCCGCCTGGTAGTCCTCGAATGATTTGAAGGGGAGCTTGCCGAGCTTGGTCACCCCGTCGACGAGGGTAGCGACTTCCACACCGAAGGCGCTTTTCAGTTTTTCGATGGTGATGTCCGTATCCTCGAGAACGTCGTGAAGGAGAGCCGCCGCGAGGGTGACCACGTCAAGCTGCATCTCGGCGAGGATGGAAGCCACGTTGATGCTGTGGACGATATAGGGGTCGCCTGTGGAACGTTTCTGTTCCTTGTGGGCGGCCCCGGCGAGGACCAGGGCTTCGCCGAGGGTCATGAGCTCGTCCCGGGAAAGGTAATGGATCACCTTGGACCAGAGCTCGTGCCACGCGAACTTCACCGAAATGGCCCGCTCATCCTCGGGGATGCGGCCGATATAGCTGTCCCTCAGTTTGCCGGACGCTTTACGGTCAAGCTCGGGATGATCCTCCTCCCCTGAGTGTCCTTCCTCCTCAGGTTCCACCTGCCGTTCCCCGAGAATGCTTTCGCTCAGTTCTTTCGGGTCCATTTCGTCCACGCTCCGTCAGGTAATGTCGTCCACGACGACGTAATCAACCACGTACTGCAGTCTCTCCCGTCCCTGCCAGTAATCCAGCCGCGGGCGGTACACCCACCCCCCGGAAGACGTCATGGCGTCCATGGAGCTTTTTCCGTCAAAGGCGAGGAGCCTGGCGCCTCCCGTTTCGATCTGCAGGTGCCGCCCGTCCCGTCCCAGGGGGAGCATTTTCTCGCCCCCCGTACGGGCGATAAAGAACAGCGGCGCGGGGTTCCCGTTGCCGAAGGGACCGAGAGCGCTCACTTCCTTCCAGGAATCGAGAACGATTTCGCCCGGGCTGATCTCAAGAGCGGTCACCGGGGGTTCCTCGAGCTCCATGGAAGAAAGGGCTTCTTCGAGATACCTGGAAACATCAGGCCAGTTGTCCCTGGCCACGGAAAAGCCGGCGGCGTACTGATGCCCTCCCCATGCGTCCAGAAGGGAGGAAATGGGATCGAGCACCTTCATGGCGTCGCCCCCTTCGGGGACCCTCAGGGTTCCCCGGATGCCGCCCCGCACAGGAGCCGCAAGCACTACCGGCGACGATTTCATGCTGCACAGCCTGCTCGCCACGCCGCTGAGAACACCCACCGGCCAGCTTTCCCCGAGGGCTACGTGGTTAAAGGGTCCGCTGAGCAATTCCTCCGCCTCCCCCGAAATGCGGCCCGAAAGCACCTGACGCTTCTTGTTCAGGGAGAGCAGGGTTTCCACCTTCTGCTCTGCCCCTGACCTGCCGTGGAGAACACCCACCGCCGTATCGGCAAGGTCCATTCTTCCGGCGGCGTTCAGGCAGGGGATGACTTTCATGGTGAGGGATTCCTCGGAGAGGGCCTGGCTGGTCAGTCCCAGGCGTGAAAACAGCCTCGCCAGGCCGGATCTCGGGCGGGATTTCATGAGAGATATCCCCCCCCTCACGAGTTCCCTGTTCAGGGCGTTGAGGGGCATGCAGTCAGCGAGGGTGGCAAGGGCAGTGAAATCCGTCATTCCTTCCATCAGCTTCCTGGGAAGGATGTCAAATTGCCACGCCCAGGCCCACAGGACTCCCGTGGCGCAGAGGGCTTTGCCGAAAGAACACCCCCCGGTACCGTGAGGATTCACCACGGCGCCGTGGAAATGCTTGCCTTCCTCCGGCTGGTGGTGGTCGAAGACAAAAACATTGATACCTGCCGCTGCGGCCTTTTCAAGAATTTCCCGGTCCTTCGAGCCGCAGTCCACCACCACCAGGGTGTCCCAGCCCATGGGGAGGAGCTGGTCCATGACCGACTCGTGCAGGCCGTATCCCTGTTCGTGCCGGTGGGGGATGAAGAAGCGGACCTGCTGTGCCTTTGAGCGGCAGATTTCCATGGCGAGCGTGGTGGAGGCCACGCCGTCCACGTCGTAATCACCATAGACAAGGACTCTTCCCAGGTCCGGTATTTTTTTCCATCGCACGGCGGCTTCCACGGCCCCCCTGCCCAGGTCCAGCCCGTCGAGGAGGCTGGAAAGGGACGAACAGCGGAAGGAGGACAGCCCTTCCTGTCCGCCCCGGCTTTCGAGCACGGCCGCGGTCAGCAGGGAGCACCCCTCCCTTTCGGCGATGGTCTTCGTGGAAGAGGTGGGACGGACGATCCGGAGCCGGTCTGACCTGCAGAGGGCAGTCACCGGAAGAATGCACCGGCAGACCTGCCTCCCGCCGGTTGAACCGAGGCGGGAACAGAACGGCCACTCCTGAAATGATGTGAGAGCACGGCTCCGACAACCGCCTTCAAGACGGCGGCCGGAAATAGGTTCCTCATGAAATTCCTCCCCGGAATCGGCCATTTCTGCCGGAAAGCATCAAAAAAAGACATTTGCGGAGCCTCGAGTTTACGGTATGCCCAGGCTCCGCGCAACTGGAAATCAGCGTAGTTATATTGTAGTCTGTGCCTCCTGAGAAGTAAACTCCCGGGGAATGCCTACAATCCCGGGGCGTTTTCCTCCCCGTCCGCCACGCCCGGCCAGAGGGAAGGAATGGCCTGCTCGGGAAAATCTTCCAGTTTTTTTCCTGCGGCGGCCCGCAGGAAATTGTCCACCCACCAGAAGACATCCTGCCTGGCGATGGACTTCCGGAGAAACCGCATCCTTTCCTTTTTCTCCCTGTCATCCATGAAGAAGGCCCTCATGACGGCCCCGGCAACAGCGTCCGCGTCATAGGGGTTCACCAGGACGGCTCCACGGGCGAGTTGGAGGGCGGCGCCGGCGAACTCGCTGAGAATGAGGACCCCCGGCTCACGTCCCTTGCAGGCGCAGTACTCCTTGCAGACGAGGTTCATCCCGTCCTTGAGGGACGTCACGAGGGCCATGTCCGCGGCCCTGTACATGGCCGCGAGTTCCTCCCTCGATAGGGAGCCGTAATGCCAGTTCACCGGAACCCAGCGGGTGGTGGAAAATTCCCCGTTGATCCGGCTGACGAGCAGCTCGATTTCTCCCTTGAGGGTCTGGTACTGCTCCACCGTTTCCCTGCTGGGAACCACGATCTGGTGCAGGGTTATCCGCTCGCGGAGTTCGGGAAACAGTTCCAGGCACCTCCGGAATCCCCTTAGCTTTTCCGGTATTCCCTTGGAATAGTCCAGCCTGTCCACACCGAGGATGAACTTTTCTCCGAAGATTTCCTGTCGTATTTCCTTTGCGCGGGCCACAACATGCTTTGTTCCTCCCAGGGAGGAGTACTTCTGGTAATCAATGCTGATGGGAAGGCTCCCCAAAGAGAACGAACGGTCGCCGAGGCGGACTTTCACAATGTGGCCCCTGCCGGAAACCCTGCATTCCGGGTGGAATACCTTCAGGCAGTCGAGAAAATTCTTCCTGTCTCTCCCGGTCTGGAAGCATACGAAGGAGTACCGGGTCATCTGGTCGAGGATTTCCCTGCGCCGGGGCATCTTCATGAATACATCCACGCTCGGGAAAGGAATGTGGAGGAAGAAGGACGTCCTGAGCCCCGGCTGTTTCTCCCCGAGCATGGCTCCCAGGGGGATGAGCTGGTAATCATTCACCCAGATAAAATCCTCCTCCGAGGCATGCCTCAGGACGACTCGCGCAAACTTCGCGTTTGAACGGAGATAGCCGTCCCAGTAACGGGGTGAAAAATCGCACCGGCTCTGGAGATCGTGGAAAAGAGGCCACAGCACGGAGTTGGAATATCCGTGGTAGAAATCATGCACATCTTCCTCCGTGAGCATGACGGGCAGAAGGCGGTACCCGCTCTCCTCCGACACCGGGCCGAGGATGTCCCGTATGTCGGCCAGGCGGGCGCTCGAGCCGGTTCCGGGCCACCCGGCCCAGAAACCTCCCCTGTTCTTCAGCACGGGATTCATGGCGCTGACCAGCCCCCCCGATGCCGGGCACCCTTTCCACTTCCCCTCTTCACAGGAGAGGGTCACCGGAAGCCGGTTGGACACCACCAGCAGCCTTCCTTTCTGTTTCAAGGCGTTTCCCTCCATCCTGTTTCAAGAGCGGCAAGCCACTTCCGGAGGAATTCCGGCACTTCATCCGGGCGGATCCTGACACCGGCGGCACTCTCCGCCGGAAGGGCGGACACGAGGATCCCCACCCCCCTGCCGTTGAGCACCCGGAAGGCGTCTTCGTCCGTCTCGTCGTCTCCGAGATAGCAGACAGGGTCCCTGGAGCTTCGGGCCGCCAGTACCCGTTTCATGGCCTCCCCCTTGGTGAATGACGGAAGGCGGAACTCGACGCCCTGGTCGAAGGGAAGCTCTTCCAGCCCCGCCTGCGAAGCTCGTTTCCGAATGGACTCCTCGAGAGTGCCGTACTGTTCCAGCACATCAGGCCGTTCCCTCCAGTGAAGGGCGGCCGAAACGGGTTTTCGTTCCACGGCGTCAGAAGGGAAGGCTCGGAACAGTCCCGGGAGAAGAAGAAGGGCCTGCTCCTCGGCAGCCGACAGGGCCACGGTGACCGTATCCCCTCCGGGTGACCGGCGCTGCCATCCGTGGCACCCCCATATTTCCGCCGGCACTCCAAGAAGGGAAGCCGCCTCTGACGCCTCTCTCCCGGTGAGGAGGACAAACTCTCCTCCCGCTTCCATAATTCTTCTTATGAGTTCCTTCGTTTCTTCCGGGGCGACGGCCCCGCCCCTCTCCCTGCGGAAAGGGGCGAGGGTACCGTCATAGTCGCTCACAAGCAGCGGTCTGACCCCGCCGAAGGAGCCGAAAAACCCTTCAAGGTCCGAAAGCCTCAGGCCGGGATGCCCTAAATCCAACGCTCCCACTCCCCTTCCCCTCCGTCCAGGATCACGAGGAGGGACAGGTAGTTCCGCAGCTGACCCGTAATAAGGAAATTCTCAAGAACGTACTGTCTGGCGTTCACGCCCATCCTCTCCCTCTTCCACCGGTGGGTCAGGAGGTACCGGATCCTGATGGCGGCGCCCTCGGGAGACCTCACGCGGAAGCCGTTGAACCGGTTGATGACCTGCAGCCGGATGCCCCCGACGTCACCGCCGATGACCGGTTTTCTTTTCCACATGCCCTCGCTTACCGTAAGCCCGAAACCTTCCCTGGTCGATTTTTGCATAACCACGTCGGCGCCGGACTGGAGGGCATTGATGGCCTGATGGGCATCCGGCGGAAGGACCAGCACCGCAATATCGGGATCGCCGGCGGCGGCCTCGCGGACTGCGGAAAGGACCTCGCCCGATTCGGGATCGTCCGCCGCTCCTCCTCCCGCGAGAACAAGCCGGATATCCACGTATTCCCTGGCGATCCGGTAACTCTCTATGACCCCCAGGGGATCCTTGAACCGGTCGAATCGGGAAACCTGGAGGATGACGGGCTTGTCCCGGGGCACCCCCAGCTCCCGGTACGTCTTCTCCACCTCCGCCTTCGGGAGGGGAATGTTCTTCCCGCTCAGGGGATCGATGCTCGGCGTAATGAGAAACTGCGGATGAGGAAGGGGCTGGGCGAAATCGGGCAGCGAGAAGATCGAGGCGTCATAGCCCTCCACCTGTTTTTTCACGAACCGCCACACGGACCGGTTCGGAGCGCTGACGTCGATATGGCACCGCCAGATCCACTTCCCCTTCCGACCGGGCATCAAACCCAGCAGGGCCGCCGGCTGGGGGTCGTGGATGAAAACGTAGTCCGCCTCTTCCAGATTCTCCTTCAGCTTTTCGGCGTTTCTTTCATTCGTTTCCATATAGGAGGCGACCTGTCCCTCGGAAAGGCCGCCCGCCATCCCCTGCAGGGAATTGTGCAGCGTTTTCGTGCAGGCGAAGAAGGCTTCGTCCCCTTCGATGACTTCCCAGGAGACGTCGAGCCCGAGCTCACGGGACAGGGGAACCATGGAGGAGAGGATCTCCGCCACTCCTCCTCCGGTCCTGGTGGAGTTCACGTGGACGATCCGCTTTCCCCGGAGCCTCTCCGCAATGGCCAGAAGGCTGTCCATGGCATGGAAGCCGATGACTTCGCCATATTGCTTCAGCATGTCGGACATCATTTCTTTCCTCCCTTCCGGAATCCCTTCCCGAGAATGGAGACGATTTGCCCCTTCAGTTCCCCGAGGGAGAAGAGATAGGAATCCACCCTCCCGAGGAGCCGCCTCACTTCCGCAGTTGTCTCGCCGAACTGTTCGAGCCACAGGGAGAAGTCGTCTTTTCCCTCCGGAGAACGGCGGCGGCCGTCGAGAAAGTGATGGAAAAAGCTCTGCCTGCTGGCCGTTTTGACCGCCACGGGAAAACCCTCCAGGGACGAGGTAACCTTTCCCGTATCGAACATAAACTTTTTGCAGGCAATGAAATAGAACTCCCTGTCCGCTTTCTTCCAGCTCAGAAAATCACCCTGATCAAGACGGGCTTCGAGAATGTCCTCAAGGATCGACCGAAGCTCCCCGAGATCCTTGCATTTCACGGGATTGATAGCGCTGAGTGCCTCCGCGAGCTCCGTGTCCCCGAGCCCTCCGTCGGCCCACGAGGCAAAATCGTTGTTGAACTCGGACTCGGCGATATGGGGACGGAGCATCCTGCCCCAGAAATGATAGTAAAGGGAACTTTCCGGAATCTCGGGGACGGCGGATCGGAGTTCTCTGAGAGTCTGTGCCCGAAATCCCGTACTCACGGGCAGAAGACAGCATTCCATAAACCTGAAGGGGCTGTTGGCTCCTGGAATGTCCATGGTTTCAACCTCCTTTGTACGGTCGATGAATTCATCTCCCTTTCATTATGTAGCCTTATCGGCATTATGTAAGTATAACACATATTTTCTTTGTTCTACAAATTAACCTTTATGGCTGACAGCGGGAAGAGGGTCAAGGGCCTTTGGGGGAAGGGAAGTTTTCCGGCAGAGAAGCAGGGAAGGGGGAAAAAAAGGAGCCCCCTGAGGGGGCTCCCGTGCAGCGGAAGAAAAATCAGTCCTTCTGGGGGGCCCTGATCCACCACTCCGCCAGAAGACCGGTGGCAAAGCAGATGGAGCTGTACGTTCCCGCCACGATTCCCACCAGCAGGGCGAAGGAGAGGCTTCTGAGCACCTCTCCGCCCCACAGATAGAGGGCGATGACCGGAAGCAGGGTCGTGACCGACGTGTTGATGGTCCTGGAGAGGGTCTGGTTGATGGAAGTGTTGAGCAGATCCACTATTCCCTGGCTTCTGAGATTCTTCCAGTTCTCCCTGACGCGGTCGAGGACGACGATGGTGTCGTTCAGGGAATATCCCACGATGGTGAGAATAGCCGCGATGAAGGACGAGGAAATTTCCATTCCCGTGAGGCTGAAAAGCCCAAGGGTGATCACCGTGTCGTGAACCAGGGCGGCGACGCTCACCACGGCGAAGCGGAACCGGAACCGCACGGTTATGTAGATCAGGATGCCGGCGAGGGCGAGAATAAGGGCGATGAAGGCCTCCTGCCTCAGTTCGGCGCCCATCACGGGACCGACCTTTTCGAGCCGGATGACCTGCATGCCGGAAAACTTCGAGCGCAGAGCCTCCACAGTCTGCCTGCGGGCTTCTTCTTCATTGGCGCTGATACGGATGATGACACCCCGGTCGCTGTAGGACTGGATGACCGAGCCTCCCTGGCCGATGGAGGCCAGAACCGAGCGGATGTCCTCGATGGCCGCCGGCTGGGCGAACTCGACCTGCACCACGTTGCCTCCCGTGAAGTCGATACCGAGGTTCAATCCCTTGAAATAGATGAGTCCCAGGCTTGCCGCCATGCAGACAAAGCTGATGAGAAGAGCGGCTTTCCTGTGCTGCATGAAGTTGATGAACATAGTTTTCATGGTCGTCTTTCCTTCCTCTCAGGAGCGGTGCGGAACGGAACCGGCCGCACCACGACCTCCCATGAAGTGCTGGAGGAGCGCCCTGGTGACAAGGACGTTGCAGAACACACTCGCCACGATGCCGATGCTGAGGGTCACCGCAAATCCGCGGACTGGTCCGCTGCCGAAGTAGAAGAGCACGGCGGCGGCGATGAGCGTGGTGATGTTGGAGTCCAGGATCGTCGTCAGGGCCTTCTTGAAGCCGGCGTCGAGAGCGGCGAGGGGCGTCTTCCCCGCCCTCGCCTCCTCCTTCATCCGTTCATAGATGAGTACGTTTCCGTCCACGGCCATGCCGATGGTCAGCACGATACCAGCGATTCCGGGAAGGGTGAGGGTCGCCTTGAGGGAGATGAGCCCCGCGAAAATGAGAAGCAGGGCCACTGCGAGGGCCGCGTCGGCGGCAATGCCGAGGGTCCTGTAGTAGAGCAGCATGAAGAGGAACACCAGGGAGGCGCCGATAAGGCCTGCCCTGATTCCGGAGTTGATGGAGTCCTCTCCGAGGCTCGGCCCAACCGACCTGTTCTCTATGACTTCGACGGCGATGGGGAGCGCTCCTGCCCGGAGCATGATGGAGAGGCGGCTCGCCTCAGCCGGGCTGAAATGCCCTGAAATCTGGGCGTTGCCCCCGGTGATTCTTTCCTGGACAACGGGAGCGGAAATAACGATTCCGTCAAGGACAATGGCGATCTGTTTTCCCACATTGTCCGCAGTGGCTTTGTCAAAGAGCCGGGCCCCTTCGGAACTGAAGGTCAGCCCCACCACGGCCCGGCCGAGGTTGTCGTACTGGGTCTTGGCGTCGACGAGATCCTTTCCGCCGACGAGCACGGGACCGAGAAGGTAGTAACGCCCTTCGTCATCCTTGGAAACCCGGGAACCGGCAATCCCCTCACCCTTCTTCGCGAGGTTTTCCCTGCCGCTCTCGATCTGGGCCCTGGCCTCGTTCCACCGGGTCTGGGCCCGCTGAAACTCTTCGTCACTGTCATAGTTCGGCCTCTGCGGTCCCGGAGGGACAGAAGCCGTCGCCTCGACAACGGAACGGAATTCGAGTTCCGCCGTCTTTCCGATGAGCTCGAGGGCCGCATCAGGATCCTGGATTCCGGGAAGGTCAACAATGACCCTGTCCCTGCCTTCCCTTTGGATGACCGGTTCGGCGACTCCGTACTGGTCAACCCTGTTTCGAAGGACAGCAAGAAGCCTTTCGATGCTGTCCTCCGTCACTTTGCTCTCGGCAGATTCTTTTGCCTGAAGGACGATGTGGGCTCCGCCTTTCAGGTCCAGCCCGAGGTTGATCTTTCCCGAAATGGGAAACACCGTCACGAGAGCCGCAACTACCACGATGGCGACGATTCCGAGCCGCCAGCGGTCTCTTTTGAGCATAATTCTTCCCTCCTGGACACTCCGCGAAATTTGTGCGTCTCAAAAGACCGGAAAAAGCGGAGCGGCCGCCGGAAGGCGAGCCTCTCCGCACCGGTGTCGTTGTTCACCTGGGGAAAAGGTCAGTTTTTCTCCTCTTCCGATGTACCGGATTCGTCCCTGGGGGCTGATTCCTTCTGCTGGGGGGCTGCCGCGGCGCGTTTTGTGGCCACTGCGGACTTCAGTATCCGGACCTTGACTCCGTCGGCGATCTCCACGACGATGCTGTCATCCTTGACTTCCCTGATGGTGGCGAAAAATCCGCCGATGGTGACGATCTGGTCGCCCCTGGTGAGGGATGCCAGAAGCTGGTCCTGGGCTCTCTGCCGCTTCTTCTGTGGCCTGATGATGAAGAAATAGAAGATGACGACGAATATCGCGAGAGGGAAAAGCATTCCCATCAGACTGCCCTGTCCTCCAGCTCCTCCTGCTGCCTGTCCGCACTGCTGTTCCATAAAAAACGCCTCCTCATTGTAATTTGTTCGAAGGCCCCGACCGGGACCATGATATTCTATCAAATACTACTCGTCTTTGTGCTTGAGAAAGAAAAGAAGCTTCTCGAGTTCGACGGAAATATCTACGGAGACGAGAAGCACATCTCCCGGTACGGAAAGGGACACCGGGGCGAAATTGAGGATTCCCTTCACCGTCCCGGCCTGGACGGCTTTGTCGGCCACATGCTGCGCCGCGCCCCCCGGAACGGTGATGATGAGCACTTCGATCTCTTTTTCCCGGACAATTTCGGTAATGGCATCCGAGGAATAACAGGGAATGCCTTGTATGTCCGTACCGATCTTGTCCGTGTCCACGTCGAACAGAGCCTCGATGCGGAACTTTTCGCTCTGGAACGCCTTGTATCCCAGCAGCGCTTCTCCGAGCTTTCCCACTCCGACGAGCCCGATGGACCATTTCCTCGGCGAGGCCAGAATTCGGCTGATATGCTTATGGAGACGGTCCACGTGGTATCCGACACCTCTTTTGCCGATCTCACCGAAATAGGAAAGATCTTTCCTCACCTGGCTGGCCTTGAAGGAAAGCATTTCCCCCATTTCCTGGGAGGAGACCACTTTCTGGCCTTCGGCGACGAGCTGCTCAAGCAGGCGGTGGTACTGTACAAGCCGTTCAACGGTGGGTTCAGCAATCTTCATTTCCGCACTTCCTCCAGTGGAGTGAAGGGGCGGAGAAACGTCTCCGCCCCGGAAGCTATTCTTTCCAGGCGACGACTTCGATTTCCACGAGGGCCCCCTTGGGGAGGGCGCTGACTTCAACGAAGGACCGCGCGGGCGGTTCCTTGTCGAAATGTTGTGCGTACACGCCGTTGACCACTGCGAAATCGCCCATGTTCGTCGCGAAAACGGTAGCCTTGATCACGTCGGAAAGGGAGTACCCCGCCGCTTCAAGAACGGCTCTGACGTTCTTCAGAACCTGCTCTGCCTGCTGCTCCACTCCTCCCGCCACGAAGTTACCCGTTGCGGGGTCAACAGGGATCTGCCCCGAGCAGAAAAGGAAGCTGCCCGCCCGGACTGCCTGACTGTAGGGTCCTACGGCCGCCGGGGCCGCTGTGGTGGAAATTATTTTCTTCATTGCGTGTCCTCCTTGTGAAGTTATCTGTAGGGGTTCCCCCGGAACTGGGAAAGCCGTGCATAGGGCGCCCGTTCCAGGTCTTCGGAGATGCGGAGAAGCTGGTTGTACTTGGCGACCCTGTCGATCCGCGCCGGAGCCCCCGTCTTGATCTGGCCCGCTCCCGTGGCGACGGCCAGGTCGCTGATGAAGGAATCGTCCGTCTCGCCGGAACGGTGGGAAATGACGGTCCCGTAGCCGTACCGCTTCGCGAGGGCGATGACGTTGAGAGTCTCGGAAAGGGTACCTATCTGGTTCAGCTTGATGAGAACCGCGTTCGCTACTCCTTCCTCGATGCCCCTGGTGAGCTTTTCGGGGTTGGTGACGAACAGGTCGTCCCCTACGATCTGGATTTTCTTCCCGAGCCTGGAGGTCATGACCGACCATCCTGCCCAGTCGTCTTCAGCCATGCCATCCTCGATGGAAAGGATCGGATAGTCACGGCAGAGTTCCTCCCAGTAGTCCACCATCTCCTCGGCGGAAAAGACCTTGTTCTCGCCGGCGAAATGGTACTTTCCGTCTCTGAAGAACTCAGAGGCCGCAGGGTCGAGAGCCAGGCTCACGTCCTTGCCGGGGGCGTACCCCGCCTTCTCCACAGCCTCGAGGATGAGGTCGATGGCCTCGCGGTTGCTCTTCAGGTCGGGGGCGAATCCTCCCTCGTCGCCGATGGCGGTGCTGTAGCCCCTTGCCTTGACTGTCTTCTTCAGGGAATGGTAGGTCTCCACGCCCATGCGGAGGGCTTCGGCAAAGGTCTCGGCACCGTGGGGGACGATCATGAACTCCTGGATGTCCACGTTGTTGTCCGCATGGGCGCCGCCGTTGATCACGTTCATCATGGGCGTGGGGAGGGAGAAGGGCCCGAGACCTCCGATCCAGGCCCACAGGGGCATGTCGTGGTCGTCGGCGGCAGCCCTGGCCGTCGCGAGAGACACTCCAAGGACGGCGTTGGCCCCCAGTTCTCCCTTGTTGGGCGTTCCGTCAAGCTCCATGAGCGCCGCGTCGAGCTCAGCCTGGTCGTCGGCGTCAAAGCCCATGATCTCGGGGGCGATCTTCTCGTTGACCCCGTTCACGGCCTTCAGAACGCCCTTGCCGTTGTACCTGGGACCGCCGTCCCGAAGTTCCACCGCCTCGTAGGTACCGGTGGACGCACCGGAGGGAACGGCCGCCCTTCCGGATGCCCCGCTGTCAAGCCAGACCTCCACTTCGACCGTGGGGTTTCCCCTGGAATCGATTATTTCCCTTCCGTGTACTCCGATAATGCTGCTCACTGGTCTCAGCTCCTTTGTTCAGTTCCTTCGTCATCCTCACAGGAGAGGATGTTCTTCCGCTACCACGGTTTTTCCGCCGGATCCGCCCGCCGTTCCTCCCGAACGCCGTAGGCTCCTCCGGGAGCGCCCCGCTTCAGCGCGTTTTCATCATCGCAGAGGACTTCCACGGTCAGGATTCTCGAAGGGTAGGCTATGTCGAGGACGTCCCCCACCCGGACCTCGGCAGCGGGCTTGCACTGCCTTCCGTTGATCCTCACGGCTCCGAGGGTGACCATTTCCTGCGCCACGGTGCGCCTCTTGACGAGGCGGGCGAGTTTCAGAAATTTGTCCAGTCTCATGGTTCTTTTTCCTCCGGAAGTGAAGCCATCGAAAAGTATATCAAACCTGGTCCGTATTTTTCAATTCTTTCACAAAGTCATTTTTCCTTTTCCGCCGGGCTGCTCTTGAGCAGCCGGGCAACCTCCTGGAACCGCAGAAGATCATCCCTGTCCGCCTCGCCCCGTGAAAGTTTTTCCCTGATCTGTTCATATTCCCGCCGGGCTTTCCTTTTTCCGAGAATGTCCAGGACTACGTCCCAGGCCGCCTTTGCGTCACCGAGCCCCTCGCACCAGTCTCCCCCCCTGGCGATGGCCCGAAGGGGAAAGGTCTCCCCGAGGGAATGCCAGCGGGCCTCCACATCCTCCCTGGACGGGGCGGAAAGAAGGGCTGCCGCCACAGTCTGTATCCGCTCGTCCTCGAGAAGGGAGAGGACTTTCATTTCGTCGGCAGTCCTGCGGATACGGTCGTCCTTCCACAACAGGGCGCAGACGGCGGCCTCCACTTCGTCCCCTTCGTCTTCCTTCCGTGAGGCGACGGGCCGTTCCTTCCTTTCGGCGGAATTTTCACGGCTCAGCCCCCGCTTCCGGAATTCTTCCAGCAGCGAGCTCAGCTCATGGGGGAAGATGCCCATGGAGGCGGCAACCCTCGGCAGGAAGGGGGCCACGTCCACCGGCGACAGGCTGCCCAGGCCGGCGAGAATCTCGTCGGCAGCCTTGCGGCGCTTGTCGGGAGACCTGAGCATCTCCCCACGGAGGTAGACGTGATGGAGAATCAGGGGCCTGGCGGACTCGAGGGCCTTCTCAAAGAGCTCCCTGCCCTCGGGAAGGGAGAGGAGGTCGTCGGGATCCTTTCCCCTGGGTAGCTCCACGACCCGGACGTCCAGTCCCGCCTTCTGGAGCACGTACATTCCCCTCATGGCCGCCTCCTGCCCCGCGAGATCGGAATCGTAGCAGATGCAGCACCGGTCGGCCAGGCGCCGTATGAGAGCGGCCTGATCCTCGGTGAGGGCCGTTCCCAGGGACGCGGCGGTCTCCCCGAAACCGCCGAGATGGAGCCGGATGGCGTCCATGTAGCCCTCCACGAGGATCAGCCGTCCCGACGCCCGGGCCGCATCCTTCGCCCTGTGGAGGAGGTAGAGGTTCTTTCTCTTGCTGTAGAGCGTTCCCTCAGGGCTGTTGATGTACTTTGCGCCCTCTCCGTCGATGAGCCGTCCTCCGAAGGCGAGGAGCCTCCCGGCTATATCCCTCACCGGAAAGATGACCCTGCCGCGGAAACGGTCGTAGAGCCCCCCCTTCCCTTCCAGGACGAGTCCTGCATCAAGGGCCTCCTTCGGCTGTACACCCTGCCGGAAAAGGCTGTTCCAGAGCGAATCCCACGAGGAAGGCGCCCACCCGAGCTCAAAGCGGTCCCAGGTTTCGGAAAGCAGGTTTCGTCTCCCCAGGTAGGCCCGGGCGGCCTCTCCTTCCGGGCCCCGGAGAAGGTTCCGGTAATGGGAGCAGGCCATCTCCATCACGTCGGTGAGGCTTCGTTCCCGTCGTTCCCCTCCCCGGGGGGTTGAAAGGGTAACTCCCGCCCTTGAGGCGAGGACCTCAAGGGCCTCCCTGAAACCGAGGCTTTCCTTCTCCATGATGAAGGTGAAGATATCGCCTCCCTGGCCGCACCCGAAACAGTGGAAAGTCTGCCGGGAAGGAGACACCGTGAAGGAAGGGGTCTTCTCCTCGTGGAAGGGACAGAGACCGAGGTAATTCGTCCCGGCTTTCTTCAGACGGACATGATCCCCGATCACTTCCACGATATCGAGCCGTTCCTTGATGCGGCGGACGTCATCGGATTGCTGCACCCCTGTTCCTCCTCAAAACAAAAAATTCGGGGGGAAGGTTTCCCTTCCCCCCAGTATTGTACTCTTCTTTCGGCCTTACACGAAAAGGGGCGCGAGAACCAGGGCCACCACGGACATGAGCTTGATGAGGATGTTCAGGCTGGGCCCGGCGGTATCCTTGAAGGGATCGCCCACCGTATCGCCCACCACTGCCGCGGCATGCTCGGGCGTTCCCTTGCCGCCGAAGTTGCCCTCTTCGATGTACTTCTTCGCGTTATCCCAGGCGCCGCCCGAGTTGGACATGAAAATGGCCAGCATGACGCCGGTGACGATGGAACCGCCGAGAAGGCCGCCGAGGGCCTGGGCTCCGAGAGCGAAGCCCACCACCACGGGAGAGAGGACCGCGAGGAGGCCGGGGATGATCATTTCCTTCAGGGCAGCGGCGGTGGAAATGTCCACGCACTTCTCATACTCGGGCCGGCCGGTGCCTTCCATGATGCCGGGAATTTCCTTGAACTGGCGGCGCACTTCGTCGATCATGGCTTCAGCCGCACGGCCCACCGCCTGGATTGACATGGAGCTGAACAGGAAGGGAAGCATTCCGCCGAGGAAGAGGCCCACCATGACCTTGGGATTGTTGAGGTCGATGGCGGCAAGCTTCACGGAGTGGGCATAAGCCGCGAACAGGGCCAGGGCGGTAAGGGCCGCGGAACCGATGGCGAGTCCCTTGCCCATGGCGGCGGTGGTGTTGCCGATGGCGTCGAGCTTGTCGGTGATCTTGCGGACTTCCTTGGGCAGGTGGCTCATCTCGGCGATGCCGCCGGCGTTGTCGGCGATGGGGCCGTAGGCGTCCACGCTCAGGGCCATTCCGGTGATGGAGAGCATCCCCACAGCCGCGCATGCGATGCCGTACAGTCCGCTGAAATAGTAGCTGACGAGCGTGGCGGCGCAGATGAGAACGACGGGAATCACGGTGGACTTCATCCCGACGGCCATTCCGGAGAGGATCACCGTGGCGGGCCCGGTCTTGGAGGATTCGGCGATATGCCTGACTGAAGAGTAATCGCCTGAGGTGTAGATTTCAGTGACGAAGCCTATGATGACGCCGACGCCCACGCCGGAGACAACAGACCAGAAGAGGCCGAATTCCCTGAACATGGCAAGGGTGATGAGGAGGGCGCCGCCGATCATGATGCCGCCGGTGACGAAGGTGCCGTTGCGGAGGGCCGCTGCGGCGCTGCCGCCGTCCTTCACCTTTACGAAGGCGGTTCCCGCGATGGCGGCAAGTATTCCGATGCCGCTCAGAATGAGGGGATAGACGACACCCTTCGATCCGAAGGCCGTGAGACCGATGGCCATGGCCGCGATGATGGAGTTCACGTAGGATTCGAACAGGTCGGCGCCCATCCCGGCAATATCGCCAACATTGTCGCCAACGTTGTCGGCGATGACGGCAGGGTTCCTGGGGTCATCCTCGGGGATGCCGGCTTCAACCTTTCCAACCAGGTCAGCTCCCACGTCGGCCGCCTTGGTGTAAATGCCTCCGCCCACGCGGGCGAAGAGGGCTATGGAGCTCGCCCCCATGCCGAAGCTGGTGATGAGGGTCGGATCTTCGAAGAGAGCATAGCAGAACAGGATGCCGAGGACGCCGATGCCGACCACGGACATGCCCATGACGCTGCCGCCCTTGAAGGCCATGGTGAGGGCGTCGTTCATACTGCGGGTGGCTGCGAAGGCCGTCCTGCCATTGGCCTTTGTGGCGACCACCATGCCCGCGTAGCCGGCAGCGGCGCTGCAGAGTCCCCCGATGATGAAGGAGAAGCCCGCCGCTCCGCCGATCTGGACCCAGAGAAGCACGCCGACGATGCCAAGGAAGGGGAGAAGCCACTTGTATTCCCTGTACAGGAAAGCCATGGCTCCCCTGTGGATGATGTCCGAAAGCTCCGAAACCTTCTCGTTTTCAACCCTGAACATGTCGATTCGCACATAGGATATGAAAGCGAACGCAAGAGCGGCGATTCCGGTGATGCCGACGATCAACAACAACAAAAAGTCCATTTCCACTACCTCCTCGTTTTGATGGGACCGGCGTCCACAACTCCCGAAAAAATGGAAAAAGCCCGGTGCGAGAGCAATTATAGGGAGTAAAAATACAAAAAACAAGCTTTGATTGCCAAAAAAAGGCTTATTTCCGGCGTTTCAGGTAGATTTCAGCTCCCCCTTCCAGAGAGTTCACGCCCTTCAGGGGAAGGATAAGGCCGGCAAGAGCTCCCGCGATCATCCCGGACACAAAGGCTTTCAGGGGGATCTGCTTTCCCTGCACGAACAGCTCCGCCGGGGAATTTTCCCCGGTTCTTTCGTACATTTCCATGATCCTGGCCGCAAGGTCCTTCTCCCGGCCGGGGAAGAAAAGCCTCTCCCCGTCTCCTTCGGAGGCGGTGCGGTCGAAAAAGGCAAACACCCCCCTCACGTCCTCAGGAAGCTCTCCCGGAGTCCCCACCCAGACCCTGGGCAGGGGCAGCCCCTTGGCCCCCTCCACGATCACGATGTCCTTCCCTGGAAAGAACTCCAGGATTTTCTCCCTGGAAATTTCACCGGGCCGTGCTTCGAGGAGAGCTCCGCCCCCTCCCCAGTAGAGGGAGGGGACCCCCATGACGGAAGCCTTTCCCGTATCCGTCTCTTCAGGGGGCAGAACATCCTTTTCCGTATGTTTTACAAAAGCTGCTGAAAGGCCGGCCGAGAGGATCTCCCGAAGCAGCCCGAGAGCGAGGGTGGTCTTCCCTCCGTTCTTGAAGCCGGACAGTGCGATCAAAAGAGGCATGGTCCCATTCCTTCCCTTCCTGCCGGGGGTTCATTGTTCGGGACGGCAACCCCCGTTTTTCGTCTTTCCTTCGAGATACGCCTTCCACATGGTCCGGTAACTTTCCAGGAGAAAGGCGAAGAGGCAGATCACCAGGGGGCCCATGAAGAGCCCGAGAAATCCCCAGGCCGCAAGGCCGCCGAGAACGCCGATGAACACGATCAGTAGATGCACCTTGCCTCCTCCGGAGATGAAAAGGGGGCGGAGGAGGTTATCCGCCATGCTGACGACGAAAATTCCCCAGAGAAGAAGAAAGACTCCGTCCCCGACGTTCCCGGCATAGAGGAGGTACGCTCCCGCAGGTCCCCAGAGCAGCGCCGTTCCCACGAAGGGGATCATGGCCAGCAGCATCATCAGCGCCCCGAAAAACATGGGACTGTCGAGACCTGCATACCACCAGCCCGCCGCTCCGAGAACTCCCTGGACAAAAGCGGTGACGATGACGCCGTAGACCACCGCCTGAAGGACCTCCTTCGCCCTGCGGAAAAAGGCGTCCCGCTCCTCCTCGCGCAACGGAAGAATGTCCTTGAGGTAGCCGATGATGAGGCTCCCGTCCCGTATAAGGAAAAAACAGGACACCACGATCACCGCGAGGTAATAGGCCACGGTGAGGGTGCTTCCAAGCACCGTTCTGAACGCGGTCACAGCATGGGTGGCAAGCCAGTCCCGGGCCTGCTCGGCCATGCTCGCCACCATGGGGTATTCTTCGCCCCACGCCTTCAGCTTCTCCGCCATGAAAGGGGGAAGGAGGGAGGAAAGATCGAATCCTCCGGACAGGTCAGCGCTGGAGAGCCAGACGGAAAAGGACTCGAAGAGCTTCATCCCTTCCCTGGCGGCCACGTACCCGGCGAAAACGGTGGGCAGAACGATAAGGAGCGCGATTCCGCCCGTGGCGATGGCCGCTGGAACGTTGCCCGATCGGGAGAAGGCCATCATCTGCCTCATCCGTGAGAAGAGGGGGTAGACGATGAACGACAGGAGCACCGACCACGCAAGGGGGGGGAGGAGAGGAAGGGAGACCAGGAAGGAAAGGTAGGCCATGGCCATGAAGATAATGAGGAACGGGAGAAACCAGCCCCTCGTCTTCCTGGCGTACGTTCCGCCTTCCGTCGGCATGTCCCCTTCGCTCACGTTCATCCTACTCCCACTCTATGGTGGAGGGCGGCTTGCTCGTCACGTCGAGGGCCACCCGGTTCACGCCCTTCACTTCGTTGCAGATCCGGCGAGCTGTACGGTCGAGGATATCGTAGGGCACCCGGACCCAGTCGGCGGTCATTCCGTCGTGGGACTCCACCGCCCTGAGGACGGCCACTTCCGAGTAGGTCCTGGAATCGCCCATGACTCCCACGGTCTTCACGGGAAGGAGGACCGCGAAGGCCTGCCAGATGGAAGGATACCCCTCCCAGGAGGCGATCTCCTCCCGGAAGATGGCGTCCGCGCGGCGGAGGGTCTCAAGCCTGGTTTCGTCGATCTCCCCGAGGCACCGAACGGCAAGGCCGGGGCCGGGGAAGGGCTGCCTGGAGACGATGGCCTCCGGCACGCCGAGAAGGCGCCCCGTGGCCCTGACTTCGTCCTTGAAGAGGTCACGGAGGGGTTCGAGGACCTTCAGCTTCATGTCCTCCGGCAGTCCTCCCACGTTGTGGTGGCTCTTGATGACCGAGGCGTTCTTTCCCTTGTGGCCGCTTTCGATGACATCGGGATAGAGGGTTCCCTGGAGGAGCCAGGCCGCGTCCTCGAACCGGGCGGCTTCCTTCTCGAAGACCCTGATGAAGGTTTCGCCGATGATCTTCCGCTTCCTCTCGGGGTCGGTCACGCCGGCAAGGGCCGAAAGGAAGGTCTTCGAGGCGTCCACGTAATGGACCTTGAGGCTGAGCTGTTTGTACTGCTCCAGCACCTCCTCCGCCTCGCCGAGGCGGAGGAGGCCGTTGTTCACGAAAATGCAGTCGAGCCTGTCGCCGATGGCCCTGGCCGTGAGGACAGCCGCCACCGACGAATCGACGCCGCCCGACAGGCCGCAGATCACCCGGTCGTTCCCCGTCTTCTGCCGGATCTCCTCCACCATGATGTCGATCCAGTTCCCCAGGTCCCAGTCGGGGGAGCAGGAGCAGACCCGGAAGAGGAAATTGGAAAGGATTTCGGTGCCGAAACGGGTGTGGACCACTTCGGGGTGGAACTGGAGACCCCAGATGCCCTTTTCGGGATTCTCCATGGCCGCCGGAACGCCCTTCGTAGTCCGCGCGACGAGCCGGAAGCCTGGGGCGAGGGCATCGATATGGTCTCCGTGGCTCATCCAGACCTCGAAAGATGACGGTACTCCCTCGAAGAGAAGGGATTCCCCGGAAACGGAAATTTCCGTGCGGCCGTACTCCCTCGCCGTTCCCGATGTGACCCTGCCTCCCATCATGCTGGTGACGAGCTGCATCCCGTAACAGACGCCCAGCACGGGCACCCCCAGGGAAAACAGTCCTTCCGGAACGGCGGGGGCGTCCTCGTCGGTGACGCTCATGGGGCCTCCCGAGATGATAACGCCGCTCGGCCTGCGGCTTTCGATCTCCCCGAGGGAAACGTCCCAGGGAAGGATTTCGCTGTGCACCTTCAGTTCCCTTACCCTGCGGGCGATGAGCTGGGTGAACTGGGAACCGCAATCAAGAATGACGATGTTGTCCAAAAAACCATTCCTCCCGAATCAATGGGGTGTATAGCACAGGTATCTTATCAGAAAGCCCTTTTTCGTTCCACAGAAGGGAACATTGAGCTTACTCTTCGGGCAAGTAACATTACTCCGGTCTGCCGGGGAATGTCAGCAGAAACTCTCCCGTTCCTTCCAGGAGGATGTCTCTCCGTCCGGCGGGAACGAAAACGCTGTCCCCCGTGCCGATCCCGAGTCCGCCTCCGGGCGCTGAGAGAAGGGCTTTTCCTTCTAGGCAGAGCAGGGAAAGGAAGGACTCGTTCCCCATTGTTTTCGATAAGCGCCCGTTCAGTTCCAGCACGCTGCAGGTGAAGGAGGGGCAGGAACAGAGGAGGCGGGCCTTTCCCCCCGGAACGGGACGGTACTCCCCTTCCCCTCCCGGGGGCGGAGGGAAGCCTTCCTCCATGCGGAGCACATCCAGGGCCTTCCCGATGTGAAGCGGCCTGGGACGGCCGTCCGCCCCGGCCCTGCCGTAATCAAAGACCCGGTAGGTAATGTTGGAGCTCTCCTGGACCTCCGCGAGGACGATGCCTTCTCCCACCGCGTGGATCGTTCCCGCCGGGATGAAGAAGACGTCTCCCGGCTTCACCGGGACGGAACGGAGAACATCCGCCAGGGTGCCCTCACGGATGCGCCGTTCCACTTCCCCCCCCGTCACCGGTCGGGAAAAGCCGCAGCAGAGAAAGGCGCCGGGATCGCTGCGGAGGATGTACCACATCTCCGTCTTGCCCCGGCTTCCCTCATTCCGGCGGGCATAGTCTTCATCGGGATGGACCTGGACGGAAAGGTTTTGGGCGGCGTCGATGAGCTTCACGAGCAGGGGGAATTCCTTTCCCGGCGGAACAGCCGTCCCGGCCGCACCGGGATTGCTTTCCAGAAAGGCCGACAGGGTCTGTCCCCGGAAAGGTCCGGCTGCGATCACCGATTCGCCGTCGGGGTGGGCGGAAAGTTCCCAGCTCTCGGCGATCCGTTCCGGCCCCCCTTTCTTTCCGAAGAGGGAGGCCAGCCTGTTCCCTCCCCACAGATAGTCCTTATAGGACGGCAGCAGCAGGAAAGGAGCCGGGAAGTCCGTCATTCAGGAAACATCTCCGATTCAGCGAAGGCGCAGAGGAAATGATAGACGGCCCCGTGAAGCTCCTGGATCCGGAAGGTCCGTCCGTCCGGGACGGGGATCCACAGGTCCGCCGCACTCTTCAGCACCCCTCCCCCCTCGCCGGTGAGCGCCATGGCGAAGGCGCCCCTTGCCTTCGCCGCCATGAGGGCCCATTTCACATTCCGGGCGTTCCCCGACGTGGAAATGCCCAGCACCACGTCCCCCGGCCCGGCGTACCCCATGACCTGCTGGGCAAACACGAGGCCGTAATCGCCGTCGTTGGCCACTGCCGTGATGAGAGCCTGCTGGCTGCCGAGGGATATGGCGGGAAGGGCTTCCTGGAGCTTTTCTGCAAGGTCCGTGCCTTCCGGGCCGAACAGGGCGCCAAACCGCTCCCTTTCGGCTGACGGCAGGGGACGCTTCAGGAGGAACCCCTTCATGAGTTCCCCCACGATATGGTCGCTGTCGGTGCAGCTCCCCCCGTTGCCGCAGACAAGGAGCGTTCCGCCATCAGAAAAACAGCGGACAAGGACCTGGGCCGCCTCGAGCACCGGTTTTCTCACAGACACCAGGCCGGGATTTTCCTCAAAAAAACCGCCAACTAGTTTCCGGGTCCGATCTTTCATGCCTTCCTCCTGGAACGTCAGTTTTTCTGATCATACGCCCCCGCGTCCGAAGAGACCATATCCGCTCCGGCATGGGCCGCCTGCTGCAGGTTCCGGGTTTTCCGCATGATCCTGTAGTTTTCAAGAAGAAAAAGAAAGAGGCTCATCACGGGCGGTCCGACGAAAAGGCCGAGGATCCCCCAGGCGGCAAGACCGCCCACAATGCCCACGAAGACCACGAAGAAGTGGATCTTCCCTCCCCCGGAAATGAAAAGCGCCTTCAAGACCCGGCCGATGGTCCCGACCACGAGAACGCCCCATCCAAGCAGGATGAGGCCGCCGGTCCAGTCCGAAACCGCCAGCAGGTATGCCGACCCGGGAAGCCAGACAAAGGCGGTCCCGAGGAAGGGGATCAGGGCGAAAAATGCCATGAGGGCACCGAAGAGCACCGGGTTGGGAAGGCCGGAGATCAGCCACCCGAGTCCTCCTGCCGCCCCCTGTACCAGGGACGTGAGCAGAACGCCGTACACCACGGCCTGGAGAGTCCGTTTCCCCCGGTCGAAAAAGCCCGCAGCCTGGTCCGGAGGAAGGGGTACGATTTCCCGCAGGTAGGAGACAATGTACCTTCCGTCCCGGAGAAGAAAAAAACAGGACACGGTGATGATGGAAACGTAGTAGAGAAACAGGACCGCGTCTCCCGCCGCAGACACAGCCTCCACGGCCCCCCGGGCCGCCGTCTCCCGGACCCAGCCCCGGATCGCCGGATACCGGACCATCCAGGGGCGGATATGCTCCACGAGCCATTCCGGAAGGAGAGTGGCGAGGGCCCCCTCGCCGGTGGATTCCATGGCCGCCAGCACCTCGAGGATGAATCCATGAAGGCGGACGCCCTCCCGCAGGGCCATGACAACGGCGAAGATGCAGGGAAGAACGGCGAACAGGACGATCATCCCCGTGGCGGCGGCGGCGGAAAATCCGTCGGACCGCCTTCGAAACGGACCCTCCCTCATTTTCATGAACAGGGGATAGACTGAGAAGGAAAGGAGCACCGACCATGCCAGCGGCTTGATAAGCGGGAAGACCACCGCGACAGCAAGGGAGGCCACAGCCGCCAGGACGCCGAAAAAGGGAAGGGCCTGTCTGCCTTCTCCCTGCGCCGTCATTCCGGAACCTCCGTCCGCAGCCGGTTCTTTCATGAACGCCACATCCTTTCCGGAAAGGGTTGAAAAAAGCCTCCCGGATTCCTCCGGGAGGCTTCACTATACCATTTCTTCCTTCCCGCTGGGGGATGGATTCTAGTACATATCCTCCATGCCGCCCATGCCGCCCCTGGGCATTGCGGGTTCCTTCTTCTCGGGCTTGTCGGCGACGATGGCCTCGGTGGTGAGGACCATGGCGGCGATGGAGCCCGCGTTCTGGAGGGCGCTGCGGGTAACCTTCACGGGGTCGATGATGCCGGCCTCGATCATGTCAACGTACTCGCCGGTGGCGGCGTTCAGTCCGTGCCCGGCCTTCAGGCCGCGGACCTTCTCGACGACCACGTCGCCCTGGAAGCCGGCGTTCTCGGCGATGAGGTGAAGGGGCGAGGTGAGGGCCTTCAGGACGATGGTGGCGCCGGTGCGCTCGTCGCCGGCAAGGGTGGCGACAAACTTCTCAAGGGCGTCGATGCAGCTCACGGGGGCGACTCCGCCGCCGGCTACGATGCCTTCCTCGACCGCGGCACGGGTTGCGTTGAGAGCATCCTCGATGCGGTGCTTCAGTTCCTTCTGCTCTGTCTCGGTGGCGGAACCGACCTGGATCACGGCCACACCGCCGACGAGCTTGGCAAGGCGCTCCTGGAGCTTCTCCTTGTCATATTCGGAGGTGGAGTCCTCGATCTCCCTCTTGATCTGGGCGGCGCGCTTCCGGATCTCCTCGGAATTGCCGGCGCCTTCCACGATAGTGGTCTCTTCCTTGGTGATGCGGACCTTCTTGGCCTTGCCGAGCATGGAGATTTCGGTGCTGTCGAGCTTGATGCCGATCTCTTCGCTGACGACCTGGCCGCCAGTGACGATGGCGATGTCCTGGAGCATGGCCTTGCGGCGGTCGCCGAATCCGGGGGCCTTCACGGCCGCGACCTGCATGACGCCCCGCAGCTTGTTCACCACGAGAGTGGCAAGGGCTTCGCCTTCCACGTCCTCGGCGATGATGAGCAGGGGCTTGCCGGTCTGGACAACCTTCTCGAGGGTGGGAAGGAGATCCTTGATGTTGCTGATCTTGCCGTCGTGGATAAGGATGTAGGCGTCGTCAAGGGAGACTTCCATCCTCTCGGGATCGGTGACCATGTAGGGGCTGATGTAGCCCTTGTCGAACTGGAGGCCTTCCACCATTTCGAGGGTGGTGCCCACGGTCTGGCTGTCCTCGACGGTGATGACGCCGTCCTCGCCGACCTTGTCCATGGCTTCGGCGATGAGCTGGCCCACACCCTTGTCATTGGCGGAGATGGAAGCGACCTGGGCGATCTTGTCCCGGTTCTTCACGGAGATGGCCTTTTTCTTGAGCTCGTCGACCACGAGGTCGATGGCCCGCTCGATGCCGGAGCGCATAAGCATGCCGTTGGCCCCGGCGGCCACGTTCTTCATTCCCTCTGCAATGATGGCCCGGGCGAAAACGGTGGCGGTGGTGGTGCCGTCTCCGGCGATGTCGTTGGTCTTGGAGGCGACTTCCTTCACCAGCTGGGCGCCGGTGTTCTCGTACACGTCCTCAAGCTCGATCTCCTTGGCGATGGTCACGCCGTCGTTGGTGATGGTGGGAGAACCGAACTTCTTCTCAAGAACGACGTTCCGGCCCTTGGGGCCGAGGGTGACACCCACGGTGTCGGCAACTTTATCGATACCGCGGAGCATCGCGCGGCGGGCTTCTTCTCCGAAAATAAGAATTTTTGCCATGATTTTCTACCTCCTCTGGAAGATGGAACTACTTCTCGATGATGGCGAGCACGTCCCGCTCGCTGAAAATAACGTACTCGTCGCCGTCAAGCTTCACTTCGGTGCCGGCATACTTGCTGAAGATGATCCTGTCGCCGACTTTCACTTCAAGGGGAAGCTTCTGGCCGTTCTCGAGAACCTTGCCGGTGCCGACGGCGATGACTTCGCCCTCGGTGGGCTTTTCCTTGGCGGTGTCGGGAAGAACGATGCCGCCCCTGGTCTTTTCCTCATGGTTGATGACCTTGACTACGATCCTGTCTCCAAGCGGTTTCAGATTCATGGTACAAATCCCTCCTAAGAATGTTTTACAAAATGCTAGCACTCCTTCGAGTCGAGTGCTAAATGACCGGAATAGATATTACGGATGAAGGGGGGGAATCTCAACACCGGGAGAGAGGAAATACAGGGGAAAATGGGCATATATCTCCGCTTTCTTCCGCTTTTCTTTTATTTATCGAGTTTTTCACATCAAAGATGCTTCACCAGAGCTCCCACGAAGGGTCCGATGAAAAGTCGATGGACGTCCGGACGCCCCGAAGATAGGCGCTGCAGCCTGCGGCGGCTATCATCACGGCATTGTCGGTGCAGCGGTTCACGGGAGGCAGAAAGACGTTCCACCCTGTTCGCCCCTTCAGCGCAGCCCTCAGGGCGCTGTTGGCCGCAACTCCTCCCGACAGGGCCACGGTTTTCACCCCGGTCAGCTTCACCGCCAACGCGAGCTTTCCCACCAGGGAGTCCACCACGGCCTTCTGGAAGGATGCGCAGACGTCCTCCACCTGAACAGGTTTCCCTTCCGCCCGCAGGCGGGCAATTTCCGTCACCGCCGCGGTCTTGAGGCCGCTGAAGCTGAACACGATCCCCGCCGAACTTCCCCTCATGGGAACGGGAAAATCAAAAGCTTCCGGATTTCCGGAAGCCGCGAGACGGTCCATGACGGGCCCGCCGGGATAGGTCAGACCAAGGACCTTGGCGACTTTGTCATAGGCCTCCCCTGCTGCGTCGTCCCGCGTTCCGCCCAGGAAAACATATTTTCCGAAATCCTCGGCGAGGACGATCTCCGTGTGCCCTCCGGAGACGATCATGCAGAGGAAAGGAGGGGCAAGCTCGGGAAAGGAAACCACGTTGGCGAACATGTGCCCTTCAAGGTGGTTCACGGCGATGAGGGGCACGTTCCAGGCAAGGGAGAGGGCCTTGGCCGCCATGACCCCCACGAGGAGGGAACCCATGAGCCCCGGCCCGGCGGTCACGGCGATGAGACCGATCTCCCTCGCCGGTTCCCTGACGGCGGCCCTCCGGAGGACTTCCACGGTGAGGGGGAGAAAAGCCTCGAGGTGCATCCTCGCGGCAAATTCCGGAATGACCCCTCCATAGGGGGCGTGGGACTCCACCTGGCTCGAGAGAAGCTCGGCAACCACGTCCCTTTGGCCCCGAAGAAGGGCCACGGCGGAGTCGTCGCAGCTGCTCTCGATGCCGAGGGTGAGGAATTCCCGCTCCGGGGGGGTCATTTCCGGGGCAGCTCCAGTTCCGTCGAATAGTCCCCCACCGAAAGGCGTACCGTCTTTCCCTTCACCGCAGCCGCGGGAACGGCCACAGCAAACTCGGCCGTCAGGTCGGGGGGCAGCTCCCCCACGGGGACGAAGTGCCGGTTGGTCAGCACGTCCTCCGGAGTGAGCACGTGGGAGCCTATGGAAATCATGGAATGGTCGAGGGTGAGGTTCTTCACCGTCCGGACCCGAATGATGAACATGGCCTTCTTCTTTGTTTCCTTGCTTCCGTAGAAGCTCGTGTTGTTTTTCAGCCACTCGGGGGCCATGGGATCAGACCAGGCCGCCTCGACGAGTTTCCCGTCCACGTAAATGAAGGCGAACTGGGCCCTGGCGCCGATAATGAGGTCCCCAAGGGCCTCCCCTTCAAACCACAGGTTTGCTGTCCGCTGTTCCAGAAGCCGTTCCGAATCCTGCGCGCCGGCGGCTCCGGCGGCGGTGAAAACCAGCACAAGCAGGAGCGCTCCTATTTTTTTCAACGTCATGGTTCATTCCTCCCCGTCAGATCGTTTGGGTTCCTTGCCGCCCTTATTCCGGGCCAGGGCGCCCCGCAGCCAGCCCCATTCCTGGAAGCGCAATACTCCGGTGCTCATCCCGTAGGCAGCGCAGGACGCCAGGAAGATGCCTCCGAGCCACGCCGCCCGGAGGGAAAGGCTTCCCTCCGCCGGATAGGGCATTCCAATAGTGTACACGAAGACTCCCCCCGCGGTCACCGCGAGGGAGACGGCCATTTTCCCGGCCCATGAAAGGGAAAAGATCCCGAGGCCGGTCCCGAGGTTTCTGGAGAGCAGCCTCACCCCCACCCATCCGGAAAGAGTGAAGGAGAGGGAGGTGGCAAGGGCGAGTCCGCCGAAGGACATGGGCTTCATGAGGAGCAGGGAGAACAGGGCCGTGGCGGCAACGCTCGTCAGGGTGACCCACAGGGCCTGCCTGGGGAGGCTGCGGGCGTAGAGCCCCCTCATGACCACGGTGGAGCACGCCATGCCCGGCAGTCCGACGGAATACATGGCAAGAGAGTGGGCCGTGCCCTCCCATGCCCATGATCCGAAGGCTCCCCGGAAGAAAAGGAGGTGAACGATCTCGCTGGAGACCAGGATCATCCCGAGGGTGACCGGGAGCACCACGAAAAGGGCAAACCGCAGAGAATCCCTCATGATCTCCCGGAACTCGTCCACGTTGTCCGAGGAGCACCGCGAGAGCTGGGGAAGCACCGCCTGGGAGACGGCGATGACGAAGAGCCCCAGGGGGAGCTGGATGACCCGGTTCGCATAGTTCAGCACCGAGATGGCCCCCTCCTGGAGAAAGGAGGCGAGCATCCGGCTGAGCACCGGGTTGACCTGGTTGAGGGAGAGACCGGCCGCGTAGGGAAGGAACAGGGAGAGCATCCTCCGCAGGTCACGGTCCCGGAGGTCGGGCTTTGCGGGAAGGAGGGATACCCCCATTTTCCCCGTCCACCCCCATTGCAGGGCGAACTGGCACGCTCCTCCCGCGAGGACGGCAGCCGCGAGGCCCCACACTCCCCAGGAGGAAGCGACCAGGAGCACCAGGGCGATATAGACGAGGTTGCTCAGGGCGGGCGCCAGGGCCGGAACGAGGAAGGACCCCATGCTGTTCAGCACCCCCATGGCGAGGGCCGCCAGGGAGACGAACAGAAGGAAGGGGAACATCCACCGGGTGAGGGACACTGCCAGGGAGGTTTTGACAGGATCGAATCCCGGGGCCATAATGCCCACCAGGAGAGGCGACAGAGCGATGCCTGCCAGAACGGCCAGGCCCGTGGCCGCCAGGAGGACGGTAAAGGCCTGGCGGGCAAGTCCTTCCGCCGCTTTCCGTCCCCTGTCGGCAAGGACCCTGGAAAAGACCGGAACGAAGGAAGCTGAAAGGGCTCCTTCGGCGAGAAGCTGCCGGGCAAGGTTCGCGAGGGTGAAGGCCACGTTGAAGGCGTCAAGTACCCCCGAGGCGCCGAACCATGCGGCGGTGACGATCTCCCGGACCAGGCCGAGTATTCTGCTCGCCAGCGTTCCCGCCATCATGAAGAGGGCGTGACGCACCATGGTTGAAGTCGATCTCGCCACTGTCAGCGGCCTCCCCGAAATTGATCAGCACTCCGCCCCGAGGACGTGCAAGGAGCGTGAAAAACAGTGAATAAAACAATCCTGTGGTGCATCGGCAGCCCCATCCTTCTGGACGACGGAGCGGGCCCAGCCCTTTTCGCCGAACTGGAAGCCTTCCCGGCAGAAGGGGTCACCCCGGTGAACTGCGAAACCACGCCGGAAAACTGGACAGCACCCCTTAGAAAAAATCCGCCCCTTGTCCTCATGGTGGCCGACGCCGCCGACATGGGACTTCCGGGCGGATCCGTCCGCCGAATGAACCTGGAGGACACGGGGGGCATTACCTTCAGCAGCCACGGCATCCCCCTCTCCGTCCTCCTGGAACCCTTCAAAAACAGCGTTGAAATCAGGGTCATCGGGATCCAGCCGGAAAGGAGAGGCTTCGGGGAAGGACTCTCCCCTGAAGTGTCCCGGGCGGTGCAGTCCGTGGCACAAGCCATCCGCGAAGGGCGCACCGGTGAACTGGAACGCTACCAGGAGAACCTGTCGCCCAGGTAAAACTTTCGTGCCACTTCGCTCTCCGCCACATCCTGGGGAGGGCCCTCGATGACGATTTTTCCCTGGTGGATGAGGTAGGCCCTGTCCGTAATGGCCAGGGTATCCCTGACGTTGTGGTCCGTCAGCAGGATGCCGAATCCCTTCTTCCGCAGGCTGAGGATGATCTGCTGGATGTCGTAGACGGCAATGGGGTCTATGCCGCTGAATGGCTCGTCCAGAAGAAGAAAGTCCGGCAGGATTGCGAGGCTCCGGGCGATCTCTACCCGGCGGCGCTCTCCTCCGCTGAGGGAATAGCCGGGAATGTTGGTGATCTTCTGGAGGCCGAAATCCTCTATCAACCTGTCCACCATGTTCCTGGCCGACTCTTCGGGGGGAGGGTTCTCCTGGAGCACCAGTTCGAGGTTCTCCCTCACCGTGAGGTTCCGGAAGATGGACGCCTCCTGGGGGAGATAGCCCACGCCGAGGCGGGCCCTGCGGTAGACCGGCAGGGCCGTCAGATCCCGTGAATTGATGGATACCGAACCGGAATCGGGCTTGATGAGGCCGACGATCATGTAGAATGTGGTGGTTTTTCCCGCCCCGTTCGGACCGAGCAGACCCACGATCTCGCCCAGGTTGACGTCGAGGTCCACCTCGGAAACCACCGTTCGCCCCCTGTACGACTTGGTGAGGGACCTGGCGGCTATTGCCTTGCTCATTTCGATCCTTCCATCTTGAAGATAAGCTGGGGCTTGCCGGTAGCCTCCACCCGGTTCCGTTCGGGGAAGAATATGAGGGTCTCCGATTTCAGGGACCTGGCAGCCTGTACGGCGGTCACACCGCCGGACACCACCAGGGTTCCCCTCGCCTTGGAATACACGGCCTTGCTTCCCCGGATCTCCGTGGGATCACCCTTTTTCGGCGAGGAAAGGAAATAGACGTTCCCCGCAGCGGTAAATTCGGATATTTCGCCGTTCTCAAGCTTCCCCTCCAGGGCGTCGCAGACGAGAACGTATCCTTCCTTTGTGTCGGCGTACCGGCGGAGTTTGGTTCCCCAGAAATAGTCGCCCTTCATCCGGAGCTTGTCGGCATCGACCTGGCGGGATCCCCAATATCCCTTCACGCCGCCGTCGAAAATGTATTCCTGGGGCTCGGTGAACACGCCCGACAGGGTCTGGCCCTTCATGTCCACCTTGTCTTTCTGCCAGGCGCCGAAGACGTGGACACCGCCCTTCATGGTGAAAACTTTCCGGTTCATGTTCCCGTCCGCCGCCTTGGAGGTGGCCATGATGGTGCCCCGGGTGACCTTCACGTTGCCGTCGGCCCAGAAATCCCCCGATTCAGACTCGTACCGCATCTTGTCGGAGGTGAGCTCAAGGTCCTGGGCAAACAGGGGCGAAACGGCGAAGAGAGCAAGCAGAGCAAAGAAAACGGAAAAGCGAGCAAATCTCATGGGACAGCCTCCCATACGGTATTTTTCCCTATTGTACAGGAATTTTACTCTCCGCCATAGGGGTCAGGAGCGAAGAAACGCCTGGGAGAGGGCGGAAGCTGCTCCCTCCATGTCGGGGGAGGCCACGATGCAGGCGATGATCGTGGAGGCCGCCGCTATCATGTCGATGTTGATCCTGCACCCTGCCAGGACGGAAAACATCTGGGACGGAATCTCCGGACAGCCGGAGAGGAGATCCCCCTTCAGCGCCACCTTCGCCACCTCCGCGTCGAAGGTGACCCCCTGGGCCCCAACGCCGGAAGCGAAGGACCTGCAGATGGCGATGGCATCCCCCAGGAGGCTCTGCTTCACGATGAAGGCGATGTCGTTCACCTGTCCTCGCATGACGCTCTGGACGATCATCTCCGCTCCCACCCCGGCAGCGGCAAGATCGGAGAAGAGTCTGGCCGCCACGCCCGGAACGTCGGGCACGCCGAGCACGGCGATCTTCGCCACGTCGCTGTCGCTGATCACTTCCTCCACGACGCACCTGCCGGAACCGTCTACGCCGAATGCCATGGGAAACACACTTCCTTTCCTGAGAGGACGGAAAATATCGGTACTGCTGACGTTTTTTGCCACCGTCACCCCGGCGGAATCCTCCGAGAGGACAAAAAACCGGGACCGGACACCGGACCGTGTAAAGATGGAGCACATGAGCTCAGCGACCCTGTGGGCCTCGCCCCGGGAAAAGGCCAGCACGCTCGGTCCCGAGCCGCTGATGGCCACCCCCGAGCACTGGGGAATCCGGCGGACCTCTTCGAGAATCGCCTCTCCTCCGGGAAAAAGCCGCGCCCGAAAGGGCTGGTGCAGCCGGTCGTCCATGGCCCAGGGAAGATTATCCCAGTTCCCGGTGGCCCAGGAGGCCGCCAGCAGGGCGGCGCGGCTCAGGTTGTAGACCGCGTCCTTCATGGACACTTCCTTCGGAAGGGCCTTTCGGGCATCCTCCGTGCTCAGCTCCACAGCAGGGACAGCCACCACAGCAACCATGTCCGGCGGTAGGGGCGGCATCCGGACAAACCTGAGGTTCTCACCATCCCAGCAGCTCACCACCATGCCGCCGAGGCAGCAGGGCACCACGTTATCCGGGTGACCTTCCATGGCCACCATCATGGGAAGAAGATCCTCCTTCGGCAGAGGGCGTTCGCGAAGCTCGTTCGCTATGGCCACTCCACCCACGATGGCCGAGGAGGAACTGCCGAGCCCCCTCTTCATGGGAATGGCGTTCAGGGTCCTGAGACGGAGCCCGGGAGGCTCCATGCCCCACTCCCCGCAGGCCCGCTCATAGCTTTCGATCACTCCGTTGCGGGTCAAAAGGGCTTCCTCGCCGCCCCCCTCCCCCACCACGTCAACCTCGTATTCCCCGGGGGGGAGGATCTCCAGGACATCGAAGAAGTTATAGAGCGAAAGGGCCAGCCCCACCGTGTCGAAACCGGAGCCGAGGTTTGCGCTCGACGCGGGCACCTTCACCCGGAGCAGGCTCACAGCGCGAGCACCTCCGCCAGGGCCTCGGGAGTCCCGTCGATCTCCACCGGCAGGTCCACCCTGCTCACGGCGGAATCGGGGTCCTTCAGGCCGTTGCCGGTGAGCACCATCACGATCCGCAGCCCCTTCGGGAGTTTCCCGTTCTTCCTGAGCTTCACCAGGCCGGCCAGGGGCGCGCAGGAAGCCGGCTCGGCGAAAACCCCGTCGGAGGAGGCCAACAATTTCTGGGCGTCCAGGATCTCGTCGTCGGAGACGGAAAGGAACTGACCGTTCGTGATTTCCACGGCCCTCCGCGCTTTTGCGGCGCTCACGGGGTGGCCGATCCTGATGGCCGTGGCCACCGTTTCCGGCTCGTCCACAGGGCTTCCCTTCACCAGGGGAGCTGCTCCCTCGGCCTGGACACCCATCAGGCGGGGCAGTTTTTCGATGCGGCCGATCTCCCGGTAAAACTCGAAACCCGCGCAGTAGGCGCTGATATTTCCCGCGTTGCCCACGGGCAGCACCAGCCAGTCCGGCGCGTCGCCAAGCTCGTCGCAAATCTCCCACGAAGCGCTCCTCTGGCCGAACAGCCGGTACGGGTTCACCGAGTTCACGATGGCGAGGCTTCCCTTTTCCCTGGAAGCCTCCCGGGCCATTTCGAGGGCCCGGTCAAAATTTCCCCGTACGGCGATGACCCGGGCGCCGTAGATCAGTGCCTGGGCCAGCTTTCCCACAGCCACCTTCCCCGCCGGCAGCAGGACGAAGCAGGGAATTCCCGCGGCGGCCCCGTAGGCCGCAGCCGAGGCGGACGTGTTCCCCGTGGACGCGCAGATGAGGGCCTTCGCACCCTCCTCCAGGGCCTTCGACACAGCAAGTACCATCCCCCGGTCCTTGAAGGATCCCGTGGGGTTCAGGCCGTCATACTTGCCGTACAGTTCCACACCAAGCTCCCGGCCAATATTCCGCAGCGGAACAAGGGGAGTGTCGCCTTCGCACAGGGAAAGACGGGGAGTCCGGTCCGTCAGGGGAAAAAAACGCTCGTATGAATGCAGAATGCCTTTTCTCATGAATCTCCCTCCTGAAAAAAAAGCCTGCATCGTCCACATGCTGGAGACGATGCAGGCTCATCGCGGTCCCACTCCACTTCCGAAATAATCGGCTGCTCGATCCCGCTGTATGGGGCGGACCCCGGCGCCTTCCCTCCCTCAGGACTTCGGCGCCCGCTCGGGGGTGGTCTTCCCTTTCCCGCTCCGGAGGAGGATTCTCAGCCTGGGTCCTCCCTCTCTGTCCGCCGCCGGAAAAAGGTACTCTTCCCTTCATCGCGCAAATGGCATATTATTGGAAACGAAATTGATTCCTACTTATACTCGCGAGACCGGATTGTGTCAAGGGTGCCCAGTTCTCCCCAGGAGGGGCAGGACGAGTACACTACCAAATGGAAAGGATGCATGCAGACATGAAGACATTTGACATGGAAACCGTCGAAAAGTTCACCGGAAGGCCGGGTTTCATCGGGAAATTCATCCACTCCGAGGGCTTCACCTTCGCCCAGTGGGAGATCAAAAAGGGAACAGAACTTGTTTTCCATGACCACCCCCACGAGCAGACCACCCTGCTGCTCGCCGGAAAAATGGAACTCGGCACTGCCGACAAAAAGGTCACCCTCACCCCGGGGCAGGGCATCGTCTTCGCCGGAGGCGAGGCCCACGGAGGCTTCGCCCTGGAGGACTGCCTCGTCATCGACGTCTTCTGCCCCGTGCGGGAGGACTTCAAGAAGCTGCAGCAGGAGCAGAAATAGTCTCGCCCTTGCCTGTCATCCTGAGCGAAGCAAAGGATTCTGTCGTTGCTTGTCATCCCGAGCGAATGCGAGGGATCTCGCCCTTGTTTGTCATCCTGAGCGAAGCGAAGGATCTCGCTGTTGGTTTTTAGCCTGCCTCAAAATTGGGATCCTTCGTCGCCCAGGGCTCCTCAGGAGGACAACAGACCAGTATCATCCCGAGCGAATGCGAGGACCCTCGCCCTTGCTTGTCATCCCGAGCGAATGCGAGGGATCTCGCTTTTGTTTCGGCCTGCAAAAAATCGAGATCCTTCGTCGCCTGCGGCTCCTCAGGATGACAATAGACCAGTGTCATCCTGAGCAAATGCGAGGAATCCCGTTTTTTTTATGCTTTTCCAGACCTTTCCTCCCATTTCTCGAACATGACGATCTCGTCCAGTTTCTTCCGCGGGCGCTCCCCGGGAGTTTCTGCAGGATACCCCAGGGGCAGGATGGCCACCACAAATTTGTCGGCCGGAATGCCGAGGATAGGACGGACGTCCGCCTGTTCGTACCACCCCACCCAGCACGTGCCCAGGCCCAGGTTCTGCGCCTCAAGCACCACGTGCTCCACGGCGATGGCCGTATCCCGGATCACCTGCTTCAGGGCGAAGTGGGGGCTCGTCTCGTTCACCTCGAGGCCGGGTTCGTCCTGTATCCGGCACCGGACATCGGCTACACAGACGATAAATACCGGGGCCGCTTCCATCCACGACTGGCCGTGGGCTGCCTTCGCCAGCGTCCGTTTCGTTTCGGGGGACCGTACCACGATAAACCTCCACGGCTGGGTATTATGCCCCGAAGGCGCTACCCGGGCGCTCTCCAGAAGCTGAAGGACAATCTCGTCCTCCACGTCCCTGGCGGTAAATTTTCGCACGCTGCGCCTGGTCCTGACGGCATCGATCATAGAATTGCCTCCTTTGAAACAAATTCCGTATTCAAAACTCACTCCAGGTTCGTTCCGGGAACCGGCCTGGCCATGTCGTACCCCAGCTCGTAATAATGGTTGCCGTTGAAGTCGAAAGTCTTGATCAGGTCCATGCCCACCTTCCGGGTATGGGCGTCGTAAGACCGGGGGTTTATCCTGTTGATGAAGGTGACCATCACCGGATAGCGGGACGCCATCTGCCGGCGGGAGAATTCGAAAATATGCTCCAGCACTCCTCGTCCGCGATACTCCCCGGCGATGCAGACCGGCCCATACTGGTATGAGTTCTCCGTGGAAAGGGCCCTCCCGAGGTATTCAATGTTCGGCAGATCGGCG
>Ga0209612_1000148_pt1 | contig 78219 bp, 61 predicted proteins | sample BioC12SIPDNA_FD_185746 | JGI IMG/M metagenome (GOLD analysis project Ga0209612, IMG submission 185746) | Anaerobic biogas reactor microbial communites from Washington, USA - Biogas_R1_B C12 SIP DNA (SPAdes) (version 2) | ecosystem: Engineered > Bioreactor > Anaerobic > Unclassified | place...
ATTCCAGGCCGCGATTGAGAACTGCCTGAATCGCGTCAACACCGACTACCGCGACGACATGAACACCCTGTTGACCCGCAACTTTCAGCTATTTGATAACCGGACATTTCTCACCGCGTGAGGTATAGTTGACCATCAGCCAGCAGAACTGAAGGTTGATGCCCTCGCCGGCGGCCTCGGTGGCGACCAGGATCTGGGCGTGCTCGCGGAAATCGCGCTCGGCATAGATGCGGGAGCCCGGCGTGTTGCGGTCGCCGATCTTCATGCCGCCGTGGATCTGGGCGGTCGTCAGTCCCCACTCGTGCAGCTTGCCCAAGGGCCGGCCGTCGGCGCCGTCGCCCACCAGGTAGTCGAGGGTGTCCTTGTGCTCGGTGAAAACGATGAGCTTCATCTTCGGATCGTCGAAGATGCCCTCGGTATTGAGCACCTCCCGGAGCTTGTTGAGCTTCGACTCGACCTCCCGTTTCTCCAGGGCGATGGCCAGATCGACCAAACGGGAAATCTGGGTAATCTCTTCGCGGAGAACGGCCGGATCAACGGAAAGCACCTCGTCTTCGAGCTGAGCGATGATCTCCTGCTGTTCTTCCTCAGTCAGTTCGTCAAAATCGTCGGGCATCTTCCGCTGGATCTGCTCCTTCCGATAAGCCTCGGGGTCGGCCAGGATCTTCTCGCGGCGTGCCCGCATGCGCTCGAGTGTGCGGCGGACGGCGTAGACCGACGACGCCATGCGCCGCTGGAGCATGGCCATGGTGAAGCCGACCGCCCGGCCGCGGGCTGAGCCCTCCTGGGCGGCCATGATCGATTGGTCTTCGACAAAGCGGGTCAGCTCGTCGTAGAAGTCGAGTTCTTCGCCGTCGAGATCGAAGGCGGCCGAACGGACGAGCCGCTTGGTGAACAGCTTGCGGACCTCACCCGTCTCGGGGTGTGGAAAGGTGACCAGCGCCTCTTTGATGCGGCGGAGGTAGAACGGCGCCTCCTGTTTCTCCATCGCCTGCTGAAGGCTCTCGATGCTGCCGTAGACGTCCGGATCGAGCAGGGCCAGAAACCGGCGGAAGTGTTCCGGATCGCCTTTGTGGGGCGTGGCCGTCATGAGCAGGAAATGGTCGGTCATCTGCGAGAGCGACTCGCCCAGCCGGTAGGCGTAGGTCTTGTGGTCCTCGCTCCGGGCGCTCATCTTGTGGGCCTCGTCGACGATCACCAGGTCCCAGTGCGACCGCAGCAAGCTCTCCCGGGCGTCTTCGATCAACGAGACCCAGGAAACGGACGTTACGACCTGGTCTTCCTCCTGCCAAGGGTTCTGGCCGTAGTTCGCCCGCAGCACGCTACCCCGGATGACGCTGAACTTCTCCCGGAACTTGTCGGCCATCTCCCGCTGCCACTGGAAGGTGAGGTTGGCCGGAGTGACGATCAGCACCCGGCGGACCAGCCCCCGGGCCTTGAGTTCCTTGAGCAGCAGCCCGGCCATGACTGTCTTACCGGCGCCCGGATCGTCGGCCAGCAGGAACCGGATTCGCGGTAGTCGCATGAAGTAGCCGTACACCGCTTCCAACTGATGGGGCAGAGGGTCGACCCGGGCGATCGACAGCGAGAAGTAGGGATCGTATTCGTAGGCCAGCCCAAGCCGGTAGGCCTCTACACCCAGGCGGAACAGCCGGGCCTCGCCGTCGAATGGCAGCTCCCGAGCCGACACGTCCAGAGCGGCAATTTGAGCCGGCGTCAGCACCGGGTCGTGGGTCATCCCCGTCTGCATCCCCCGGCCGATCACCTTGAGCGCCTCGCCCATCGGCACCGTGGCCAGCACCTCGATCGGCTCCGGCAGAGTCGGGCCACGGACGATGGAGCCGGGCTGGATTTCGTCGATCGAAGTCATCGCCGCTGCGTCCTGCAGGGGGATACCGATTCCAGCCGACCTCGCCCAATCGGCCAACCAGCATCAACACGCCCCGGACCTCGACCGCCCTACCCTCGCGCCGGTCACGGGTGGCTCTATGGTAAGGCCCAGCAAGGGCTACCTCAAGTGTTTGCACGGATTCCCGAGACGGCGTGGTAGACTGGGCTGGGTTTGCGGGTTTTTGACAGGCTGAGTGATTGAAAATAGGTGGGGGTTGGACATGGGGTGACCGGGCAAGAAAATTCGCGGGTTACCCCGTGGTCAATGACGGCCCTTTTCGACCTTGTGCCCGCAGCCGTAGGATAGGCAAAAGGCGTGGACTTGTGGAGCGGCGAGTCCCCTGTCGATGCCAGGTGCGATTCTGCTCCATAAGTCCACGCCTTTTTCCTATCCTAGAGCGTCTAACTGGTAGATTTTTTTCGTCCGCCTGCCTCACTCCTCGACCTCCTCGACACGGGAAACCGTCTGGCCCCGGCCGAGCCGCGTACGGATCTTGTCGCCGGGCGCCAGATCCGAGGCGTTGCGGACGAGTTGGCCGGAGGGAAGCCGCTCGGTAATGCTGTAGCCCCGGGCCAGCACTGCCAGAGGGCTGAGAGATTCGAGCCGGGCTGACGTCGCATCGAGTTTCGCCCGGGCTGTCTCGATCCGCCGGGCGACGGCGCGGTTGTGGCGAACTTCCAGTTCGTCAAGCCGGCGAGCACGCTCGAACACGAGTTCCAGAGGACGCCGGAAGACGCGGTGGCGGGCCACCGCGTCGAGCCGCGCCTGACACGTGGCCACCCGCCCTCGCAAGGCAGCGGCCAGCCGCTTCTGCACCTGGCCGAGGCGGGCGGCCAGTTCCTCGGCCGCCGGGGCCACCAGTTCGGCCGCCTCGCTGGGCGTGAGCGCCCGAACGTCGGCGACCAGGTCCGACAACGTTACGTCGATCTCGTGCCCAATGGCCGACACGACGGGGATCTTCGAGGCGAAGATCGCCCGAACGACCACTTCCTCATTGAACGCCCAGAGGTCTTCGAGGCTTCCGCCACCGCGTGTGACGACGATGCAGTCGGGCGGTTCGGCAAGGCGGTTGACCTGCTCGATGGCCGCTGCCACTTCCTGGGCCGCCCCTTCCCCCTGGACGCGGACGGGTACGATCCACACGTCGGTGCCTCGCCAGCGGCGCCTGAGCACCTCGAGAAAGTCGCGGATCGCCGCTCCGGTCGCACTGGTCACCACGGCGATTCGCCGGCTGAAGGCGGGCAGCGGCTTCTTGTAACCCGGCTCGAAGAGCCCTTCTTTCGCCAACTTGTCTCGCAATTGGCGGAAGGCCAGTTCGAGGGCCCCGATCCCCTTGGGTTGGATCTCGCGGACGATCAGTTGGTAGCGCCCGCGAGGCGGGTAGACGTCGAGATGGCCGAGGCAGACGACCTCCAGGCCGTCGTGCAACTCGAATCGCAGGCCGGCAGCCGTGCTTCGCCAGATGACGGCGGGCAGTTGGGCCTCGTCGTCCTTGAGCGTCAGGTAGCAGTGGCCCGAGCGGGGACGGGAGAAGTTGGAGATCTCGCCTTCGATCCAGACGTTCGGAAAGCTGGTTTCCAGCAGGTCCTTGATCTGCTCGGTGACTTCCGACACCGTAAGGATCTGCTGGGGCGGTTGACCGTCATCGTCGTCGAGGTGCGAGAAGAGATCGAGCTGGACCATGCGGCGTTCCGTCGTCGTGTGAGGGGAAGAGGGCGAGTGGTCCCATTATAGGGAAACACTGCCCGATGAGAACGGCAGAGACCCTGAGGCACAGCGCCGTCTTCGCTTGCTGCAGACTCGGTCTGCCGGTCCGGGAAACACACCCGGCTGCCGTTGCTGCGGTCGATGAGAAAGCATAAGATAGGGGTCTCAAACGGTTTTGAGCCCCTCCTTTCTTCAGGCCGAAACGGATGAAGCCGCTCAGGTTCACCGATCGCTTCAAGACGCTTTTCAGCATGGCCATCCGGCTGTCGGAGACGGTCGAAGCGGATGGTGTACTCATTCTTCTGGATGGTGCCGCCGATTGGAGCCGGCTGCGCAAACTGGGCGACGATGCGAAAATCATCGTGGCAGCCGATACGGCTCAGGAGTTGCAGGGAGCCAGTGAGGCAGGCTTGTTGCCCGTCGTCGTCCACATGCCGGACAGCCCGGTCTACGATCGGCTGACGCAGGCGTTGCTCGAGGCGGTGGCCGACGACATGCTGGTCCCCGGCTCGCGGGTTGTGACGCTGTACAGCGGCTTCGACCAGGATGCGATCGACTCGGTGAGCGTGATCAACCTCGGCGAGCATCTGGATCGGCTCACCGGGCGGGATCTTCGCCTTCTGGAAACGCGGGTCCCCTTGGAGACGCTCAAGGTTGTGGTCGATCTGGCCGTCGAGATTGGCCGCGAAGGGCGCGAGGGGAAGGCGGTCGGCACGATGTTTGTCGTCGGCGACACCCGCAAGGTGCTGGCCCACAGCAAGCCGGCCGGCTTCGATCCGGTTCGGGGATACAATCGCAAGGAGCGGAATCTGTTCGACGCCCGCGTGCGCGAGGGGATCAAGGAGATTGCGCTCATGGACGGGGCGATCATTGTCTCGCCCGACGGCACGGTCGAGGCGGCCTGCCGCTATGTTGATTCGTCGGCGTCGACGATTACCCTCTCCAAGGGGCTGGGGGCACGCCACTGGGCGGCGGCTGCCGTGAGCCGTGCCACGCAGGCCGTCGCCGTTACGGTCAGCGAGTCGAACGGCACCGTTCGCATTTTCCAGAACGGCGAGGTCATGCTTCGCATCGAGCCAAGTCACCGCCGGCCCATGGTCTGGAAGGACTTCGACTACGAACCACCCACGGTGGAGCCTCGGCCAAAGCCGAAGAGCGAGTGACCGGAGTCTGGGAGGGCTAGCTTGGACGTTCCAGAACCAGGGTGAGATGAAACCGGTTCAGCGGCTGGTCGGCTCGCAGCACGTCCACCGGCCGAACCCACAGATAGCTGGCAGCCGTTTCCGACGACGGAACCTCGAAAAGAATCACGTTGGGCGTGTTCGTGGGGCGGTTGACGAAGCCGTAGTAAGTCGTGAGCAGATAGAGCAGCCGGCGATAATCGCCCGTCGTTCCGGCAAACGTGATTCGCTGCAATCGGCGGTCTTGGTTGAAGTAGTAGGTGAGCGAGCCGGCCAGGTCGTCGGGGTCGGTTCCCGTGACCAGGGGCACGCGAAAACCTTGCAGATCCAGTTCGTACAACGACGTGGTCACACGGGGCCAACGCTGCGCCACGAAACTGGGAGTCAGATCGAAACGCAAGACCTCCCAGAACTGGTCCACCTCGGCCCCTTCCAACGGCATCGCCGCCAGCCTCTCGATGGAGACGCCAGGGACCGTGCCCTCCTGGGCCTGAGGAGCGGAACCCTGCGAGAACGACGCGGTGGCCTGGGAAACCCATTTGGGTCCGGATTGGACGACATACGGACCGGCAACGGCTCCCACAGGCAAGGCCAGAAGCACGAGTTTCTTGAGCATCCGACGGATTCCTTCAGTTGCGGCCGAGTATCCCTCCCCTTTCTTTCATCGGCCTGGCTTCGCTCGATGCTCATCTGAGCAACCGGAGGCTGCCGTCCGTTGCCCAACACGACCACTCAGACGTGCTACAATCGATTTTCCTTTCCCCGTTGCCAATATCGAAGCAATCCCGTGAGTTCCCTTCCCGCAGTTGACGACATTTGCTGGCTCATCGGCCCCGAAACGGGCGAGTTGCTCGACCGGTTGGATTCCGGTGCCGGTTCGCTGGTGCCTGCCGCCCGTCAACTCCAACGATACCACTCGCCGGAGCGGGTGCGCCTGTTACTGGAGCAACACGAACTTCGTCGCAAAGCAATCGACAAGTTTCCTGATGCCGGGCGAATGTTCTTCCTTCCTCGAACTCTGGAGCAAGCCACCGATATCCACGTCGCTCGCTACAAAGCGAAGCGATTCCCGGCAGAAGAGCGAGTCGCGGACCTTTGCTGCGGAATTGGCGGGGATTCGATTGCCTTGGCCGAACGCGGGCCGATCACGGCCGTCGACCGCGATCAGGCGACAATCCTGCTCGCCGAAGCGAACCTGCGAATCCTCGCCGGTGCGAGAAGCCGAAACCGTGTCCACGAGTTTCTCGCGGAGGACGTATTGCAGTTGTCGGTGGCGTCCTATGCGGCATGGCACCTGGATCCGGACCGGCGGGCGGGTGGACGGAGGACGACGCAGTTGGCGTGCTACGTTCCCGGGCCGGAGACCATCGAACGCCTGCTGGTCGAACGGAAGGAAGGGGCCGTCAAGTTGGCCCCGGCCACCGAGCTTCCCCAGTCGTGGCAGCAGGAGGCCGAGTTGGAATGGATCGGCCGCGATCGCCAGTGCCGCCAGCAGGTGGCCTGGTTCGGCACGCTGGCGCGATCACCGGGGCTTCGGCGGGCCACCGTGCTGCGAACGCGGCCCCACGAGCCTCCCCTCGTTGCGACCTTTGCCGCAGAAGCGGGCGTCCGCCCCGGTGTTGCAGACCAGGTTGGCAGATTTGTGTTGGAACCCGACGCGGCCGTGTTGGCTGCCGGGTTGGACGGCGCCCTGGCAGAGCGCCACGGCCTGGCGGCCCTTCATCCCGGCGTGCCTTACTTCACGGGCGACACTCGCATCGACGATTCGATGCTGGCGTGCTTCGAGGTCACCGACGTGCTCCCCTTCGATCGCAGGCGCCTCCGCTCACTGTTTCGTGAACGCGGAGTGGGCAAGTTGGAGATCAAGACTCGGGGCATTGAAGAGCGGCCGGAGGCGGTCAGACGCGATCTCCGCCTACGAGGCGACGGCAGTGCGGTGCTGCTCCTGGCTCGTCTCGGCCGGCGGGTCACGGCCATTGTGGCTCGGCGCGTGACCTAGCCCGTCAACTGAGCAACTACTTTCGCTCGGGAGTATCCTCATCCGGCTTGGCGGCCGTCTTGGTCTCCTTGTCTTTCTCGGCAAGTTCGTCGGTTTGTGGCGGCTCGGTGACGAGGTCTTCGGTGAACCGCGTGAGATAGTGCAAGCTGCTGGGTTCGTTCTTGCCTGCGAAGTTGAGCACTCGTTTGTCGAGATCCATCTGTTGGCTGAGGACCCGGCCGGCGTCGAGGTCGAAGCGAATCGTCCCTTCCGTTTGCCGCTGGATGACCTGGGCCTCGATGGCAGGATCGTGGATCGGCGTGAGAATGACGGTGGCCATCTCGATCGTGGCTACGCCGTTCTTGACTCGCTCCAGCGAGTACTTCTGCTGGGTATTGAGTTTCACCACGGTTCCATTGTTGGTCGGAATCACCATCTCGTAGGGAAACGACCAGGTCTCGCCCACTGCGACCGGTTCCTCGGGGAACGTCATGGTGACCTGACCTTCATTGGGGCTGGTCGTTCCAACATGCTCGTCCTTGCGGCCGATCACTTCGCCACGGTCGTTCAGGGTGATGAGCGAAAGCCGTTTGCCCACCGAGTCTGCCACACTCTCGAACCCTACCGGGACTTTTTCGTCGGTCGTGCTGTTGTAGGTCATTTCCTGGCGTCCAGTGATCTTGCTCCACATGTCGACCTGCTCGACCATGTACTCGAACGTGGCGGCCCCGTCCTCCGTCACCTCGGTGACTCTCCAAATCTTGATCGACTTGCTCACCGACTCGGTAGTTTGGGTGCTGCCGCCCACGGTCGTCTTCACCTCGGCTAAATGCACGACGCGCCAGCGTACCGTTTCGCCCGGTTTGAACTGGTAACGAAGGAGGTACTTCTCGCCGTCTGCGGCACTGCCGGAATCATCGGCAGCAACCGGGGCCGTTGCAGAAAGAAGGACCGTCAGCGCAGCGCCAAACAGAAGAGTTGTGGCTCGGGTCATGCTCGCTTCCTTTCGAGTCTGTCTCAGAGACAATGCAGCGCCGCGGCGGGAGGCCGCGCTGCGGGGGTATCCTTACCCGGGGTCAGGTCGACTTCGGAATCTGAAGCCGGCCCCCCCAACCGAGTTTTTCTCGCAACGTGCGGTAGTAACTGTGCCCGGGAGCCTTCACCAGTTGAAACTGTTGCTCCGCCCGCTCGACGCGAACGCGATCTCCCGGCGCCAAGGTGGCCAATACTCGACCGTCCACCACCACCGACGAGCCCGACGAGGGACGCGGGATGACCAACTCGTACTTGCGGTCGGCGGCATCCACGACGGGACGGTTCGTCAACGTATGGGGACTGATCGGGCAGATCACAAACGCCTGCAACTCCTGGCGGAGGATCGGCCCCCCCGCCGAAAGGCTATGGGCAGTCGAACCGACAGGCGTGCTCACAATCAGGCCGTCGCCACTATAGGTAGTTACCAATTCTGAGTCAACGTAGAGATCGACGTCCAGAATCGCAAAGGGAGGCCCCGTCTGGATGGTGACCTCGTTCAAGCCGAGTCGCTGCTCGACGACATCTCCGCCGCGGACCAGGGAACACCAGAACATCAAGTGGGGAATCACCCGGAGCTTATTGTCCGCCAGACGGTCCAGCACCCGTGGCAGTTCATCCGGAGAAACGTCTGCCAGAAAGCCTAATCTTCCTAGGTTTACAGCCAGGATCGGAAGTTGTCGCTCTCCCATCTGATGGGCTGCGCGAAGGATTGAACCGTCGCCGCCGAAGACGATGGCGCAATCCGCGTCGATTCCGCTGAGGTCGGCCTCCCCCGTGAAGTCGATGGCCGCTATCTCGGCACGATCGGCAATCACCGGCTGGAGGCGGTGGGCCTCACGGACGACGTCCTCCCGTCCCCCAAATCCCAGGATGATGACTCGCATGGGCCGCTTCGTCCGAAAAGTGTGCCACTGCTTGCGAGCAAGCAATGATCGCTTGTTCTCATGACCGCACTGCTTGCGAGCGAGCAGTGGCACACGGGGTCTTATTGAAAGGCTTGCCGTTCTACCTCGCGGCGCGACGAACGGGCGCGGTGGCTTCACAGGCCAGCGAAAGCCGCCGGCACTCCGCGGCGATCGCTTCTGCAGTCAGGCCGAGTTCCTCGAGTTGTTCGTTGCGGGTGGCGTGTTCGACGTATCGGTCGGGGATACCCAGTCGGCGGAGGCGGGCGATCTCAATGCCTTCATCGCACAGGGCTTCGAGCACGCAACTGCTGAATCCGCCCGCCAGCATGCCTTCCTCTACGGTTACCGTGAAGGGGGCCTGTTGAATCGCGGGCAGGATGGTCTCGGTGTCGAGGGGCTTCACGAATCGTGCGTTGATCAGGCCGACGTTCAGTCCGTCGGTGCGGAGCAGGTCGATGGCTCGGCCACACTCTCCCAGCAGAGTCCCACACACGACGATCAGCCCGTCTTCGCCGGTCTCGATAACCTCTGCCGTTCCCATTTCGATCGGGCTGGGTATCCGGTTGACCGACTCGGCCACGCACTTGGGGTACCGAATCGCCGATGGTCCCTCCAGAGACAGGGCCAGATCGATCATGGGAGCCATTTCGGTCGCATCGGCCGGAGCCATGACGACCAGGTCGGGAAAATGTCGCAGGTACGCCAGGTCGAACACGCCGTGATGGGTGGGACCGTCGGGCCCAACCACTCCAGCCCGGTCGAGCATTAACAGCACAGGGAGCCTCTGAAGCGACAACTCCTGGAAGATCTGATCGTAGCTCCGCTGGAGGAACGTGCTGTAGATGTCAACGATCGGCCGCATGCCCGCCTTGGCCAGTCCGGCGGCGAAGGCCACGGCGTGGGATTCGCAGATTCCCACGTCGAAGAAACGGTCGGGAAAGGCCTCGCGAACGGGTTCGAGCATGTTCCCCTGGCACATGGCGGCCGTGATCACGCAAACGCGAGGATCGCGTTGCATGGCGGCGAGGATGGCGTCGCGAGCCAGTCGCGTGTAGGGAGCGGCGGTGGCTCCCTTCCTGAGCGATACGATCGTACCGTTTTCCCGCGAGAACGGCGCCGGCGTGTGGAACGTGACCGGGTCTTCCTCGGCGGGTGCGAAGCCACGTCCCTTCTCGGTGACCACATGCAACAGTACGGGATCCTCGTACTCGCGGACCTTGACAAGGTACTTCTGAAGGCGGCGGATATCGTGCCCGTCGACGGGACCGATGTAGCGAAATCCCATCTCTTCGAACAGCATTCCGCCCAGCATGCCGGCCTTGATCGCGTCCCTGGTCTGAGCCAGAAACCGCTCGACCGGATCGCCGATCATCGGCATGTTGTTCAACAACCGCTGAATTTCGGTCTTCAGGCCCGTGTACAGGTTGCTCATCCGCAGGCGGTCGAGACAGTCGGCGATTCCACCGACGCGCGGGCAGATCGACATCTTGTTATCGTTGAGCACGACGGTCAGGTTCTTCTTCAGACCGCCGGCGTGGTTCAATGCTTCGAAGACGATGCCCGAAGAGAAGGCCCCGTCGCCGATCACGATGACCGTGTGGCGATTCTGCTCGGGTCGCAGCAGATCGTCGGCACAGGTCAGGCCGAGCCCGCACGACACGCTGCATCCGGCATGCCCGGTCATGAACAGATCGTAGTCGCTCTCGGCCGGATTTGGGTATCCCATCAACCCGCCGCGCGTGCGGATCGTGCTGAATTCGTCGTAGCGTCCCGTGATCAACTTGTGGGGATAGACCTGGTGTCCCGTATCCCAGATCAGACGATTCTGGGAGAAATCGAACGACGTGTGCAGGGCGATGGCCAGTTCGACGACGCCCAGGTTCGACGCGAAATGGGCCGTGCGCTGCCCCAACAGCCGGCACAATGCCTCGCGAATCTCCGCTGCCAAACGCTCCAGATCCTTGTGCGAAAGCCCTTGCAGATCCTTCGCCGAATGGATTGTCGAAAGGATCTCATCCATTAACGATTCCTTTCCAAAACATATCTCGCCACGGCCTCCAAACCGGCTCCGTTGGCCCCCAAGGGCAGCAATTCGCTGCACGCCTCCTCCACAAGCCGCTCCGCTCGCCGGACGCTCGCTTCCACACCGAGCAGGGCCGGATAAGTCGCCTTTCCCTGTTCCGAATCTTTTCCCACCCGTTTGCCGACCGTCGCCAAATCGCCGCGCACATCGAGTAGATCGTCGGTGATCTGAAAGGCCAGGCCAAGCCGTCGACCGTAGCGTCTCAGTCCGTCGATCCGGTCCGAGTTGGCCCCCGCACAGACTGCTCCCAGTTCGAGGCTGGCACTGATCAAAGCACCCGTCTTGCGGGCGTGGATTGACTCGATCCCCTCCAGGTCATCCCCCTCCAGGCCGCCGGCGACGTCGTCGGCCTGCCCGCCGACCATACCCACTGCGCCCGCGGCAGAAGCCAGAATTGCACAGCACCGCGCGGCAATCTCGCCCGGCTGTATATGCGTTGCCAGGACTTCGAAAGCCAGAGTCAACAGACCATCGCCCGCCAGAATGGCGGTCGCCTCGTCGAATTGCCGGTGGCACGTGGGCAGGCCTCGCCGCAGATCGTCGTCATCCATGGCCGGCAGGTCGTCGTGGATGAGCGAGTAGGCGTGTACCATCTCCACGGCGCAGGCGGCCGGCATGGCGTCCTCGATCACCCCCCCACAGGCCTCCGCCGCCATCAGCACGAGCATTGGCCGAAGTCTCTTGCCCGGGGCCAGAACGCTGTAGCGCATGGCGTCGGCCAATCGGGCAGGACAACCGGATCCCACACGTAGATAGACCGTGAGTGCCTCGTCCACCAGAGCACGATAACGAGCGGCCGTTTTTGGCAAATCAACAGAAATCGTATCCACGAAACGCTCTGGTTGGGGGGGCCGGGATCACAACAGCACGCGGTCTTCCGATCAAGTAGCTCCCTGGAAATCTAACATGAACCACCACAGGAGCTTACCGTATTCTAAGTTATGGGCTCCGGGCCGTCCATGTCGTTCCCCTTAGTAGAGCACCCCTCAATTGGGTTGGTGTCTGCCGGCTGGGTACGGTATTGCCGACTTCGACGTTTGGCCTTCTCGTCCAACGTCAGTTCCGTGTCGTCAACGGGCATCGCGATCGGTCTGCCCTGGGCGTCGACCCCGGTGAGCAGTTCGATCCGCCGCTGGGCCCCGTCGAGCATTTCGTAACACCGCCGGAGCAGCCTCACGCCCTTCTCGTACCGGGCGAGTGAGTCGCTCAAGCCGATGTTTCCGTCCTCCAGGGCATGGACGATCTCCTCCAATTCGGCCAGGGCGGCCTCAAAATCGATCTTCTCGCCTTCCGGCGGTTTCTCGCGATTCTTCGCCACGTTCTGAAAGCCCTCCAACTTCGAGATCGCAAGTCTGCCACACTCAAAGGCATTGTAGATGCGATTCGTGTTCTCATGATAGCCCGACATCCGTGGGGCTCATTCCACCACGACTCGTTCTGCCTCTGTCTGGATAGGATGCAATCCTGTCCTGCAACCCGCCATTGTAAGCCCCTCGCAGTCTTGTACGAAAGTCCTGCACAGAATGGCGGGAATGAGGCTCGTGCGGCGATTCACTCTGCACCCAGGTCGCGAACCAGGTCGGCCTCTTTCGTGATCTTGCCGATCTCGACCCCCAGGACATCGACGAGAATGACTTGCAGCGTGTGCCAGACGTCTTCGTCGCTATCAGTTCCGCCGCATTCGTCGATGTAGTGCCGGCGATTGCGGGCGAGATGTGTCTTGGCCAGTAGCTCGACCGTGTGAACTTCCTTGGGGACGAGGTTAGCCGACCAGGCGTCTCCAACCGTGTTCAGCGCGAACGCTCCTCCCAACAGTGTCGCCAGATAGAGAATGGGCCAACCGATATGCCATTCGACGTAAGAGAGCCCCAGGGCGCCCCCCACCGCCGCAACGAACAGAGCAACCCATCGCGCATGCTCGAACCGCCTTTCGCGGGCCTTGAGCGGGCCGAGCCCCTTGAGCCGCTTCCGCAGCCGGCGCCACAGCTTCCGCCGATCCTCCAGCGGCAACAAACGGCTTAATTTATCCTGGGGCCGAAAGTCTTCCGGTGACACGTAAAGCACTTCGGCCAACGCCAGTCGCACGTCGCGCGTGGCGAACGCCTCGGGGCGGATTTTGCCTTTCGATAACCCCAAGGCCTTGCGTTTCTCGAGGATCAGATCGTAGAGATCGCCAACCCGCGAGTGAAAGACCACGTCAGGCGGCTCCTTCGTTCTTTCCTCGAAGAAATCCTTCACGTCAAATTGGACCCCGAACGCCCTTTCGACGCGATATGCGATATCGAGCAAGTCGATGCCCATAGTACGCAATGAGCGAAGCTCAAAGGTGACGTCAGCCCGAGCCTTCTTTCGTCAGTTGGGCCTTCGGACTTCCTTCGTCATTCGGATTTCGTGATTCGTCATTTCTTCCCGAGGTACTTCTCAAACCAATCCACCAAGGCTTCCATGGCCCGCCGTCCGCCTTCTCCGGGGAAGCCGTGCCCGGCGCCCTCGATGGTAAGCAGTTCGCAGGGCGCGCCGGCTTCCTGCATGGCTTTGAGGATCGTGTGGCTGTGATCGATCGGCACGAGTTCGTCCTTGTCGCCGTGGATCAGCAGCGTGGGGGCGTCGTCGCCGGTCACCTGGAGCAGGGGCGAGCAATCGTCGGCCAAACCTGCGTCGAACTGCAAAGCGGTGAACTGGTCGCGCATTCCGGAATCGGGGCCGGTCACCCACGGGCGCAGATCGGTGGGGCCGAAATAGGCGACGGCGGCGGCGATGCGGCTGCTGCCGCGGAGAGCGGCGTCCTTTGCGTTCGGATCGCCTTCATCGCCCGTGGTGGCCAGCATCATCGACAGGTGTCCGCCGGCGCTCATGCCAAACACGCCCAGCCGCTCGGGATCGACGCCGTAGTCGGCGGCATGGGCGCGAATGAAGCGCACCGCACGGCGGACGTCGTCAATCGCTTCCGGCACCTTGTAGCGAGGAGCCGAGCCGTGGCGCACGGCGAAGGCCGTGAACCCCCGGTCGAGCAGCGGCTTGAACATGCCCAGCATCTGCTCGGGCGGTTGCCAGCCCGAATACCATCCGCCGCTTACCATGAACAGCAGGCCGATTCCCCGGGCATTCTCGGACGGCCGGAACACGTCGAAGGTCAGGGCCATTCCGTCCTTGTGGCCGTAGACGACGTCGGGAGTGATCTGGACGGGATCGGCAGCCCAGAGCGGCATGCAACCCGTCAGAAGAAGAAATACGGCAAGGGATAATGGGTGCTTCATGAGAATCCCCGGGGATGAAATGACGAATGACGAAATCTCGTTTAACGAGTTGCCTTCGGCTGCGTTAAACGAGTTGCCTTCTCAGTGCACGGCCTCGGCCTCGCTCGGCCACTGCTCGGCGGTCGGCCAGCCGTTCTGGCGGATGTAGCGGCCGACCTGGCGGAGCGTTTCGGCGTCGCCCGGGTGGATGGAGCCGTCGGGCAGCGGACCCGTATTGAGGAGCAGGTTGCAGTTCTGCTCCGCCGCGGCAGCCAGCTTGCGGAGGACGTCGTCGCGGGTATCGTGCTTGCCGTCGTCGTCTTTCTGATAGCCCCAGACGCGGGGCTGCATGGTGTCGCAGATCTCGTTGTGCTTGGTCTTGTTCGAGTCCCACGATTTGGTGGCGATATCGACCGACTTGTGACCGAACCGGGAGGACTTCACGCGATCGGCCAACGACGCCCCGGATCGCTCGGGCGCGGCGAAGTCTTCCGTGCCGGTGGCGCCCTGCTTGAAGGAGATCAGGATCTGGGGCTGCAACCGCCGAACCATGGCATAGGTTTCATGGATCGGAAACAGGTCGGGCTGGGCGTAGTAGGCCATGATCGGGTCGAACCAGATGCCCGCGATCGGACCGTAATTCGTCAGCAACTCGCGGATCTGCTCGTGAGCGTATTCGATGTACTTGGCGAAGTCTTCCGGGCCCTTCCATTTGTAGGACGGCTCCGGTTGGACCCACTCGGGCTTGCTCATGCGGCCCATGTTGCGCGGATACGTGTACGGGTGCCGCCAGTCCACAGCGTAAGAATAATAGAAGAAGCAGCCGAGACCCTTCTTGCGGCATTGCTCGGCCAGTTCGCCGATCAGGTCCCGCTTGGCGGGACTCTGCACGCTGTTGTAGTCGGTCGTCTTGGTGTCGAACAGGCAGAATCCGTCGTGGTGGCGTGCGGTCAGGTTGACGTAGCGCATGCCGGCTTCGAGGGCGAGGTCGGTGATGTAGTCGGCGTCGAACTTCTCGGCCGTGAACTGATCCTTGAGCGGCTCGTAGTCGGCGATGGGGATCTTCTCGTGGTACATAACCCACTCGCCGCGTCCCAGCAGACTGTACAACCCGTAGTGCATGAACAGCCCGAACCGCGCTTCGGAGAACCAGGCCTCGGCGGCCTTCCCGGGATCGTCGGTGTAGAGCATCTCGTAGCCGGCCAGGTAGCCGGGGACCGTCTTCTCGCGAGCCCAACTGGTCTGCCCTACCGAGACGGCCGCCACGGCAGCCGACGCATGGCGCAAGAAGTCACGACGGCCGATCGGTTTGCGGGAACTCATGGATTCAACTCCAAATCTAGCTGTCCGGATTCAACCTACCCCGCTGACTGTCCTGTTGTCGTTCGCGCCATTTCTCTGGAGACCTCGCGGTGTGCAAGACTCCCAGAAAGATGAGGTCATCGTGCAACAGTTGAAAAAGCAGAACGTACGGGAACTCAGCCTCACGGACGTCACAATCAAAGAGGGGATGGTAACGTATTCGCCTAGCCATTTCGTTCGTCAATCCGCTTCCAGACTTCTTCGTGACTCAGGCCAAAATCGGGATCTCGCATCTCTTCAAGCCGCCTTGCTGCTTCACGCCCCACCCATTCGGGCAGTGGAATCGGCTCAGTGGAGTCACTCAGGTCGTCCCAGAGCCACTCAACAAGCCGCAACTTTTCGGCCGCAGGCAACGCCCGAAGTTCGTCTGTGTCAATTGCCATGGGATTCCTCAAGTGTGGTGACGATTAGTTGGATCGTTATCTCAACCCTTCAATTCTACCGCCCCTGGTCCACCTCCTCAACTTGCTTGCCCCATTTCTCCAGGGCTACAATGGCCCGCATATGCGAGCAACAGGCAAGCGATTAGTCAGTGAGGTGAGGCTATGGACAAAACATGGGTTTGGGTGGGAATCGCCGCGATTATGGGGCTTCTCGAGGCAGTCGATGCCGCCGAACCCCCCGTTGGCGCGCGGCCCTACGAGATGGACTGGGCCGGCCGAATCGAGGACCCCCGTCCGGCCTTGGTCGACTTCGAGAAACTCGACGATTGGACGATCACGGGGAACCACTCCGTGGCAACATTGGAAACGTCGCGGGAGCAACAGCTCTGGGGCCGATACGTCGGCAAGCTCATCTATCGGGCCGATGGCGGAGGGCCTGTGGTCACGCTGCGGCCGCCCCAGTCGCTGCCGATTCCCGCCGGGGCCGACTGTGTCACACTATGGGTCTACGGAAACAACTGGGCCTACAGCGCCGATCCGTCAACCCCGCAGGTCTCGATCACGGTCGTGCTCCGTTCGGCTGACGGGCAGACGACCCGCGTCGACATGGGACGGGTGCGCTGGAAAGAGTGGTTCCTCATGCACCGCCGGCTCACGCCCGAGCAGATCGAACTTCTGGGACAGGGGGCAGCACTCGACTCGATCGAGGTTGGCGGCGGGTACAATCGTGAAGACCGCACAATCTATCTCGACAATCTGGCGGTCTACCGGGAGGAGTTCAAACCGCTCCAGTTCGAGCCGCGACCCAGACACGGTGTCGAACCGTTCGAAGGCCAATCGACGGGCGTCAATACGGGGCCGGGCCGGCTCCCGTTCCCGAATCGCGAAGAGACGATTCTGCCCGATAATGCCACGGCCGACTTCCGCGTGCGGACCGAGCAGGACGGCGGCGAGTATCGTTTCTGCTACGAAGGTCCCGACGCGAAACTCACATACGTTTATCGGCCTGCCAAGGGCGACTTGGGTGATATTGAGGTGATCGTCCCCGACGGATTGCGCTTTCGGCCGATGGTCGACGGCGGCTTTCGATTCCAGGCAGCAGGAGAAGACGCTCCGGTCGCTGCCCAGAAGGCGGAGTTGCTTGATTGCCGGCTTGCCGATAACGTTGTCGCCGCGCGATGGCGCTACCGATGGGGCGATCAAACAGCCGAGGGAATCCTTCGACTGCGGCTCTGGCAGAAGTCGCTGGTGGTCGACTTCGAGTGCCTCGGCGGAGTGGTTGGAGAAGTCCGCACCGGCCGGGCCGTTGGACTCAAGCAGACTGAACTGGTCACGATTCCCTTCCTCACATGCGGATCGATGCGGCCTGCCGTGGTCGTCTCGACCGACGGTCCCAAACCAATGTTCCTGATGGGACTGTTCGATCACTTTCGCACCAATGCCTCCGAGTTCTTCGCCGTCAACGAGATCAACGAGTCCGGCGTGACCTATCACGGCGGAACCCGTTACCATCCGCTCTGGGACCCGGAATCAAGGCTGCAGAACGGCAGGAACGATTGCTTCGAGCGGCTGTTCCTTACGGTGGCTCCCACGTTCGAGGAAGTGCTGCCGAACATGCCCAACCCCAAATCGCCCTGGATGGAGGTGACGGGGAGCCGCGTGTGGCGAGCCCATGGGGCCTCGGATCGCCAGGCGGACGCCGCCTTCTGGCGGCGCGTGGCACGATTCGGCATGACCGAGATCGTCGTCACCGACCACGAGGTCGGCTGGCGCGACGGCGGCGAGAGCTTCACTCTCCGCACCCGGGCCGCACCGGGCAAGGGGGGCGATGAAGGTCAGGCCGAGTACTCCCGCATCATGCGGGGCCTGGGCCTTCGCTACGGCATCTACAACAACTACCGCGACTTCGCCCCGGTCAACGAGCACTGGGATCCGCACGGGGTTGTTCGGGAAAGCGACGGACAACTCCAACCCGCCTGGGCTCGCTGTTACGTGCTCAAACCGACTCGGGCTGTGGAATTGGAGTCGCACCTGTCGCCCATTATCCAACAAAAATTCCAGCTCGACACGGCCTACTGCGACGTCCACACGGCCGTTACGCCCTGGTCGAGCGTCGACTACGACGCCCGCGTCCCCGGCGCCGGCCGCATGGCCGACGTGATCTACGCCTACGGCGAGATCATGCTCCACCAGAAGCAGGCCTGGAATGGCCCGGTCTACAGCGAAGGCAATAATCACTGGTACTACTGCGGGCTGACCGACGGCAATTACGGCCAGGATCAGGCGGCACGGCTCACTGAGAACCCGTGGCTTGTCGACTTCGACCTGCAGAAGCTCCACCCGCTCTGCTGCAATTTCGGCATGGGGAACCCCGGCATGTTCTTCGGCCGAACCGGCATGCGAAAGATCACGTCTGCCGACTGGCCCGCCAAGCTCGATCAGTTCCTGGCCGCCACGCTGGCCTTCGGGCACACGGGCTTTTTCGTTCGCGAGGCCGGCGAAGCCGAATCGCTCCGCAGCTACTTCAGCGTTCAGCAGATTCACCAGCGCTATGCGGTCGACACGGTCGAATCGATCCATTACGCCGACGCCGGCGGCAACCTGCTCGATACCAGCACGGCCCTGGCCGGCGGCGACTTCCGCCGCTCGCAGATCCGCACCCGTTACCGCGGCGGGATGGAGGTGTGGGTCAACGGGCATCCGGAATACTCATGGAAGATTCACCCAGGCGACCGGCCGCAGGATTCGCCCGTCGTCCTGCCGCCCTTCGGCTGGTATGCCTGCGATACCCAAAAGAAAGACCTGGTCGGCCTGAGCGCGATCGTCGACGGCCGGCGGGCTGATTACGTGGACGGCCCGAAGTACACCTACGCCAACGGCCGCGGCCGGTTCACGCGGTTTGAACGGGCCGCCTGCGACGGGCATCTCATCGCCCACCGGCGCGAAGACGGAAAGGTCGAACTGATTCCGGTTCTCTGCCAGGTTGGTTTCGGGATCGGGCTCGACGGGCGCCGGGCCGATGCGGTCGCCCTGAACGAGGCCGGTGAAACGATCGGTCCGGCCGAAACGCGACTGAGCCGGGGCCTCGTGTTTGTTGAACCGGTTGAGGGGGCCTTCAGCTACCTTCTCACGCCCGAAGCAGCACCGGCAATGCCGGCCGCTTCGGCTCCTTCGACGGCCATTCCGGGCGAGACGATTCAGATTCAAGGCGCCGGCAATCCGACCGTGCTGATCCCCGCCGACACGCCGGTGGGACGACTCTTCTGGCATCGCGTCGGAGACGACTGGTTGGATTTTCTCGTCGTTCCGCTCGTGGACGTGACGGCTCAGTTGCAGGCCGGCGGGTTGGCCGTCGAACTGGTTCCGCATGTGAACCGATCGACAGATGCTTCGATTGAACTCCTCGGCAAGATGGAGCACCGGCGTCTTGTGCCCGAGGAAGCCCTGACGATCTCGCGCGACTTGGAGGCGCCTGGTCGCGAAGACGTTCAGCCCGTCGAGTTGCGTATCGAGGCAGGCCCGCTGGTTTACCGGAAGACCTGGTGGCTGAAGACGGAGGAACAGATCGCGGAAGCGGCGGCGTGGCCGGCCTTCGCACGGTTCGGGCAGCGGATGCGGGGCAAGGAAGAATCGGGCGACTTCGGCCAGACCAACGGCTACGTTCGTCATGAAGATCAACTCACCTGCGGCGGCAGCGATCGCGAAGGCTGGTCGATGCACCCGCCCTACGTGGGCGGCACGGGCTACGTGTTCGCCCTGACCGATCCGATTGAACTGCCCAGAGTGCCCGCCGTCTTCCAGTGCGAGATCGGCAAGGGCGACGGCAGCGACGTGGGCGACGGCATCCTGTTCCAGGTGAACGTGGTTGAGGCCGACGGCATGGAAACCCTGGCCGGCGAGCGGGTCTGGGACAAGCACGCCTGGGATCCCTGGTCCGTCGACCTGGCCCGCTGGGCCGGCAAAACGGTGCAGTTGAAGCTGATCGCCGACGTGGGCAAGAAGGACAATTCGTCGGGCGACTGGGCGCGATGGGCGAGTCTTCGGTTGCAGACGGCCGTGCCTGTGCCCGTTCGCACGCTGCACGACAAGCCGGTCGAGTTGACCCACGTCGACGGCCCCCACATGCCCGAGCAGGTCGACGTCAAGCTGTTGCGAGGTGCCGTCTCGGGCAAGCTTCGCTTCCAGGGCATCGGCCTCCAGGGCAGCGAACCTTACATTTCCCACGGAACGCTGAACGGTGTGGCGATCGGCCCGCTCCCATCTTCCCGTGGCGTCGAATCGGCCGCCGCGGGCGCCGCGAGCAACTGGGGTCCCGACGTCGAGGTTCCCCTTCCGCCCGAGGCGATCGCCGCACTCGATCTGGAGAACACGTTCTCCATTTCCAACCCCGGCAGCGACTGCTTCAAGATCCGCCGCGTGTGGCTCGACCTGACGTTGCCCGGCGGACGGCAGGTTTCCTCTCAGATCAACACGACCGTTTGGACACAACCGGAGGAATGGCTCCATGCGGAGGGAACACTGGTTCCGTTCGGGAAGCAGATCGAAGTGGCAGTGCGGCTTCGGGGGAAGAAGTAGACGTAGTGAACGCCCCGTTCGGGGACGAGACTGAGCAGTTCGCCAAACTGCACTACCTCCGGTGGCAAGAACTGGCAATGTCCCGCCGTTCCTTCGCAACCGTGTAGCGGTGCAGTATTGTAGTCCGGCCTCGGTGTCAGACCTCGACCCACTTGCCCGGCACGGGCGCCGGATAGCGACCCTCGGCGTTGGCCTGGACGGGGGCCGGGCTGTCGTCGGTGAGCGTGTCGATTCCGCCGAAGAACTGGAAGTCGGAGGCCGTGGCTTCTTCCCAGGTGATCGTGCGTCCCATGTGAACGGCGGCGCGTCCCATCATGGCCCCGAGGTTGGCAAGGGCCGCCCGGCGGGCCTCGTTGTGGGGGCGATCCTGGCGAATGGCGCTCAGGAGCACGTCCCATTCGGCCTGCCAGGGATTCACCTTCTCCTTTTCCGGTTCCCAGGCGACGTTGGTCCGCTCCATGTGTTGGTCCTTGTAGATCTTGCAGGTGGGAGCGTGGACGTTGCCCGAGAACTGGCCGGCACACTTGGTTCCGTGGACGAAGGTGGCGAAATCGTTCTCGCACTTGGGAATATAGCGGCCGGTGACGAGGGCCTTCGACTGGTCGGCAAAGGTATACTCGATCGAGTAGCTGTCGAGGTTCTGGCTGCAGTCGGTGCTGCCGACATAGCGTCCGCCGACGCCGTGGGCCGAGATTGGCCAGGAGTCCTTGATCCAGAAGCATTCGTCGATCTGGTGAATCATCAGTTCGATGAAGATTCCGCCGGAGGACCAAATGAACTGGTAGGGGTGGCCGGGGCTGAGTTGCCAGAGCAACTCGTTCTGGCCTTGGGGGAAGGGAGCCATACAGTAACCAGAATCCATGCGGTAGGCGCGGATGAGTTGGATGTCGCCCATCGCGCCGTCGCGGATCTGCTGGATCATCGCCTGCCGTGCCGAGGAATGGCGGCACATCAGGCCGGCGCCGATCTTGAGGTTCTTCTTCTCGGCCGCCTCACCGGCGCGGATCATCCGCTTCACCCCGCCGGGATCGGCAGCGAAGTCCTTTTCCATGAACACGTTGATCCCCTTCTCGATGGCGTACTCGAGATGGGGCGCACGGAAGGCGGCGTGGGTCGTCAAAATGGCCACGTCGCCCGGGCCCAGACAGTCCATGGCATGGCGGTAGGCGTCGAATCCCCGGAACCGCCGATCCTCCGGCACGTCAATCCGGTCTCCGAGCAAGTTGCTCAGTACTTTGTGCGTCTGGTCGAGACGATCCTGACGCAGATCGGCCATGGCCACCAGCTTGATGGGGCCCCCGGCCGCCGAACCGACTGCTCGGTCGGTGCCGGAGGCGTCTTCCAGAATCAGCCCGCCGGCCGACATGGCGTTGGCCACCGCGCCGCGGCCCCGGCCGCCGCAACCAATCAAGGCCAAGCGAATCGTGTTGTCCTCGCCGGCGTGAACCGCCGGCACGACGACGCCGGCCAGGGCCAGACCTGCAGCAGCGCGACCGGTGTTGGCAAGGAACTCACGACGGTGGGTGGCGTTATCTTTCGGTGTGCTCATGGGGAAACCTGCTTGAAGGTGAAGGGCCTTAACCCAATGTGGTTGTGTACAAGCGGTGAAAACGGGCCCTATCCTATGGTGCGCGACCGGAGAAATCAAGCTGATGAAGATTGCGCCGGGGTATCGTTTCGACTACGGGCCGGACCTGTTTCATCGGAATTCGTGGAAGGCCTCCTTGGCCGCCTCAAAAACGTCGCTGCCCGGTCTCTTATCGAGGCAATAGGTCACGACGCCGTCGCACTTGCCGTCGCGCCAGGCTTGCAGCGAGACTCGCAACAGGTCGGCAACGGCCTGCGGCGTGGCCGGCTCGCCGTGCCGTTTGCGGTAGTCGGACAGGGTGCCGGCCGTCATCGAGATGAAAGGAAGGTGGAATCGTCGCTGACCGGCCTTCGGATCGGCCGCGAAACCGGTCTCGAAGGCGCCTTGCCGAGTGACTTGCCAGGTTCCGGCCTCGTCCAAGCCGGCTCCCAGTTGCAGGCCTTCGGTTTCAAGCTCGCTCACGCGCCAGCGGACTCCAAAGTTGCTGACTCCACGCTTGTCGATCAGGCGAAATCCCACTCGGACACTTCTCTTGCCTCGCACCTGCTGGCTGACGTCGACCTCGATCGGTTGCCATTTGGGAGTGCCGCCCGCAACGTCCTGTTCCCATACGACCTCGTCGTCGATGAGCAGTTGCTTGAAGTGGTAACCGGCCGTGTCGGCCGTGAAGTCGTCGCGCTCGCGGAATCGGATCAAACACTTGTCGGCCGGCAGCACCTTTGCCGCCTGAGCGGCTGCCACATACTCGCCCGCCTTCGAGGGCGTGCCCCAGGGATAGCTCAACTCGCCGGGGACGGCGACCGTCGCGTCGTTGAGCACGGCCCATGCCCAGTCGATCTCCTCGCGATCGAGCAGATAAGCGACGACCGCGCCGTCGACAACTTCGTGGTAATCCGAAACCAGCGTGCCTTGCAGGTCGTCGGAATACAGCAACGGTAGGAAGGCCAACTGCGGATTGACCTGCTTGGCTCGCTGCTGCATTTGCCGAACGTAGTCGGGGGTGAAGAACCGGCGATTGGCGCCGAAGTCGTCGATGACCCAGGCCGTCAGGTTCGGGTGCTCCGTGGATAACTTGGCAATCTCCTCGGCCCAACGCGGGTAATCGAGCCGAAAGGGTTCGGAGTACCAACGTCCGAAGTTGGGCGGACTCTCGCTGGGCGGCACGAGGTAGACCCAGACGGAAATGCCCGCCTCACGCGCCTTGGGCAGGAAGAGCTTCAGATCGTCCCAGTCGGTCGATGCGTGCCACACGAGCCAGTAGTAGGTGGTGACTCGGAGTTCCTTCAATCGCGTCAGCAGTGCATCGATATCGACGCGTCCGTCCGAACGGCGGGGTTCGCTGTCGTAATCGGCCAGGTGCGGACCGGTGAATGCCGGCAAAGGTTGGGGAACTGTCGCAGTTTCGGCGCCGACTACAGAAAGAGTTGTGACCAGGGCCAGCAGCAGGCCGCAGAGAAACAGGGCCGTACGCCCCGCGTTGATTTGTCGCAAGAAGTTGTTCAACAACTGTCGTTTGATGCAGGTGATCATGAGAGGTGGATCCCTAACGAGTCAAGGAACGGGGCCGACAACGAATGCCCCATTTTCTGTACCACGAACTGCTCATCCAAGACACGAGGACCCGTAGATCAGTAACTTCGCTCAAGGTCCTCGTTCGGCTCGATTCTCGCAGACGGCAGTTCTGCAAGCAAGCAATTTGGGCAATTCGGGGCGAGTCCATGTTTCTCCCCGGCAACGAATTTGCTGGCCTCAATAGTCTCCCTCAAAGCCCCTCCAGTAGTTCCAGCCGCACGTCGTCCAACCCGATTCGGATGCTGCCGATCCGCGTCCTGCCCCCCTTTTCCAAGGAGATGACGCCTCGGGCAGCCTGCGGATCGACGGTGAAAACGGTCGACAGGGTCTGCCAGGTTCCGGGACGCTTCATGTCGTAAGGCGGCGTGTTGTGGTTGGCGAGGTGGTTGCCGTCACCGTCGGCCACTCCCAGTTTCAAGCTGGGAGTGATACGGGCATCCAACTCGTCGACCCGCATTCGGCAGGTCAGGCGGTACTTGCCGCCGGGCTGGATGTCTTCGGGCACGTCGACCGCGGCGAAGCCCCACGCGTCGTCCTGGCTGCCGGTGAGCAAGAGGCACCGCTCACGATTGTCGTCAGGATCGGGGGCGACGGCCAGGGTCATCCCCGCCGAGGGACGCCACTCCGATGCCTTCGACTGAAAATCTTCGGCATATACTCCGTGTGGTTCCCACCAGGCCGCGAGGGCCAGGATCGGCCCGAGAGGATACTGGCCGTCGGTGCCGCGGCCTTCGATCGCCAGTTGGATCTCGGAACCGGGCTTCTCCGGCAAGAACATGCCGATCTTCAGGGTGTACTCTCCCGGCGCCACATCCGGCTCGAACGACGCGACAGATGCCAACTCGATTTCACTCCCGGGCCACCATTCGGACGTTGGTACCGTTGGGAAACAGACCGATTCCGCCACGCGTTTTCCGGCAGCGTCGACCAGCGAGAACCGCAAGGCGTAGCTTTCGTAGCAGGGGGCGACACCACGATTGGTCCAAGTGTGATTCACCAGAACGCGTGCAGGTCGTCCGGGGGCAACGTGAAATCGCTCGAGGTAACGGATACGCGTCGGTGCAAAGCGAAAACCGATCCGGCTCGCGGCGAGTGTCAGTTCTCGTTTTGCTTCCTCGGAGGCGTTTGCCAGGCCGGTGACGCTATAAATGTTCGTGTTGAGGTAGCTGATCGGGGCCTCCAGACCTTTGAGGATCGTTTCGTGCAGGTCCCAGCCCTTCTCCTTCATCGCCTGGATGGAGCTGTGGAACTCATAGTTGCAGACGACGCCGCGGCGCGACCAGGGCACATAGAACCGCTCGCCCACGTTGGCACTCGGGCCGGATGGTTTGAGCCCGTCCTGGCGGAAGTGAATCCCGCGGATGGCCGCGTACTCATTGATTTCGCGGTAGTCGCCCACGTTGAGGAATACGCGGGTGTGGGGAAAGGCTTCGGCAAAGGAGTCGATGATTCGCCGGTAGGCGGCCACATACCTGGCGTGGGTGAAGCCGGTTTCGTGGAGTTGCTCGCTGGTCCAACGGCCCGGGATGTGCAAACCCAGATGCATCTCTCCCCATTCGCCGATCATGCCGATATCCACGAACTCCAGCCCGGGACGCCCGTCGAGACACGCCCCCATCCGCTCGATGAACCGGCAGCACTGGTCGAGGTACTCGGGAGTCCAGAAGATGGGGTCGATCTGTTCATCGCCGTTACCGTTATGGTGAACGACGGACGGCACTCCCTTGTCGAACAACCATTGCGGTGTGACGTAGCGATCCCGGCTGCTGACCGATTCGGCCATCACCCGAAAGGCAACCCGTTCACCGCGCTGAGTGACCCAGTATTCGAAGATCGGGTCGAAGTAGGCTGCCAGGTCGGTGCCCTCTTCCGGTTCTACGTCGACCCAACATGGCCGGTAGTAGGCAATGTTGGCGGTGCGGCGATACCAGGCATCTTCGGGCACGGGCTGAAACCGGCCGCCGCACTGGAGGTAGAGACCCATGCCCGGGTTCAGCAGGGCATCCTCGGTAACCTCCGGCTCGACTTCTCGCATGGGAAGCTGCGCCGACGTGGACTGGCTGAGGATCGCCGTGAGCCAGAAACATGCGAGGAAGATGATTCCCAGTTGCATCCGGACGGTACACGATCGCGAACGACGGGTTGGAAGGCGAAAGAAGCCTTGTTGCCGGTCGTCATCCAGATTTCTTGGCCTGACAGACGCCAACGGTACTGTGCGGAACATGATTGACCCTCTTGAGGAAGCAGGGGTGTTGCCCACGCCCATTCTAAATGGCTTTGCGTGATTGCCACAAGCATGGTTCCGAGCCGGCCGTCCCGTGTGTCATTCCCGCTCTCCCATCCGTCATTCCCGCGAAGGCGGGAATCCAGACACTCGGCAAACGGCACTGGATTCCCGCCTTCGCGGGAATGACGGTCCAAGAACCGCCGAATGCGATCGTGGGATTGTGTGGCGGGAGCAAGTGGAGCCCAAACGAGACCGGGAGACTGCGGGGCAGGGCGGAGGAGGGAAGGCGTTGTCTGCCGACTCCACTATTCCTGCTGCCACGCGCCCGAAACCTGGAGGATGTAGTCGACGGCGTCGAGTTCGGCGGTGTCGTTCCCGCCCGAGTCGCTCACGGCGCACACTCGGTCGAAATCGAAGACCCAGGTGACAAGGGCCGAGCTGTGCAGTTGGGCGCCGTTGCCCGAGGCGCTGAACTGGTCGTTGAGGGCCGAGTCGAACAGGGTCGCCTGATCGTAGCCGCTGCTGGCACGGGCGGTGATGTTCTGGAAGCCCCGAGCGCGGTGATCGAAGTCGGTGCCGGACAATCGCACTTCGGAGCTGTCGGCAAAGAAGGCATCGGCGCCGGCCGAGTCATAGAAGACGGCCGTATCGACGCCGCCCGCCCCGGCCGTGGCCGTCACCTGCGTGAAACCGCGTAGCGTTTTCACAGAGTCGGCATTCGTCAAGGTGGAGATTCCGGGCCGGGTCACGAACGTGTCGTTCCCTGCGGAATCGCTCAGATACGCGCGATCGGTGCCGCCGCCGCTCGCCACATCGATACTGTCGAAGAACTTGAAGCGAGTGGTGCTGTCGCTGGTGATGATACGCGTGTAAACCGGCGTGGAAATGACGACGTCGGCCGACTGCGACCCCGTGAACCGGGCCCGGTCGTTGCCGCCGTTCCGCGCATAGGCGTGAACGAACTCGAACAGCTTCGCGCGGAGCATGAAGCCGTCGCCGATCATCCGGCCGTATTCCGGCGTTCCGACGAACAGGTCGTCGCCCACCGAATCAATGAGACTTGCCTCATCGACGCCGCCGTTGCGGGCATAGCCGTGGACGATCTCGAACTGCCTGGCGACCAGCGAGAACCCCGTGCCGGTCATCGCCGCATAGTCGGGCGCAGCGGTGAAACTGTCGTCGCCCGGCGAGTCTTCAAGAGAAGCCGTGTCGACGCCGCCGCGCCCGTCGACTTCGATCGATTCCGTATTGGTCACCGAGGCCGAGTAGCCGGAGCCGGAAAGGTCGGCCGAGCCGACTCGGAGTGCGGCAGAATCAGAATCATTGGTGCCGTAAAGGATTGCCGCATCCGAGCCGGCCAGGCCGTCAAACTGGAGACGGGTGATCGAGTCGCCGCTCATCTCGTAATCCACGCCGTTGATCGTGACGCGGTAGACCGAGTCGGCGACGAAGCTGAACTGGTCGGCGCCGGCGGTGCCCCGCACGAGGAGCGTGGTCCCCTCGATGGTCACCAGGTTGGTGACGCGGAGATCGACGTCGCTATTGGTCAGGCCGCCCGATGTCGTCACGCGGAGATAGACCGTCTGCCCGGCCGATACCGTTATGTCGATCCGTTCGTTGTTCGTGCTGGAAGTGCTCGCCCCCAGAGTCCGGCCGGCCGAGTCGATCAGCTCCAGGTCGACGTCGCCGCGGCCGTGCTGGAAGAAGGCTTCGACGGTGAATATCCCCGCATTGGCGGCCGTGAAACCGTAGACCTGGCCGCTGGGCGAAACGATCTGGTTGGCCAGTTCGGCCTGGTCGACGGCGACCGGCTGGGGAAGCGTCGGCGAGGCCGGCGGATCGGGGGCGGGCGTCGAGCCGGGGTTTTTCTGGGCCAGAACGGATTCGATGGCGCTGGCGATGTTAAGCCGGCGATACGCCGCACCGGTGGCCGAATCGTAGACGCTGTCGGCCGAATTGTAGAGCGTCGAGTAGATCGTTTCGGCAGAGACGTCCGTATAGCCGGCGAAAGCGTAGGCTTCTCGCACGAGAACGGCGGCCCCGGCTACGTAGGGCGAGGCCATGCTCGTGCCCGAGTACTGGGCGAAGTCGTCGTCGATGCCGTTGCGATTGCCGATGTAGTCGGGAACGGTGCTGGTGACGCTCCGACCGGGGGCGGCCAGCATCGACGTATCGCGCTGAGTGAAGTAGCTCAAGTCGCCCGTCGAATCGACCGATCCCACCGCGGTGACATAAGGACTGGATGCCGGGTAGCTGAGTCCGGGCTCTTCGAACTGAGTGAATCCGTTGCCGGCGGCCGCGGTGACGAATATCCCGTCCGCGGCGAGTTGGGCCAATTCGTCCTCGAGTACGGCTCCGTCCGGCGGGGTCAGCGTGTTGGTGAACAACCCCATGGAAAGATTGACCGTGGTGATCGGATTGGCGAACGAGTCGCGGTGCGTGTGGACCCACCGAAGGGCGTTCTCGACCCAACTGAGTTGCGTCTGGCCGGCGTCGTTGAACACGCGCAGGGCAACGAGATCCACGCCGGGTGCGATGCCCGGATAGTCCGAGTCGTTGGAGGCGATGATGCCTGCCACGTGCGTGCCGTGGGATCCGAAGGGCCCGTCGTCGTAGGGGTCGGCGTCGTTTTCTTCGGTGAAATCCCAGCCGCCGACCACCGTGTATTCATCGCCGAGGCCGCCGCCGAGAGCCGCGTGGGTATAGGCCACGCCCGAGTCAATGATGACGACCGTCTGCCCTTCGCCGGTGAAGTCGTAGTTGCTCAGCGCCTCGGTCAAGCCGGTCAGGTCATGTCCGTCAAGAGTGGTCGACCCAAAGGGGTTTGAAATGGAAGACTGGACGATCTGATCGGCGGCGAGGTCGGTCGTCGCGTTGGCAGACAGCACGACGCGCGGTTCGAACGTCTCGAAACGCGCGGTGCGGTACGTGCCGGAGCGTCGGCGCGGCAAACGCATGGTGCTGACTCCTCAGTTGTGTGCGCAAACCAGTCGCATTGACGAGAGAAACGATCTGCGAACAGACTTGCGCCGAACGGCGAACGCCGTCCCATGATACAGGGGTGTCTACTGGCGCCAATGACCGGCGAGTCGCGGCGGACGGAAATTGGACGAGGAAGCCGACGACGTGAACCGCGCGGCAGGGCATTGCCTTCGACGCGCCCACATCGAATCAGCCGGTCCGTTGGCTCGCGCAACTATAGGTTGCGCAAGTGGGGCAAGAAGCGAGTTTCTCGGCAGCGAGAAGATAGGGGGTTTGATTTGTGCAGGTAAACCTGCCAGCACCCTCTGCAGTGGTGATCGGCGATGCAGAAACGCGACACGGCGATTCGCGGAGATGCGATTTCGCAACGTGCGTGTTCCTTCTTCAACTCTACGAGCCCAAACTTGAATCGGATCGCCGGATTTCCGGTTTTTTCCCTGCCGCCGATCGGAGATTCCGACCGCCGGACTCACGCGGCAGGATCGAGCCGAACGATCAGGCAGTTCTCCGTTCGCACAACGATCGACATCCAAGCCGGGATGCGGCCGTCCAGGAGCGCCGCGATCGGCGGTGAATCCTCGGCCAGGATGGCGGTTTGCCGGTCATGGAGAAGGACGATCAGGTAGCCGATGCCATAGTGCCGGGCCACTTCGCGAAATCGCGGTTCGTCCCAATCCCGTTCGCTGAACCAACGTCGGCACAGACTGACGCCGCTTCGTTTCAGGATGTAGATCGTCGATTGGCCGGGCAAAGCCATGATCGGTTGGCTGCGGGGTATATTGGCGTCGATCCAGGCGGAAACGGAGGTCCCGTCGTCCGTTCTTTCAGAAAGCCAGTTCTCAATGGTCGCCACGGGATCGGTGAGCGGGTGCCTTGCCAGGTACACATTCTGGACGACGCCGTGAGAGATCACGAAGCACAGCACGGCGACGGCAACCAAGGCCTTCGACGGCTTGCCGAGAGTTCCCACGGCTTCCATCTGGGAAACCCGTGGAAACAGGCACCCCAACAGCAGGAGCACGCCCGGATAAGGCGGCAGATACATCCGTGCCGAGAGCGAGATCATCGTGGTCTTGCCGGCGTAAGCCAGCAGCGCACCGTACACGCCGAGATAACAGAGGAGAAGCATCGGTAATGGGCGGTTCAGATTCTCGCTCAACCGGGCGCGGTTTCGCCGCGCGTAGAGAACGATCGCTGCCAGGGCCGAGCCCGCCATGACAATCGGCAGGGCAAGCACCAACCAGCCCGCGGGCGCGAGATCCGTATAGAAATCGGAATGCCACGAGTTGGCGAAGAGGAATTGGAGGAACGACCGGCCGAGGCGGAACATGGTTCCCAGCAGCGGATTGTCAACCGGTTTCGAACTCTGCCCCATCCAGGATCCGCCGAGGATGTGGTTTCTGACGAAGCCGGCCGCGATCAGCGCACCGGTGACGCTGCCGAAGAGGATACACGAAAGCAGACTGTTGCGGTCACGGCGGAGGCACAGCTTGACGAAGAAGTACAGGCCGCCGGCAGCGATCGTGAACAACCCGGCCTGCCGGACCCAGTAGCCGGCGCCGGTCAACAGGCTCCCCGCGAACAACAGGGCGAAATAGCCGCCTGTTTTCGATCGCCCGCCCTCGGCATAAGCCAGCACAAGAAATGCTCCCAGCACCAACGTGGTGAAGAGCGATTCGGTCAGCACGGCCGTCGCCCATTGGCAGCAGACCCAGTTGGCGATGCAAAGCAGCATGACTACTCGCCTGGCCGTAGCGGTGAACTCCAGCGACCGGGCGGCCAGTAGCATCAAAAACAGCAGGACCCAATAGCTCACCAATGACACGAGGGATCCCGCATAACATGTCGGGATGCCGCCCGCGGACACGGCAGCCACGAGAAACGAGTAGCCGGGCGGAAAAACGGTCTGCGGCGCCGGAAGTGTGCCGCAGTGATACTGCTCATCGAAGTGGATAATGGAAGTTGCGATCCCATTCCCACTTAGGATGTTCTCCGCCACACTGCAATGCTGAAAACTGTCATCCGTCCGGTAAACAAGAAGCCCCGAACAGCAGGCATGGATCCCGACGAAGACGGAACTCAGCAGGACCCACGCAATCCAGGAGCAGAACAGAGACCGACGCTTCACTGGTGCTGGGCCGATCGGGCCGTCGTCGGGCGTACAGAAAACTCCGTCGGGCGACATGGCGGCCAATTGCCTGGTTGTCATGGTTTCAGCTTGCCGATTCGGAAGTGCGTGTCGCAGCCCGCCGGTCTGCCCAACTCAATGATCATCGCCACAATATAGCCATTGCCTGAAAAGGCGTCGAGAAGAGACCGCACCGTGTCTCCGACTGCACTTCACGCCGAGAATTCCCTCAACCGTCATTCCCGCGCAGGCGGGAATCCAGACCGTCTGCTGAGACCCTGGATTCCCGCATTCGCTGGAATGACGGTCAGAAGCCCGCGCGAACTCCTCCGGGAATCGCGCGACGCCATTCAGGCACCGGCGAACTCGGCAACGAGATTCTTCTTCAGCGGACTGTGCGGCGACTGGGCTGGCTGCGCAAGGTCTCGGCCTGCCCTTGACGCTGCCGCTGGATTCTGGGACACTCCCCCGTCCAACTGCGCACGAAATGCGCGTCCGTCGCACCGGAAACCCGGTAGTCTTTGTCGTCACGGAGGATGGTATGCTGCGTCGAGGCGGAATAGCGTTCGACGGAATCTCTGCCGACGCCCCCCTGCGCGTGTTGTACGTTGCGGGATGCGGGCGGAGCGGTTCCACGATCCTCGACACGGTGCTGGGCAACCACCCTGGCATCGAAAGCGTCGGCGAGGCCTGTCACGTCGTCACCAACGCCTGGCTCCGCGAGGACGCCTATTGTGCATGCGGCAAGCCGGGACGAGAGTGCGACTTCTGGCGCGAGGTGCACTCGCATTGGCACCGCCGCGTAGGACAGGTCGATCTGGCCGGCTACATGGAAACGGCACGAGCCGTTGAATCGAGTCTGCGGATTTCCGTCACGCAGCGCTGTCTCGCAGCAGGCGAGCCGAGGCACCTCGAGTATCTGCGTCTGACGGTGGGATTGCTGGCGGCGATCCGCGACGTGAGCGGGGCGCAAGTCGTCGTCGATTCCTCGAAGACGCCGTCTCGAGCGCTGGCCTTGTCGATGGCCGAGGGCGTCGATCTGCGTTTGATCCACATGGTTCGCGATTGCCGCGGAGTGTTCTGGTCCGGAAAGAAGCGTTTTCGCAAGGACGAGCGCGCCGGTATCTCCAAGGACGACGAGGGCAAGGGGGTCGTCCGCGCGATGAAGGCCTGGACGGCTGCCAACCTGATTACCGGTCAATTGCGCCGCTGTCTGCCCAAGGAATACTCAATTCGCCTCCGCTACGAGGATCTGATCACTCAGCCCGGTATTGAATTGCGGCGGATCGGCGATCTCGTGGGGATGGATTTGGAGCCCTTGGCCGCAGCAGTGGCCGGTGGGCAACCCATGAGCATTGGGCATACGATTGCTGGGAATCGGCTTCGCATGGCGGGCAGCGTTCAACTGCGGCCGGATGTGGAATGGGTCGAGAAGTTGACGTGGCGCGAGCAGGCCGCTTGTTGGGCCTTGGCGGGGTGGCTGATGAAGGCGTACGGTTATCGCTGGAGAGCGAACCTGCCGGACACCGCCGACCGGCGCCGGGCGGCGTGAGTGAACAGGCCACCGATGAAGTCGATAGCGGGGTACGGAGGCCCTCGGTATGAATCTTGCAGCAGAACGGAGTCTGAGAGATCGGAAAACGCTGGCTCCAGCCTCTTCGGTTGAAGCGAGAAGAGCCGGTATGCCCATTCGCTCGCTTTCGCTGCGGCTCAACTTCTCGTGGGTTCTGGCCGGCAACCTCGTCAAGGCGGCGTGCCGATTCGGCGTGCTTCTGCTGCTGGCACATCTGTGCGGCCTGGCGTCTGTCGGACGCTATGCCATCGCGGTTGCCTTGTGCACACCGATTTGGGCCGTCGTGATGCTGGGGCTCCGTGGGACGCTCGTTACCGACGCTCGCGGCGAATTCTCGTTCGCAGACTACCTGGCCGTACGGCTTCTCACATCGAGCGTGGGGCTCGCTGTCGTGGGCGGAATGATCGTTTTCGGCGGGTATGGGGCCAACCTGGCCGCGGTGATCCTCCTGATTGCCTTCGCCAAGACGTTCGAGGGAATCAGCGACATTCTCCGCGGGCAGCTCCAAAAGGCCGAGCGGATGGATCGAATCTCCGCCGGGTTGATGATCCAGGGGCTGGGCGAATTGGGATTGATGGTCGCAGTTGCCACTCTGGGCGGCGGCGAGACGCTGGTCGTCGCTGCTTTTCCTGTGGCAATGGCTCTGACCCTTCTGCTCTGGGATGTGCCCTGCTGTGTGGGAATGCTCCGGGGCGCCGCCACCGATCCCGATTCGAAGGGTGGGCTGTGGCGGCAGCCGCTACGTTGGCGCACGCTGGCGAAGTTGAGTGCCGTCGCCTTCCCCGTCGCCGTCACAGGGTTCTTGATCGCCCTGATTCCTCAACTGCCGAAGTATGTCATCGGGGCCATTATGGGTGCCGAGGCGGTGGGCCTGTATGCGGTCGTGGCTTACTGGATCAGTCTGGGCATGATGGTCGTCACCGCATTGGGCAACGCTACCGCTCCGCGGTTGGCCAGATATCGTGCCTCGGACGACGTGCAGGCGTTTAGCCGACTACTCGTGCGGCTTGTTACCTTGACGAGCGGTCTGGGTGCAGTGGGTGTGGCGGTTGCCGCCCTGCTCGGACCGATGCTGCCTGCTCTGGTGGGAAAGGAATATTCCGACTTGCCGCAATTGGCGGTCTCGCTCAGTTTCTTTGCCCTCATGCTCTTTGTCACCGGTCCGTTGGGGCGGGCGTTGAGCGCCATGCGAAGGTTCTGGTGGCAGGCACTCGCCGTGTCACTGGGCGTTGCGGCAGCCGTGGCCGTGCTGCCTTGGGCCGTCCGTAGCCGGGGACTGACCGGCGCCGCCGACGCCATGACGCTCAGCATGGGCGTCGTCGCGATCGTGACTGCGGCTCTTGTCTGGCGTGAACTGCGGTATCGCATCCGTCGAGAAGACGTACTGCCGACGGAGGCGGCCGTCTAGGCCGAGAGAACCGATGTGCGGAATCTTCGGACAGATCACGCCGGGCCGGCCCATTGACCCGGTTTGCTGCTATGGGGCCATTCAGTCGATGAAGCACCGCGGGCCGGACGGCCTGGGGGTGGCTCTCGGACGGTTGTCGGCTTCGTCACCGGCATTCCTCCGCGATCCGGACGTCGGGCGGATTCAAGGACACTCGCAACGGGCCGCGGCCGATTTCTTCCTCGGCCACCGGCGGCTAGCGATTATCGACCTCGCAGAGGCCGCCTATCAACCCATGACCAACGAAGACGGCACCGTCTGGGTCGTCTTCAACGGGGAGATCTACAATCATGAGAGTCTCCGGCAGACTCTCAGCGCCGCCGGCCACCGTTTCCAGACCGACCACAGCGATACGGAGGTGCTCGTCCACGGTTACGAGCAGTGGGGCGAGACGCTTCTGGAGCGGCTGCGGGGAATGTTCGGCCTGGCAATCCTCGATCTGCGGCAGCGGACTCTGTTCCTGGCCCGCGACCGGTTCGGCGAGAAACCCCTCTACTATCGGGCCGATTCTCAAGGGATCTCTTTTGCCTCGGAACTCAAGGCCTTGTGCCGTTTGCCGGAGGTCGACTGCACTCCCAGCCGCCAGGCGTTGGTCGACTACGTGAGCCATGGTTTCATTCCGGCGCCGCGCACCGTTTTCGACGGCGTCGGCAAACTGCCGGCGGCGCACTGCATGATCGTGAAACTGGACCGGCCCGGCGAGAGCGTGCCTCGGCGCTACTGGTCGTTGCGCTACGAAGCCGACCCGGAGCAAAGCGAGACCGAGTGGCAGGAACAGTTCCAGGAAGAACTGGGGCGTTCGGTTCGCCTGCGGCTGATGAGCGATGTGCCGCTGGGCGTGTTTCTGTCGGGTGGTCTCGACTCGACCATGGTCGCAACCTGTGTGTCGCGATCCGTATCCGAACCCGTCAGGAGCTTCTCGATCGGGTTCAGCGAACCGCGTTACGACGAATCCCCTTGGGCGGAACAGGCGGCTCGGCATCTGAAGCTGAGGCATCGTCAGCGCATCATCACTCCCACGGATTTGCTTGCCGAGATCGATACGGTTGCGGGGATCTTCGACGAACCCTTTGCGGACTCGAGTGCCGTGCCGACCTACCTGGTCGCGAAGCTGGCTCGGGAGGAGGTCACCGTGGCCCTGTCGGGAGACGGGGGCGACGAGATGCTTGCCGGCTACAGGCGATACGCGATGATGCACCGAATCGGCCAATGGATCGATCGGCTTCCACGGGGGGTGACCCGGGCCGTCGTCGGGCCGTGGCGCAGCATCTGGCCGGAGCACGTGCGGGGCCGTGCCTTCCTCGATCTGCTGGTACCTGGAATCGAGTCGCGATACCGTCGCGTCTTCAGCGACGATACGTTGCGAGGGAAGATGCGTCCTGAGGCCGTTCCAGAGTGGGATTGCCTGCTCCAGTCCTCCTGGTCCGCCGAAGGCGGCGAGCCGGTCGATCGCTGGTGCTCCATGGATCGGCAGTTGTATATCCCCGAAGACCTGATGGTTAAGGCGGATCGCACGAGCATGTACGCGTCGCTCGAGGTACGAGCTCCGCTGCTCGATCACAAGCTCTTCGAGTTGGTCGCGCGGGCGCCGGTTTCGACCCGTTTCGACGGTCGAGTCGGCAAGCTCCCGTTTCGTGATGCTCTGCGAGGCGAGTTCGGCCGCGAGTTTGTGGACCGGCCGAAGCAGGGATTCAGCGTGCCCTTGGGGAGATGGTTTCGCCAGGAACTGCGCGAGCCGCTCCGGGCTGCGCTGCTGCGGCCGAACGGGATCGTAGACAGCCTGTTCCCGCCGCAGGCCGTCCGGCAATTGGTCGACGGGCACCAGAACGGTACGCGAGACCAGAGCACACGGCTTTGGCGGCTCTACATGCTCGCCCTGTGGCACCAGCGCGTGCTGGAAAATTCGCCGGCACGAGTAACAGCGAACGCCGCAGCGTAGAGGAATCGAGAGGATTGTGGGGTGAAGAGAACCAAAGTACTGCACGTGTTGAGTGAACTGGCATGGGGAGGCGTTCCCATGCGCACACTCGACCTGGTGCGTTACGTGGATTCGGAGAGATTTGACGTCTGTGTCTGCACGGTTGCGGGCGTTGTCGACGGATTCTCCCGCGAGATCGAGGCGGCAGGCGGTCGGGTCGTCGAGATACCTTACGACCTGTTCCGATTCGGGAGGCGTTTCGCCAAGCTCCTGCGGGAAGAGCGTTTCGACGCCGTTCATTCCCATCTGTATTACCAGTCCGGGAACATTCTGCGCTACGCTGCGCGATATCGCGTGCCGATTCGAATCGCCCACTTCCGCACCTCCAACGAGCGTCCTCGAACGACCTGGCGACGGAAACTCGAGGGACATCTGCTGCGGCGATGGATACGGCGTTACGCTACCGACATCCTGGCCGTCAGCGAGGAGGCCATGGCGAAAGCGTGGTGTGAGAATTGGCGCGACGATCCGCGTTGCCGCGTGGTCTACAACGGGCTGGATCCGCAGCCTTTCGAAACCCCGTCCGATCGCGACGGCGTGCTCGCGGAGTTCTCCATGCCTGCCAGCGCATTCCTTTGCATTCACGTGGGACGCATGGCGGCCGCCAAGAACCACCTCCGCCTGATTGACATCTTTGCGGCCGTGGTGAGGCGGCGCGACGACGCCTATCTCCTGCTGGTCGGGTTCGGCAATCCGGGTATCGAAGAAGCCGTGCGACGCCGGGTAAACGAGTTGGGGCTGACCGAGCGGGTCCGTTTCTGCGGGATGCGGAAAGACGTCCCTCGGCTCCTCAAGGTCTCGGACGTCATGATCTTTCCCTCCCGGTGGGAGGGGCTTCCCGGCGTCGTCCTGGAGGCTTGTGCCGCGGGCGTCCCGGTGGTGGCCAGCGACCTGCAAACCGTCCGCGAAATCGCCCAGCATCTGCCTGGAATCGAGATCGTCTCGCTCGACGATTCCGACGAATCGTGGGCGTCGCGAATCGCTCGGCCGATTGGCGGTCGTGACGCGGCGTATCGCTCGCAGACACCGGTATCGCGCTTGCGTGAGAGCGTATTCGGGATAGAGAACTACGCGTCGACCATCTGTTCGATTTGGGACGGGCAGCAGTTCGCGACGCCCGCGGGAGGATAGTGCCTGTGGCTCGCGCGGCTCTGGCTCTGGCGTTCGCGGTGGCGGGCGTCGGGTTCCTGCAAATGAAGATCTGGGAAGCGCTGGGACGGGGACCCATCCTGTTCCTCGACCTGATGCTCATGCTTCCGGCGGTCTTGTTGGGAAGCGTTTGCTGGTGGAAAGGCCGTTCCTATGCCAGCCGCTGGCCCGTCATTCTCTGTATCGGACTGGTCTGGCTGAGCCTCTTCTATCCCGGCAACGTGGAGCGGATGCGAGGTTTCTATACGGGCGTCCTCCTGACAATTCCCCTTCCGCTGGCCGCGCTCATTGTCGAGAATCGCGCCTGGAATTTCTGCGCCAAAGTGTACGTGTGGGCCAATGCCGCGGCCCTGGTTCTGGCGCTCTGGTTTGAGTCTCGGGTCGCCAACGGTCTGTCTCATATTGTCGGTCGCTTCGGATTCCTGCTCACCGCCGACGGCACGGAGCGTACGGGGAACCCCAACCAGGTGGGCGGGCAATTGGCCTTTGCGGCAGTCGTTGCCTTCATCTTCTACCTGAAATACGCCGATGAATCCGCCACGGAAGAAAGGACCGCCAGGTCTCCCAACGTGTACTTGTTTCTCACGGGGCTGCTATCGGTTGGATGTATGTTGACCGCTTCGCGGGGCGCATTCGCGGCCTGGCTTCCTGCGGTGGGGATGCTACTGCTGTTCGGGACCGGCAATCTGCCCATGTCGCGATTGAAGGACCTCATCGCCCTTTCGACGATGGGAGTCCTTGTGCTCGTGGCGCTCATGGTTGCCGGGCAAGCCACGCCGTGGGACGGCCTCAGTGAACGGTTTGGGAACGAAGGGTCCCGAAACACCATGGCGGGCCGGACCCAGATTTGGGCCAGCGCCCTGAAAGCATGGCAGTCCGACCCGGACTTCATTTGGCGCGGCACCGGGATCGGCATGGCCGACGATGTCCTGGGCCAATTCATGGACGTGGTCGAAGAGGACGACCAGGGCGTCCTGCGGAAGAACTGTCACAACGCGTTTGTCGAGTGGGTGTTGACTCTCGGACTGGTGGGCATCGTTGCAGGCACGTGCCTGGCCGGGAGCATGATCTATCAAACGATCCAGCTTGACCGCCAAGATCGGAACGTTGCGCGGGCGGCGATCCTCTTGTGTATCACTGTTTTTGCCATGACGGCGGTCTCCTATCGTCACGAGTGCTGGCCCGCGACCGGGGCCCTCGCCCTTGCCATGCTCACGACCCCCGCAAGGCGGCGCCGCGAGAGGGAAGTGGAACCGGACGCCGGAACCGCTTCCGATCCCGCGCTAGGGAACTGCCATTTCGAGGTCCCGGGAAATCGTCATACGATTGAGGCGGGGCACCCGCACATGGCGAGCGAACGATCGCCGCACATCGGCCCGGCTGTCGGCGCCGGCACGCGGGAGAGCAAAGCATGATTATTCTCCATGCGGCCCCGGTGAAATGGGGGCGGCTGGCCGGACTGAGTGCCAGCGTGCCGGGGCTTGTGGCGGCCCAGAATGCCTTGCCCGACGTGGAGGCCGCCCTGCTGACGACCGTCTCTCGCGATGCGTGGCGTTGTGATTCCTTCCCCGTCTTTGGGAGCGCAGCAATCTGTCGCAGGACCGGCCGCCCAGATTTGCCCGCCCCCTTCGATCGGCCCGATCTGGTCGTCTTCCATAGCACCTACATTCCGCTCCACGCGAGATTAGCTCGTTACCTGCGGCAAGCAGCTATTCCCTACCTGATTTGCCCGCGGGGTGGGATGACCCGCTACTCCCATGCCGGAAAACGCTGGAAGAAGACGGCGGCGAATCTGCTGTTCTTCAACAGAGTCGTGCGCGGTGCGAAGGCACTTCAATTCCTCACGCCAGGAGAGGCGGAGGCGTCCGCCGCTTGGAAAGCCCCGTTCTTCGTCCTTGGGAACGGAGTGGACTTGCCCGAGTTCCAATCGACAGACGTTGCCGGGCAGCGTCAGGGCACGAGTCATGCCGCATTTTCTGTGGAGACGAATGCCGGCGAGTCCGGGCTCCAACTGCAACCCATCGGCAAATGCCGGCCGCGACGCATCGTGTTCATGGGGCGGCTCCACATCGACCATAAAGGACTCGATATGCTGCTCCATGCATGTGCCTTGATTGCCAGGGAGTTGGCTCAAGCAGGCATCGTCGTCGAAATCTTCGGCCCCGATTGCGGCGGTTCCGCAAAACAGCTCGCGGCACAGATTGCCCGGGATCGCACTCAAGAAGTCGTTGCACTCCGCGGGCCAACTTCCGGGGCCGACAAGATGGAATTGCTGGCAACAACCGACGTGTTCGTCCATCCCTCGCGGACTGAGGGCCAACCGATGGCCGTCCTCGAGGCGCTTGCCCATGGCGTGCCCTGCCTGCTGACGCCCAATACGAACATGGCCGAAGCCGTCGAAAAGGCTGCGGCGGGCTGGCGAATCGATGCCTCTGTGGAGGGGATTGCCCAGGGGCTCCGCTCCGTCATCAGGTTGCCCGGGGATGTTCTGAGCCAAGCAGCCAGAAATGCCCGATCCCTTGCCGAGAAGTCGTTCTCCTGGCAGGAGATCGCCCGACGTTCGGTGGCGGAGTATCGACGTTTCGCTGCCTGAGAACGCGAGCCTCCGCGGCAAATTGACGGGCGCGTTCCTGCGTTTCGGCCGATGATACTCACGGGACCGTTTGTACCGATCAGCCGAAACGGTTAAATTGGCGAGAATGTGGGCGACTTGGCAGAATGCGCCGTGTTTGAGGGCGGGCACCAAAGTGAACTTGGCCGGACCGTTTGGCATGGACGACGCGGAGCGTTGTGCAGGAGATCTGCACATACGGCGTCTTCTCGAAATCAACCGCCGGCGCGTGGCCTCGTGGGGGTCTCTCCCGCCAACGGGTGGGCCTCTCGTGTTGGGGATTGTTGGCGCAGGGGTGATGGGCACGGCCATCGCAGATGCCGCGTTGGCATGCAATATCAAGGTGCTCCTCACGGACGCCGACCGAGCCGTCCTGCAGAGAGCCGGCGAGGCCTTGTTCAGACGCCTCCAAGAGACCGGTGTATCGACGACGGACCGTCTTCAAGTCACCGGGGATCTCGATGAGATTGCCGCATGCCATATCGTCCTGGAGGCCGTTGTCGAAGATGAAACGAAGAAAGGCGCGTTGCTTCGCGAGTTGGACCGGCGCATGCCGTCGGAGAGCTTGTTGGCAACCAACACCTCGACCATTCCTATCCACCGGTTGGCTCGCGGGCTGGGCCACCCGGAGCGGCTTTGTGGGACCCATTTCTTCCTTCCGGTGGCGGAGCGGCCTGTCGTCGAAGTGATTTTCACGACCGGCACGTCGGCGAAAGCTCGGGCGGCGGCGATCGGGCTGACGGAGGTTCTTGGACGCGATGTACTGCTTGCCCCCGATGCCGTGGGCTTCCTGGTGAACCGCTTGATGATGCCCTATGTCAGCGAAGCGATGCAGTTGCTGACCGAAGGTGTCGCGCCGGAGACGATCGAACAGGTGGCCGTTTCTTTTGGCATGCCCAAAGGGCCGCTTTCGCTCCTGGACGAGATCGGCTTGGATACCGCTCTGGATTGCGGCTGGGTCTTTGCCGGCGCCTACCAGGATCGGGTCGCGGTCTCTCCCTTGCTGGTCACGATGGTGAAGGCGGGACGTTTGGGCCGGAAGTCGGATGCAGGTTTCTTTCGCTACACAATCAACGACCAAGGCGAGATTCGGCAGGACGCCGATCCGGCCGCCGCCGAACTGGTGGCTCGCTGGATGGGCCGAGCGACCCAACCCTCGGCAGAAGATATCGGTGCGAGGCTGTTTCTGCCGATGGTGTTCGAAGGTACGCGAATCCTCGCAGAACACGAGGGTAGCCGGGCGGCAGATATCGATCTCGGTGCGGTCCTCGGGCTGGGTATGGCACCCGCTCGGGGCGGCCCGCTCTTCTGGTGCGACCGCGCCGGAGCCGGGCGGATCGTCGAGATTGCCGAACCCCTCAGGTCGCTCGGGGCCCGAATGGAGCCGCCCGAAGCACTGCGGCAAATGGCTGAGACCGGGGCCGTTTATCACGCCCGGGAAACGCGAACGGAGACGACGTCCGCTTGACCTCGACTTGCAGACGGCGAGCGGTGAAAGAACAATGAGGACTGGCGATGTCAACGATGGTGAAACCACGACGTAGACCCCAATCAGCAGAGAAAACCGGCACGCGTGCCATGCCCTGGCATCCGCGGATGTGGCACGGCATGACCATGCGGGCGTGGTTTCCGATGATGGCACGGCAGCGGTTCGCCGTGTCGCCGTCGCGAGCGATCATGGCGGTGATCATCTCGATGATCAGCCCCCTGAATTCCGCGTTGGCCCTCTCGCAGAAGCTGGTTTGGGGAAAGAAAATTCGCGACGCGAAGATTGAACCGGACCCGATCTTCATCGTCGGGCACTGGCGTTCCGGAACGACGTTGCTCCACGAGCTACTGGTACAGGACCGGCAGTTCACCTACCCGAATACCTACGCGTGCTTCACCCCCGAGCATTTCCTGTTCTCGCGATACCTCATTCCCTGGTGGCTCAAGTTCATCATGCCGTCGCGGCGCCCCATGGATAACATGGAGGTCAGTTGGGAACGCCCTCAAGAGGACGAATTTGCCCTCTGCGCTCTAGGACTGCCTTCCCCATACCTGTCCTTCGCCTTCCCCAACATTCCCCATCTCGACGACGCGTACTTTGACCTGCGAGGCCTGCCGCCGGCCGATCTCCAACGCTGGAAGACGGCCTTCGTTCAGTTTCTCAAATGCGTCAGCGTGGCGGGGCAGGGGCGGCAGATCGTCCTCAAGACGCCCCTCCATACGGCCCGGATCGACACCCTGAGGGAGTTGTTTCCGAATGCCAAGTTCGTGCACATCGTCCGCGATCCCTATGTGATCTTCCCCTCGACCGTGCGAACGTGGCAACGGATGTCGGAAGACGAGGGGTTCCAGCGTCCCAAGAACGAAGGCCTGGAGGAGATGATCCTGTCGCGTTTTACGCGAATGTACGAGGTCTTTGAAGACAGCAGGACGCGGATTCCTCCGGACAACTTCTGCGAGGTTCGCTACGAGAACCTGATCGACGATCCGGTTGCCCAACTTCGCAAGGTTTACGATCGCCTCGGTCTCGACGGCTTCGAATGCGTTCTTCCGGCGCTGGAGGAACGAGCCGCAGGAATGCGCGGATTCAAGGTCAACCGCCACAAGCTATCGGACGAGATGCGCGACCAGATCACCGAGCGTTGGGGCGACTTTATCTCGCGCTACCAGTATTGGGGCTCCGGCGATTGAACATCGTCCGCGTGGTTTACCGGTAGATGCTGACAGGAGAATCCATGGCAAAGGCGCGCCCCGACGGCCCGGCCGTTCTGATCACCGGAGCATCCAGCGGAATCGGCGCCGCCTGCGTTTGCGATCTGGCGGCGCGGGGATTTCGCGTCTATGCCGGTGTCCGACGAACCGCCGACGGAGAACGGCTCGCCGCTCAAGCCGAAGGCGAAGTTCGTCCTGTGATGCTCGACGTGACCGATCCGGCCATGGTCGCCGCCGCCGCGGATCGCCTCAGCGGGGAAATCGCCGAACGAGGACTTGCCGGCCTGGTCAACAACGCAGGCATTCTGGTTTCCGCCCCGCTCGAATTCGTTTCGGCCGGACAATTCCGCCGCCAGTTCGAGGTCAACGTGTTCGGCACCCTTGCCGTGACCCAGGCGGTGCTTCCTTTGCTCCGTCGGGCCAAGGGCCGGATCGTGACGATCGGCTCGATTGCCGGGCGGGCGGCGCCCCCCTATTTCGGCCCTTACGCGGCCACGAAGTTCGCCCTGGAAGCGATCACCGATTCGCTCCGCATGGAATTGCGAAATTGGCAGATCGGCGTCTCGATTGTCGAGCCCGACGCCGTGGCGACACCCATCTGGGGCAAATTGGAGTCGGCCCCGGAACTTCAGACCGCCGGACTGTCGGCCGAGGCGAGGAAGCTCTACGGCGAGGACGTGGACGCCATGGCCGCGGCCGCCCAGCGAATGGACCAGCGCGGCATGCCCGTTGAGCGGGTCGCTGCCGCGGTGCGCCATGCTCTGACGGCTCGGTACCCCAAGACGCGGTATCCCCTTGGCTTTCGCACTCGCCTCGCGGCCTGGGCAATCAGCCGGGTCCCCGATCGAATTCGCGACTGGTATATGCTTCGCGAACTGGGGATGACAACCCGCAAGCCAGAAGCGTGATGCTATTCCCATCTCTCATCTGTCGGGAACCGATCTTGCCTCAATTGCCCCGTTTGCGGGCGTGAACTGGTCTTGAATCAAGGCTTCCCATCCATGTATCCTTCGCCTCCCAGATCCAAGGACTCGACAAGGCCCGTGAATTCGCTTTCACGAGAAGGGTCGGCAAATGCGCATCGTCTACCTTCATCAGTACTTTGCCACGCCCGATATGGCAGGCGGGACGCGTTCCTACGAGATGGGACGCCGTCTGGTTGCCGCCGGGCACGAAGTGCACATGGTGACCACGAGGCAGGATGGTGAGGGCCGCGGATGGACGGAAACCGCGGAGGCGGGTATGCACGTGCACTGGTGCTCCGTTCCCTACTCCAACCACATGAGTTTCCGCAGGCGCATCAAGGCGTTTCTCGACTTCGCCTGGAGAGCAGCCCGTAGAACTGCACAGATTCCCTGCGACGTGGTCTTCGCCACAAGCACTCCCCTGACGATAGCCCTGCCTGCGGCCTACGGGGCATGGCGGCAGAGCATGCCGATGGTATTTGAGGTACGCGATCTCTGGCCTGAGGCTCCGATCGTCATGGGAGCCCTGCGGCGCCGGCTCCCCATCGCCCTGGCTCGCGGTCTGGAACGCTTTGCCTACAACCGTGCGGCCCACGTCGTGGCCCTGTCGCCCGAAATGAAAGACGGGGTCGTGGCGGCGGGATACCCGGACGCCTGCGTGTCGGTGATTCCCAATAGTTGCGATCTCGAACTGTTCGATATCTCACCCGAGGCCGGCACGGCCTTTCGCCGCCGGCACGCCTGGCTGCAGGATCGCCCTCTGGTGGTCTACTCGGGCGCCCTGGGCCGGTTCAACGGAGTCGACTACCTGGCCCGATTGGCGGCGGTCGTGGGACAGTACAATCCCGAGGTCCGGTTCCTGGTGATCGGCGACGGAAGCGAACGTGCCAAAATCGCCCAAGTTGCGTCCGAGTTGAACGTGCTCGATCGCAATTTCTTCCTGCTCGATTCGGTCCCAAAAAAGTCCATGCCTGCGGTTCTCTCGGCTGCCGACATTGCTACGTCCACGGTCATCAACCGCCGGCCACTCTGGGCCTATTCGCCCAACAAAATCTTCGACGCCTTGGCGGCCGGACGCCCCGTGGCCGTCAACCACGAGGGTTGGCTGGCCGACATGATTCGCCAGTCCGGCTGCGGGCTCGTTCTGCCCGCGAGCGATATCCGGCAGGGGGCCCAACAACTGGTCGCCATGCTTGGCGATCCGGTTCGGCTTTCCCAGGCCCGAGAGGCGGCTCGACGCGTGGCAAGACATCGATTCGATCGGGACATGCTGGCTGCGAGACTTGAGGCCGTGATTCGTGCCGCCGCCGAGAAACGTGGCTCGCGCGTGACTGCTGCCGACGTCGAAAGCCCGGCTGCCATCCCGATCGGTACGGCAGCCGCGGCCGCCGCCGAAGAACGCAGGAAAGCGGCCTGATCGCAGGCCCCTGGTGAGGAACTCTTCTACGGGAATACATGGATCCATGAAGGAGTCGGCGAGAACGATCTTCGAACGACTCGGCAAGCGGGCGATCGACCTTGCGGGCGCGTCCGCGTTGGCGATCTGCCTGTTGCCCGTGATGGTGCTGGTTGCCCTGGCGGTCCGGCTGTCGCTGGGCCGTCCGGTCCTTTTCCGCCAGAGACGCGTTGGGATCGGCGGTCGGATCTTCACGATCTGGAAATTCCGGACCATGCTCGACGCAGCCGATTCCGCGGGACGTCCCCTCCCCGACGCCGAACGACTGACGAGCTTCGGTCGCCTGCTGCGCAATACCAGTCTGGACGAGCTACCGCAACTGCTGAACGTGCTCCGGGGGGAGATGAGCTTGGTCGGCCCGCGTCCCCTCTTGCCGCAGTACCTCGATCGCTACACGCCCGAACAGGCGAGGCGTCACGAAGTGCTGCCCGGTATTACCGGATGGTGCCAGGTACGCGGCCGCAACGCCCTGTCGTGGGAAGACAAGTTCTGCTTGGACGTCTGGTACGTCGATCACTGGAGCCTCGGGCTGGACCTGTACATCCTGGCGCAGACCCTTGTCGCACTGGTCCGCCGCGACGGCGTTTCTCACGGGCAAGAGGCCACCATGCCCGAGTTTCTTGGTCAGCCCAAAAAGGGGTCAGGACTCATTTGTGCAGCGCACCCTCCGGGCCGCTCGCGGCAAATGGGTCCCGACCCCTTATTCGAGGAGAAAGCTGCTTGATGAATGACAACAGGCATTCCTGGAGCGAGTTGGCGATTGACGGCGGCGTCCCGATTCGGCGAGCGCCCATGGCCCCGTGGCCCGTCTTCGGCGACGAGGACATTGCCGCGGTCACGGCTGTGTTGCATAGCGGCCGGGTCAACTACTGGACCGGAGAAGAAACCCGCAAGTTCGAGCAGGAGTTCTCCGCCGCGGTCGGTTGCCGCTACGGAGTGGCTGTGGCCAACGGAACGGTGGCGCTCGAGGCTGCCCTCGCCGCCCTCGAAATCGGCCCCGGCGACGATGTGCTGGTCACCTGCCGCAGCTTCGTCGCCTCGGCCGCCTGCTGCGTCATGCGCGGCGCCAGGCCCGTGTTTGCCGACGTCGATCCCCAGAGCCAGAACGTGACCGCCGAGACTCTGGAGGCGGTGCTGACCCCGCGGACCAGAGCGATCATCGCCGTGCACCTGGCGGGGTGGCCGTGCGAGATGGACGCCATCGATCGATTGGCGATTGAGCACGGTCTGGCCGTGGTTGAGGATTGTGCCCAGGCCCACGGAGCCACCTATCGCGGGCGTCCTGTGGGCTCGCTGGGCGACGTGGCAGCATTCTCCTTCTGCCAGGACAAGATCATGACCACCGGCGGCGAAGGCGGCATGGTCGTGACCAATCGTGAGGATCTCTGGAAACGTGCCTGGAGCCTCAAGGATCATGGCAAGGATTGGGATGCCGCCCATCGGCACGACCCGGCGGCCGTCTTCAAGTGGCTGCACCAGAGCGTCGGAACCAACTGGCGGATGACCGAGATGCAGGGCGTCCTTGGACGCTTTGCCCTCCGCAGGCTGCCCCGCTGGCTGGCGCACAGACGGCGGCTGGCTGCCCATCTCCAGTCGCGACTCCAGACTCTGCCGGCCTTGCGGATCGCGTCTGTCCCATCCCACATGGAACACGCCTACTACAAGTACTACGCCTTCCTGCGTCCCGAGTACTTGCGGGCCGGCTGGTCTCGCGACCGGATCGTCAAGGCGATTCAGGCCGAGGGCATCCCGTGTGGTAGTGGAGTCTGCCCCGAAATCTACCGGGAACAGGCATTTGCCGGCGGCACGTCGTGCCCGCCCTGCCGCTTGCCCGCTGCAAGCCAACTGAGCGAGACGAGTCTGATGTTCCAGGTCCATCCCACCTTGTCGCCGGCCGACATGGACGACACCTATCGGGCCGTGGAGCGAGTCCTGCGAGTCGCAACGCAGCCGGTCACCTCGCAGCGGCGCGCTGCGTAATTTCAAAATCTGCGGTCGGTGTCGGAGGCTTTTCCATCAGCCATTGTTTCAGGAACTTGATCCCAGTCTCCGTCCGCGCCTCGTGTCCGCCTTCGTGCAGATCCAATTCCATTCGCTCGCCGATCCCCAGCTTCTCGTAGTGTGACCGGGCTTCCTTGAATTCGTCGACAACCTGCGGCCAATGGGCGATTCGGTCCTTCTTGCCGTGCTGGATCAGCAGAGGACGAGGGCAGATCAGGCTGGCCGCGTCGGAGTCGGTGAATTCGGTCAACCAGCCCTGGAAGAAGGCATGATCCTCGGTCGTTTCGAGGAAGCAACTGTAGCGTTCATCGGGAATGACCATCTTGTTGCGGCGATGGTTGAACCATGCCGCCACCACGCCGGCCTTGATCCGCGGTTCCAGCGGCATCCAGAACATGGTGGCCATTCCTCCCAAGGAAACTCCCCACATACCGATCCGCTCTCCGTCGACCCTGGGATCGCCGGCGACCTCGTCGAGGAGTCGTTGCATGCGGACCAACTCGATCCCCGGCAAACTCGTATCGGCCAAGCGACAGAGTCGTTCGATTCGATTGCGCCGCTCGATACTCCGTAGATTCATGGGCGACAACACGGCAAATCCGGCATCGACCAGTTCCGCCGCATAGCGGTGGTAGTGATCGCCTTCATCGAGGATGCCGAACGGCCTCTCGGGAGAACTGCCGATCCCGTGCTGGGTGATCACCAGCGGTGCCGGCTTCTGCGGACTTGCGCCGGCGGGCAACACCAGGATCGCCTCGGCCGTCAGACCGCCAAGGGGCAGGAACAGCCACTCGCCACTCAGCTCCGCGAGCGGCGGGCAAGGGCGTCGCTCCAACTCGCCCGTCTTTTCCAGTTTCGGCGGCTTGACCACCTTCCGCCAGCGCTCGCGATTCGGTTCAACACTCGCCAGATAGGCGTCCACCGAGGAGTAGTCCCGATGCCACGATCTTTCAGCCCGTTGGACGTATTCCTCGGTAAGCAGCTTGCCCAAGTAGCTTTCGAGTTGCCTCGCGTAGGCGTCGGTCCGCTGCTCTTCGAGCTGCTTCAGGGTGTCACCTGTTTGCCCCTCCTCTCCGCGAGCCGGTCGCGGCACGCTGGCAGCTACTGCCAAGGCAATGATAAAGACTGCTGGATACGATCGCGTCCGTCTTGACCTGTCATTGACGTTGTTGCTCACTGGGAGTCTCCTCTTGTCGCTTCTTGTCTGCGGGATCCAGTTCCACCTTTTTTCTTCTCTCCTTCCGTCGAACATCGCCGATAAGACTCAAAGGCGGTTTCCTTGTCCAGATCGTATCAGAAGACACCTCAAAGGCGAGGCTTTTCCCGATCCTATGTCACTCAAACACCGTGTTTGGGCATTTCATCTTGCCCATATGTCGAAACCGGCAGAAGATCGCCCAATTTACCAGGAGATGCTCAAGGGGCAGGTGACGCGAATCCTGGAACTGGGGATTGGCCTTGGAGATCGGTCGGTTCGGCTTCTGGAAGCGGCCGCCCATTTTCACGACGCACGCGAAATTCACTACACGGGCGTCGATCTGTTTGAAGGGAGGGAGCGCTCGTGCGACGTGGGGCTCTCCATCAAGCAGGCATATCGAAAACTGGCTCGGACGGGAACCCACATCCGATTGGTGCCCGGCGACGCCTTCTCGGCGGTGGCCAGGATCGCCAATTCCCTGAGAGAGTTGGATCTTGTGGTCATCTCGGGGGATCAGCCGGCAGAGGTTCTGGACCGAACTTGGTTCTATTTCCCGCGAATGATCGATGATCAGACGCAGATCTTCCTCCAGAAACCGGGCCACCCAGGGGAGCCGTCTCCCTACGACCGAGTCCGTGCCGACGAGATCGCAGTCTGGGCGGGACACACGCACAGGGCGCGGGCCGCATAGTCCCGCAATCAGCGAAGGCACCAAGCGGGGGGGGCTGGGGGGCTGGCTCGCCCGCTGTTTCGCTCTAAGATTTGGATAGCATCCGCTTCGTCCGGTCTAGAGAATGAAACGATGAAAGAGCAGCCCCGTTCGGCGCGTGCAGCCTACTCGCCGAGCGAACCCACGCTGGAGATGGACAGTGCGACCCCCGCCGATGCTCCCAGCATTGATTGGTCGGCCGAGCCGCGCTGCGCGGTGGAACTGGTAGAAGGGAGCGTCTGCCCCCTCAGCCAGGAACTGCTGCAACTCCTTCACCGGCGGTTGCGTCTGGCTGCGCTGATGCTGTTCGCCGGCTTTGCAGTCTTTCTCATCAAACACCTCTTTCAGGTGGACTTCTCGACATGGGCTGGCGTCAGCCTGTTTGTGTTGCATGTGCTGGTGACCGTGGTTTTGGGGGCCATCGGTTTGCCCATGTGCCGCGGGAAGAAGGTGTCGCTGCTGTGGTTGCGCCGAGCTGAGTTGCTCGTTTTTGGGCTGCCTCTCGTGCTCTTCCTGTTGATGCAATACATGAGAGCGTCTGCCTGCTGCCGGGAGATGGGCTACTTTGACTTTCGGGCCGACGTGTGGATTGCGCTCATGTTCGTCTACGCGCTATTCATCCCCAACACCATGCGCCGTGCCGCTGTGGTCATCAGTCTGATGGCCGCTGCGCCGATTCTCCTGCTGGTCTTCATGCTGGCGTTCCAACCGGACATGGCGCAACTCGTTCTGGCTCAGTCTTCAGCCCAGGCTGACCTGGTGAGTTTTGTCCTCCTCACGGTTCTTGCAGCCGTCGCCAGTGTGTTCGGCGTCGACACGATCCGATCGCTGCAGCGCGAGGCCTTCGAAGCTCGGCAGTTCGGCCAGTACCGCCTCAAGCAGAAGATCGGTGCCGGGGGAATGGGGGAGGTTTATCTGGCCGAACACCAATTGATGAAGCGTCCTTGCGTGCTCAAGATGATCCGAACCGACCGGGCCGGTGACGAGAAGATTCTGGCCCGGTTCCAGCGGGAAGTTCGCGCCACCGCACGGTTGAGCCATTGGAATACCGTTGAGATCTTCGACTACGGTCACACGGCGGACGGCACTTTCTACTATGTGATGGAGTACCTGCCCGGCATGAGTCTGGCGGAATTGGTCAGGGATTTTGGGGCGTTGCCGCCCGAACGGGTCATCTACCTGCTGCGGCAGGTGTGCGACGCCTTGCACGAAGCCCACAGCATGGGCCTGATCCATCGCGATATCAAGCCGGGAAACATCTTTGCCGCCCAGCGAGGCGGAGTGTACGACGTGGCCAAGTTGCTCGATTTCGGGCTCGTCAAGCCGCTCGTGGAGGAAGACCAGCCCATCCAATTGACCGTTGAAGGAACGATCACCGGATCGCCCCTGTTCATGTCGCCCGAGCAGGCGACCGGGGAAACCAGAGCGGATGTCCGTAGCGACATCTACGCCTTGGGGGCCGTGGCCTACTATCTCCTGACGGCTCGCCCCGTCTTCGAGGAGAAGCAGCCAATCAAGCTGATACTGGCTCACGCGCGACAGGAGGTGGTTCCCCCCTCTCATCACCAAGACGGAATTCCGGAAGAGTTGGAACGCATCGTCCTTTGCTGTCTGGCCAAGTCGCCGGACGATCGCTACCAGAACGTCGAGGAACTTGCCGACGATCTGGCTGCTTGCGAAGGAGCGGACCGCTGGGGGCCCAAGGAGGCCGCTCAGTGGTGGAAACAACAGCGGCAGATATCGGCCACGCCGGTGACGGCCGGCTGATCGACCCGCGCGAACTTCGCTCCCCTTCGCAGCGTCTTGCCGGTAGAAGAAATGGGCGTGTGTGTACAAGTTGGAGTCCAGGCTTCAGCCTGAGATCGGCAGGCCGAAGCCTGGACTCCAACACAGGTTCTTCTTGGGTGGCACGCCCAGAGCATAGCGATGGGCGTGGTGACCTGACAATCCACGCCCATCGCTATGCTCTGAGTGTGCCACCCAATACATGGGGTTCTTGTTTGCCTGCAACGAACTACGAGCCCTCAACAAACGTCTGTGAATAATCCGGGCCAACACGCGGGGGCGTCGTCAGAGCCGCGTCTGGGAGCTATAATCAACCGTTTCGCCACGCCGACCACCCATCCTACCTTCCGCAGGAAGACACGTCGGCGCTGCCTTAACTCATTTCTGCACCTTTTGTTACACGAACAGGACTGGTTGGAGCGATGCAACAGTCGAATGCCCCGAGAACGATGTTTGAGAAGATCTGGGACCGGCATGTGGTGCATGCCGAGGAGGGCAAGCAGACCATCCTCTACATCGACCTGCAACTGGTCCACGAGGTCACCAGCCCCCAGGCCTTTGAGGGCCTGCGACTGGCCGGGCGAAAGGTCAGGCGGCCGGAGCGGACCGTCGCCACGGCCGACCACAACGTCCCCACCACCGATCGCTCATTGCCGATCCTCGACCCGGTCTCCAAGCAGCAGATCGACACCTTGCGGGCGAACTGCAAGGAATTCGGCATTCGCTTCTTCGATCTCAACGACGTCAACCAGGGCGTGGTCCATGTCATCGGCCCGGAACTGGGCCTCACCCAGCCGGGAATGACGATCGTCTGCGGCGATAGCCACACCGCCACCCACGGCGCCTTCGGGGCCCTGGCTTTCGGTATCGGCACCAGCGAAGTCGAGCACGTGCTCGCCACCCAGACGCTTCTGCAATACAAGCCCAAGACCCTCGAGATCCGCGTCAACGGGCGGTTGGCCGAGGGGGTGACCGCCAAGGACCTGATCCTCTACGTGATCGGCAAGATCTCCACCCAGGGCGGTACCGGGCACTGCATCGAGTACACGGGCAAGGCGATCCGGGCCCTTTCCATGGAAGAGCGGATGACCGTCTGCAACATGTCGATCGAGGCAGGCGCCCGGGCCGGACTGATCGCTCCCGATGAAACGACCTTTGAATACCTTCGCGGACGCCCCCATGCCCCCGCGGATTTTGATGCCGCTGTCGCCGAATGGAAGACGCTCGTGACCGATGAAGGCGCAGCATACGATCGGGTCGAGGTGTTCGACGCCGCCGACATCCAGCCCCAGGTGACTTGGGGCACGAATCCGGGCCAGGTCACGCATGTAAAAGACTCCGTTCCCAATCCGGCCCAATTTGAAGACGAAACCGACCGCAAGGCGGCTGAAAACGCCCTGGAGTACATGGGGCTCGAGGCCGGCACACCCGTCGAATCGGTGCCCGTCACCCGGGTCTTCATCGGCTCCTGCACGAACGGCCGGATCGAGGACCTGCGAGCCGCCGCCAAGGTCGTCTGCGGCCACAAGGTGGCCGACGGAGTCAGCGCCATGGTCGTGCCGGGCAGCGGGCTGGTGAAGCGGCAGGCCGAAGAAGAAGGCCTCGACAGGATCTTCACCGAAGCCGGCTTGGAGTGGCGCGAGCCCGGCTGCAGCATGTGCCTGGCCATGAACCCCGACAAGCTCGAACCGGGCGAACGTTGTGCCGCCACGAGCAACCGCAATTTCGAAGGCCGGCAGGGCAAAGGCGGGCGGACCCACCTCGTTTCTCCCGAAATGGCCGCCGCCGCCGCCGTTGCAGGTCATTTCGTCGACATCCGTGAGTGGGAGTATCGGTGAGGGGACTGTCCCGATTTTTGTGGCAGCATGCCGCAAAAATGGGACTGTCCCCTTCCGGCCGTATCAAGAGCACAAAACTCCGTACACGCTCTCGGTGAGCTCTGAGCCGTGAGCTATGAACAGTGATCGTTGAACCTTGAACTTCGAGTGAACCATGCGTGCTTTCACAAAACATACCGGCCTGGTGGCCCTGATGGACCGAGCCAATGTGGATACGGACCAGATCATCCCAAAGCAGTTCCTCAAGCGGATCGAACGGACCGGCTTCGGCGAGTTCCTGTTCTTCGATTGGCGCTACCTGGACGACGGCTCCGACAATCCCGAGTTCGAGTTGAACCAGCCCCGTTATCGGGGAGCGAGCATCCTGGTCACGCGGCGCAACTTCGGTTGCGGTTCGAGCCGGGAACACGCTCCCTGGGCGCTGGAGCAATACGGCATCCGCGCGATCCTGGCGTCGAGCTTCGCCGACATTTTCTTCAACAACTGCTTCAAGAACGGCATGATTCCCGTCGTCCTCGATGAAACGACCATCGACGACCTGTTTGCCCGAGCGTCGGCCAGGGAAGGCTACCAGCTCACCGTCGACCTCGACTCGCGTACGATCACCGACGATGACGGGTTGAAGATCGAATTCCATGTCGACGATTTCCGCCGCCACTGCCTGATGAACGGTTTGGACGACATCGGGCTCACCCTCCAGAACGAGGATAAGATCGCGGCCTACGAGACAGCCAGGGGAATTGGGTAGCCGAGGCCGCCCGGCATACTCTTGTATGCCGAGCGTCGGACTCGCCGGGTCGCATAGGATGTCGTCGCGCTAAATGGTCATCTCGTGTTGCGTCATTGCATGGCTTTGCGCAGGACGTCGAGCACTTTCGATTGAGCCTCTTCGATGGTCTTGGCGGCGAGGAAAGCCCCGGCTGCTTTCTTGTGTCCGCCGCCGTTGAACTGGGCGGCGATCTTGCTGCAGTCGAGGTCGCAGCGGCTGCGGAAGCTGAGCTTGAAGCCGCCGGTGCGCTGTTCGACCAAGATAACGGCGAATTCGGTTCCGGCGACGGCGAGCGTCATGTTGATCAGGTCTTCGCTGTCGCCCGGCAGGGCGCCGCAGGTGTCGAAATCGTCAAGGCTGATCCAGGTGTGGATCAGTCGCCCGTCCAGTTCGGCCTTTGTCTTGGCAAGCACTCGTCCGGTGAGATTGATTCGGGCGAGGGTTTCGCACTCATAAAGGTCTTTGTAGATCTGATCGGGTTCTGCTCCGGCAGCAACGATTCTGGCGGCCAATTCGTAGGTGCGCGCGCCGGTGGATGAGAAGCGGAACCAGCCGGTGTCGGTGGCCAGGGCGGCGAACAGGGGGGTGGCGATGTCGGGGGTGACCTCGACGCCCAGGTGTCCGGCGGCTTCGAAGACCAACCGGCCGGTGGCTTCCGCCGAGGTGTCTTTGAACAGGGTGCCCCCCAGGTCGTCGCCGCTGACGTGATGGTCCATCACGGCGACGTCGCCTTGGAAGGCGCGGATGACGTTCCCCATGTCGCCAAGCTGGGCCCAGGCCGTTGTGTCGAGGACCAGGAGGAGGTCGGCCGAGTCGAGGTAGTCCTTGGGCACCTTGGTGAAGTGTTGGAGGAGTCCGTCGGGATCCAGGAATTGCAGGTTGGGCGGGACTTCAAAGGGGTTGGCGGTTCTGACTTGTTTGCCGAGCCGTTTGAGAATACGCAACATCCCCAGTTCGCTTCCGACGGCGTCACAATCGGGGCGGTGGTGGGTGGTCAGGAGAATCTGCCGTCTGCCGCGAATCAACTCGACGAAACGGGGCCAGTCGACTTGCATGGGGGCGTTCTCGGCGAGTTCAGCTTGGCACACGGAAAGACTCCTGGGCTTGTTGGACGATACGGCGAGTTGCTTCGACGTCGCGGTGCATCTGCTGCAGCAGGTCGTCGACCGAGTTGTAACGTTCGACGTCGCGTAATCTGGCGAGGAAGTCGATCTCGATGAGTTGTCCGTAGAGATCGCCTTCGAAATCGAGGAGAAAGACTTCGAGCTTTCTTCTCCCCTCGTCGAAGGTGGGGTTGGGGCCGAGGCTGATGGCGGCGGGGACGGACTGGCCTTCGACGTAACCCCGTCCGGCGTAGATGCCCTCGCAAGGGAGGAGGGTGGGGACCATGTCGACGTTGGCCGTGGGAAACCCGAGCGACGCCCCGCGGCCGGCGCCGTGGACGACCATGCCGTGAACGCGGTAGGGCTCGGTAAGCATGGCCGCCACTTGCTCCACGCGGCCTTCGGCCAGGCATTTTCGCGTCCGCGAACTCGAGACGATCTGCCCCTCGGCGTCGTAGGGTTCGACGACCTGGAAATCGATGGAGGCCTCGCTGCAAAACCGGGCGAGGACTTCGACGTTTCCGCGACGGTCGTGGCCGAAAAAGAAGTTCGGCCCTTCGACGACGGCCCGGGCACCGAGCGCGTCGACGAGGATGTGGTTGAAGAAATCGTGGGCCGAGAGTCCCAGGAATCGGTGATCGGTCGGGTAGGCGATGACGGCGTCGACGCCCAATCGGCCCAGCAACTCGGCTTTGCGCTCCGTGGTCGTCAGAGGGGGCGGCACGTGGTCGGGACGAAGGAGGACGGCCGGGTGGGGGTCGAAGGTGAAGGCGATTGCGGGGCCGCCGGCGGCGCGAGCCGAGCGCATCAGCCGGCCGATGATTCGGGCGTGCCCGAGATGAACGCCGTCGAAGTTCCCCACGCTGACGGCGCCGCCGCGCAAGTCGGAAGTGAAATCATCCAGATGCCGTATCAATCTCACTTGCGTATCTTCCCAATGAACTGCGGTCGGACCGGAGCCTCAAGAGTCTGTGGGGCGATCCTCGGAGAGACGCCGGATCTGATCGCGAAGCGATGCCGCTTCCTCAAAGGCTTCGTTCTGGATCGCCTCGCGGAGTTGCCGGCGGAGCACTTCGATTCGCGCCGTGGGTTCCGATTCCTCTTCCCAGTTGTCGCGAGCGAGGATCTCTTCGCGCCAACGCTCGAGGTTTTGAAGCTCCTGGCAGGCCTCTTCCTTGTCGTTCAAGTCGTACTCATCCAGGAAGTCGTGAATTCGGTCGATTCCCTGATCGATGACATGGAGAGCTCCCCCCAGGTGGTTCTGCTGGAGCATGGGGGTTGCTACGGCACGGGTGTGCATCATGGTGACGTAGGGACGCCACTGGTCGAAATGGAATTTGATGTGTTCTTCGGGGGCATGGTTGCGGGCGAACTCGAACAATTCGAGGTTATGCCGGGTGTCGCGAGCACACAGATCGTAGAGTTCGAGAATCCAGAAGGCGAGGTAGCGGTGGTAGTATTGGACGCTTTCGCGCCAGAGACGCGCGCAGGCTTCGTGATCCAACTCAAAGGGGGCGGAGTCGAGGTGGGACGACTCATAGGCCTGCTGTTCTCGGCGGTAGTGTTCGAGGAGCGACTCGCACCCGAAGGGGCGCTGTCCGTCGGGGCGACCGGCCATTTCCATTTGGAGAACGCCCAGATCAACGCGCATTTGCACCTTCTCTCGTCCGTCGGTTCCACGAATGATCCGCACGACCGGTTCATCGGGGTCGAACTGCCAGAAATCGAGGATGCTGGAGATATCGTCAGACATGGGCGACAAAAGGGGGGCTTCTCAGGCAGCCGGGCAAAGGCGCCTTGCCTGCGCGTGCCACGACACACAGCCGAGGCAACGTAGTATAAGTGTATACGGATACCCGCCCGAGAGGGAAGTAGGGTTTGGCGGGACAAAGGAACGCGAATTCCCCACAAGCAGACTCGTCGAGAATGCCTCACGGGAGCGAGATTCGCAAAACCTGGGAATCGGCAGGTCCCGGCTGCTGGAGCCGGGAGCCACCTCTTCAGTGAAACACTACACGTCGGGTTCGCGAATGATGGGCTCCATCATCTTGGTGTTGCGTTCGACCGCAAGCACGATCGTCTGCTGCTCAACGCCGTCGGCGCTGCTGGCGACGACGGGCAAGACCTGCCGGCGATCGGGCAGATTGAGACGGACAGAGAAGGTACCGTCGGACTCGAGGCGGACGGGCTCTCCCTTGAGGGTGACGTGGGCGTGGGGATCGGTGACGCCGTGGACGATAAGTTCCGCATCGACGTTGAAGAGAATCTGATGCCGAGAGCGACTCATGCTCTGAGCCCCCAAGCCGAAACGCGTGACCATGGGAGACCCCATGGGACGTCGAAGCCGTTCTTCAAACAGGGCCTTCAGATCCGACTGGCCTCCATTCTGGTCGTAGCCGCCGCTGAGAGCGTAAATGCGATCGAAGTCTTCGGCGACGCCTTCCCAATTGCCGTCCCCCGACCCGGCCGCACCCGATTGGGGTGTGACGACGACGTTGCTGCGAGCCAGCCCGAGGAAGCTCCCGTCGTCGGCGAGGTAGCCGATATCGACCTGAAAACTCAGGGGCGGGTTGTCGACGTCGAGGTACCAGTTGTTCACGCCGCCGTGAACCTGCACGTCTCGGACAATCTTTCGTTCCGAATTGGTGGTGCTGTCGTTCCCCATCTCATAGAGCCGGAGAACGGGGATGGCGCCGTGCCACTTCTGGCCCAGGGCCGCGCGAGCTCGACCTACGCTCTGGCGGGTAATCTCCCAATAGGCATGCAACCAGTAGGCGTCGCGGACCATGAGGATGACCCGGTCCTTTTCATACTCCTGGCCGTTGCCGTTGGAGCGGAAGGCCAAGTCCTTGGACTGAGCAAGTTGCGCTCGGATTTCACGCAATCGCCTCTCGGTGCGGTACGAACGTTTGGGTTGGCTTGACAGTTTGTGACCGTTGCCGTTGGCCTCTCCGTTGCCGTTCTTGCCGGGCTCGTGTTGCGAGGCTTTGGGAGTCGCGCCGTTTGAGCGTTTCGCGACCGCCTTGGTGGGCTGGGGGGCGTCGCCGATGCCCTTGCCGCGACGGCTCTTGGCCTGGTCACTGCGAGCCTTGTTGACAAGCGCTTTGACAAGTTCCTCCTTGCGCATGGTGTGCCAGCCGGGAATTCCTTTCTTCTTGGCAGAGGCAGCAAGATCTTTGACCGTGTGCGACCTGAGTTTCGCAGCAGTGATCACAGGGGTCACCTCCAGGGGGGCCGCTTATGGGGGTGGGAGCGGCGATGGGGTTAGGTCAATGTTGTCGGGCGGTCCCATCCGTGACCGGTTTGCTTGCCTCTTCCCCGCCGACCATCCATGGTCGTCGACATGGTACGAAGCGACTCCAGCAGCCTTCGCATGGGGGGAGCCATTGGCCCGCGTTGGCCACAACTACCCCCTTGCGGGGTAGCGCCCTTCGATGGGGCGAATGGGTGTTGTTCCGCACACACCAAAGCCCACCGAGGAATACCGGAATTCTTCGTAGGTTTGGGCCCGTCGCCGGTAGGCGCCTGGCAACAAAAATGACAGGCAGGACGGGGAATTCCAATACAACTGATTCTAGTCGCTCTGTCGATACAATGCAACGATTTGGAACCTTGACCACGAACTGTGAATGCCAATTCACTCGCCTTAAATCATTACAGCAAAACCCTTTGTGGCTATAGCTAGTGACTGTCTCGAAAATGGAAAAAAAGGGAATCCCCCTGGATCTGGGGGGCTCTGACTGTTTCCGCTTGATTGCGATTGCGATCGAAATGAGGGACCTTGCCCACACCCCAAGTGCGCCCGGCAATTGCTTGAGTTCCTTGTGTCATCTGCGTCCACTTTTCGGCGGGACCCGCCTGGGGCGGAAAGCGTTTGACCCGGCGCGATGGGGCGGGTAACCTACCGTCGTCTCATGACCGACGGTTCTTGTCGGAGAGTTCAAGAAGATGCAGCGCGAGGACGACGATCGCTCGATGGTCGCTCAGGCATGGGGCTGGGGTTATCAAGTGATATCGATTTCCCTTGAGATGGTGGTGCCGGCCATCCTCGGATTATGGATCGATCGATTGATCGGGACGCTGCCCCTTCTTCTCATCCTCGGCGCCGTTTTCGGTATGATCGCGGGCATGGTCCACCTGCTACAATTTGCGCAGCGGATCAGTAAGCGTGGGGAGGAGTCAACGCCTGGTAACGGCGAGGCAGGGGAGGGTGAGGACCAGGAGTCATGAGTCCCAATTCCGATCTTGTCCGACGGATCGTCAGGGGCGGTTTCCTCGTCCATGCGGTGCTGCTGTACGTGACAATGATGGCACTTCTGGTTCCGGTGGCTCCGGTTGCCTGGGTAATCAGCGGGGCCGAGGGTGTCGCCGCGGCAGTAGCGGGCGCTTTCTTGTGTTTTTCCGGAGGAATGCTGACGCTGGTATGGAACCTCGCCTTTCCCGGGCCTAAGTTGTTGGTCGTTCGAGTCTTAGGTGGGATGCTTCCGCGCATGGGCGTGCCCTTGATGGGCGGATTGGCGCTGCAGATCGCGGTGGAACCGCTAGCCGAAGGGGGCGTTTTAATATATCTTTTGATATTTTACCCGGCACTGCTATCCGTCGAAACATGGCTCTCCGTGGCTTCTTTGGATGGGTCCGGGCACGATCCGGGCGACTCTGCCCCGAGGCAGCCTACCAAGAATGTTTGATCTGGGCGAGATAGGCGAACACGTCAACGACGCTCCCGGGTTTCACTTGCCCGGCGGAGTCCACACCCACTTGCCCGCCGTCGACGTTTTCGGCACTCAATTCCAGCTCACCAAATACATGGTGCTGGAATTGGCCGTTGCGGCGATCATGATCGTCGTTTTTGTGCCCCTGGCGCGGCGGATGCGCCAGGGCGATGCCCCGCGCGGACGGATCTGGAACTTCCTTGAGGCGATCCTGCTGTTCATCCGCAACGAAGTCGCACGCCCCGCGATCGGCGCGAAGGATGCGGATCGTTTTCTGCCTTTCTTGTGGAACCTGTTCTTCTTCATCCTCATCTGCAATCTGTTGGGGATGGTCCCCTGGCTGGGATCGCCGACCGGATCGCTGGCGGTTACCGGCGCGCTGGCCATGTGCGTGTTCGCCATGACCGTTGGCACGGGGATGCGTGCTCATGGCGCGGTCGGGTTTTGGACGGGACTGGTTCCGCAAATGGACCTGCCCGGTCCCATGGCCCTGTTTCTCAAGCCCATGCTGTTCGTTATCGAGGTGATCGGTCTGATCATCAAACACTCGGTGTTGGCGGTTCGTCTCCTGGCGAACATGTTTGCAGGTCACCTCGTGTTGGCCGTGATTGTCTCCTTCATCGGGGCGACGGCCCACACGTTTATCGTTCTCTGGCTTGGAGTTACCGTGGGCAGTCTTGGAGGTGCGGTGGCGATCAGCCTCCTGGAACTGTTCGTCGCTTTCTTGCAGGCCTACATCTTCACCTTTCTGTCCGCGCTGTTTATCGGAATGGCGATTCACCAGCACTAGCACCTCGATCGGCCCGCCGTTCCGCGCAGTCCAACTTCCGCCTACTGTCAAGGAGAGTGAATCTGTGAACAAACTAGCAGTACTTGCAGCGATTTGTGTTGCCTTCGTGGTGGGAGCAGCGCCGGCCGTCGTCGAGGCAGCCGATGCTCCCGCGGGCGGAGCCGCCTCAGGAGCCGCGGCAGGAGGTTCGCCCCTGTTCGACCTGGGGGCGGCGTTCAGTTGCGGCCTGATCATCATCGGCGCCGCTTACGGCATCGGCAAAATCGGTTCCGCGGCCGTCGAGAGCATGGCCCGCCAGCCCGAAGTGGCCGGTAGTATCAACACGGCCATGATCGTCGCCGCAGCCCTGATCGAAGGGGCAACGTTCTTTGCCCTGATCGTGTGCCTGGTGACGCTGTTCATCTAGGATTCAACAGCTATGTCCATGAGAGTCGCCAAAGCAGCCACGTTTGCGCCGGCCGTGCTCGCGATCGTCCTGCTGGTTGCCTGGGGAGCGGTCGCATTCGGCGAGTCGGCTGCGAGCCGCGCTCCTGCCCTCGGCGCAGAGGCTGTCGACGCAGAACACGGCAGCGCACACGGCGGAGAGGATACCGGGCTCAATCCGCTCAACACCTGGAAGACCGACATGGCCGTCTGGACCGCGGTCGTCTTCGTTCTTCTCTTGCTGGTCCTGGGCAGATTCGCCTGGGGGCCGATCGCCGACGGGCTGGAAAAACGCGAGTCGCGGATTGCGGGCGAGATCCGGGCGGCCGAGAAGGCCAATTCCGATGCCAAGGACCTGTTGAGTGAGTACCATCAGAAGCTCAGCCTGGCCGGGGACGAGGTTCGCCAGTTGATCGAACAGGCCAAGCGTGACGCGGAAGTCGCCGGTCAGAAGATCGTCGAAAGGGCTCGCGAAGAGGCCGATGCCGAGAAACGCCGGGCGGTGGCCGATATCGAATTGGCCACGGCCGGGGCCCTCAAAGAGATGGCCGAGCGAAGCGCCGACCTGGCGGTCAGCCTGGCGGGCAAGATCGTCCAGCAGCGTCTCAGTGCCTCGGAACACTCGGCCCTGATCAACGAGGCCGTGGCCAAGTTCGCCAAGTTGGAACCGGGTAAGAACTGAGGCAGACCAAGCATGGCCGAACAGTCCGTACCAAGCGATGCCCGGTTCGCCGCCGAGTTCAATCCCGACGTGGGAGTCGAACAGGTCGCGGCAATCTATGCCGAGGCGGCGTTTGGTGCGGCGGAAAGTGCGGGCCGGACCGAATCGATGCTCGAAGAATTCGACTCGCTGATCGCCGACGTGCTCGATCGCCACCCCAAGTTCGAAACGCTTCTCGGTTCCGCCCTGATTCCGCACGACGAAAAGACCGCCATCCTGGACCGGACGCTGGGACCGACCGCTTCCAGCCTGATGTTGAACTTTCTCAAGGTCGTTTCCCGCCACGGGCGGCTGGACTGCCTGCGGGCGATTCATCGGCGGTTCCACGCGGTTTACGACGCCGCTCGGGGTCGCGTGCCGGTCGAGTTGATCACGGCAACACCCGTTTCGGACGCGGAAGCGGCTGCAATCGCCGGGATGCTCGGCGGTATGGTTCGCGGCGAGCCGGTCCTTCGCCGGCGAGTCGACCCGGCGTTGATCGGCGGGGCCGTCGTTCGCGTAGGCGACACCGTCTACGACGGCTCGATCGCAAGACAGTTAGAAAATGTGCGCCGGAAGATGATTGACAGGAGCGCCCATGAAATTCAAAGCCGACGAGATCGCTTCAGTAATCCAGCAGGAAATTGAGCACTACGATTCGCAGATCGACGTTCGCGAGGTCGGCCGCGTGCTGGAAGTCGGCGACGGAATTGCCCGGGTCTACGGGCTTTCCGGCGTGATGGCCGGCGAGATGGTCGAGTTTCCCAGCGGAGTGAACGGGTTGGCTTTCAACCTCGAAGAAAACTCCGTCGGCGTCATCATCCTCGGCGACTATCTGGATATCAACGAGGGCGACGAAGTTCGCAGCACGGGCCAGCTTCTGAGCGTCCCCGTGGGCGACGCCGTGTTGGGACGCGTGCTCGACCCCTTGGGCAATCCGCTCGACGGCAAGGGACCGGTGGCAACGACCGACCGCCGCCCCCTGGAGAATCCCGCTCCCGGCGTCGCCGACCGCCAACCGGTCAAGGAACCGCTGCAGACCGGCATCAAAGCGATCGATGCGATGACTCCCATCGGCCGCGGCCAGAGAGAACTGATCATCGGCGATCGAAAAACCGGCAAGACGTCGATCTGCATCGACACCATCATCAACCAGAAGAATACGGGCGTGAAGTGTTTTTACGTGGTCGTCGGCCAGAAGGAATCGACCGTGGCGGGCTTGATCGAGGTCCTCCGCGCCGAAGGAGCGATGGACTACACCACGGTGATTCTCGCCGGCGCCAGCGCCCCGGCCCCGCTCCAATACGTGGCTCCCTATGCGGGCTGCGCCATGGCCGAGTATTTCATGTACAAGGGCGATCACGCCCTGGTGGTCTACGACGACCTGTCCAAACAGGCCGTCGCCTATCGGGAGTTGTCGTTGCTGATGCGGCGCCCGCCCGGTCGCGAGGCGTATCCCGGCGACATCTTCTACTGTCACAGCCGCTTGCTGGAGCGGGCTGCCAAACTGAACGAGAAACTGGGGGGCGGTTCGCTCACCGCGCTCCCCATCGTCGAGACCCTCGAAGGCGAGGTTTCGGCCTACATTCCCACCAACGTCATTTCGATCACCGACGGGCAGATCTATCTGCAGCCCGACCTGTTCTTCGCGGGGCAGCGCCCGGCCATGAACGTGGGCATATCCGTTTCCCGCGTCGGCGGCGCCGCCCAGGTGCCGGCCATGAAGCGCGTGGCCGGCGGGTTGCGGCTGGCCTTGGCCGCGTTTCGCGAACTGGAAGCCTTCGCCCAGTTGGGCACCGACCTGGACGCCGCTACCCAAGCCCGCCTGGATCGCGGCTACCGCATGACCGAACTGCTCAAGCAGGGCCTCTACAGCCCGCTCGACGTGATCGATCAGGTGTTTGCCGTCTATGCCGGCACCCGCGGCCACATGGACAAGGTGCCCGTCGAAGAAGTGCCCGTCTGGGAAGAGGGCTTGCTCGAATTCATCCACGAGAAGAAGCAGAGCCTGTGGGACAAAATCAAGCGCGCGGGCGACGTGGAAATCGATAAGGCGACCGGCCGCAACGAAGAAATCGACGCGGCGATCGCCGAGTATCAGGACCTGTATTCCAGCAAGAGACAAACGGCAACCCTATAAGCGTATATGGGAAATTCGAAATACGAAGCACAAAACGCGAAACAAATCCCAAGGACAAAGTTCAAATTCCTAAAACGGACGGCATGAGAAGGTTGAGGTCATTGGCGTTCTGGTGATTCTAATTTGTTTCGGATTCTGAGATTCGTATTTCGGATTTGTGTTAAACAGGACGGACATGTGAAAGCGTGTCCCCGAACCGATGGCCAAAGCCCGAGCACTCGACAAGCGGCGGAAGTCGATCCGCAATATCCGCAAGATCACGCGGACGATGGAGTTGATTTCGACGGCCACCTTCCGCCGAGCCATGGATCGCGCCGTCTCCGTCGCTTCTTATACCGATCGCATCAACGATCTGGTCGCCGGCCTGGTTCGCAGCGGTACCGAAATCCGGCATTCGCTGCTTCGCCAACGGCAGTCGGTTCGCAACGCCTGCCTGCTCGTTCTGAGCGCCAATCGCGGCCTTTGCGGAGGCTACAACGGCGGCGTGTTGCGGCAAGCCGTCCTCCGCTGGGAAGAACTGAACGCGACCGTCGAGAATCTTCGGCTGGAGGTGTCCGGCAAGCGAGGTATCTCCGGCCTTCAGTTCCGCGGCATCCGCCCCGACGAGACCTTCATCCATTTCGAGGATCGGCCCAGCTACGACGAGGTCGAGGCAATTGCCGATCGATACCTGGAAGCCTTCGAAACCGGCGCCTTTGATCGGCTCGACGTCGTCTATACGAAATTTGAGAGCCTGAGCCGCCAGTATCCCGTCGCCGAGACGCTTCTTCCCATCGGCGACCTGGGGGGAGACCGGACGGCGGAACCGTCAGACGAGTCCCAGTACGAGTTCCTGCCGTCGGCCGAGAGCATTCTCGATGAAGTGGTGCCCATGAGCTTCAAGATGAAGTTGTTCAAGTGCTTCCTCGATGCGGCCGCCAGCGAGCAAGTGGCGAGAATGCTCGCCATGAAGGCGGCCACCGAGAACGCCGACCAGATCATCGCCCACCTGACCATGACCTATAACCGGGCGCGGCAAGGCCAGATCACCAACGAACTGCTCGAAGTGATCGCCGGAGCCGACGCATTGAGCAAATAACAAGCCGAGTTGACAGCCGCTGGGCTTGCCCGGCGCTTCCCGGCAGACCAGACAATCCGTTCGGAGTCTTCAACAACCGCCAAGGCGACCAATATGAGCACGGCGCAAGAGACGAATACCGGCCGCATCACCCAGGTTATCGGATCGACGTTCGACGTCGAGTTTCCGGAAAATCGGCTGCCGGCCATCTACAACGCAGTCAGAATCGTCAGCGACTACAAAGGCGTGAAGATCGACATGGCGGGCGAGGTGCAGCAGCATCTGGGCGGCGGCCGGGTGCGGTGCGTGGCCCTGGGGAGCACCGACGGGCTGGTCCGCGGCACGGGTTGCGTCGATACGGGCGCTCCGGTGAGCGTACCCGTCGGCAAGGCCACGCTGGGACGCGTCTTCAACCTCCTCGGCGAACCGGTCGACGGACGCGGCCCGGTCCAGGCCGACCAGCGCTGGCCGATCCATCGCGATCCGCCCGAGGTCACCGACCTGGCCACAAAAACCGAGATCTTCGAAACCGGAATCAAGGTCATCGATCTCCTCACGCCCTTCGTCCGCGGCGGAAAGGCCGGGTTGTTCGGCGGCGCCGGCCTCGGCAAGACCGTCATTCTTACCGAACTGATCGCCCGCATCGCCAGCCAGCACGGCGGCTACTCCGTCTTCGCCGGCGTCGGCGAACGCACTCGCGAAGGCAACGACCTCTGGCTGGAGATGCAGGAAACCAAGATGGCCGACGGGCGGAGCGTCATCGACCAGACCTGCATGGTCTTCGGGCAGATGAACGAGCCCCCCGGATCGAGACTGCGGGTTGCCTTGAGCGCCCTGACCATGGCCGAGTTCTTCCGCGACACGACCGGTGCCGACGTGCTCCTGTTCGTCGATAATATCTTCCGATTCTCCCAGGCGGGCAGCGAGGTCTCGGCCTTGCTGGGACGCATGCCTTCGGCCGTCGGTTACCAACCCACCCTGGCCACCGAAATGGGCGCCCTCCAGGAACGAATCGCCTCCACGTCCAAGGGCGCCATCACCTCGGTCCAGGCGGTCTATGTGCCGGCCGACGATCCGACCGACCCCGCCCCCGCAACGGCCTTCGGCCAGCTCGACGCGTTCCTCTACCTGGAACGTGCGATCAGCGAAAAAGGCATTTACCCGGCCGTCGATCCGCTGGCCTCCAGCAGCCGCGTGTTGGACCCGCAATACGTGGGCCAGCGCCACTACGCTTGTGCCCGCCGCGTGCAGATGACTCTGCAGCGTTACCGGGAGTTGCAGGATATCATCGCGATTCTGGGCGTCGACGAACTGGCCGAGGAAGATAAGTTGGTCGTGCATCGCGCCCGGCGAATGGAACGGTTCCTGTCGCAGCCGTTCATCGTCGCCGAACCCTTCACTGGCAAGCCCGGCGAGATCACGCCCCTGGAAGAGACGATCAAGAGCTTCGAAGAGATTGCCGACGGCAAGTGGGACCATCTGCCCGAAGAAGCCTTCATGTACGTGGGCGGCGTCGCGCAGGCCGAAGAAGCGGCAATGAAGATGCACGCCCATGCGTGAGCCAGGAAAAGGGGACTGGCTCCTTTTGTGCGAAGCACCCGAAGGGCCGTTAGGCAAAAGGTGCCTGTCCCCTTTTCCGTTAGAGGAGAAAGGAGACTGGCTCCTTTTGTGCGAAGCATCCGAAGGGCCGTTAGGCAAAAGGTGCCTGTCCCTTTTTCCGCCATGCAGACAGTAGATGAAATCATGTCCGAACTTCAATGCATCGTGGTAACGCCCGAGAAGACCGTCGTGTCGGCGGCCGTGCATTTCGTGGCGTTGCCGCTGTTCGACGGCGAACTCGGCGTGGCGCCGGGGCACACCCCGATGATCGGCCGGCTCGGCTGCGGGGAGCTGCGTCTGGAGACGGATGAGGGCATCGAACGCTACTACGTCGAAGGCGGGTTCGTCGAGGTCAACGGCGACAAGATCACGCTGCTAACCAATCGTGCATTTCCGGCGGCGAAATTGGACGAATTGACCGCCCGCGAGGCTTTGGACACCGCCCGCCAGAAGCCGTCACATACTCCGGAACTGATGGCTATCCGCGATCGGGCAGTAACTCAAGCCCGGGCTCAGGTTCAGGTCGCGCGGCGAAATCGGAAGTAGCGGCCGTTAGGCTCCGGTGCGATGGCCCGCCGGACTCATGAACGGCGTGTATCGGTCGGGGCTTGTGGGATGCTCGTCGGTAGGTCAGAATACCCGGCATGGTTGGTATTACTTGTCCCCAATGCGAGCGTGCCCTCCCGCCGGATACGATCCACGCGGACGCTGTGTTCTGCCCGTTCTGTGGCTGGCAGGGCAGATACAAGACCCCGGTCGAACAGCACCGTGCGGCGCCAGCTCCCGGGAAGACTAACCTGCCCGAGTCGCCGGTGGAGGAGGTGTTCTTCACACTTCGCGAGTCGATCCCTCGGTATATCGGCTCGGTGATCGTGATGAACACTCTGCTGTCCGCCATGATCGGGGGCATAGCCATTCTGATCTTCCTCTCAATCGCCCTCACAGGCCAGGGATCGTTGATCATGGTTCCGGTGTGTGCCGCAATGATGTTCGGGGTCGGCTGGGCATTCACCTCAATCTTGACGATTCCCGTCATGCCCTATTTCACGCTGTTCTATCGGGCACGACGTTTTGAGGTAAAGGGAACTGTCCTTCATGTACAAATCGGGCGGAAGCAAAGGACGCATGACCTTTCCGGGCATACCTGGCAGCGTTGCGGCAAAGTGCCAATGGATACCTACGGCTCTTACTTCCGCACTCGACCGCGACTGAAAGTGGTCTTGGACCAGCACGAGTATGGTCTTGGTTTCACCGAGGAAGCAGCAGCAGAGTGGACCAGGTACTTCGAGGCCGTGGGGCTGAAAGAGAAGCCACCGGTCCGATGGCGTCCGATTCTCATCTATTGCGTGTTGGCATCGTTCGTTGGTGGGGCCATCGGCGCCGTCGTTGAACCACTGTTCGCCTTGCCGAAAGACCGGCAAGGTACTGTCATCTTCACCGGATTTCTCGACGGCCTGTTAATCGGCATGGTCTGCCGGATTCCCGGCTCTCGGGAACAGGTCAGTCGCTACCGATGGGCTTTTGTTGCGGGTATGTCTCTCTTGTTCGCGGGAATTGCGCTGAAGGCAACAGGGATCTTCGGCTGGCAAGTATACAGCCTCAACGCACTGATGGGTGGCGTCATGGCGTGGTTTCTCTGGCGCGATGGGAAGGCAGCGGGTCGCTCGTCCGACTCGTAGGAATCAGATCGTCTCCATTCTCGGCTCACCAGGTTCGACCTCCTGTACATGAGCCGCGAAAGGGACCAGATAGCGGAACGTCAACCGTCCTCGCCATGCGTAATCCGTTCCGCAATGGCCTGCCCGAGTTCCGTACAACCGGTATTCCCGCCCATGTCGGGTGTCCTCACCCGTCCCTCACGCAGCACCACCTCGAAAGCCGCAACGATCGCCCGGGCGGCCGCCGGCTGACCGAGGTGTTCGAGCATCAGGGCTCCCGCCCAGATCTGGCCGATGGGATTGGCGAAGCCCCGGCCGGCAATGTCGGGTGCCGAGCCGTGCACCGGTTCGAACATGCTGGGGAAGCGCCGTTCGGGGTTGATGTTGGCGCTGGGCGCCACGGCGATCGTGCCCGTGATGCCCGGCCCGAGATCGCTGAGGATGTCGCCGAAGAGATTGCTGCCCACCACCACGTCGAACCAGTCGGGATGATTGACGAAATGGCTGCAGAGGATGTCGATGTGGAACTGATTCACTGCGACGTCGGGAAACTCCCGCGCGACGGCCGCGACGCGGTGGTCCCAGTAGGGCATGGTGTGCTGGATGCCGTTCGACTTGGTGGCACTGGTCAGCTTCTTCCGCGGACGGGCTTGCGCGATCTGGAAAGCGTATCGGAGGATGCGGTCGATCCCCTTGCGGCTGAAATGGGAACGCTGCCAGACGGCCTCCTCGTCGGTGCCCTCGCCGGTGATGCCGCCGTCGCTGGAATACTCCCCCTCGCTGTTCTCGCGGACGACGATGAAGTCGATGTCTTCGGGCCGGCGATTGGCCAAAGGGCAGGGGACGCCGGGCAGCATGCGGACGGGCCGCACGTTGGCCCATTGATCGAAGCCGCGGCGGATGGGAATCAGCAGGCCCCAGAGCGAAATGTGATCGGGGACTCCGGGGAATCCGACGGCCCCGAGGTAGATGGCGTCGTGGTTGCGAATCCGATCGAGGCCGTCGTCGGGCATCATGGCGCCGGTGGCGGCGTAGCGCTCGCACCCCCAATCGAAATGGTCCCACTCGAAGCGGAAGTTGAAACGCAAAGCCGCCGCCTCGAGCACGCGTATGCCCTCCGGAACGACTTCCTTGCCGATGCCGTCGCCGGGAATGACGGCGATGCGATAGGTTGTGCTCACGGTCATTTTTCGTCCATCAGCTTCGCGAGCGTCGGCTCCATGGCCCTGGCCCAGATCTCGTAGCCCTCGGCATTCGGGTGGAGCCGGTCGGGCATGATCGACTTGGGCAGCGTGCCGTCGGCTTCCAGGAACTTGTCGCTGACGTCGAGATAGAAAATGCGCTTGTTGTCGGCGAACTTGCTGATACGCTCGTTGATCTGATCGTTGATGCGCCGAAGCTCGTCGTCGGCCGATGCGCCTCGCGGGAAGATCGCCAGCAACAGGACCTTCGTCTTGGGCGATTTCTTGCCAAGCTGATCCAGAATGGCCTTGATCCCCGCGGCCGTCTCGTCCGGATCGTCCTGCCGGTGGCCCGTGTTGTTCGTTCCGATCATCACCACGGCCGCCTTGGGAGAGATCCCGTCGATCGCGCCGTGATCGAATCGCCACAATACCTGCTCCGTGCGATCCCCGGAAAAACCGATGTTCAACGCGTTTCGCTTCCCGTAGTACTTTTCCCAAACCGCCTTGCCTCCTGTTTCCCAGCCATGGGTGATCGAGTCGCCGATCATCAGCAGATCGACCGTCTTCATCTCGGCCAGATCTGTGAGCTTCTGTTCGTGCCGCGGCATCCACCACTTGACGGCCCATTCCGCGGTTTGCACCTCTGGTTGGAGAGCCTTGATCTCGGTGGCCGTCTGCTGGCCGTAGGCCAGAAGCGGCAGGCAGAGCAACGTCAGAAAGACAAGAAGGAGGCAACGATTCTTGTTCATGGGGAGCTTTCCTGAGAAGGTTATGGATTCATTGGGAGGCCGGCCTTCATACCGCGCATTTCAAGACACTCCTCCAATTGATTGTGGCGGCTGAGTCTGCTCGCGTCAACGAGATACCGGAATGCCGTCTGGCCCCCTTTGGAGTGCGACGACTCGTCATCGCTTTCCTTCAACACCGACTCCCAACACCAAATCGCTCGACCTCCCCAAAACCGGGAACGCTTCCGCATGGCATTCCGCCGACACGGTAGCTTGTTTCCCTCCTGCTGTTCAGGCAAAATACCCTTCATGGCCGGTACCACTTGTCCCCAATGTGACCGCTCGATTCCTCCCGACACAATCCGCTCTGAGGGCGTCCTCTGTCCATTTTGCGGATGGCAGGGCGAACCCGGGTTGACGACGGAAGCGAAAACGCCCCCAGGGGATGCTTCTGCTGCACCGGCGGAGGCCATCGAGTTCACGTGGAAACAGTCCGTCGCGCGGTGTCTGCTCTCCGGCCTGCTGCTCACGACAATGATCGCGTCCATGGTTACGGCTGTCTTCATGTTGCTTGGGCTCTGTTTTGGCATTGCTGCCGGAGGGTTGCTGGGGAAGCTCGTCCCATTTCTTTTCGTTCTCATTCGGTTCTTTGGTTTCTCTTGGTGTTTCTTCGCGGTGGTCGGTTTCCCGCTCCAACTCTACTGGACGTGGGTCGGGCGGCGGCGAAGAATGTGGATCGAAGGGAATCAGTTTCACGTGCGGATCGGACGCAGGCAGGGCTGTTGGGATCTGGATAAGTGCTATTGGTTGCCTTGCGGCAGACTGCTCGGTGACAGCCGAGGATACTATTTCGGGGAAATACAACCTCGGTATGTTCTTGGCACATCGAAGGAGATCGTAGGGGTTGGTTTCTCCGATGTCGCTGCCAAACAATGGCTCGATTTCTTTGAGACGGCAGGGATTTATCGGCCTCCTTTGTGGAGTTGGCGGTACACGGCACTGATTCTGGTGTGGGCAACCGTGGCGGGCGCGGCAGGCGGATTTGCATTCGGCGGACTTCTGCCGATGCTCGGTGGGCCGGGTGGAATCTGGGCGATGCTGGCTTTCATGGGCTGCCTCGACGGACTCTTCGGCGTTCTGTACTGTTGGGCCTGGCGATACATGCGGCTGTGGGACGAATCAGGCCCGTATGCTGCATCGCTGCTCATGGCACTCGTGTATGCGGCCCTGGCCGTGAAACTCGTCTTGATTCTCTGGCAGGTCATCGTTCTGAATGCTGCGGTCGGGGCGGTCGTCGGTTGGGTGATCGCACGCAAGACGCCAAGAGACAAGACATGAGGGCCCGCGGGGGATAGATCGGACTTGAACGCATGCCAATGTCCACCTACCATGAACTGACTTCCTGAACCCTGAACCCTGACGCCTATCCTTGCGTTACCCTCGACCTATCGCCTGGCTCGCCGTGGCCGGACTCTTCGTCTGGGTGTTTGGTGCTGCGCTGTTCGCGGACGGGATCTGGGTGTTTCGCGATGCGGGACACTACTACTATCCGCTCTACCAGTTCACGGGACAGCAGCTTGCAGCGGGCTCGCCCGCGCTCTGGAACCCCTATGAGAACCTGGGGATGCCGCTGGCGGCTAATCCCACCTCGGCGCTGTTCTATCCGCCAACTTGGATCTTTGCCCTGCCGGTCGATCCGGCCTGGGCCTATCGGCTCTATGTGCTGGGGCACGTGGCGCTGGCCTTGGGGGCGACCTATGGGCTGGCCAGGCGCTGGAACGCCTCGCCGGGGGCTTCGACGGCGGCGGCCGTGTCGTACGTGTTCTGCGGCAACGTGCTCTATCAGGTGTGCAACGTCGTGTTCCTGGTGGGAGCCGCGTGGATGCCGCTGGCTCTGTTGGCCGCCGATCGGATGCTCTGCGGCAGGAGCCTGCGTGCCGCGGCCGGCTTTGGGGCCGTGATGGCGGCGATGACCCTCGGCGGAGATCCGCAGGCCGGCTATCACGCCGGGTTGCTGGCGGCGCTGTATGCGATCGTCTTGTGGCGCAAGGATCGTTCTGAAGGCGAAGCGAGTGAACACGTTGCAGGAGGAACGGCGACTGACGGTGCGGCGGGCAAACTGAGATCGAGCGGTTCGCCGCTTCGGGACCCGTGCGGCGCCCGGGACCCACATGCGTGCGGCGCCTGCTACCTGCTTGGCGCAAGACCCGTGCTGTTGGTCGTGGCGGCTGCGGTTGCCTTCTGGCTCGCGGCAGTGCAGGTTCTTCCCTCGATGCAGTTCACGCGGTTCAGCAGTCGGGAGATCAATGACGGGCCGCGTTCGATCTACGAACTCTTGTCAACCCGGCAAGTGGCGGACCAGTTGCCGGGGCCGCGGCATTGGAGCGACGGGCTGCTCCACCGCCGGGTGGATCGGGCCATGCACCAGGGGCACGTCTACCACTTCAGCGTCGGGCCCTGGCGGCTGGCCGAGTATCTGTGGCCCAACGTGATGGGCCGGCAGTTCCCCACGCACCGGCGCTGGGCCGATGCGATCCCGTCGGAAGGCCGCTTGTGGGTACCTTCGCTCTATATGGGAATCGTGCCGCTGCTGCTGGCGTTGGCCGCCATGCGTTTCCGCCGGGGCGATGCGAGAACCGTCTGGCTGTCGTGGTCGGCCGTGCTCTGCGTCGTGGGCAGCCTGGGATGGTTCGGCATCGGCTGGATCTTGCGGGAGATCATCGCCGCCGGCGGGGGCGACTACAATTCGCTGCCGATCGGTTCGCCCGTCGGCGGGTTGTACTGGCTGATGGTCGTGCTGCTGCCGGGCTACGTCTCCTTCCGTTACCCGGCCAAGCTGCTCACCCTCGCTGCGATCGCCCTGAGCATGCTGACGGCAGTCGGCTGGGATCGAGTGTTCGAGGGAGCCAGCCAGCGATTCCGCCGGAACGTGGCGACGCTGGGATGGGTGAGCGTCGTGGGCACCACGGCCGCGGCCGGGCTCTGGTGGTTTGCGCCGGCGGTCTTTCGGCACGTGGCCCCGAATATCATGTTCGGACCGCTCGACTGCTACGGGGCGGCCGCCGATATCTTCTTCGCCTTCACTCAAACGGCCGTGGTGACGTTTCTCTTCTACGCGTTTCTCAGCAGGGCAGGGGGGCGCTCCAGGTCGCGCCAGACGGCGGGGCTTGTGCTGATTGTCGTCGACCTGGGGATCGCTAACGCCTGGCTGGTGCCCACGGCCGACGCCAAGCTCTGGCGGCAGCCGACGCAACTGGCCGACATCGTCAGCAGCGGCGATTCGGCTGCACCGCCGCGAGTCTATCGCCAGGCCGGCTGGCTGCCGGAGCAGTGGAAAGAAACGACTTCTTCGGATCGGCTCGAGCAGGTTCTGCTCTGGGATCGCGCGACCGGATCACCAAAACATAACCTGCCGTCGCGGTTCGGCGTTGCCGAGGTCTACGGCACCATGATGCCCAGCGACTATCAGGTCTTCCTCTGGTACATCAAGTATCGGGGCGGCGGGATGACACCTCAGGGGGCGGATCTGGCGGCCGCGGGGGTCGACTATGCGGTTCTCTCGGCCGCGGACTCGCTTGATACGGACGCGTTCGAGAAGATGGTACTTAGGGCCCGTCAAGAGCGTGGGGAACTCGATCTTCCGTTGGGCAGTGCTTCGCTGTGGAAAACGTCGGATCCGCTGCCCCGGGCGTGGTTCGTGCCGGAGGTGGCGGTACTGCCGCCGCTCGAAACCGACGACTGGCGGACGGCCTGGAAACGAACGACAGAAGTGTTTCACCCGGACGGTGTGCCTCGCGACCTGCGCCACGTGGCGGTTGTTGAAGCAAGTGCTGAAGAACTGGCGACCGCGGGAGTGAATCGGGCGACGGCGAACGACTCATTTGCAGCAAATGCGACTTGTCGCATCGTCGTCTACGAACCCGCTCGTGTCGAGGTACAGGTTGAAACGCCGCGTCCAGGGCTGGTCGTGCTGGCCGAACAGTTCTATCCCGGCTGGCAAGTCGAGGTCGAGAGGGCAGGGCTGGGGGGGCGTCCGGCGCCGATCCTGAGAACGAATCGGGTAATGCGCGGGGTATGGGTAGGGGAAGGGGAACACAGATTGGTGTTTCGGTACCGCCCGGAAAGTGTCTTGTATGCTGGGCTTCTGAGTGCGATTGGCTGGCTCATCGTGGCAATGTTGGGGATAATGGTGGTCCACCGGGCTTGTTCCGCTCAAATAGCAAGAAAGAGTATGGTAAGAAATGACAAAACTCCCCATTTTGCTGACGATCGTGTTGACGGCGAGCCAGACTCTCTCGGCCGCGGAACCCGAGGAACGCATTGCCCAGGTGGCCCAAACCAAGGGACTGATCGCCTTTTGGGATTTCTCGTACACCCAGGACGGCGCATGGAGTTCCTACCGCGATGCGGAGGCGGCCGATCGCTCCTATCCGGTCTTCTTGAGGCGGATCCGCGATTCCGAGGCCTATACGCCCAACAAGTGGCCCTACGAAGACGAGCAGTCGAAGCTCGTGTTCGATTCGTCGGGACCGTTCGGCCACGCGGTCCGGTTCAATCAGGGCTATGTCTTTGCCGAGGTGCCGCGAAAGGAATTCGACCAGACGCCGCTCGATATCTGCGGTCGCCGGCCGTTCACGCTGATCGCCTGGGTCAAGTTCATCGGCCGGCGGCATCTGGTGGCCGGCATCTGGGACGAGGGCGGCTGGAACAAGTACGGCGGGCGGCGGCAGGTTGCCCTCTTCGGAGGGCTGTTCGGCTCCAGGAGCGTGATCGCCCACATCTCGGCCACAGGCGCGGCGAGCTATCCCCAGTCGACCGTCTCGGGTTCGCAATACGCTCGCTGCCGGGCGATCGACGGCCAGGACTTCGACGACAACCAGTGGGTGGCCATGGCGATGACCTTCGACCCGGACCGTGAGGAGGTGATTGCCTATACCAACGGCCTGGCAACGCCCACCGAAATCACCGATCCGGTCGCGGCCGATGTCTTTCAGCCCAAAAAGCCGATCGCCAGCAATCCTTATCGCTTTCCCTGGGCGATCTACTCGCCGCGGGCGTTTGCCGTCAAGTTCAACGGTTACAATGCGGAAACGTCGGGCATCTACGAACACTGGCTGGAGATCGACACGATCAAGGGAACAATCACCTATCGGCACGAGTTCAAGCATCCCGGGCGAGTCACCGAGAAGTATCGAGTGAAGTTCCGTGCGGAGAGGGCAGGGGACCAGCTCCTGGACAAGCCGTTGGTCTTCGCCGCCCGGGACAAGGCCTCGGCCAGACTGCCCCACGATGTGAGACTTGATGTGGGGGACCGGATCATCGTCTCGCTCGAACGACAAGAACTGGGCCATTGGCGACCGGTCGGCTCGGCGATCAATTACGGCATTCGCGAGGGCGCCCCCTTCACCTTCGGCCGGGCCCTGGGCCTGGGCAACGAACCGATCGACCACGGCACGCAGCTCTATATCGACGGCGTGGCAGTCTTCAATCGAGTCCTGAGCGGGGAGGAATTGACGGCGCTGAGCTTCAGCGAGTAGGGGTCTTCACCGTTTAACGCCCAGCCGCAGGCGCCGGCCGTTGCCGTAGGGTGGGCCAAGGCGAACCATAGCACAAAACCCCCATCACCGTCCCGCTGCCCAATACCGAGAACGCCCGAATGATCCCACCGCGAGCCGCGGCCCACCATGTTCCGCCCCCCATTTCATACCGCCCGCATCGCAATCACCGACATTCCGTCCGAACCCCAAATGCCGTAGGCCGTAGGGTGGGCCAAGGCGAACCATGGCACAAAAACCCCCATCGCCATCCCGCTGCCCAGCACCGAGAACGCCCGAACGATCCCACCGCGAGCCGCGGCCCACCATGTTCCGCCCCCCACTTCATACCGCCCGCATCGCAATCACTCTTGGGACGCATAGCCAATCTTCCCGCCCACGATCGTATACTCCACCCGCGTCGATAGGATCTCTTCTTCCGGGCAGGTGAGCAGGTCGCTGGAGAGCACGACGACGTCGGCCAGCTTGCCGGGCGCGAGGCTGCCCTTGAGGTCTTCTTCAAACGCCGCCCAGGCGGCGTCGAGGGTGTACGACCGCAGGGCCTCTTCGCGCGTCATACACTGCTCGGCAAAAAAGGGCGTGCCGTCGGCGAGTCGGCGGGTGACGCTGGCGTAGAAGCTGCCCAGCGGGTCGACGTCTTCGACCGGCGTGTCGGTGCCGTTGATCACCGTGGCGCCGGCGTCGAGCAGGCTCCGCCAGCCGTAAGCCCCCTCACGAGCACGCTTCTCGCCGAGCCGGCTGACCACGAAGGGGCCGTCGGAAGTGCAGTGGTTTCCCTGCATGGTCGCGGTGACGCCGAGCCGGGCGAAGCGTGGGATATCGTCCGGATGGAGGTGCTGGGCGTGCTCGATCCGCCAACGGCGACAGGCGTCGCAAGGATACTTGGCGAACGTCTCCTCATAGAGGTTGAGCACCTCGCGATTGGCCCGATCGCCGATGGCGTGGGTGCAGAGTTGAAAATCGTGCTCGGCGGCCAGCCGGGCCGTTTCGCGGAGCACTTCGAGCGAACTGAGTTGCAGTCCGCGACTGTCGGGCAGGTCGTTGTAGGGTTCAAGGAGCCACGCACCGTGGGAGCCCAGGGCCCCGTCGATGAAGCGCTTGATCGCCCGAACGGTCAGAGAGTCGTCTCCGACTCCAATCAGGCGGTACTCGGGCAGCCGTTTGGCCAGTTGTTCGTTGCCGGCCGAAATCATCACCCAGAGCCTGACCGGCAACCGGCCCGACTCGGCAAGCCGGCGGTAGCGGTCGATCAGGGCCAGCGACGAACCGGCGTCGCAGAAGCTGGTGATCCCTTTGCGCAAACACTCTTCTGAGGCGAGCCGGATCGCTTCCTCAATCTGCTCGTCGGTTTCGAGCGCCCCGCCGGCCACACGTTCCAGGAGACTTTGCGCCGTCTCGCGAAACACGCCCGTCGGATTTCCCGCAGCGTCGCGCAGGATCTCGCCTCCGTCGGGGGCCTTCGTTTCCGGACCGACGCCCGCCAGTTCCATCGCTTTGGCGTTGGCCAGGCTCATGTGGCCCGTGCCGTGGGTGAGCAGCACGGGGTGATCGGGCACGGCACGGCTCAGATCGGTGTGGATCGGGTATCCCTCAACGTTCGGTTCGACGGGCGGATTCCACTTGGCCTGGTGCCAGCCGCGGCCGAGGATCCACTGGCCGGCCGGACGTTTCTCCGCGGCCTGGCGCACCTTGTCGACAAGCTCCTGCCAGTTCGCCACCTTCGAGAGATCGAGGATCATCCTCGATTCGCCCAGGCCGAGAAAATGGCCGTGGCCTTCGATGAAGCCCGGATAAGCCGTCTTGCCGGCGATATCCAGCACCCGCGTGTTCGGCCCGATGTGTTTCGATACGTCGGCCTTGGCTCCAACCGCGAGCACGCGCCCATCGCGGCAGGTGAGGGCCTCGGCCGTGGGGCAGGCATCGTCGAGCGTGACAATCCGGCCGCCCAGGAGGACGAGGTCGGCCTTTTCGGCGGCAATGAGGACTTCGGGGGCAGCCAGCAGCAAGAAAACCGGGATGAGAGTCTGCAGACGGATCATTGTCGTTGCCTCCAAGGACTTACGGATTGCTGCAGGGTAATCTGACTTCACTGCTGCATTATGGCAGATGAAAGGCGACGGTCCAGGCTCTTCGGGTCACCCGTCACGGCCGTTTGTCAAGACCTCGGCCGAACCTCGACGCCCGCCCCGTGTCCCAGTCTATCGAAGCCCAAACGTCCTTTTCCAGGAGAATCTACCATGCAACGCCTGCACTGCAACGCGAGTTCTGAAACTGCCATTTCGCCGCAATCCACAAAACCGAAGGCAATCGCAATGGCAGAACCTCTCCATGTCCACCGAAAACGAAGTCAGCACGACAGCCGTATTGCCTGACCTCGAACTGGAAGAACACCTCGCTTCGCTGGGCCTCGCCACCGTGGAGGAGTACACCGCATGGTGTGCCAAGCACGGTTTCAGCACGCGAGCAGAGAAACGCTGGCTGGATCGCTGCAAGGAACGCTACTACGTCGCCCAGCATCGAATCCGGGCTCGACTCGCCTGCAGGAAGCAGGAATCTCGTCACCCACGAAAGACTCTTCGCAGAATCGCCGCCGGAGAACTAACCCCCGATGATCTCACGCAACCCTATCTCGTGGCCGTCTGTGAGGCCTTTGCGTCTCTTGAGGGCGACGCACGGGACGCGTTTCTGCAACTCATTCTTCGTTTGCTGAACGACACGAAACTGCTGGCGGCAGAACCGGTCATTCGGCAGTTCGGTACTCAGTCCGGAAACACCTTCATCGCCGCCCTGGCAGCAATCGCCGGTCGTCATCCAACCTGGATACGCCCGCTGGAGCAGTGGCGTCCAGGGACACATAACCCGCGCCGCCAGTTTGCCTCCCTCGTCCGTCACTTGCTGGCCAAGTACCCGGTGCCGCTCTTCATGGATAGCGCCTGGTTCGAGGGACAGACACCCGCAGCGGCACAGCACCAGGAGTGGTTTCTGATGGCGGCCGGCGGCAGTAGCCCCCGGCAGTTCGGCCTGCCGATCCAGTTCACGAAGCGGATGGTTCACCACTTCCTCAACGCTTCACCAGACCACACGGTCGAGACGGCCTTGCGCTGGAGTCAGGTGCTCGGACTCGGCGGAGGCGTCCGCCTGGCCGGTGCGATCCTCGGTTCGAGAATCGCCGCGGTCTACGAGCACGACGACTTCTGGGTGACCGTGATTCGATGGTTGATCGGCCAGCCCATGCTCGATACCCGGCAAATCAGCCCGATGATCGACTACATCCACCATCGCAAGTTCGCACCGGAACCGGGAACAACGGATGATCAAGCATCGCTCCCGCCCGAGCCGGATTTCGAGATCAAGGGCCGATCCCCGGCCTCACTGCTGCGGAGAATGTATGGGTGGCATGCTACGCCGTTAACCGAAATTCATGACGTTGGCTCTTAAGTTTTGTAGCCGTCGCGATTTGTTGTTTGGTTGCATTGGTGATTTGTGGGGCCCCGATGTGTTCGCGTTTCTTCTTTCGTGGATAGCTGCGACTGGTTTTGGCCCCTGTTCTCTGGTAGT